>Ga0157369_10001379_pt1 | contig 29905 bp, 27 predicted proteins | sample C25metaG_FD_113461 | JGI IMG/M metagenome (GOLD analysis project Ga0157369, IMG submission 113461) | Corn rhizosphere microbial communities from Kellogg Biological Station, Michigan, USA - C2-5 metaG | ecosystem: Host-associated > Plants > Roots > Rhizosphere > Soil | place: USA: Michigan... | reverse complement strand
TTCACCTTCCTCTTTTTCTTCGTTTTCGGGAAAGCAACGCTCGGGGATCGGGTTCAGCTAGCTCTGAACCCGGGCGTCCCCCGGAGGTTCGCCAGGGATGGCCAGCGGCCATCCTATCTGTGACGAGCGCCTCAAGACCCCCCTAGGGCGCCGGTAGCACGTACCTGAGAATGGCGACGAAGTGCAGCGCGCTGCCGGCCATGACGAAGCCATGCCAGATGCCATGCCAGTGGCGGAAGCGATCGTCGAAGACGAAGAAGAGGATGCCCACGGTATAGAGCACGCCGCCGGTCGCCAGCCAGGCGAAGCCTTCACCGCCCAGGCGATCCAGCAGCGGTCCCACCGCCACCAGCACGATCCAGCCCATGACGGCGTAGATCACCAGCGACAGGATGCGCGCCTCCGAGCGCGGCTTGAGCTCCTGCGCCATGCCGATCAGCGCCAGGCCCCAGACGATGCCGAACAGCGTCCAGCCCCAGGGCCCGCGCAGGGTCACCAGGCAGAACGGCGTGTAGCTGCCGGCGATCAGCAGATAGATCGACAGGTGATCGAGCTTCTGCAGCAGGTGTTTCGCGCGCCCCTTCACGCTGTGGTAGAGGGTCGAGACGCTGTAGAGGATCACCAGCGCGACCCCGTAGATGGCCACGCTGACGATGCGCCAGGGATCGCCCTGCAGGCTGGCCAGCACCACCAGGGTGATGGCGCCGGCCAGGGCCAGCAGGGCGCCGACCAGATGGGTCCAGGCATTGAGACGTTCGCCGTGATACATGCGTCCTCCGGTATGGGTCGCAAACGGGCTCAGGGTCCCGACGAGCCCTCGCGACGGGCAGTGAGGCGCTCGTAGCGGTCGAGCAGCGGCTGGATGGAAATCCCGTGGACCGCGATGCTCAAGGCCACCACCGACAGGGTCAGGTCGACGATGGTCCCGGCCCAATCGGCCGTGACATGATGCGTGAGCGCGTAGCACAGATAATACAGGCTACCGATGCCACGGATGCCGAACCAGCCGATCAGCGCACCCTGGTGGCGATCGATGCGGGTGAAGGGCAGCATGGTGGCCACGCCCAGCGGGCGGATCACCACGAACAGCAAGGCGCCCAGCAGCAGCGCGCGGCTGTCCCAGTGAGTGATCAGCACCACCCCGAGCAGGGTCACCAGCAGCACCTCGAAGGAGCGCTCCACCAGGCTGCCGAAGGCGAGCATGTCACCCATCATCACCCCGGCCGCCATCCGCGGCTCTTCGATGTCCTCCGCGCTGGCGACGGTGGCGCGCTGCGGCGCGCCGGTGAGATGACCGATTACCGGCTGCGCTAGGTGCTCGGAAGGCACTTCCGCATGGCCGGAGGTCTGCACCTCGGCCTGGCGCAGGCCCAGGCCGGCGGCGAACACCGCGAGAAAGCCGAAGGCGCCGATCTCGTCGGCCAGCACATAGGACAGGGCGATCAGCGCCAGGGCGAGAAAGTCATTGGGCGAGATGGTGCTGTCGCCATGCCGGGTGCGCAGGAAGATCATCAGCCGCCCGACCCCCTTGCCCATGAAATAGCCCAGCAGCAGGCCCGCCGGCACACCCCAGACCACATTCTTGAGGAACCACTCCAGGGTCCAGCCCCACTGCAGTTCGCCGTGCTGCAGGAGCAGCAGGCCGAGCAGCACGAAGGGAAAGGCGGTGCCGTCGTTGAGGCCCGCCTCGCCGGAGAGACCGAAGCGCACCCGGTCGAAATCATGGGCATGGTTGACCTGCACCAGCCCGGCCAGCACCGGATCGGTGGGCGCGAGGATGGCGCCGATCAGCAGGGCCACGCCCCAGGGCAGGCCGAGCAGATAGTGGGCCACCAGGCAGACCCCGGCGATGCTGAGGATCATCACCGGCCCGGCCAGCAGGTAGGCGCCGTGCCAGGAGGAGCGATGAAAGGACAGGCGCAGCTTGAGGCCGCTGACGAACAGCGAGAAAAGCACGGCCACCTCGGTGAGGTGACCGATCCAGGTCGCCGACTCCTGGAAGTTGACCTCGGCGAGCCCCAGGCCGATGGGACTGATCAGCATGCCGAAGGCCAGACAGACCACCGAGGTGGTGACCGGCAGCCAGCGCAGATAGGCGGATGTCAGGGCCAGGATCATCAACAGCGATCCCAATACCCCGACCCAGACGAGAAATGTCATGTGGGTAGCGTGATCCAGAACAGAAGAAGGAGAGCGGGTGGCGAACGCCACCCTTGTGATGGAGACTGCGCAAAAGCAGCCACGGTGCCCCCTATCTGCCGAATGGCGCGTGCAGCCGTGACCCCGTGCCCATCGCCGGGGTCCCATGCCCTATAGTCCCCAAGGAAAGTCTCTCCTCGCATGAGCGATCACCGCCTCCGCAAGCAACGCCGCCTCGAACGCCTGCAGCGCTTCCTCGACTGGGCCGGCCGCACCCATCCCGACTTCGTCGCCAGGCAACAGCACCAGGAACTCTGGTTCAAGCCCTATTCGGGTTATCCCCTGCCGCACCTGGGGCGGATCGCCAAGGCCTTCTGGCTGGGTCTGGACGAAACCGCCGCGGTGGCTGCAGGCAGCGCGCCCGATCCCGACAGCCTGCTGGGCCAGGCGCTGCTCAGTGCCGGCAAGACCTTCGGCTATCCGGTGGATGTCTTCGGCAGTGAAAAGCTCTTTACCGGCGGCGCGGCAAGCGAACTGCTCGAACCCCACTGGGCGCTCAATCTGGCTGACAGCGCTTGCGCCGAAGCCTTCGCCGCCGCGGTCGGCGAGCGCCTGGGTGACGCTGTGCGCGAGCGTCTGGACCTCCTGGCGGTGCCCTTCGCCGAGATGGCCGACGAGGATCGCCAGCGGGTGCTGGAGCGGGTGCCCCAGGCGCTGATCCGTCTGGACGACTTCCTGCCGCGGGCGGTGGAGGTGCTCAACGAGACGCGCCACGAACTGAGATTCAACGTGGTCCTGACCCACGACGACATTCGCCTGGAGATCCCCCGGCGGCTGGCGGCCAACCAGGGCCGCCTGCTCGGCGCTGCCGATGTCGCCACGCTCAGGGCCGAAGCCGAGAGGGACCTGCGCGAGCGTTTCGCCGTGCTGGTGGGCGAAGCCGATGCCCTGGACTTCGACCTGCACCAGCTGGGCACGCCGCGTCTGCAGGAGCTGATGCGCCTGGAAGCCGACAAGCTGCGCCGCGCCCTGCGCCATGCGGTGGCCCAGCAGCGCGAGAAGATGGCCTTCGCCGTGCTGCTGGAAAACAACCCGCGCTTCGGCCAGTACCACCAGAACTATCCGGCCCGACGGCTGACCCGCACCTGGACCGCCCTGCTCGGCCCCACCAACAGCGGCAAGACCCACAGATCCATCGAGGCCATGGCGGCGGTGACCCATGCCATCTACCTCTCGCCGCTGCGGCTGATGGCCCTGGAAAATCAGGAGCGCCTGGAATCCCTCGGCGTACCCTGCTCGCTGGTCACCGGCGAGGAGGAGATCATCCGTCCGGGCGCCACCCACTTCTGCTGCACCGTCGAGGAATTCGCCCGCTTCCGCCGCCAGCAGTGGGAAGTGGTGGTGGTCGACGAGGTGCAGATGCTGGCCGATCCGCAGCGCGGCTGGGCCTGGGTCGATGCCCTGGTCAGTGCCCACACCAAACGCCTGCTGATGACCGGTCCGGCGCTGATCGAACCCTCGCTGCGCACCCTCAGCGCCCTGTGCGAGGACCGTCTGGAGATCAAGCCTACCAAGCGCCTGTCACCGGTCACGGTGGCGCGCCACGCCACCACCCTGGAACGCCTGGAACCGGGTTCGCTGCTGGTGGCCTTCAGCCGGCGGGTGGTGCTGGAACTCAAGGGCCTGCTGGAGATGGCCGGCCGCCGGGTCTCGGTGGTCTACGGCGCCCTCTCGCCGGAAGTGCGCCGGGAGCAGGCACGCCGCTTCCGCGAAGGCGAAACCGAGATCATGGTCGCCACCGATGCGGTGGGCATGGGCCTCAACCTGCCGGCCCACACCCTGTGCTTCTACACCGACGAGAAATTCGACGGGGTGGAGAATCGTCCACTGCGGGTGCAGGAGGTCAAGCAGATCGGCGGGCGCGCCGGGCGCTTCGGTCACCATGCCGAAGGCGAGATCACCGCGCTGGAGCCCCATGTGCTGCGCAACATCAAGCGGCTGTTCCACAGTCCGGACGATCCGGTGGACCTGCACCAGTTCCAGGTGCGGCCGAGTCTGGAGCACCTGCGCGCGCTGTCCGAGTTCATGGAAGAGCCCAGCCTGCTGCGCACCTGGCTGACCTTCAATCGCAACATCAACTATGGCGATGCCTTCGTCTCGGTACTGCCCGACGAGCTGGCCGAGTGGATCAAGCTGATCGACCTGCCCGGCGTCGATTTCCAGCTGCGCTGGATCTTCGCCTGCACGCCGATCCGCGGCGGCCTGGAAGGCCCGGCCAGCGGCCAGGCCCAGCGCTGGCTGCGCAGCGTCGCCCGTGGCGAGCCGGTGGACCTGCCGCGCATCCCCATGGGCACCGATCTCGCCGGGCTGGAAAGCGCCCTGCACGTGGTGGAGACCTATCTGCACCTGTCGCGCAGCCTGCCCGAGCTGTTTCCGGCGCTGGAACGCGGCCAGGACCATCGCGACCTGCTCAACGACGCCATCACCCGGGAGTTGTCGCGCCGGCGGCGGCCACGCGGCCAGGAAAAGGGTCAGAAGGGCGAGCGCCGCCAGGGACGGGGCGAGCGGCGCAGTGGGCGCTTCGGGCGTTAGGCGGCGCGGAAAGCCACAGGGGGTCACGCTACCAATCGCGGCCATGGCGGTCCGCCTGCCACAGGTACCATGGTAACCGTAGGAGCGGCCCATGGCCGCGATCAACCGCGTAGGGTGGATAACGGCGAAGCCTTATCCACCCCTCGAAGCATCCTGCCCGTGGATCACGCTGCCGATCGCGGCCATGGGCCGCTCCTACGTGAAACGGATATTCCTATAGGAGCAGCCGCATCGGCGGACCGCCGTGGCCGCGATAAAGACAGTCGCTCCTACCGGGACGTCCCTAGCGGCACCCGCGCCTTGAAGCTCCAGGTAAAGAAGAACTCCGACACCTGCTCACCGCTTTCGTCGGTGCCTACGCTTCGCAGCTCGACCTGCTGCGGCTCGCCGGTCTCCCGGGCGCGCACCAGCGCTGCGGCGATGGTCGCGCCCTGGTCGCAGCGAAAGACGAGGGTGCCCACGGCCTTCTTGCTGAAGGTCGCGCTCATGGCCACCACCAGCATGGCGTAGCGGCTGCCGGAACGGCGAATGTGCCGGTCGGCGAGGATGCCGGTGGAAAATTCCGCCGCCATGCCCTCCACCGCCCAGAACATACTCTTGAAGGGATTCTGATTCAGCCAGCCATGGGTGACCTGCATCTGGCAGCCGGCATCGTCCAGGTGCCGCAGGCGCAGGCCGGCGATCTTGGCGATGGGCACCTTGGTCCAGACGAAGAGATTGAACAGCAGTCGATTCATGGCGAGCGCATCCGGCAGCCTGGCCGGAGCGCCAGGTGTCCGCAGCTTAGCGCTTCGTCCCGGGCCGCTCCACGACTGGCGGACGCGGCCCGGCAGACAGTTCGCGACCCCCGGGTCGCGTGGCCGGGGCGCCTCGTCGAGGAGGCGCCCGAGGGCCTTACAGCGGATTGGCGTTGAGCTGCTCGGTGTAGCGCCGCGTCATGAAGATCGCGAACAGCAGGCCGGCCACCGCCAGGCTGCCACCCACCAGGCCGATGTAGGGCATGCCGACATGGGTCCCCACCACGCTGCCGAGCAGGGCGCCGCCGCCGATGCCGACGTTGTAGATGCCGGAGAACAGCGCCATGGCGACGTCGGTAGCGTCCTTGGCCAGCGCCAGCACCTTGGATTGCAGCGCCAGGCCGAAACTCATGATGGCGATGCCCCAGACCACGCTCAGCCCTTCCAGCATGAAGCTCTTCCAGGCGAAGGGCAGCAGCAACAGCAGCGACAGGGCGATGCCGGCGATGGCCGCGACCAGGAAGCCATTGGGGAATCTCAGGCTGTAGCGGCTGAACAGCAGCGAACCTATGACGCCGGAACCGCCGAACAGCAGCAGCAAGGCGGTGATCTGCATGCCGCCCATGCCCGCCACTTCCACGGCGAAGGGCTCGATGTAGCTGTAGCCGGTGAAGTGGGCGGTCACCACCAGGGTGGTGAGCAGGTAGATGCACAGCAGCGCCGGGCGCTTGAACAGCACCGGCAGGCTGGCCAGGGAACCGGAGTTCTCGCTGGGCAGCAGCGGCAGGTTGCGCGCCAGCCACAGGACCGTACCCACCGCCAACGCCGCGATGGCGACGAAGGTGTAGCGCCAGCCCAGCAACTCGCCCAGTACCCGACCCAGTGGAATGCCCAGCACCATGGCCAGGCAGGTGCCGGTGGCCAGCAGGCCGAGCGCCTGGGTCTGCTTGCCGGCCGGGGCGATGCGCACCGCCAGCGAGGCGGTGATCGACCAGAACACCGCATGGGCAAAGGCGATGCCGATGCGGCTGGCCACCAGCACCTTGAAGCTCCAGGCCACTCCGGAGAGGCCGTGGCAGGCAACGAAGACGATGAAGACGAACATCAGCAGGCGGCGCCGCTCGATGGAGCGGGTAGCGAGCATCATCGGCAGCGACATCAGGGCGACCACCCAGGCATAGATGGTCAGCATCAACCCGACCTGCGACGGACGCATGTCGAAACTGCGGCCGATGTCGCTGAGCAGCGCCACCGGGACGAATTCCGTGGTGTTGAAGATGAAGGCGGCCAGGGCCAGGGCGATGACACCGGACCAGCTGGATTTCCGGGCTTCGGCGGTAGCATCCATGGGGGGTCTTCTACTCCAGAGCGAAAGGGTGGACAGCGACTTCCAGGCAGAAAGCCGACGACGAAAACCCACGAGCAAAGGCTTGACCCGCCTGCGATGCCTGATCGCGAGCGAGAAGTCTGCTGTAGGTAGGGATTGGAATTGGATGTGGTAAAAATTCTACGCTGTTGCTTCGGACCCTCACAACCACCTGCAGTTGCGCCTGGCGGCCGCGAGCAGCCGGTCAGAATACCCAACCGCCTGATCGGCGGGGCTTTTTTGCCCAGGGACAAGCCTGGCAGCTGCCTGTCGCTGCGACAAAACATCGCGAAACCTTTTACCCGGGTCAGGCTGGTGGCGAAAGGCAGCGGGTCATTGACCTTGCCCCAGGGGCAAGCTCTAGCCTCGGCGTCGTCAGCCCAGTCAGGAGCTCTGCACATGCGTATTGCCCTTACCTCCACCCTGCTCGCCCTCACCTTGCTGGCGGGCGGCGTCGCCCAGGCCGCCGAGGCCCAGCATCCGGCCCACCAGGACATGCAGAAGAGCATGGAGACCATGCACCAAGGCATGGAAGAAGGCCTCAAGGCCAAGGACCCGGACCTGGCCTTCGCCAAGGGCATGCTGGCCCACCACGAGGGCGCGGTCGACATGGCTCGCTACCAGCTCCAGCACGGCAAGGACCCGGAGATGCGCAAGCTGGCCGAGGACATCATCCAGGCCCAGCAGAAGGAAATCGACCAGCTCAACCGCTGGATCAAGGCCCACGCCAAGTGATGGTGCGCCGCGCCCGGGACTGGCACAGTGAGCTACCCGTCCCGACGCGGAGACCGCCATGCTGATCGACCATCTGGACCATCTGGTCCTGACCACCACGGACCTCGCCGCCTGCGAGGATTTCTACACCCGGGTGCTGGGTATGCGCCTGGAGACATTCGGCGCGGGGCGCAAGGCGCTGCGCTATGGCAATCAGAAGATCAATCTGCACGAGCGGGGGCACGAATTCGAACCCAAGGCCCACCTGCCGGTGCCGGGCGCCCTCGACCTCTGCTTCATCGCCCGTGAGCCGCTGGAGCGAGTGATCGCCCATCTGCAGCACGAAGGCTGGCCGATCATCGAAGGCCCGGTGGCGCGCACCGGCGCCACCGGACCGATTCGCTCGGTCTATGTGCGCGATCCCGACCTCAACCTGATCGAGATCGCCGAGTACCCGACCTAGCGCGGCCGGCCAAACACCTGGGTCCAGTAGAGGCTGTGGGTGCTGCGCGGATTCAGGGCATAGGCCGCACCCATTTCGGTGAATTCCGGATTCATCAGATTGGCGCAGTGACCCGGACTCGCCAGCCAGCCCTGCATCGCCTGGGTGACCGAACCGGCGCCGGCAGCGATGTTTTCGCCGATGCGGGTCCAGCCGTAACCCTGCCTGGCTACCCGTTCGGCCACGGTGCCGCCACCGGGGGCGGTGTGGGAGAAGTAGTCGCGCCCGGCCATGTCCTGGCTGTGGGCCAGGGCGGCATTGGCCAGCGCCGGATTCCAGCGCAACGGCGTGGTGGCGGCGAAGCGGCGGGTGCCGCAGGTGCGCGCCTGGGCCCGGGCGCGATTGACCTCGGCGAGCACCGCCTTGCCGGCGGTCTGCCAGTCGCCCAGGCCGGCGCTCACCACCGGCCGCGCCAGCACCAGTTGCCAGCGCGGTCCCTGCTGGCTTACCCCGATCTGCGCATAGTCACTGCTGGCCAGCGGTCGGCAATACTGCTGGCGCAGCCCGGCCATGGCCGCCTGGGCAGTAGGCGCGCCTGCCAGCATGATCACCTGCACCGCGGACGCCTGATAACCCGCAGCGCGCAGATCGCTCTGCAGCCGATCACGACCGGTCAAGCGCACCGCCGCCAGGCGACCGTCAGCGGTGAGGGGCGCCGCGGCGCGGGTGCCGGGACAGCCCTGGGGCGCGGCGCGATAGGCGTTGATCAGGCTGACCAGCCGCGCCTCCTCGGGCGTCGCGGCCAGGGCGGCCTGGGCCAGCAGGCCGGTAGTCAGCAACAGGGAAAAGACAGATAGACGAGGCATGCGCGAGCGGATCCGGAAACAGGGAAGCGCTATGTACCCGGCCTGAACCCGAGGCGCAAGCCAGGCGACGGGCCAACCGAGGAACGGATGGCAGTTTGCTTGCAAGGGTGATTGGGGTAGGCTCGCCGGCTCATTCAACAGGAGTCTCTCCCATGGCCAAAGCCTCTGCCCGCCACATCCTGGTTTCCGACGAAGCCAAGTGCAACGAACTCAAAGCCGCCATCGAAGGGGGCGCCGACTTCGCCCAGGTGGCCAAGGACAACTCCAGCTGCCCCTCCAGCCGCCAGGGCGGCGACCTGGGCACCTTCCGCCCGGGCCAGATGGTCAAGGAATTCGACACCGTGGTGTTCAGCGCGCCGCTGCACCAGGTCCAGGGTCCGGTAAAGACCCAGTTCGGCTATCACCTGGTGGAAGTCACCAGCCGCGAAGATTGATCGCGCCGGTGCTCCCGCTGAAGGCGGGAGCACCCTCCCCGCCCTGCCTCCAAACGACTATCCTGCAGACTTCCTGCCTCCCGAGGATAGCGCCATGCCCCTGCCCCTCGAACGTCACGGCCAGTGCCTGTGCGGCGCTGTTCAGCTGGATTGTCGCCTTGATACCCTCGCCGTTTCGGCCTGCCATTGCCGGACCTGTCGCCGCTGGAGCGGTGGCCCGCTGCTGGCGGTGGAATGCGCCCAGCCGCCGGTGGTCGGTGGCGGCGACGCCCTGACCGTCCATGCCTCGTCCGCCTGGGCCGAGCGCGGCTTCTGTCGCCACTGCGGCACCCACCTGTTCTACCGCCTCAAGGCCGAACCGCACTACGCCATCCCGGTCGGCCTGCTCGAAGGCGCGGACTTGTTGCTGGACAGCGAAATCTTCATCGAGGAACAGCCGGCCTGGTACTGCTTCACGCACTCGCGCCGCCAGTTGACCGGGACCGAAGCCTTGGCCGAGCACGACAACCGGGACTCGCGGCCCGGGTTCGCCCCCGGGCGCCAGCCATGACCGCTGGTCGCCTGACCCCGGGCGCCTCCGGGCACGGCGCTTGGCGCGCCAAGGCTCGTGCCAGAGCCCCCTTCCCTTTCCCACCCCTGAGCCATCTTGCCCGCGTGCCTGCGGCCTGGGCGCACACCCCTATCAAGCCGCCGCCAAACGCGCCGATGCCTGGGTGAGCTCCCTTTCCCAGCCTGCCAGACAAGAGGAACAATCATGGGGTTTCTGCAACGCTTCGGCGCGCGTGCCCGCCAGGGCGGTAGCGGCGTGTTCAGCCTGACCTGCTCCGCTCGCGAATTGGGCGACCGCCTCGGCGGCGTCGCCCTCAAGCCCACCTACATCGCCGGCTTCGTCTCGCCGCACCTGGACCTGGACGCCATCGCCCGGCAACTGGCCGGACGCTTCCCCGCGGCGTCCATCAGCCTGTGCACCACCTCCGGCGAACTCTGTGGCAGCGAGCAGCGCCTGTATTGCGCCGCCGACGGCGCCTGGGACCGGCTGGTGCTGCAATTCTTCGACGCCTCGGTCATCGCCTCGGCCGAGGTGGTGCACGTCCCGCTGGACAGCGAAGACATCCGCCGCGGCGGACCGCGGCGCAGCATGAAGGAACGCCTTGCCCGCCTGACCGAGTCGCTCAAGCGCCTGCAGGTGCGCACGCCCATCGATCACCGCGATACCCTGGCCTTCGTGCTGTTCGACGGCCTGTCCGCCTCGGAATCCTTCTTCATGGAGGCACTGTACGAGTCCGGCCGCTTCCCCTGCCTGTTCGTCGGCGGCTCCGCCGGCGGCAAGGGCGACTTCCGCCAGACGCTGCTGCACGATGGCCGCCAGGCCTATGAAAACCATGCCCAGCTGGTCTTTCTGAAGATGGCCAGGAACACCCGCTTCGGGGTGTTCAAGAGCCAGAATTTCAGCGCCACGCCGCTCAGCCTCAGTGTCCTCACCGCCTCCCTGGAAGAGCGCTACATCAGCCAGGTGGTCGACAGCCGCGGCCAGATCAAGAGCATGGTGGCGGCCCTCTGCGAGGCCCTGAGCTGCCGCGCCGAACAGCTGGAGCAGCGCCTGGCGGATTATTCCTTCGCCATCCGCGTGGGCGAGGAGCTGTTCGTCCGCTCCATCGCCCGCATCGACTACGCGCGCGAGCGCATCCATCTGTTCTGCGACGTGGCGCCCGGCGAAGAGCTGGTGATGGTTAAGCGCACCTCGCTGGTGGACACCACCCGCCAGGACTTCGCGCGCTTCCTGCAGGGCAAGAGCGGCACCCCGCTGGTGGGCGTGCTCAACGACTGCATCCTGCGCCGCGCCAACAACGGCGCCGAGCTGCCGCGCATGGGCGAGGTGTTCGGCCAGACGCCGGTGGTGGGCTTCTCCACCTTTGGCGAGATCCTTGGCCTGAATCTCAACCAGACGCTCACCGCGGTGTTCTTTTTCCGCACCCCCGAAGGCGCGCCCTTCCGCGACGACTACGTCGACAACTTCGCCGCCCACTATGGCGAGTTCAAGGCCTTCTTCCTGCGTCGACAGATCAAGAAGCTGGCCGGCCTGAGCCAGGTGGTGGTCAATCAGATCAACGAATTCAAGCGGCAGAACTTCACCGGCGTGGTGGATGCTCAGGGCCTCGACGACTCCATCCAGGCGGTGTTCGGCGGACTCGCCGATCTGGGTCAGGTCCTGCGCCAGGCCCACCAGAGTCGCCAGGAGATCGGCGAACAGCTGCGGCACTACTCGGGCGAATTGCACAGCAGCATGGACGATCTGGCGGGCAACATCCTGCAGCAGGGCGAGGTCACCCGCCAGGCCGACAGCACCGTGCAGCACCTCACCGAACAGGCCGAGGACGTGGTGCGCAGCGCCAACGAACTGAGCCAGTCGAGTCTGCGCATCCAGTCCATCGTCCAGGTGATCCAGCAGATCGCCGGCCAGACCAACCTGCTGGCGCTCAACGCTGCCATCGAGGCGGCGCGCGCCGGCGAGAGCGGTCGCGGCTTCGCGGTGGTGGCCGACGAGGTGCGCAACCTGGCGGCCATCACTCACAAGAACGCCGCCGAGATCGGCGCCGACATCGACCAGCTGTCCCGCGCCATCAGCGAGGTCGGTGCCCATATCGCCGGCCAGGCCGAGGACGTGGGCTCGCTGCAGGAGCTCCTCGCCGTCCTGCGCGAATCCGGTCGGCTCACCGCCCAGACCTCCCATCGCACCAAGGACATCGCCGATACCCTCACCGGCCTTACCGCCGCCACGTCGTCCTAGGCCGCAAGGACTTACCGTTCGTCGGCACTGACCGGCAAGTCGCACCCGCCGCCCCCGTAGCTGCCCCTCACCAGGGGCAGATACCGGTGGGCGTCGGATCACCTTCCGAGTGACCGCAGGGTCACGGCCAGCGCCGTGGCTTGCACCCCCATTTTGCCCCTGCCAGCGACCCATGAGTCAGCAATAGACGCCCCAAACCCACTCACGGCCGCGTCTACGACTTTTGTAGTGACTATACGAAAGCACTACAAAACCCGATTGACGACGGCCTGATCTCCTGCAAATCTCTAGCTGCACCGGACGCGAACCCCCTATCCATGCGGGTCGCGCCTGGGCTCCGGGTGACCCTCGGGCCGTCTTGCGTAGTGATGCTCAAGAGGCACTACAAAAGAAGACGACTGAAATGCCGCGCTGCTCGAGGCAGCGTCGCCAGAGGTGACGTCCGGATCCATGCAGGTACGTACGGCGACATGACTCGACAGCTGGGCTGACCTTTCGCCTTCGCGACCGGCATCCGGATGGCAACCGCCATCCCGCTGCCGGACGTTGGGAAAAGACTGGTACCCAAGCCAACCTCATCGAGAAGGATCGACTCATGTCCGCTTACGAGAACGACGTTCAGGCCATCGCCGCCCTCAAGAACAGCACCGGCAATCACTGGAGCGCCATCAATCCGGAATACGCCGCCCGGATGCGCCTGCAGAATCGCTTCAAGACCGGTCTCGACATCGCCCGCCACTGCGCGGCCATCATGCGCCGGGACATGGCCGCCTACGACGCCGACAGCAGCGCCTACACCCAGTCGCTGGGCTGCTGGCACGGTTTCATCGGGCAGCAGAAGCTGATCGCCATCAAGAAGCACCTGGGCAGCACGAAAGGTCGCTACCTCTACCTGTCGGGCTGGATGATCGCCGCGCTGCGTTCGGAATTCGGCCCGCTGCCCGATCAGTCCATGCACGAGAAGACCAGCGTGCCGGCGCTGATCGAAGAGCTCTACACCTTCCTGCGCCAGGCCGACGCCCGCGAGCTGGCCATGCTGTTCCGCGACCTGGACGCTGCCCGCGCCGCCGACGAGAACGCCAAGGCCGCCGCCATCCAGGCGAAGATCGACAACTACGAGACCCACGTGGTGCCGATCATCGCCGACATCGACGCCGGCTTTGGCAACGCCGAGGCCACCTACCTGCTGGCCAAGAAGATGATCGAGGCCGGCGCCTGCTGCATCCAGCTGGAAAACCAGGTCTCCGACGAGAAGCAGTGCGGCCATCAGGACGGCAAGGTCACGGTGCCCCACGAGGACTTCCTGGCCAAGATCAACGCGGTGCGCTACGCCTTTCTGGAGCTGGGCGTGGACGAGGGCGTCATCGTCGCCCGTACCGATTCCCTGGGCGCCGGCCTGACCAAGCAGATCGCCGTGAGCAAGCAGCCGGGCGACCTGGGCGACCAATACAACGGCTTCCTCGACTGCGATGAGGTGGATGCCAGCCAGCTGGGTAACGGCGACGTCCTGATCAGCCGCGGCGGCAAGCTGCTGCGGCCCAAGCGTCTGGTCAGCGGCCTGTTCCAGTTCCGTGCCGGCAGCGGCGTGGACCGGGTGGTGCTGGACTGCATCACCTCGCTGCAGAACGGCGCCGACCTGCTGTGGATCGAGACCGAGAAGCCCCACGTCGGCCAGATCAAGGCCATGGTCGACCGCATCCGCGAGGTCGTGCCCAATGCCAAGCTGGTCTACAACAACAGCCCCTCCTTCAACTGGACCCTGAGTTTCCGTCAGCAGGTGTTCGACGCCCTGCAGGCCGAAGGCAAGGATGTGTCCGCCTACGACCGCGCCAAGCTGATGAGCGTGGACTACGACGACACCGAACTGGGGCGTCTGGCCGATGCGCGTATCCAGAGCTTCCAGCGCGATGCAGCGCGGGAAGCGGGCATCTTCCACCACCTGATCACCCTGCCCACCTACCACACCGCGGCCCTGTCCACCGACAACCTGGCCAAGGGCTACTTCGCGGAGGAAGGCATGCTGGCCTACGTCAAGGGCGTGCAGCGCCAGGAGATCCGCCAGGGCATCGCCTGCGTCAAGCACCAGAACATGGCCGGCTCGGACATGGGCGACGACCACAAGGAATACTTTGCCGGGGAGGCCGCGCTCAAGGCGGCGGGCAAGGACAACACCATGAACCAGTTCCATTGAACACGGCCACTGCGGAGGACACGCTCATGAACCTGAACGACAACCCCAGCCTGGACGATCTCAAGCAACTGTTCGGCCGGCTCAAGGACAAGAACCACACCCACATCCTCTGGGTCTGCGAGAGCGGCGCGGTGCACGTCGACCGCCTGCCCGGCGGCGAGACGCCCGAGCAGTTCGAGGAGCGCCATCCCAGCCTGCGCATCCGCTTCAAGACCTACAACAAGGGCGGCGGCTACGTCGGCAAGTCGGCCGCGGCGGACGACAACTTCATCAGGAGCGTCCACGCCGCCCTGCAGGAGCACTGGCGCCTGGCCGGTCGGCAGCAACAGCCGGCCTATGTGGATCGCTACTGCTAGCCATGAAAAAAGGGCGCGCCGGGTGATTGACCACCCGGCGCGCCCTGCCCCACCTATGAGGTGACTCGCCTGATCCTGCATGGCCCTGCAGGGCCATGCGAGTCACCTCTTCTCTTCATAGAACGAACAGATCGACGAAGCGATGCACCGGAGTGGCTTCCAGTCCCGCCTGGTCCTTGCACAGCTCGAAGATCTGGGCGCAGCGAGCGGCCGGGAAGCGCGTCGCCAGGTTGCTCTGGAATTTGCGCTCCAGCAGCGGAATGCCCTCCTCGCGGCGACGGCGATGACCGATGGGATATTCCACGGCGATCTTCTCGGTGCTGCTGCCGTCGGTGAAGAACACCTGCAGGGCGTTGGCGATGGAACGCTTGTCGGCTTCCAGGTACTCGCGGCTGTAGCGCTCGTCCTCGACGATCTCCATCTTCTCGCGCAGCTGGTCGATGCGCGGATGGGCCTGGTGGAAGGCATCCTCGTAATGCTCGGCGACCAGGTCGCCGAACAGCAGCGGTACGGCGATCATGTACTGCAGGCAGTGGTCGCGATCGGCGGCATTGGCCATGGGGCCCTGCTTGGAGATGATGCGGATGGCCGATTCGTGGGTGGTCACCACGATCTTCTCGATCTGATCGACGCGATCGCGCACCTGGGGATGCAGGATCACTGCGGCTTCGGCGGCGGTCTGGGCATGGAATTCCGCCGGGAAGCTGATCTTGAACAGTACGTGTTCCATCACGTAGCTGCCAAAGGCCTGGGGAAAGCTGAACTGGCGCTGGTCGGCCGGCTTGGTGGCCAGGTCCTTGTTGGTGTGGCTGAAGAGCACGTCGTAGAAGCCCCACTGGGGTGCGCTGAGCACGCCGGGAATGCCCATCTCGCCGCGCAGGGCGATGTCGGCCAGGCGCACGCCGCGGCTGGAGGCGTCACCGGCGGCCCAGGACTTGCGGCTGCCGGCATTGGGCGCATGGCGATAGGTGCGCAGCGCCTGGCCATCGACGAAGGCGTGGGAGAGCGCCGCCAGCAGTTGCTCGCGGTTGGCGCCCATCAGCTTGGCGCTGACCGCGGTGGAGGCCAGCTTGACCAGGAAGACGTGGTCGAGACCGACACGGTTGAAGGAGTTTTCCAGGGCGAAGACGCCCTGGATCTCGTGGGCCATGACCATGGCTTCCAGCACCTGGCGCATGGTCAGGGGGGCTTCGCCCTGGGCCACGCGGCGCTGGGAGAGGTGGTCGGCCACCGCCAGGATGGCACCGAGGTTGTCGGAAGGATGGCCCCACTCGGCGGCCAGCCAGGTGTCGTTGTAGTCCAGCCAGCGAATGATGCAGCCGATGTCCCAGGCCGCCTTAACCGGGTCCAGGCGATAGCTGGTGCCCGGCACTCGCGCGCCCTGGGGCACCACGGTGCCCTCCACCTGGGGGCCGAGCAGCTTGGTGCACTCGGGGAAGCGCAGGGACAGCAGGCCGCAGCCGAGGGTGTCCATCAGGCAGTTGCGGGCGGTGTCCAGGGCCTCGCGGGAGTTGACCTGGTAGGTCAGCACGTAATCGGCCAGGTCCTGGATGACCTGGTCGTAATCGGGTCGGTTGTTGAGATCGACGTTGGCGCTCATGAATTTTCCTTATATCGCGTCTATCGCGGCCATGGGCCGCTCGTACAGGGGATTGGCAGCCGTAGGCGCTCCCGCAGGAGCGGCCCATGGCCGCGATCAGAGATATTCAGCGATTGGCGATGGGCGTGAAGGCCCGCTGCTCGACACCGATGTAGTCCGCGCTGGGGCGGATGATGCGGTTGTCGGCGCGCTGCTCGAAGACGTGGGCGCACCAGCCGGCCGTGCGCGAGCAGACGAAGATCGGCGTGAACAGCAGCGTCGGGATACCGAGGAAGTGATAGGCCGAGGCATGGTAGAAGTCGGCGTTGGGGAACAGCCCCTTCTCTTCCTTCATGGTGCGGTCGATGGCCTCCGAGACCGGGAACAGCACGCTGTCGCCCACCTCCGCCGCCAGTTGCCGGGCGTAGTCCTTGATCACCTCGTTGCGCGGATCGCTGTCGCGGTAGATGGCGTGGCCGAAGCCCATCACCTTTTCCTTGCGTTCGAGCATCTGCTTGAGGCCGGTGACCGCTTCCTCGGGCGAGGCGAAGCGTTCGATCAGCGCCATGGCCGCCTCGTTGGCGCCGCCATGCAGTGGGCCGCGCAGGGAGCCGATGGCGCCGGTGACGCAGGAATAGAGGTCGGACAGCGTCGAGGCGCAGACCCGGGCGGTAAAGGTGGAGGCGTTGAATTCGTGCTCGGCATAGAGGATCAGCGAGACGTTCATCACCCGGGCATGCAGATCGCTGGGTGCCTTGCCGTGCAGCAGGGTGAGGAAGTGGCTGGCGATGTCCGGGGCGTCACTGCTGCAGTCGATACGAGTGCCGCGCTGACTGAAGTGATACCAGTAGAGCAGGATCGCCGGAAAGGCGCCGAGCAGGCGATCGGCCACCTGCTGCTGGTCGGCGAAGCTGTGCTCCGGCTCCAGGGTGCCGAGCAAGGAGGCGCCGGTGCGCATCACATCCATGGGGTGGGCACTGGCGGGAATGCGCTCCAGGCCTTCCTTGAGCGGCTGCGGCAGGTCGCGCAACGCCGCCAGGCGCTGGCGATAGGCGTCCAGTTGCGCCTGAGTGGGCAATTCGCCATAGAGCAACAGGTGGGCGACTTCCTCGAAGTCGGCTCCTGCCGCCAGTTCACGGATGTCATAGCCCCGGTAGGTGAGGCCGGCGCCGGTCTTGCCGACGGTGCAAAGCGCGGTGCGGCCGGCGACCTGGCCACGCAGGCCGGCGCCGCCGAGGGTTTTGCTGTCTGCCATCGTCTCGCTCCTCTTGGAGTTGTTGTGCGAAAAAGCGGGCGTTCAAAGCTTTCTTTACGATCTCGCGAGCTAGCGACAAACAAGGCGGAAGTGGCTGAGGAAGCGGAGTTTACGAGTGGTAAATGAGCATTCCGAAGCCACTTCCAACGCAGTTTGGCCGACGCGCAGCAGATCGTTAGGATTTCTGCTGCTGGAACAGGCGATCCAACTGGTCCTCATACCTGTGATAGTCGATGCGGTCATAGAGCTCGGCGCGGGTCTGCATGGTGTCGACCACCGCCTGCTGGCTGCCGTCGCGGCGGATCGCGGTGTAGACGTTCTCAGCAGCGCGATTGGCCGCGCGGAAGGCCGACAGCGGATAGAGCACCAGGCTCACGTCGGCGCCGGCCAGTTGCTCGGTGGTGAACAGCGGCGTGGCGCCGAATTCGGTGATGTTGGCCAGGATCGGCACCTCTACCGCCTGGGCGAACTGGCGGTACATGGGCAGCTCGGTGATGGCCTCGGGAAAGATCATGTCGGCGCCGGCCTCGACACAGGCGCAGGCGCGGTCGATGGCGGCCTGCAGGCCCTCCACCGCCAGGGCGTCGGTGCGCGCCATGATGACGAAGTCGGGATCGGTGCGGGCATCCACCGCCGCCTTGATGCGATCGACCATCTCCTGCTGGCTGACGATTTCCTTGCCCGGCCGATGGCCGCAGCGCTTGGCGCCCACCTGATCCTCAATGTGCATGGCGGCCGCGCCGGCCTTGATCAGGGCGCGGGTGGTGCGCGCCACGTTGAAGGCCGAGGCACCAAAGCCGGTGTCGACATCCACCAGCAGCGGCAGGTCGCAGACATCGGTGATGCGGCGGACGTCGATCAGCACGTCTTCCAGACCGCTGATGCCCAGGTCCGGCAGCCCCAGGGAGCCGGCCGCGACGCCGCCGCCGGACAGGTAGACGGCCTGGAAGCCGGCGCGCCTGGCCAGCAGCGCATGATTGGCATTGAGGGTGCCGACCACCTGCAGCGGGCGTTCGGCGGCGACGGCGGCGCGGAATTTCTGGCCGGGACTGACGGCAGGCATGGCGTTACCTCGACTGATCTTGGACTAGGGGATGGTGCTGCAGATTGCGCTTGGAAGCGGCGATGTGGCGGCGCATCAGCAGCTCGGCCAGTTCGCCATCGCCCTCGGCCAGGGCATCGAGGATGCGATGGTGCTCGGCGAAGGCCTGGCGCGGTCGATTGGGGGTGGCGGAGACCTTGAGCCGATACATGCGCACCAGATGATAGAGCTCGCCGCAGAGCAGCCGCACCAGCATGCCGTTGCCGCTGGCCTGGATGATGCGGTAGTGGAAGTCGTGGTCGCCTTCCTGCAGGTAGTAGCCGGTGCCGGCCTGGAACGCCGGGTCGCGCTCGTGGGTGTCCAGCAACTGGCGCAATTCGTCGATGCCCTGGGGCGTGAGGCGTTCGGCCGCCAGGCGGCAGGCCATGCCTTCGAGGGATTCGCGGATTTCGTAGAGTTCGACCAGTTCGGCCAGGCTCAGGGCGGCGACCCGGGCGCCGGCATGGGGCACCCGCACCACCAGGCGCTGGCCTTCCAGCCGGTGGATGGCTTCGCGCAGCGGTCCGCGGCTGATGCCATAGGTGCGGGCCAGCTCCGGCTCGGAAATCTTGCTGCCCGGCGCCACGTCGCCACGGACGATGGCCTCGCGGATCCGCCGGAACACCTGCTCGGAGAGGGTCCCGCTGTCGGTCTCGGGCGCTTCGGCCGGGAGGGGGCTATCGATCATTGTCGACACCTTTTGTGTTTATGGGCTGAATAACTACGCCTTAACGCCTTATCAGTCAATATTTGTCGACAATCCGGCTGTGACAGCCTGTATCTCGCTCCGCCAGAGGCGGTTCGCTACACTAGCGCGCCGTCCCTCCCAGCCGATTTCGCCATGCCCCTCTGCCACCTGCATCCCCTGCCCTACCACGCCGATCCCACGGTGCGTTTCATCCTGCTGCAGGGCGAACCCGGCGCGGTGCTGCTGGATTCAGGGCGGCCGCTTGCCGAGCGGGGTCGCTACGACCTCATGGCGGCCTGGCCGCTGCAGGTGCTGCAGCCCGCTGCCGGTGAAACGGGCCAGGCCTTCTTCACGCGGACGCGCGCGGCCCTGGCCAGCCTGGGTCGCGCCGACCTGCCGGCTGGTGCGGACCTGCCCTTCGCCGGTGGCCTGCTGGGCTATCTCGGCTACGACTTCGGCCGGCGCCTGGAGCGCCTGCCCGCGGGCGCCCGCGCCGACCTGGCATTGCCCGAAGCGCGCCTGGGCCTCCATGCCTGGGCGCTGGTCAGCGATCACCAGGCCCGCACCAGCCAATTGGTCTGCCATCCGGCGCTGGACGCCGGGGAACGCCAGCGACTGATCGCCCTGTTCGACACCGGGGCGGCGCCCAGGGCCGAGGGCTTCCGGCTGACCGCCCCCTTCGCCGCCGACATCGACCAGCCCACCTATCGCCAGCGCATCGAGGCCATCCAGGCCTATATCGCCGCCGGCGACTGCTATCAGGTCAACTTCGCCCAGCGCTTTCGCGCGCCCTTCCAGGGTTCGCCCTGGACCGCCTACCAGGCCCTGCGCGCGGCCTGCCCGACGCCCTTCTCCGGCTATCTGGCACTGGAGCGCGGCGCCCTGCTCAGCCATTCGCCGGAGCGTTTCCTGCGGGTGAGCCGTGGCCAGGTGGAAACCCGCCCGATCAAGGGTACTCGCCCGCGCCGCGCCGACCCGGCCGCCGATGCCGGCGAAGCCCGCGCGCTGCTGGCCAGCCCCAAGGATCGCGCCGAGAACCTGATGATCGTCGACCTGCTGCGCAACGACCTGGGGCGCAGTTGCCGCATCGGCTCGGTGCGGGTGCCCGAGTTGTTCGCCCTGGAGAGCTATCCCAACGTCCATCACCTGGTCAGCGCCGTCACCGGCGAATTGGCCACGGGCCTGGACGCCCTCGACCTCCTGGCCGGCAGCTTTCCCGGTGGCTCCATCACCGGCGCGCCGAAGATCCGCGCCATGCAGATCATCGACGAGCTGGAGGAAACCCGCCGCGGCCCCTACTGCGGCTCGCTGCTCTATCTGGACGTGCGCGGCGAGAGCGACAGCTCCATCCTGATCCGCAGCCTGCTGGCCGAAGACGGCATGCTTAGCTGCTGGGGCGGCGGCGGCATCGTCATGGATTCCCACTGGGCCGACGAATACGCCGAATCCCTGGCCAAGGTGCGGGTGCTGCTGGAGACGCTGGAGACCCACAGCTGATCCGGCTTTGCTACCATGGCGGCATCCCTTCCCCGGCTGGAGCCCGCCATGTCTCTCGATCTCGCCCGCATCAACGCCGACCTCGGCCGCGATCCCGAAAAGCTCGTCGCCTGGGCCCTGGGCCTGGGTAAGAGCGCCATCGTCACCACCAACTTCCGCCCCTTCGAGGCGGTGATCCTGCACCTGGTCAGCCAGGTCAAGCCGGATATCCCGGTGGTCTGGATGGATAGCGGCTACAACACCCCCGCCACCTACCGCTGCGCCGACGAGATCGTGCGCAAGCTCGATCTCAACCTGGTGACCTACCTGCCCAGGCGCTCCCGCGCCCATCGCGAGGCCATCGACGGCCCGGTGCCGGGGCTGGACGATCCCCGCCACGCCGCCTTCACCGAAGAGGTCAAGCTGGAACCCTTCGCCCGCGCCCTGCGCGAGACGGCGCCCGAGGTCTGGTTCACCGCCCTGCGCGCCACCGACACCGCGGTGCGCGCCCAGATGGATCCGGTCAGCGTCAATCCGGACGGCCTGATCAAGGTCGCGCCGCTGCTGCACTGGACCTCCAAGGACCTCTACCAGTACCTCACCGCCCACGACCTGCCCAACGAATTCGACTACTTCGACCCCACCAAGGGTGACGAAAACCGCGAGTGCGGCCTGCACCTCGCCCACTGAGTCGATACCTCCCGCGCGCTCGGTTCCGGGCGCGCGCTCTGCTCCTGCTGAACCATCGCCAATGACTGCTTCCCGCCCTATCCACTCCCGCAAGGGCGTCTTTGCCGTGGTGCTCGGCAACGCCGTGGAGTTTTTCGACTTCGGCGTCTACGCCACCTTCGCCGTGCTGATCGGCCAGGTGTTCTTTCCTTCGCAGAATGCCTTCGCCAGCCTGATGGCCAGCGTCATCACCTTTGGCGTCGGCTTCGTCGTCCGGCCGCTGGGCGCCATTCTCATCGGCGCCTGGGCCGACCGCGTCGGGCGCAAGCCGGCGATGCTGCTGACCATGGTGCTGATGGCCCTGGGCACCGGTGGCATCGCCGTGCTGCCGGGCTACGAGCAGATCGGCATCGCCGCGCCCATCCTGCTGGTGCTGACGCGGCTGTTGCAGGGCCTGGCCTGGGGTGGCGAGGCCGGCCCGGCCACCACCTACATCCTGGAGGCGGCGCCGCTGCACAAGAGAGGCACCTACGCCTGCTGGCAGGTCGTGGCCCAGGGGCTGGCCGCGGTAGCGGCCGGGCTGATCGGCTATGGCCTGACCCTCTGGCTGACGCCGGAGCAACTGCTGGCCTGGGGCTGGCGCCTGCCCTTCCTGCTGGGCCTGGCGATCCTGCCCATCGGCCTCTATATCCGCCGGGGCCTGGTGGATACCCACGTCGGCGAAAGCCGGGGCGCCGGCGCGGTGCTGGGCGAGGTGCTGGCCACCCAGCGGCGGCCACTGCTGCTGGGGCTGCTGATCCTCTCCGGCAGCACCATCACCCAGTACTTCCTCAACTACATGACCACCTTCGCCCTGGTGGAACTGAAGCTGCCGACCGGGACCGCCATGCTCGCCACCCTGGTGATGGGCGCGGCCATGGCGGTCTGCTCGATCCTGGGCGGGGTGCTCAGCGATCGCTATGGCCGGCGCATCGTACTGATCCTGCCGCGACTGCTGTTGCTGGTGCTGCTCTATCCGGCGCTGCAGCTCATCACCCAGGCACCCGGGCCGGGCACCTTCCTGCTGACCCTGGCGGTGCTCTCCGGCCTGCACGGCATGAGTGGCGCCGCCCTGATCGTGCTGCTGGTGGAAAGCTTTCCGCAGCGGGTGCGGGCGACCGGCTTCTCGCTGGTCTATGCGCTGGGGGTGGCGGCCTTCGGCGGCACCGCCCAGATCGTGGTGACCTGGCTGATCGGCGCCACCGGCGACCGTATGGCGCCGGCCGCCTACCTGCTGGTGGCCAACCTGGTGTGTCTCGGCGCCGCCTGGTTCGCCGCCGAGACCTGTCCGGGGCGTCAGCCGGCGGAACGCTCCGCGGCATAACCCTCTTCCCGCCGATTCTTGCGCTCCAGGCGGACGTAGACGAGGCCGGTGAGCAAGAGGCCGAACAGCAGCACCGCGGCCAGCAGATAGAGCCCCGAGGCCAGGGTGCCGGTGGCCGCCTTGAGCGCGCCGATACCATAGGGGCCGAGATAACCGCCGAGATTGCCCACCGAGTTGATCAGGGCGATACCGGCGGCGGCGCTGGCCCCGGCGAAGAAGCGCCCCGGCAGGGTCCAGAACAGCGCGGTGAGGGAAAACAGACAGAAGGCCACCACCGACAGCGCCGCCAGTTGCAGCACGGCAGTGCCGAACCAGGCGCTGCCGGCCATGGCCAGGGCACCCACCCCATAGAGCACGGCCAGGTGGCCATAGCGATCGCCCAGGCGATCGGAACTGCGCGGCACGATGAGCAGGCCGAGAATGCCGAAGGCGTAGGGAATGGCGGAAATGAAGCCTGTGGTGAGATCGCTGCCGCCGAACTGGTGGATCAGCGTCGGCAGCCACAGCCCCAGGCCATAGATGCTCAGGGTCACCGGCAGATAATAGAGCGCCAAGAGCAGCACGCGGCGATCCTTGAGCGCATGCAGGGGATTGCCATGGCGGGTCTGGTCGAAGAGGTGCAGGTCCTTTTCCAGCTCCGTTGCCAGCCAGCGCTTTTCATCGGCGTCCAGCCAGGCGACCTGTTGCGGACCATCCGGCAACCGGGTCAGGGTCGGCCAGGCCAGCAGCACCGCCGGCGCGCCGATGCAGAGGAACAGCCACTGCCAGCCGTGCAGACCGAGTGCTCCGTCCAGTTGCAGGAGCATGCCCGACAGCGGTCCCGTCACCAGCATGGCGATGGGCTGGGAGAGAATGAACAGCCCCATGATCTTGCCGCGATGGCGTACCGGGAACCACTGGGTGAGGTAGTAGAGCACGCCGGGAAAGAAGCCGGCCTCGGCCGCACCCAGCAGGAAGCGCATGACATAGAAGCTGTTCGGTCCCTGGACGAAGGCCATGCCCATGGTGATGGCACCCCAGGTCACCAGGATGCGGGCGAACCAGCGGCGCGCACCGAAGCGCTCCAGCAGCAGGTTGCTGGGCACCTCGCAGAGGAAATAGCCGATGAAGAACAGCCCGGCACCGAGGCCATAGGCGGCATCGCCGATGCCGATGTCGGCGCCCATGTGCAGCTTGGCGAAGCCCACGGCAGAGCGGTCGATGTAGGCGACCAGATAGAGCAATACGAGAAAGGGGACCAGCTTGAGCGTGATCCGACGGATGAGGGCGGATTCAGGGTGCATGGCGTTCTCCGACTTGTTGTTGTTGTGCGGTTGAAGCGCAGATCGCTCAAAATTCTAACGTACTATCATTGAATCGTTAAATACCCTGATCAGGCCATTAATCGGCTCTTAAGGTTATTTTGATAATACTAAAATATTGTTACGAAGTGGGAGATCTTACCTCTTGATTTCCGCTGATCCCCGTTACAGAGCCGCTTGGCCCGCGATAACATCGGTTATCGCGCTGATGGTGTTATAGTGATGGCACGACGACTTCGGATGCCTTTCGATGAATTACAAGACACCGCTGCCGCGCAAAAGCAGACACGCTCGCATCGTTCATGAGCTCGGCACCCAGATCGTGTCCGGGCACTTCCTGCCAGAACAGCGCCTGCCCCCCGAGGCGCAGCTGTGCGAAGAGTACGAAGTGAGCCGCCCCGTCCTGCGTGAGGCCACCCGGGTGCTCGTGGCCAAGGGGCTGGTCAGGTCCAAGCCCAAGGTCGGAACCGTAGTCAAACCACGCAACGAGTGGCATCTGCTCGATCCGGACGTGCTCCATTGGCTGCTGGAGAGCGATTCGCGGCACAGCTTCTACGAGACCCTGGTCAAGGTGCGCAACATTATCGAGCCGGAGGTCGCCGCCATGGCGGCTGCCAACGCCCAGCCCGAAGACGTCAAGGCCATCGAGGACGCCTACCAGCGGATGGAGCAGGCGGCGGACATCGCCAACATGGCCGAGCCGGACATGGCCTTCCATCTGTCCATCGCCACGGCCACCCACAACGAATTGCTGACTCACCTCTACAGCATCATGCTGCTGCCGGTGCGGGACTATCTGGAACGCTCCTCGGCGCTGTTCGCCGCCGGAGACAGCCTCAACCTGCTGGTCTCGCGGCACAAGGCGATCCTCACCGCGATTCAGCACCGCGATCCGCTGACCGCCCGCCATGCCGCCATCGCCCAGTTGGCCGGTGTCGATGACATGGTCGCCGAAGCCTTCCGGCCGCAGCCCTTGTCTGAAGGTGAAATTTCGTATGATCATTGAGGGCAAGAACCCACTCGCGGTATGCCCTCATGTCCAGCAGCTACCATGCCTCTACCGTAGAACAACTCGGCCAGCGACTCGCGGCCGGGCAATTTCCACCCGGTAGCGCCCTCAAGGTAGAGGCGGACCTCTGCCAGGAACTCGGTGTCAGTCGCACCATCCTGCGCGAAGCGATCAAGACCCTGGCGGCCAAGGGCATGCTGGAAGTCGGCCCCAAGGTCGGTACCCGGGTCCTGCCGCTCAGTCGCTGGAATCTGTTCGATACCCAGGTGGTGGGCTGGCTGGCCACGGGCGGTCTGCCCGCCCATTTCGTCAAGGACCTGCTGGATCTGCGTCACGCCATCGAGCCGGCGGCGGTGCGCTGGGCCTGCGAAAGGGCCACTCCCGAGCAGGTCCAGGCGATCCAGGTCGCCTACCAGCACCTGGAAGCGTCGCTCGATGGCGGCGACTACAACACCGCCGACCAGCGTTTCCACGAATGCGTCCTGGCGGCCAGCCACAATCAGTTCATCGAGCAGATGGTGCCCGCCCTGGGCGCGCTGCTGGCAGCCTCCTTCACCCTGTCGTCGGCCGATCCCGACGAATTGCGGCGTACCCTCCCCCTGCACAAGACCCTGGCCGACGGCATCGCGTCGCGCGATGCGGCGCGTGCCGTCTGGGCCTGCATGATGCTGATCGACAGCGCGGCGGTGACCCTGGCGCGCTATACCGACTGACGTTTCGGTCGGCAACCTTGGCGTCTCTCCAGGTTCCCATGCCTGGATTTCCCGTCCTGCCACAACAAGAGAGGTGAACGATGGATTGGCAGCCGCTGCTTCCCCAGCGCTTCAAACTGGCCGAGGGTCCCTTCTGGGACCAGGAGACCCAGGCGCTCTACTGGGTAGACATCGCCGGCTTCAAGGCCTGCCGCCTGCGCGGCGAGCAGTATCAGGAATGGCAGCTGGATCGCCCCTGCTCCGCCTTCGTGCCCACGGTCCGCGGCGATGCCCTGGTGACCCTGCCGAACGGCGTCTTCCGCCTGGATCTCGATTCCCCGCCAGAGCGTCCCGCCCTGGAACTCTTCTGCGTCGCCGATCCCGATCCGGGCAATCGCGGCAACGAGGCCCGCTGTGACGCCCAGGGGCGTCTGTGGCTGGGCACCATGCAGAACAACCTCGATGCCCAGGGCGGCGACGTGGCCATCGACCGGCACTCGGGCGGCCTGTTTCGCATCGATCCCGACGGCAGCGTCAGCCGGCACGCCAGCGACCTCGGCATCGCCAACACCCTGGTATGGAGCGCGGCGGACAACCACGTCATCAGCGCCGACACCCTCAAGGACACCCTCTATCGCTATCCGCTGGATGCCAGCGGCAACCTGGGTGCACCCACCGTCTGGGCCGGTCCCCACGAGCGCGGCTCGCCGGACGGCTCGGCCATCGACAGCGAAGGCTGCGTATGGAACGCACGCTGGGACGGCAACTGCCTGCTGCGTTTCTCGCCGGAGGGCGAGCTGCTGGAGATCGTCGAGCTGCCTGTGCAGCGGCCCACCAGCTGCGTCTTCGGCGGAGCGGATCTGCGCACCCTCTACGTCACCAGTGCCGCCGCCGACGGTACCCTCGACGGCGCCCTGCTCAAGGCGACCGCGCCGGTCGCCGGCATGCCCTGCCACAGGTTCGCCGGCTGATTCATCCTACCGACCCAGGCGCCCTTCCGCGGCGCCTTTCCGCTTCGGGCCCTATGTAACAGCTTGGTGACAGAGGTGACGAAAAATCTCGTCACCTTTTTCTTGCGCCCGCACCCATCCAATCATAATATCAATGCAGAGCGGCGTCGTCTGACCTCCTCGACGGCAGCCCGCCGCCTCGCATTGCCTGGCCACACCAATAAAAACAAGGAGTTCCAGCTATGTTCCGTGTTCCGGGAGTTCGTTCTCTGCTGCGTGCCGCCCTCGCCGCCGGCGCTGTCAGCCTGTCCCTTTCCGCTTTCGCTGCCGATCCGGTCAAGATCGGTTTCCTGGTCAAGCAACCCGAGGAACCCTGGTTCCAGACCGAGTGGGCCTTCGCCGAGAAAGCCGCCAAGGACAAGGGTTTCACCCTGCTCAAGATCGCCGTGCCGGATGGCGAGAAGACCCTCGCCGCCATCGACAGCCTGGCCGCCAACGGCGCCAAGGGCTTCGTGATCTGCCCGCCCGACGTCTCCCTCGGCCCGGCCATCGTGGCCAAGGCCAAGCTCAACGACCTCAAGGTCATGGCCGTGGACGACCGCTTCGTCGACGCCAAGGGCAAATTCATGGAAGACGTGCCCTACCTGGGCATGGCCGCCTTCGAGGTCGGTCAGCAGCAGGGCGCCGCCATGGCCGCCGAAGCCGAGAAGCGTGGCTGGAAGTGGGACGACACCTATGCGGTGATCAACACCTACAACGAGCTGGATACCGGCAAGAAGCGCACCGACGGTTCGGTGGAAGCCCTGAAGAAGGCCGGCCTGCCCGCCGACCACATCATCTTCGCGCCGCAGAAGACCCTGGACGTGCCCGGCAGCATGGACTCCACCACCTCCGCGCTGGTCAAGCTGCCTTCGGGCGCCAAGCACCTGATCATCGGCGGCATGAACGACAACACCGTGCTGGGCGGCGTCCGCGCCACCGAAAGCGCCGGCTTCAAGGCCGAGCAGGTGATCGGTATCGGCATCAACGGCACCGATGCCATCGGCGAACTGAAGAAAGCCAACAGCGGCTTCTTCGGCTCCATGCTGCCCAGCCCCCACGAAGAGGGCTACCAGACCGCCAGCATGATGTACGAGTGGGTGACTACCGGTAAGGAACCGCCCAAGTACACCGCGATGGACAAGGTCACCCTCATCACCCGCGCCAATTTCCAGCAAGAGCTGGAAAAGATCGGCCTCTGGAAGTGATGACCCCGGCGGCGCCGGTCCTGGCGCCGCCCTCCTCTTTCGTCTGACAGGAGTGCTTCATGGCAGCCCTGGAACACACCACCGCCCAGAGCGCCGACAGCCTCGGTTTCGTCGGCATCGGCAAGACCTTTCCCGGCGTCAAGGCGCTCGCCGACATCTCCTTCAACGTGCGTCCCGGCTCGGTGCACGCCCTCATGGGCGAGAACGGCGCCGGCAAGTCGACCCTGCTGAAGATCCTCAGCGGCTATCACGCCCCCACCACCGGCCACCTCAACATTGATGGCCAGGAACTGGTGTTCAAGAGCACCGCCGAAGCCATCCGCGCCGGCGTCGCGGTGATCCAGCAGGAACTGCAGCTGGTGCCGGAGATGACCGTCGCCGAAAATCTCTTTCTCGGGCACCTGCCGGCGCGCTACGGCATCGTCAATCGCGGCCACCTGCGCCGCCAGGCCCTGGACCTGCTCAAGGGCCTGGCCGAAGAGATCGACCCCAACACCAAGGTCGGGCGCCTGTCGCTCGGGCAGCGCCAGCTGGTCGAGATCGCCAAGGCGCTCTCCCGTGGCGCCCGCGTCATCGCCTTCGACGAGCCGACCAGCTCGCTGTCCGCCCGCGAGACCGATCGGCTGATGACCATCATCGCCCGGCTGCGCGACGAAGGCCGGGTGGTGCTCTATGTCTCCCACCGCATGGAAGAGGTGTTCCGCATCTGCGACGCGGTGACGGTGTTCAAGGACGGTCGCCACGTGCGCACCATCGAGCGTCTGGCCGACATCACCCCCGACCAGTTGATCACCCTGATGGTCGGCCGCGACCTCGCCGACATCTACGACTACCGCCCGCGCGAAATCGGCGGCGGCTGCCTCAAGGTCGAGGGCCTGCTCGGCCAGGGCCTGCAGCAGCCGGTGGGCTTCGAGGTCTGCCAGGGCGAGATTCTCGGCCTGTTCGGCCTGGTCGGTGCCGGTCGCACCGAGCTGCTGCGCCTGCTGGCGGGCCTGGAAAAGCACAAGGCTGGCAGCCTGAGTCTCAAGGGCGCCCCGATCAGCCTCAGGTCGCCGCGTGACGCCATCGCCGCCGGCATCCTGCTGTGCCCGGAAGATCGCAAGAAGGAAGGCATCGTGCCGCTGGCCAGCGTGGCCGAGAACATCAACATCAGCGCCCGCGCCCATCACGCCAGTCTCGGCTGCCTGATCCAGGGGCGCTGGGAAAAGGCCAACGCCGAAAAGCAGATTCGCGCGCTGAACGTGAAGACGCCCCACGCCGGGCAGAAGATCAAGAACCTTTCCGGCGGCAACCAGCAGAAGGCCATCCTCGGTCGCTGGCTGTCGATGCCCATGCAGGTGCTCCTGCTCGACGAACCCACCCGCGGCATCGACGTGGGCGCCAAGTCGGAGATCTACGCCATCATCCATGACCTCGCCGCCCGCGGCATCGCCGTGGTGGTGGTATCCAGCGACCTGATGGAAGTCATGGGCGTGGCCGATCGCATCCTGGTGATGAGCGAAGGCGCCATCACCGGCGAGGTGACCCGCGCCGAATTCAACGACGAGCGCCTGCTGCAGCTCGCCCTGCCCCGTACCCGGGCCTGATGAAAACAAGAAAAGAGGTTCAGTCCATGTCCGCCCAACCCCACAGCCTGACCCCGCCGCGCCGCGGCTTCGACATGCGTCGCTTCCTCGACGACTGGGCCATGATGCTGGCCGCCGTCGTCATCTTCACCCTCTGCGCGCTGTTCGTGCAGAACTTCCTCTCGCCGCTGAACATGCGCGGTCTGGGCCTGGCGATCTCCACCGTGGGCATCGCCGCCTGCACCATGCTGTTCTGCCTGGCCTCCGGCCACTTCGACCTCTCGGTGGGTTCGGTCATCGCCTGTGCCGGGGTGGTCGCCGCAGTGGTGATGCGCGAATTCGACAGCGTCTTTCTCGGCGTCGCCGCCGCCCTGGCCATGGGCCTGGTGGTCGGCCTGATCAACG
>Ga0157369_10001378_pt1 | contig 29916 bp, 37 predicted proteins | sample C25metaG_FD_113461 | JGI IMG/M metagenome (GOLD analysis project Ga0157369, IMG submission 113461) | Corn rhizosphere microbial communities from Kellogg Biological Station, Michigan, USA - C2-5 metaG | ecosystem: Host-associated > Plants > Roots > Rhizosphere > Soil | place: USA: Michigan... | reverse complement strand
GCGTGAGCACGAAGTACGTCAACGCACTCGCACGATGAATGCCGACACGATCGACGAGCGTGTACGCGGCGATGGTCGTCGCGATCGTCGCCGTCAGCAGCAGCGCTAACGCATCACCGCGCGCGCCGATTCCGCGAACGCCGACCACGCCGACGCCGACGAGTGCGACGCCGGCGACCTCGGTCGCCGACACGCCGTGTCCGAGCGCGACGACGGCGAACCCGAGCGCGAGGACTGGGGCGAGCCCGCGCGTCAGCGGATAGACGAACGACACCTCGCCGCCGCGATAGGCGAGCGCGAGCGCGACGACGTACACCACTTCGAGGAGCGTCGAGGCGAGGGCCCACGGCCAGACGGACGCGTCCGCGTGCCACCAGATCAACGCGAACGGCAGAGCGAGCGCAACGGAGACGAGAAACGTCGCCGCCGTCGCCGCCTGAACGTCGCGTGCACGCCCGAGCAGAAGGTTCCACACCGCATGCAGAACGGCGGAACCCAGGGCAAGCGTCAGTGCAGAGAGCGGCAAGCTACAGTTGGTCGCCGGTCGACATGGGCATCTTCAATTACCTCACAGGCTTCGGCGGTCGCGATATGGCGGTCGATCTCGGCACCGCCAACACGCTCGTGTATGTCCGCGGCCGCGGCATCGTTCTGTCCGAGCCGTCGGTCGTCGCGATCGACCAGCGCACCGGCGAGGTGCATGCGGTCGGTCTCGAGGCGAAGCGCATGCTCGGCCGCACACCCGGGACGATCAGCGCGATTCGCCCGTTGAAGGACGGCGTGATCGCCGACTTCGACGTGACGGAGCAGATGCTTCGCCACTTCATCCAGAAGGTGCACCAGCATCGCTTCGCGCATCCGCGCGTCGTGGTGTGTGTTCCGTCCGGCGTCACCGGCGTCGAGAAACGCGCCGTCGAAGAGGCGACGCTCTCCGCAGGCGCGCGTAAGGCGTACTTGATCGAAGAGCCGATGGCCGCCGCGATCGGTGCAGGTCTTCCGGTTGCCGAACCGACGGGGAACATGATCGTCGACATCGGCGGCGGCACAACCGAAGTCGCAGTCATCTCACTGGGCGGCATTGTCGTGTCGCAGTCGCTGCGCGTCGGCGGTGACGAGATGGACGAAGCGATCATCAATCACATCAAGCGCGAGTACAAACTTCTCATCGGCCAGCAGACCGCGGAAGAGATCAAGCTCGAAGTCGGCTCCGCGTTCAACCTCAAAGAAGAGGTGCAGGCGGAGGTGCGCGGCCGCGACATGCTGACCGGCCTGCCGAAGACCGTGATCCTCTCCAGCGAAGAGGTGCGGCACGCACTGGAAGAGCCGGTGAACCAGATTCTCGACGCGATCAAGTCGACGCTCGACAAGACCCCGCCCGAGCTCGCCGCGGACATCATGGATCGCGGGATCGTGCTCGCCGGCGGCGGTGCGCTGCTGCAGGGCCTCGACGAGCGCCTTCGTCACGAGACGCACATGCCGGTGCACCTCGCCGAGTCGCCGCTGACCTGTGTGGCCGTCGGATCTGGGCGCAGCCTCGAGGAGTTCGACGCGATTCACCGCAGCGCGCGGGCGCGCTCGCGCTCGCGCAACGGCCGTTACTAGACGGTCTTCGAAAAGGCCGGGTAGACTCCGTTCGCACCGTGCCTCGCAACCGGACCGTCCGCCTCGCGGTTCTGGGCTCTTCGGTCCAGCGCGCCGCCGCCTCCGGCTATCCCTCGAATCGCTCCAGCGCGCTGCGCCGGCGGCTCATCGTGGGCGGCCTGGTCTTGGTGTCGCTCGTCCTGATCACGGTTTCCTTCCGGTCGTCTGCGCTCGACGGCGTCCAAGGCACAGGCGCCGCGATCCTGCGGCCGTTCGAAGTCGCGGCGAACCGCGTCGCCGCTCCGTTCCGCGACACGGTCGGCTGGTTCCACGGCCTGATCGACGCGAAGTCCAACAACGCGAAGCTGCGCCGCGAGAACGAAACGCTGAAGCAGGAGCTGATCAACGACGAGCAGGCAATCCAAGAGAACGTCCAGCTGCAACAACAGCTCGCCTTCAAAGGCCCGCCGACGATCGCGAACTTCGACCGCGTGTCGACGACCGTGCTCACCTATCCGCAGAACTCGATCGACCAGACGGTGACGATCGCGGCAGGCTCGTCAAGCGGTGTCGCCGCGAACGACGTCGTGCTCTCGCCGATTGGTGCACTCATCGGCGTCGTCGATCACGTGTGGAACGGCCAGGCGCGCGTGCGCTTGCTCACGGACCAGGAGAGCTCGGTAACTGCGAAGGACCTCTCGAGCCCGACTGCGCTGGGTGAGATCCATGTCGGCGGAGGCGGTAGCGACGTGCTCGTGTTCGACCGCGTGCCGAAGTCGAAATACGTCGGCGTCGGCGACCAGATCATCACCGCCGGTTCAATCAGCAGAAACGCACTGCCGTCAATCTTCCCGAGCGGCGTCCTCATCGGAACGGTGACGAGCGAGAGCGACACGGACGTGAACGCGTTCAAGACGATCCAGGTACAGCCGGCGGTCGACTTCTCGTCGCTGCAGTCGGTGATCGTGCTCGTACCACGGAAATAGTGCAATGAACGGTCTCAAAGCCGCCGTCGTTCTCTTCCTCGCGGCGCTGCTGCAGCTCTCGGTCGTGACGCAGTACCCGCCGTTCCGCAACGGCAGCATCGTGCTGGTCGTGCTGCTGTCGCTGGCGCTTCTTCGAGGTTCCGTGTTCGGCGCGATCGCCGGGTTCGGCGCCGGGCTGCTGCTCGACACCGCGACGCTCGGCACGCTCGGCTCGACGTCGCTGCTGCTGACCGTCGCCGGCTTTTGGATCGGCCGCTACGGAGAGACGACCGCGCGCGACCGCTTCCACGCGCCCTATCTCTCGGTCGCCGTCGTCACCGTGCTCTACGCGTTCGGCCAGGTCGTGCTCCAGTTCGTGCTCGGCGAGCCGGCGCCGGCCGGTCTCGTCGCCCACGGCCTCTGGCTCGGGCTCGTGCTCAACCTCGTGCTGACGCTCCCGATCTACGCGCTCGTGCGCCTGCTGTTCCCGGTTGCCGACCGCGGCGAGCGGGTGGGGGAGGTCCGCCTCCTTGGTTAGCGGCACCCCGCGCAGCTTCCTGCCGCCCACCCCGGGTCTGGAGGAGCCGTACCGGCTCACACCGCAGCTCGCCTTCCGCGTCGCCGTGCTCGCCTTCCTCACACTCGGCGTCTTCGCGGTGCTGTTCCTTCGCCTCTGGGCGCTGCAGATCCTCTCCGGCTCGCATTACTTGACGCAGGCGAACGACAACCGCGTGCGCACGCTCGCGATCGACGCGCCCCGCGGCGCAGTGCTCGACCGAAACGGGCACGTGCTCGTCTCGAACGTCGCCGGCACGCGCGTCGAGATCTGGCCTGCCGACCTGCCGAAGACGTGGACGGCCGAGCTGAGCGAGCTGCGCACGCTGCAGTCCGTCACCGGAGTCTCGGTGAAGGAGATGTTGAAGCGGCTGAAGGACCAGGGCAGCGATCCACTCACTCCCGTCGTCGTGCAGTCGGGTCTGCACCGCGACCAGATCTTCTACCTCTCCGAGCATCGTGCGCAGTTCCCCGGCGTCGAGCTCGCGGACAGCTGGCTGCGCTCGTATCCGAACGGCACGCTCGCCGCGCAGGTGCTCGGCTACGTCGGCCAGATCTCGCCGCCCGAGTACAAGCGGCTGCGCCCGCAGGGCTACCAGCCGACAGATGCGGTTGGGCAGTCCGGCGTCGAGCTCGGGTACGACAGTTACCTGCGCGGCCACGACGGCACGGCCGAGCTCACCGTCGACTCGCTCGGGCGTCCGAAGAGCGCGGTCAAGCCCGAGGTGCTGCCGCGTCCCGGCGACGCGTTGCGCTTGACGATCGACGTGAACCTGCAGCGCGCTGCAGAGAAGGCGCTGCGCTTCGGCATCCAGCTGGCGCGGCACAACGGGCAGGTGCAAGCGGACGGCGGCGCGATCGTCGCGATGGATCCGCGCGACGGCTCGATCCTCGCGATGGCGTCGAACCCGACGTACGAGCCGTCGGCGTTCGTCGGTCACACGAGCACGAAGAAGCTCGCGCCGCTGCTCAATCCCACCGACGCGGCGCGCGCGAACACGCCGTTGCTGAACCGTGCAGTCGACGCGGCGTATCCGCCCGGCTCGACGTTCAAGCCGGTCACCGCGCTTGCCGCGATGCAGGAGCACATCCTCACGCCGTACCAGCAGATCTCGTGCACGCCGAGCTTCACGGCGTTCAAGCAGGTGTTCCACAACTGGACGCCGCTCATCGACCAGAGCATGGATCTCGAGACCGCGATCGCCGAGTCGTGCGACACCTATTTCTATGCGCTCGGTGAAGACTTCTACAAGCTGCCGGCGAGCCGTGGCCACGCGCTGCAGGCGTGGGCAAACCGCTTCGGGCTCGGCGAGCCGACCGGCGTCGACCTCTCGCCCGAGTCGGACGGCCTGATCCCGACACCGGAGTGGCGGTGCAAGACGTACGGCGGGCCGCCGTGCTCCGGGTACGTCGACCGCGTCTGGAAGCCGGGCTACTCGATCCAGCTCGCGATCGGGCAGGGTCAGGTGACGGCGACGCCGCTGCAGATGACGCGGCTGTATTCGATGATCGCGAACGGCGGCGATCTCGTCACGCCGCACATCGCCGACGACGTCGAGCAGACCGCCGTGTCGGGACAGCCCGAGCGCGTGCTGCGCCGCTTCGCCGCGCAGCCGCCCCAGCCGACGGGCGTCGACCCGACCGCGCTCCGCTTCGTGCAGCAGGGCCTGTACGAAGCGACGCACGCGTCGATCGGAACGTCATCCGGTGTATTCGGCAACTTCCCGATCCCGATTGCCGGCAAGACGGGCAGCGCCGAGAAGCTCGTCAGCCTGCCCGGGTATCCGAACCCGGTGAACCTCACGCAGTCGTGGTGGTGCGGCTACGGTCCATACGACGCTCCGACGATCACGGTCTGCGCGCTGATCGAGAACGGCGGCGAAGGCGGCGGTGCTGCGGCGCCCGCGGCATTGAAGGTGTTCGAGCAGTACTTCCACAAGACGTCGACGACTACGGCGCACGCATCCGACTAATGGCGCACTGATGGCACTCGAAGCGATCGATTCCAGAGCGCGCGGACTGCGCGCACGCGAGGAGAACGTCACGGGCCTCGCGCTGTTGCGCAGGCTCGATCTCGTGTTGCTCGTCGCGCTCGGCGCGGTCGTCGCGTACGGCTTGTGGGCGATCAACGGGATCACGATCCACGACACCGGTGGCTCGGCGCTGTCGCGGCAGATCGAGTACGCGGTCGCCGGCGGGCTCGTGTTCACGCTGACGCTGTTCATCGACCCTGACGTGTACCGGCGCTGGCGCCGTCCGATCTACGTCGGCACGACCGGGGTCATGCTGCTCGTGCTTGCGGCGGGCGCCGCGAGCCGCGGCTCGAAGCGCTGGATCAACGTCGGCTTCTTCACATTCCAACCGAGCGAGTTCGGCAAGGTGCTGTTCATCCTCGTCGTCGCCGGCGTGCTCGCGGATCGGTCGCGACAGATCGGCGACGCGCGCACGCCGCTGCGCGCGATCGGCTTCGGGCTCATTCCGATCCTGCTCGTGTTCGTGCAGCCGGACATCGGCACGGCGCTCGTGTACACGGCCGGGCTGGCGGCGGTGCTGTTCGTCGCGGGCGTACGCTGGTTGCAGCTCGGGATCCTCGCGGCCGTGGCGACCCTCGGCGTGCTCGCGGTGCTGTGGTTCCTGCCCGCCGCAGGGATCAACGTCCTGAAGCCGTACCAGGCGCAGCGCCTCACCGGCTTCACGCATCCGTCGAGCGACCCACGCGGTGCGACGTACAACCTGCGCCAGTCGATCACTGCCGTCGGCGCCGGCGGTCTGCGCGGCCGCGGCGTGATCGGCGCGACCCAGACACGGCTCAACTACCTGCCCGAGCACGCGACCGACTTCGCGTTCGCATCGCTGGCGGAGGAGCGCGGCTTCTTCGGCGTCTCGATTCTCCTGCTGCTCTACCTGCTGATCGTCTGGCGCGCGCTGAAGATCGTCGCCGGTGCGCGCGACCTCTACCTCGCGATCGTCGCGGGCGGCATCACGTTCATGTTCCTGTTCCAGGTGTTCGTGAACAGCGCGATGACGATGGGCATCGCGCCGATCACCGGCATCCCGTTGCCGTTCGTGTCGGTCGGCGGCTCGTCGATGATCACGAACTTCCTCGCGATGGGAGTGCTGCAAGCGATTCACGTGCGGCGCGACGTGCGGCGCCGCTTTTGAACGCGCTGTCGTTTCTCAAGCTGCTGCGCGAGGTGAAGCCGGGTGACGCGCGGCCGCTTGCGGTGGCGGGAATGCGCGAGCTCGTGCCGGTGCTTGCGCGTGAGCTGCGCGCCGGCGGTGACGCCTCTGCGGTCGTCGAGGCACGCGTCGACGGTGCGTGCGCGCTGGTGTGGGTCGGCGGCACCGACGAAAGCGCGCTGCACGACGCCTGGCGTGCGCGCATCCCGATCGTCGCGGTGAGCGACGAAGAAACGCTGCCGTACGTGCTCGACACCGACATCGTGCGCGTGGAACGCGGCCACGGCTTTCCCGTCGAGGCGATCGCCGTCGCGCTCGCCAAGAAGCTCGGCAACGACGGGACCGCGCTCGCGGCGCGCCTGCCGGTGCTGCGCCGCGCGGTCTGCGACCAGCTGATCGAGTCCGCGGCGCGCCGCAACGGGATGATCGGGGCGGCCGTCTTCATCCCCGGCGTCGACATGCCGGTGCTCACGCTCAACCAGGCGCGGCTGGTGTTGCGCATCGGGCTTGCGTACGGCCAGCCGGTCGACCAGCAGCGTCTGCCTGAGCTGCTCGGCGTCCTCGGCGCGGGCTTCGGCTTCCGCGCGGTGGCGCGCGAGCTGCTCGACGCGGTCCCCGTCGCGGGCTGGGCGCTGAAAGGCGGCGTCGCCTACGGCGGCACAAAAGCGATCGGCCTGGCGGCCGTCACCTACTTCGAGAGGAATGCCGTCCGGTCCGGGTCCTAGCCTCTTTTGCAAATCGCGACCGGAGGTGATCCGTGGCACTGACCGGCAACCAGGAAGCGCACGAGCTGCTGTTGATCGAGGAGGCCGACGCCTGGTTCGAATACCAGGAAGCCACCCGTGGCCAGGGCGGGCCGCGGTATGCCGAGATCGAGCCGTGGGCCTGGGCCCGGTTGCAGCAGCGACTGCGGGCGATCAAGGCTCGCAGAGCCAAGCTCCGCCCCGCCGCCGAGGCAGCGTAAAGCCGCTGCTACCCTGGGGCCTGGCGTATGCCAAGGCTTTACCCATCAACCTGTGACGCGCGCGCGGCGCTTCTAATGCCGCCGCGGCTGCGCGTCGCGAATATCGAGGAGTTCCACTTTGTCTCTGTCCTGGTTCCGTCGGAAGAAGGAGCCGGCGCCGCACGCGGCTGCCGCTTCAACCGAATCACCTGAAGTACCCGCCGTCGAAGCCGCAAGCGCGGCGGGCGGCACTGCACAAACCACAGACGCACAGACCACCAGTACCTCGCCGAAACGTCGGCGCGGTACGCGCGGCGGCCGTAATCGCAAGAAGAAGACGTCTGCCGCGACGCCGTCGACGGCTGCCGCCCCCGAGTCGGAGGCGAAGCCGAAGTCGTCGCGCCCCGCGCAACGCCGCCGGCAGCCACCGAAGCGTGCGCCCCTGCCGAAGGCGAAGCGCGAGCTGCTCATCTCGGTCGACCCGGGCGAGAAGCGCGTCGCAGTGCTCGAGGACGACCGCGTCGCCGAGGTGTACCTCGAGCGGCCGGAACGCCGTTCGATCGCCGGCAACATCTACCTCGGCGTCGTCGACAACGTGCTGCCCGGCATGGAGGCCGCGTTCGTCGAGATCGGGCTCGAGAAGAACGGCTTCCTGTATGTCGACGAGATCGTCGGCCCCGAGCTCGAAGGGCGCCGCGGCGCACGCAAGATCCAAGACCTGATCCAGCGCGGCCAGAACGTGCTCGTGCAGGCCGTGAAGGATCCGATGAAGACGAAAGGCGCACGGCTCACCACCGAGATCTCGCTGCCCGGCCGCTTCGTCGTCTACGTCCCGCACGGCGAAGGGCTCGGCGTGTCGCGCAGGCTCGAGGACGACGAGCGCAACCGCCTCAAGGCGATTCTCAAGGAGTGCGCGCCGAAGACCGGCGGTGTGATCGTTCGCACCGCGGCCGAAGGCGTGTCGGCCGATGACATCCGCCGCGACCTCGACTTCCTCGAACGGCTGTGGAAGTCGATCGAGGCGCGCGCGAAGTCGACGACTGCGCCCGCGCTGATCTACCAGGAGGCAGAGCTGCCGCTGCGCGTCGTGCGCGATCTCTTCACCGGAGACTTCGAGCGCCTGCTCGTCGACCACGACCGCACGCACAAGCGCATCGTCGGCTACCTGAAGAAGACGTCGCCGCACATGGTCGATCGCGTCGTCCGGTACAAGGAACGCGATCCGCTGATGGAGGCGTTCGGCGTCGACGCGGAGATCCGCTCGACGATCAACCGCCGCGTCGACCTGCCGTCGGGCGGCTATCTCGTCTTCGACTACGCCGAGGCGTTCACGGTCATCGACGTGAACACCGGCCGCTTCGTCGGCTCGCGCTCGAAGAAGTCGGGCGGCCGGCTCGAGGACACGATCACGAAGAACAATCTCGAGGCCGTGAAGGAAGTCGTGCGCCAGCTGAGGCTGCGCGACATCGGCGGCATCATCGTCATCGACTTCATCGACATGGCGAATCCGAAGAACCGCGCCGCGGTCGAGGAAGCGTTGCGCACCGAGTTGGAGCGCGACCGCACGAAGACCTACGTCGTCGAGATCTCGCCGCTCGGTCTGGTCGAGATGACGCGCCAGAACGTCACCGACGGCCCGCGCGAGGTGATGTCGAAGAAGTGCCCGACCTGCGGCGGCGACGGCATCGTCATTTCCGAATTCACGGCTGCGGTCGACGTCGAGCGCAAGCTGCGCGGGCTCGTCACGCCGGGCTCGCGGTCGAAGGCGTTCAAGGTCGAGGTCGCAGCGACGACGGCCTGGCTGCTCGCCGGCCCCGGCGGCGCACGGCTGCGCGAGCTCGAGGAGCTCACGAAGAAGCGCTTCATCCTCGTCCCCAAGGAAGGCGAGCATCTCGACCACTTCCACGTGCTCGAGCAGGGAACGCTCGAGAAGGTCGCGGCAGGCACGCTCGATGTCGACAAGGTCGTCGACGTGAAGCTCGGCGAAGTCGGTCTGCATGATCCGGACTCCGGCGCCGGGAAGGTCGACGGCATCGAGGTCGTCGTCGGCGGCGCCGGGAAGCTCGTGGGGAAGAAGGTTCGGGCGCGCGTCTCGGCGGTTGCCGAGGGTCTCGTGTGGGCCGAGCTGGTCGATCCGCTCGACAAGTCCGAGTCGCCGCTCACCGCCGAAGCGGAAGCCGAGCGTCCGACGCGCGCGCCGCGCAAGCCGAAGGAGGCCGTGGCGGATGACGCGGTGTCTGACACCGACACCGAGACGGAAGACGAGGACCGTGTGATCGAGGTGTCAGGCCCCGAGGGTGCTGACGCCGCTTCGAAGAAGAAGCGCACACGCCGCGGCTCTCGCGGCGGCCGTAACCGCAAGAAGAAGACGGCAGCAGCGGCCCCCTCGCCGAACGGCGCCGAGCCGGCAGAGCCGGAGGCGCCTGCCCAAGAACCTGCCGAAGAAGAAGCGACCGGGCCGGTCATCCACGTCCCGGAGCGGCCCGCCGAGGACGATGAAGCGCCGGCCACGCCGCGTAAGAAGACGCGCCGTGGCTCCCGTGGCGGACGCAACCGCAAGAAGAAGAGCGCCACGGCGGCCGTCACCGGTACCGAGGCGCCGCCCGCCGTCGCGCCGCCCGTCGAAGACGAGTCGAACGGGCGCGGCGAATGGGAGTACACGCCGATGTCGGAATGGGACGAGACAGGGAGCTAGCCGCTACACTTGGCGCGTTCGCGGGGCCCTGACCCCGCGATTTCACTGATATGGACTACGCGATCATCCGTCTCGGCGGCAAGCAATACCGCGTCCGCGAGGGCGAAACCCTCGTGGTCGACCGTGTGCGCGCCGACGAGGGCAAGACGTTCCAGCCGGACGTCCTGCTCGGCGACGGCGCCGTCACGGCGAAGGTGCTCGCGCACGAGCGCGGCCCCAAGATTCGCATCGGCAAGTACAAGAAGCGCACGGGCTACAAGCGCCACACCGGCTACCGCTCGGCCACGTCGCGCCTCGAAATCTCGCTCGGCGGCGCCAAGAAGGCGGCGCCGAAGGCAGCCGCGCCGAAGAAAGAGCCGGTTGCGCCGAAAGCCGAAGCTGCGGCACCCGCGACGACGGATCACGTCAAGGGCATGCCGAAGGGCTACGAAGACCTCACCGTCGCCGGCGTGAAAGAAGGCGCGGAGACGTGGAACCGCACGATGCTCGAAGCAGCGCTCGCCTACGAGCAGGCACATGCGGCGCGCAAGGGCGCGATCGCCGCGCTCGAGTCGGCGCTGAAGGCGAAGGAGGACTAACCGATGGCACACAAGAAAGGCCTCGGCTCGTCGAAGAACGGTCGCGACTCGAACCCGAAGTACCTCGGCGTGAAGATGTTCGACGGCCAGGCTGTGCAGCCCGGCAACATCATCGTGCGGCAGCGCGGCACGCGCTTCCGCCCGGGCCCCGGCACCGAGCTCGGCCGCGACGACACGATCTTTGCGGTGCGCGCCGGTACGGTCGCGTTCGCGAAGAGCGGCGAGAAGCGCACCGTTTCCGTCGTCGAGTAGCGCATCATGTTCAGTGACCGCGCCCGGATGCATGTCCAGGCGGGTAAGGGCGGCGACGGAGGTCTGAGCTTCCGGCGCGAGAAGTTCGTGCCGAAAGGCGGCCCCGACGGCGGTGACGGCGGTGACGGCGGTGACGTCGTGCTCGTCGCGGATCCGTCACTACGCGACCTTTCGTCGTTTCAGCGGCGCCGCCACGTGGAGGCGAAGCGCGGCGGTAACGGCAGCGGCCAGCGCAAGTTCGGGGCGCGCGGCGACGACATCGAGCTGCGCGTTCCCATCGGGACACAGGTGTTCGTCGATGGTGCACTGCTCGCCGACCTCGCGCATCCGTCGGCGCGCGTCGTGTTGGCGAGCGGCGGGCGCGGCGGGAAGGGCAACGCGCGCTTCGTGTCTTCGAGGCGGCAGGTGCCGCGGTTCGCGGAAGTCGGCATGCCGGGCGACGAGCTCGACATCGAGCTGCACTTGAAGCTGCTCGCGGATGCGGCATTGGTCGGATTGCCGAATGCCGGCAAGTCGTCGCTGCTCACGCGCATCTCAAACGCGAGGCCGAAGGTCGCCGACTATCCGTTCACGACCTTGCAGCCGGTGCTCGGCACGGTGGAGGCGCCGGACGGCCGGCAGCTCGTCGTCGCCGACATACCTGGTCTGATCGAAGGCGCGAGCGAAGGAGTCGGCCTCGGCCACGAGTTCCTCGCGCATCTCGAGCGCGCGCGCGCGCTCGTGCACGTGATCGACGCGTCGCAGCCGGCCGCTGAGCAGTGGCGCATGATCGACGCCGAGCTCGCTGCGTACGGCGCCGGTCTCGCGGAGCGTCCGCAGCTGGTCGTGTTGAACAAGATCGACTTGGAGCCGGGTCCCGTCTTCGACATCGACGACGAGCGCATCCTCGCCGTGTTCCGTGTGTCGTGCGCGACCGGCGCAGGCATCGACGAGTTTTGCCGCGCGCTGTTCACGCTGATCCCCGAGCCCGAGCTCGACGTTCCCGACGAGGACGGGCTCGCCGACTACCTCGTCTACCGCCCGGCGCCGCGCGAACGCACGTGGCGGCTGTACCGCATCGAGGGCGGTTACCGTGTCGTCGGCACCCCGCCGTCGGGCGATGAGCTCGAACGTGCCCTGCGCGCGGCCGGCGCGAAGAAGGGCGCAACGGTGGAAGTCGGCGGCGAGGAGCTCGAGCTCGCATGATCGGTCTCTTCGGCGGCGCCTTCGACCCGCCGCACGCGGGACACGTTGCGCTTGCACGCGTGGCGAAGGCGGAGCTCGGCTTGTCGCAGCTGCTCGTGCTCGTCTCGGAGCACCCGGCGCACAAGGAAGTCGTCACGCCGGCGGACGTCCGTCTCGAAATGGCGCGCGCAGCATTCCCGGACGACGACGTGCGGCTCGATCCGCACGGCCGCACGATCGAGCTGCTGGAGGCGCATCCCGAGTGGGAAGACCCGGTGTTCCTGATCGGCGCCGACGAGTTCTGCGACTTCCCGGCGTGGGTGCGTCCCGACGACGTGCTGACCCGCACGCGGCTCGCCGTGGCGACTCGGCCCGGCTTTCCACGGGAGCGGCTCGAGGCGGTGCTCGACGGCCTCGAACAGCCTGAACGCGTCCTGTTCTTCGACATTCCGGCGACTCCCGTGGCGTCGCGCCAGCTGCGCGCGCGGCTCGAAGGCGGGGAGGACGCGGGCGACGCCGTGCCGTCCGCCGTCGCGCGCATCATCGAGCGGGACAGGCTTTACGGCCGGTAGTCACGGGTACACTCGAAGCGCTTGACGCCACTCGAACAGGCTCGCAAGATCGCGGCCCTCGCCCAGGACAAGCTCGCGCGCGACGTCGTCATTCTCGACATGCGCCCGGTCTGCAGCTACACGGATTACTTCGTCGTGGCGACCGGGGGGAACACGCGCCAGACCGTCGGCATCTGGGACGAGGTGCACACGCGGCTGAAGCAGGACAACGACCTGCTCCCACGGTCGATCGACGGCACGGCGGATGGCGAATGGATCGTCGCCGACTACCTCGACGTCGTGTTGCATGTCTTCACGCCGGAGCAGCGCGAGTTCTATCGGCTTGAAGAGTTGTGGGACGACGTCCCGCACGAGGCCCTTAGCGCGTAACGAGAGTGTCTGACACCTCTGGTGTCAGACACATTTTCGGGGCTACACTGAGCGCCTGCCAGGGCCCATAGCTCAGCTGGGAGAGCGCTTGCATGGCATGCAAGAGGTCGCCGGTTCGATCCCGGCTGGGTCCACTATCTGATGGCCGTCCACCTCGAATCGTGGACCGAGGAAGACCTGCCGGTCCTCGAGCAAACCCTCGGCGACCCCGAGTCGATGACGTACCTCGGCGGGCCTGAGAGCCCAGAGCAGCTTGTCGCGCGCAACGCAAAGTTGCTCGCGCTGCCAAGCACCGGCGCGGGCGAGATGTTCACGATCGTCGACGACGCGACTGGCGAGAAGCTCGGCTCGGTCGGCTACTGGGACAAAGAGTGGCGCAGCGACCGCGTTTACGAAACGGGCTGGAACGTGATCCGTGCGTATCAGGGCCGCGGCATCGCAACCGACGCGATGACGCAGCTGATCGCGCAGCTGAAGGACAAGGGAACGCGCCGCTATCTCCACGCGTTCCCGTCGGTCGAAAACGCCCCGTCGAATGCGATCTGCCGCAAGCTCGGCTTCACGCTCCTCGAAGAGACGGAGTTCGAGTATCCGAAGGGCAGTTTCATGCGCTGCAACAACTGGCGCCTTGCTTTAGTGTGATCCCAAGTTGTTGGTGAGCGAAGGACGACGCTCACCGCCCGGGTCGACACACTCACTGCTGCTCTGAAAACTCTCACGAAAGAACTGCGCCGAGACCGGTTCGCCGTCGCGTCGGGCGGATTCCTCGTCGTCCTTCTGCTGGCGTGCTTCGTCGGCGCCCCGATCGCGCACTGGCTCCTCGGTCACGGCCCGCTGCAGTACTTCGCGTACGGGACGAACGCCCGTCAGAAGCCTGTGGGGCCGTGGACGTGGGTCGCGAACCAGCAGAGCCCGATCCCGCTTCCGACGTCGCATTCCCCGCACACGTTGTTCATCCTCGGCGCCGACGGCCCACTCGGCCGGGACGAGTTCCTTCAGCTCCTCTACGGCGGCCAGACGACGCTCGAGATCGCGATCGGCGCGACGGTGCTGTCGCTCGCGATCGCGCTCGTCGTCGGCACCGTCGGCGGCTTCTACGGGGGACTGGCGGACGCCGTCGCGACCCGCGCGACCGAGTTCGTCGCCGCGTTCCCTTTGCTGCTGTTCGTGATCGCGATCGGCTGGACCTTCGCGGCGCGACTGAACAGCGTCACGCTCGGTTTTCTGCGGCCGGGCGTCGTGTCGCTCGTCGTCGTGATCGGGATGTTCACGTGGCCGTACCCGGCGCGAATCATCCGTTCTCGCATGCTGCAACTGCGTGAGCTGGAGTTCGTCGAAGCGGCGCGCATGGTCGGCGCGCGCGACCGGCGGATCATCCGCACGCACTTGCTGCCGCACCTGGGCGGCACGATCGCCGTGTATGGCTCCCTCATCCTCGCGACCAACATCGTGCTCGAAGCCGCGCTCTCGATGCTCAACCTCGGCGTGCAGCCGGACACGCCGGACTGGGGGGCGATGCTCTCGCAGAACTTCGGAACGCTGCTGTTTCGCACCCAGCGCACCGACATCGCCAACGGGCTCGACATTCCGACGCAACAGAGCGCCTGGACGCAGGTGATCCCGGTGACCGCCCTCTTGCTCACGGTCGTCGCGTTCGCGGTGCTCGGCGAGGCGATCAGGCGCGCATCGGACCGGCGCGGAGCACTGTGATCGCCTACATCCTCCGCCGGCTCATATGGGGCGCTGTCGTCGCGATCTCGCTCACGTTCATCACGTTCGCCGTCTTCCGGCTGATCCCGTACAACCCGGGTTACATCCTGGCCGGGCCGAAGGCGACGCCCGACCAGCTCCGTGTCGCCGATCACAAGCTTGGCGTGGACGTGGACATCTGGACCCAGTACGGCCGCTTCCTCGGGCGCCTCGTCCACGGCGACCTCGGCACGAGCTTCACCGGCGAGCACATCAACCCGGTGATCGCTGCCACGCTGCCGGTCACCGGCCTGCTCGTCGTCGGCGGGATGCTGATCATGCTCGCGATGGCGCTACCGCTCGCCGTGCTGTCGGCGCGACGAGCGGGGTCAGCGATTGACCAGCTCGTCCTCGCGGTCTCGGTGCTCGGTATCGCGATGCACCCGTTTGTCGTCGGTGTCGTCCTCAAGCAGATCTTCGGGGTACACCTCGGGATTCTCCCGCTGGGCGGTTACTGCCCGATGCACCACGTTGGGCCTTCGCACGGGGAGCCGGGCTCGTTCCTCACGCCGAGCCAGCTCTCGGCCGAGGCGCACGGCGGCGCGACCTGCGCCGGTTCGCCCTGGCCGTGGCTCTGGCTCAGCCACATGATCCTGCCGTCGCTGACGTTCGCGTTCTTCTTCTTGCCGTTTTACGTCCGCATTCTCCGCACGCGGCTCGTCGAGAGCTACGCCGAGCCGTGGGTCAACGTCGCGCGCGCGAAGGGCGCGTCCGAGTTCCGCATCGTGATACGGCATCTTCTTCGCGTGGTCGCCGGAACGACGGCAGCGATGCTCGCGCTCGACATCGGCACGGCCGTCACCGCGTCCATCTACATCGAGACGATCTACAACCTGCCGGGGCTCGGTCATCTCGCGCTCACTGCGCTCGGCGCGAACAGCTTCACCGAGTCCGGCTACGACCTGCCCACGATGGCCGCGATCGTCCTGATCGTCGCGGTCACGATCGTCGTGCTCAATCTGCTCGCGGATCTCGTCGCGAAGCGACTCGATCCGCGGATCAAGCTCAGCAGCTGAGCTAGATCAGTCGCGCGTTGATCTGATCGGCGGCTTCGCGCAACGCGGCGAGGTACGTCGTCTCGAGAGCCTCCATCGTAACTCGCGACGCGTGCGCGGAGATGTTGATCGCCGCGACGGTTCGTCCGCTCGCGTCGTTTAGTGGCACGGCAACGGAGCGGACGCCGACTTCGCGTTCCTGGTCCACAACTGCGTATTGCTTATCCCGCGTCTCGGCGATGAGTTTTCGGAGCGCAACCTGCTTGGTCACTGTGTATTCGGTGAGCGCCGCGGGTTCGGTCCGTTTGAAATATCCGTCGAGTTCGGTCGATGGGAGAGACGCGAGTAGCACTCGCCCGAGCGAAGTGCAGTAGGCGGGAAGGCGCGCGCCGACGGCGAGTGTGATTGTCATGATCCGCCTCGCCGGCATCCGCGCGACATAGACAATCTCGTCTGCGTCGAGGACGGCGACAGAGCAACTCTCTTCGAAGCGTTCGGCGAGGCTCTCGAGATACGTCGTTGCTGCGTCGCGGATGGGGGAAGAACTGAGATATGCGAAGCCAAGGCGGAGGATCGACGGCCGCAGGAAAAACCGCCCCTGGTCGGTTCCGACATACCCGAGCTCCTCGAGCGTCAGCAGGATGCGCCGCGCGCTCGCGCGTGTCGTTCCGGTGCGGCGCGCTGCTTCGCTAATGGTGAGGGACGGGGCGTCACGCGAGAAGGCTTCGATGATCGAGAGCGCTTTTGGGATCGAGGCGATGCGCTCGTCGCGGGTTGACATTTCTTCGTCACATCCTTAGCGTTCGTATAGCGACCAAGTGTTCGCATAGCGTACAAGATGGAGCATTCGATTTCTACCCCTAGCTCGCCCTCGATCGGATCTTCCGAGGCCGCTCTCGTGGCTCTCATCGGTGCCGAGCTTGAGGAGGCGGCACGCGCCGGAGCCCTCCCCGCAGTCAGCATCTGGGACGCGCTCAATTGGGTCGCGACGACGCACGGCGAGCGAGACGCCTTGATCGCCGGAAGCCTGCATGTCTCCTACAACGATCTCCGCGTTGCCGTGATCCAGACCGCGGCGCACCTTCGCGCCGCTGGGATCGAGCCGGGAGCGCATGTGGGCTTGCTCGGCACGAACACCCTCGATTGGCTTGTGGCCTTCCTAAGCATCGTCTCGGCCGGCGCCGTATGCGTCCCGCTCAACGCCCGGTTGACAGACGCCGAGCTCGTCGCCGCGGTAGGGGTGGCGGACGTGACGCATTTGATCCTGCGTCCGACGTATCGGCGCCGCGCACACGACACGCTCATCGATCGACTTCTCGCATCGTCGACGCTGTCTGCGGACCGGATCTTCACCATCGACGGCGAGCTGGTTGGCCACGAGCGTGCGATTGGGAGCGCAGGCCCTCCGGGCGACGTTGCCGATCTCGAGGATCCCGACCCTGAGAGCGTCGCCGTAATTCTCTTCACATCGGGGTCGACGGCTGCCGCAAAAGGGTGCCTCCTCACTCACCAAGGCGTCGTCAGGAATGCGTGTCTCCACGGTGCGCGGCTCGACATCACGTCCGACGACATCTGGTTCAGCCCGATGCCGTTCTTCCATGCGGGTGGGTTGATTTGGGGAATCGGTACGTGCCTGGTGACGGGTGCGACGCTCGCGATTCAGGAGGTCTTCGATGCCGGCGAGTGCATCGAGCTCGTCGAGTCGATCCGCCCGACGTACTTCCACGGCGTCGACACGATGTATGCGCGCATCCTCGACCATCCGAGCTTGAGCCCGCAGACGTTTCGCTCGGTCACGCGCGCAACGACGATAGGGCCGCCGGAGCTGCTGCGCCGCATCCACGACGAGCTCGGCATCGAGGGAATCGAGTCGAAATGGGGGCTGAGCGAAGGCTACGGCAACCTGACGCTTTGCAGTCCGAGCGATCCGCTGGAGCGCCGGCTCGAGTCAGTCGGGTCTGTCTTCCCGGGGATTGAGTACAGCGTCTGCGACCCGAGAACGGGTGACCATCTCGAGCCCGGAAGCGTCGGCGAAGTGCTGATCCGTGGTTGCGCCATGGAGGGGTACTACAACGATCCCAACGCGACGCGCGAAATGATCGACGCCGATGGTTGGATCCATACAGGCGATCTCGGCCGGTTCGATGAAGGCTTCCTCTATTTCCTCGGTCGCGCGAAGAACATGTTGAAGGTCGGCGGCGAAAACGTCAGTCCGCTCGAGATCGAGGAGACGTTGCAGGGGTTCCCTCATGTCGACGCTGCGTACGTCGTAGGCGTCTCGGACCCCGCACGAGGCGAGGTGCCGGTCGCCGCTTTGGTTGCAACACGCGAGCGGGTGCTCGACATCGACGAGATCCGTGCGTACTGCGTCGAACGGCTGGCCCCGTTCAAGGTGCCTGTCCGCTTCGTGGAGCTTCGTCATGACGAGCTGCCGCTGACGGGAAGCGGTAAGATCTCGAAGCCCGACCTCGAAGCGCTGCTCGCGAATGGGATCCAGCGTGGGTGAGCAGGACCACTACGCCTCGGCGCTCGGGTCGCAGCGCACGCCTGAGGGGCGGCTCTTGCCAACCGGCCGACCGCAAAGCGAAGGTTTTTGGAAGAGTGTGCGCGCGCACGAGCTTGCGTTGCAGCGGTGTTCGAGCTGCGGAGCGTTCCGCTACTACCCGGCGCCGATCTGCCCCGAGTGCTGGTCACGCGACTTCGCGTGGGAGCCGGTCTCCGGACGCGGCGTGGTCTACAGCTTCACGTGGGTCTATCGCCCGGCAATGGGGTTTGAGAACGACGTGCCCTACGCGTATGCGTTGGTGGAGCTCGAAGAAGGCCCGGTGCTTCCCACGAACGTCGTGAACGTGGGTGTCGAAACGCTCCGCATCGGATTGCCCGTCGAGGTCGCGTACCTCGACTTGACCGACGAGGTCACGATTCCGCAGTTCCAGCCGGCGATGTTCGATGGCTAAGCAACGCGCCGCAATCGTGGGCGTCGGGACATCCGAGTTCGCGCGCCGGATCGAAAACAAGACGCTGCTCGATCTTCGGCTCGACGCAGTCACCGCGGCTGCAGAAGACGCGGGTCTCAACCCGCGCGAGATCGACGGGCTCGTCATCGGTGAGGGGAGCGAGAGCTTCAGCGAGCGATACCACATGGAGTTCAGCGAGATCCTCGGGTTGTACGAGACGACCTTGTGCATCACCGGGCCAATGGGTGGGTCGATGCCTGGTTACGGGCTGGAGCTGGCGCGCTGGGCCGTCGAGTCGGGTCGCTGTCGCAACGTTTTGGTCGTCCAGGGCCGCAAGGAATCGGATGCGCATCGCCCGGGCACGAGCGCCGGGCGCACATACACAGCCCTGCACGGCTCGCTGAACATGCATTACCCGGACTACGAGCTGATCTACGGGCCGCTGATGGCATCGTTCTACGCGCTTGTCGCGGAGCGCCACATGTACGAGTTCGGAACGACGCCCGAACAGCTTGCGGCGATCCCGGTGGCCTTTCGGCACAACGCTGGTCTCAACCCGGATGCGATTCTTCGCGATCCGATCACGATCGACGACGTGCTCGGCTCCGATCCGATCTCGACGCCGCTGCACAAGCTCCACTGCTGCATCATCAACGACGGCGCCGCAGCGTTCATCGTGAGCGGCGAGGCGCAGGCGCGTCAACTGCGAAAGAAGCCGATCTTCGTCGCCGGCAGCGGCGGTGGCCAAGCCGGGTACTTCACCGGGTTCCTCGCACGCGGTGGAGCGAGCAAGGGCTACTCGCTGGTTCGCACACTGGCGAAGCGTGCAGCTGCCGACGCTTTTCGTGAAGCGGGCGTCACACCGGCGGATGTCGACCTCGTGAACATGTCGGACAGCTTCGCGGTCAAACCCCTCGTGTTCCTCGAGGATTACGGGTTCTGCGAGAAGGGTGAAGGCGGGTCGTTCATCGGCGACGGCTCCCGAATCCGCGTCGGTGGAGAACTTCCGGTGAACACGCACGGCGGGGCGATGTCGTGCAACCACGCGCCGACGAATTTCATGAACTACATCGAGGCGACTCGTCAGCTTCGCGGGGAGGCGGGCGAGCGCCAGGTGAAGGATGCGCGTGTTGCTGTCGCAGCTGCCGCGGCCGGTGTGCTGTCAACCCACTACGTCTCGGTGCTGACGAATGAGTGAACGCGTGCAGCAAGACAGTCAACAGAACCCGACGCAGGCGACGATCGACCAGCGTCTCGCGGACTGGGGTGAGATCAGCGACCTCTTCCAGCTTGTGTCCGGGAACGAGCTCGCGGTTGTCGCCTTCGGGGCGATGTCGCGTTACATCCGCCTCGAGTCGGATCTGTCCGCGCGGATGCGCGAGCTCGTCGTCCTCCGCACGGCCTTCCTGATGGGTCTCAACTACTGCGTCGGCCGGCATTTGCCGATCGCGCGCGCTGCGGGAATTGACGCCGATGAGATCAACGTCTTGGGCGAGGCGGATCGGCCTGTTGTCGCTGCGAGCTTCACGGAGGTCGAACGCGAGGTGCTCGACGCCGTCGACGTGCTCGCGAGCGGCAGCGTTCTTGCGCCCGCGCAGCTGCGGGCACTCGATGCCGCGCTGCAGAGGTCGGGAGTGGTCGACCTGATCCTCACGGTCGGTTGGTACCGGCTCATCGGCTGCGTCATCAACGGGTTCCAACTCGAGGTCCCCGCGCAGTGAAGATCGCCGTCCTCGACGACTATCAGGATGCCGTCCGCACGCTTCGGTGCTTCGAAGTGTTGGCCGGACACGACGTCACGGTGTTCACGGAACCGGTGGGTGTGCGCGCCCTGGCCGAGTTTGAGGCACTCGTCCTGATCCGCGAGCGCACGCGACTCACTCGCACCGACCTCGAAGCTCTACCGCAGTTGCGCGTCATCTCGCAGACGGGAAGGGTCGGCGACCACCTCGACGTCGAAGCCTGCCGCGAACTCGGCATCGCCGTCTACGAAACGAAGGGCTCGCCGGTCGCAACGGCCGAGCTCACGTGGGGACTCATTCTCGCCGGCGCGAGACGAATCCCGCAGTACGCCGCCGCACTTCGCGCTGGGGCTTGGCAGCAGAACGGTCTCGAGCAGTCTCTCGGCTTCGCGCTGAACGGGCGCACTCTCGGCGTCATCGGGTACGGCCGCATCGGCCAGCTCGTCGCCGGCTACGGACGCGCCTTCGGCATGAACGTTGCGATCTGGTCCGGCGAAGGTTCACGCGCGGAGGCGCAGAGCGCCGGGTTCGATGTTGCGAGCTCCCAGCGCGAACTCTTCGAGAGCGCGAACGTGGTCACGGTGCATGTCCGTTTGAACGACAGCACGCGTGGGCTGGTCACCTTCGACGACCTCGCCTCGATGTACCCCGACGGACTCTTCGTGAACACGTCGCGAGCTGCACTCGTCGAGACCGGCGCCCTGATCCGCGCGCTCGAGATCGGCCGGCCGGGTGTGGCCGCGATCGACGTCTTCGAAACCGAGCCGACCGTCCACGAACCGCTTCTCGGCCGTGCCGACGTCGTTGCGACGCCGCACATCGGCTACGTCGAGCAGGGCAGTTACGAGCTCTATTTCGGTGCGGCATTCAAGAACGTTGTCGCCGCTGCGAATCAGTTGTCCGAAAGTCAAACGTCTTTCCAGCCTTCAGGAGGTGTCTGATGCTCCGTTCCAAGATGGAACGGCCCAGTGTCGGCAGGCTTGCGCTTGTTGGTGCTGTCGTCTCGATGTGCGGCGTGTTGGCAGCGGCCGCACCTGCTGCGCGTATCGCGTCTGGTCATTCCTCGGCAAAGCTGCGCGGTGACAGCAGCGTTCCCACCTTGAAGATCGGGATCCCGGCGCTAGGCAACACCGTGTTCGCTCCGATCTACGCCGCGCAGCATCGCGGGTACTTCGCGGCCGCGGGTGTGAACGTCAAGCTTGTCGAGGGGCTCGGCTCCAACACCGTGAACTCTGTCGTATCAGGACAAGTCGACCTCGCGTTCCTCGGCACGAGCGGCTTGCTCAGCGCGGCGAAGTCTGGCGCCGACACGATCGCGGTGTACGGAAGTTCGGGCGGCGGCAGCTCAACGTGTCTTTTCGTTCTGCCAACGGTCAAGCATTGGCAGGACATCCACACTCTCGTGACGCTGGCGCCAGGGTCGGAGGCGTACGGCCTTGCCTCCTTGATGAAGCAGACCGCGCACGCGGGCTTCGATATCCGACCGGTCGCGGACTATCCGACCGCCCTTGCGCTCGTTCTGTCAGGACAGGCGCAGGCGATCGAACTTCCTTACAGTGTCGCGGCTCCCGTTGCGGCGCAGGGAAAGTTGAAGATCTTCGTCGATACCCAAATCCCGGCGGATGAAAAGATCTTCGGCATCCCTCCTGGTCTCGACGGCGCGCTCTTCGGGATGCGTTCCAACGTCTCGTCGAAGAGGACTGCGGTCGTTCGTTTCCTCAAGGCATTTCAGCGCGCGGTTGTTCAGCTGCACGTAAAAGACAAGGCGCAGCGCACGAAGAACATCGCGTCGATTGCCGCTGCCGTCACCCGGACCACTTCGTTCAAGAGCTATAGCACCACTGATCTCGCCAACTACTTGAGCCGCGGCTTTCGGCAAATCGCTCCGAACAACGGCTACATCTCGAGTTCGGATTGGTCGTCGATGCTGAAGTTCATTGGGACGTGGGGTTTGAACGGGTTCGATCCAACAACAGCCGCGTTCGCGTACGGCCTTCGTGTCGACATGACGTACTACAACGCGGCGATCGGCAAGCCGAAGTCGTAAAGCGCCGCAGCGAGAGGAGAACATCAGGATGCATAGGCGAGTAGAGACAATCGGGCTGCGAGTCGTCGAACAGCTGTCTCTGCTCGCCGTCATCCTGCTGCTCTGGCAATACCTGCCAGAGATCGGGTTCTTGTCCCATCGCTTCCATTTCATGGATCCGTTCTTCATCAGTTCGCCGTCTCGGGTCTACAGCACGCTGATCGACCTTGCGACGGGGCGGCATGGTTCCATCCTCGTCTGGAGTTACGCCCGGCGCACAGTCGAGTCTGCGTTGATCGGGACCGCGATCGGAATCGCATCCGGCGGTCTCGCTGGTCTGTTGCTGAGCCAGGGCCCGTATCTGTCGCGGCTCTTCCAGCCGCTTCTGCTCGTGCTCAACGCCATTCCGCGCGTGGCACTCATTCCGATCTTCGTGATCATTTTCGGGCCGACGGCGAAGGCTTCCGAGGCGGTCGCAATCTCTGTTGTGTTCTTTGTTGTGTTCTTTGTCGCGCTCGAAGGCGCACGGAGCGTGCCGAGCCAGATTCTTCAGAATGCTCAGATTCTCGGAGCCAGTGGCTTCCAGACGATGCGTCAGGTGAGACTGCCCTACGCGGTTGCCTGGGTGTTCGCCGTACTCCCGAACGCGGTGGCGTTTGGGCTGCTGAGCGTGGTGACGGCGGAGGTGTTCACCGGGACCGTCGGCATGGGGAGGCTCTTGCTCATTTCATCGTCGACGGTCAACGCGTCTCTCACGTTTGCGGTCGTTGCGATACTTGGGGTGATTGCTCTCGTCTTCACGATCGCCGCTGAGGCGCTCAAGCGACGCGTGCTGCATTGGTGGGTTTGAGTGTGATGACGGCGACGGAGCTCGGAGACGGCAGCACCGCGCAGCACATGGCAGAGCTTGATGCCCAGACCAAACCATCGCGCGATCTCGCAGTCGAGATCGACCAGGTTACGTACTCCTATCCAGACGGAACCGAGGCGTTGGGCGGTGTCACGCTCGACATTCCGCGCGGCGAAGTCGTCTCCATCGTCGGTCCGAGCGGCTGCGGAAAGTCGACGCTGTTGTATCTCCTCTCCGGCCTGGCTGAGCCGACCGCCGGCGAGCTCAGGCTGAACTTGGATCGGAATGGCGCGAGGCTTCCCCTTTCGATGGTCTTCCAGAAGGACACGCTTCTTCCTTGGAAGAACGTCCGCCAGAACGTCAACTTGTACTTCCAACTGAAGCGGATCAAGAACTCCGGCCTGACGGAGCGCGTCGACCATCTCCTCGACATGGCGGGGCTCAGCGAATTCGACCGCGCGTATCCCCACCAGCTCTCCGGCGGGATGCGCCGGCGAGTCGCATTCCTGGCAGGAGTTGCGCCGCACCCTGAAGCGCTGCTTCTTGACGAACCGTTCTCCGCTCTAGACGAGCCAACTCGAGTCGGAATTCACCAGGACGTCCTTCGAATCATCCGAGAGGAGGGAATGACGGCCATTCTGGTCACCCACGACTTGGCCGAGGCGATCTCGATGTCCGACGAGGTGATCCTGTTTACGGCGCGGCCGGCCACGGTGGCGCGGTCATTTCGCATTCCGTTTCCACGCGAGCGCGATGTGACGAAGATTCGCGAGGAACCCGAGTTCCTCAGGTTGTATGGCGAGCTCTGGCGCGCGCTTCAGGAGCAGATCCGTGGCGGGCGATCGGCCAACTGACGATGTGATCGGCGCTCTGCTCGACGAACTCGAGAGGGCCGGCTTCGCGCGTCGTCGCTGGTTCGAGTTGTTCGCGCAGTACCAGCCTGCGCGCATGCGGCTGTGGTTCGAAACCCGCCGCAAGCTTCGCGACGAGTGCGTCGAGCTCGACCAAAAGACAGTCGAGTTCATAATCGTCGCCCTTGATGCCGCAGCCAACTGGCCGCAGATCGACGCGCACATTGATCGCGCGTTCGATTGCGGCGCCACGATTCAAGAGCTGATCGATGTCTGCGTGATCACGAGCAACACCAAAGGTCCGCATGCGCTCGCTGCCGGATTGGACGGTCTCGATCGCGTCATCGAGGAACGACGTCGGCTTGGCAAACCCGTTCCACCGAGCGGCTGAGCATCGGCGGTGGAGCGCGTGCCCCTCGATGTCGCGATCAGTGAACTCGTACGCGACGGCGATACCGTCGCTCTGGAAGGCTTCACGCACTTGATTCCGCATGCCGCCGGGCACGAGTTGATTCGCCAGGCGCGCCGCGACTTGACGTTGATCCGCATGACACCCGACATTGTTTACGACCAGCTGATCGGGATGGGCTGCGCCCGAAAGCTTGTCTTCTCGTGGGGTGGAAACCCCGGCGTTGGTTCCTTGCACAGGTTTCGTGATGCAGTCGAGCACGCACACCCGGCGCCGCTCGAGCTCGAGGAGCACTCGCATGCCGGAATGGCGGCGGCCTACGCGGCAGGAGCGGCGAAGCTTCCGTTCGGGGTTCTGCGCGGATATCAGGGCGGCCACCTTGCCTCGCATACGCGAGTAGCAACGGTGAAATGCCCGTTCACGGGCGAAGAGCTAGCTGCAGTCCCCGCGCACCAACCCGACGTTGCGATCGTTCACGCTCAGCAAGCGGATCGCAACGGCAACGTTCAGATCTGGGGGATTACCGGCGTCCAGAAAGAGGCTGTGCTTGCCTCCAAGCGAGCGATCGTCACGGTCGAGGAGATCGTCGACTCGCTTACGCCGCGTCCCGGCGGAGTCGTGCTTCCGGCTTGGCTCATCGACGCGGTCTGTCTCGCCCCGGGTGGTGCGCACCCGTCTTACGCCCACAGCTACTACGACAGAGACAACGCCTTCTATATCGCGTGGGACTCGATCAGCCGGGACCGCGACCGTTTCCGCGAATGGATGCACCGCCATGTCTGCAAGACAGCGAACGTGACGGAGTACCACGCAAGTCTCGTCGGATGAGTGGCTGGACCCCAGACGAGATGATGGCGGTAGAGGCGGCACGCCGTCTCAAGAACGGCGATGTGTGCTTTGTTGGGATCGGTCTGCCGAGCCTCGCTGCAAATCTTGCGAGGCACACGCACGCCCCGGACTGTGTGCTCGTCTATGAAAGCGGAACGATCGGTGCAAAGCCGGACAGGCTTCCGCTTTCCATTGGTGACGGCGACCTCGCCGAGACCGCGGACACTGTCGTTTCGGTGCCTGAGATGTTCGCCTACTGGTTGCAGGGCGGGCGCATAAACGTCGGCTTTCTTGGAGCGGCGCAGATCGATCGCTGGGGCAACTTGAACAGCACGGTAATCGGCAAGTACGACACGCCTTCCACGCGTCTTCCGGGAGGAGGTGGGGCTCCCGAGATCGCGATCGGCGTCGAGAGCCTCTTTGTCACGTTGCGCCAGTCGCCGCGAACGTTCGTCGACGCGCTTGACTTCACAACCACCGTCGGCCGCTCTGTCAGCGTCGTGATCACCGACCTGGGGATCCTCGAGCCGGTCGGCGGGGAGCTTACGCTCGTCGCAGTCCATCCTGGGGTTAAGCCGCGTGCCGTTGTGGAAGCGACGGGATGGCAGCTTCGGCTCGCTCCAAATGTGCGCGAGACGGCGCCCCCGCGGCACGAGGAGCTATCGACGCTGCGCGCGCTCCAGGCGAGATAGCACTCAGCAGTTGAGCGTCTGCACGTCGCGCGCCGAGATCCCCGCGGGACGCTTGCCCGGGTACAGGATCGTCAGGCGCGTGTAGATCTTCGCGCGACCGCACGCTTGCAGCCCGTCGGCGACGATCTGTACGGGATACGAGTGGAAGTGTCCCGCCGCGCAGTTGGGCGTGCAGTCGTTCGCGCTTGCCGAGCCGGTTGCCTTTGCGGCGACGGTGCCCCAGCCCTTCCACTCGAGCTTCGCGAGCGAGTAGTTGCCGTCGGCGCACGCGAGGACGAGCGAGGTCGGCGCGCTGACGAGCGGGCCGCAGTTGTTGATCCACGCGTTTGTCCCCGGGGGCGCGCAGGGAATCTTGATGTCCTTCAACACGGCAACCGGCGCCGCGTTGCAGTCGAGCGACGATCCGAACTGCAGGATCCACCACGTGCCGACGCTTCTGTGCAGCACCATCATCGATGGGCCGGCGCTCTTCGAGCTCAGCCAGGCCGATGCGTAGCGCGGGTCGAGCGTCGACTGCTTGATCCACGTGATCATGTTGTCCTTCGCCGCCGGCGAGTTGATCTCGTTGATGTAGCCGTGGATCGCCGATCGAATCGCCTTCGCGACCGGAGGTGAGGGCGCCCGCGACGCGGCGGCCGTCGACGCAAGCGCAAGCGTCGCGAACAGGGCGAGAGAAAAGAGCCGCATCTGCGGCGACTCTAGTCGCCCGGCGGGCGCACGACGCAGCCGCCGTTCGCGCGCTGCACCACCAGCGGCAGCTCGAGCTCGGCGAGCAGCGTCTCGATCGCGTGCGTCACGTCGGCCAGCAACCGCTCCTTCACGTCTTCGAACGAGACCTCGAGCGCGCAGCGCTCCTCGTTCTCGATCAGGTGGGCGCGCATCCCGAGCACGGCGAGGCGTTCGCGAAGCTCGTCGCCGATGCTCGCGCGCGGGACATGGACGTCGACCGTCGCCTCCACGAGCGCCCTCCTACCCGTGGAGGGCGCTCCTTACTCCCGCCTAGATGCTCAGCGAGCGGACGATGCCGAGCCCGAAGCGCGCAGGGCGCTCGCCGGGCTCTCGGACCTGCGACGCGCGCAGCTCGAGCAGCCGGCGAAGGTCCGCCGTGGCGACGAACGGGTCGGCGAGGAACTCGCCGCCCGCGAGCGGCAGAGCCGCCACCAGGCGTCCGTCTACCTCTGCGAGGACGAACCGGCCGGCCGGGACCTCGACTCCCTCGAGCGCGGCGAGCCGTGCCAGCTCTGCGTCGTCGCCCACGCGACAAAGACGCAGCGCGATCCGGGAGAGGTCCTCCCGGGCTGGGGCGCTCGGGACGGTGTGCCGGGCGTCATGGCGCAGGGTCTCGACCTTCTGCTCGACCAGCAAACGCTGAATCTCAGGGTGGTACAGCATCGCTTCCTCCGTTCGTGCGGGGCTAACCAGTGATACGATGATACAGGTTACGTAACCCCCTACGCAAGTTGAATGGTTAAGGGAGCGCACATGTTGGTCGTCGATTTCGTGAACACCCTGGATCTGAGGCCGTACGCGGAACAGCTGGATTCGCCGGAGGCCCTGACGCGCTGGTTCGCCGAGCGCGAGCTCGCGGAGCCCGGTTACAAGGCCACGGAGCGCGACCTGCACGAGGCGATCGAGCTCCGCGAGGCGCTGCGGACGCTGCTCGCGGCGAAGAACGAAGTGCCCGGCGACGTCGCCGGGGCCGCCGCGGTGCTCGACTCGGCCGCGCGCCACGCCGACCTCGCCGTGCGCTTCACGCCCGACGGGCTGCGCATCGAGCCGTGCAAGGACGCGTGCGGCGGCGCGCTCGGCCGCATCCTCGGCGCCGTGGCGACGTCGATGGCGGACGGGACGTGGGACCGGATGAAGGCCTGCCGCGCAGAGGATTGTCGGTGGGCGTTCATCGACGAGGCGCGCAACCGCTCACGTGCGTGGTGCTCGATGTCGAGCTGCGGCAACCGCGCGAAGGCGAACGCGTTCCGCGCGCGGCACGCGCACGGCTAAAGGTCGAGCTCGAGAAAGCGCGCGCCCGGCACCGGGTTCGTCCGGTACGGCGCGATCTCGCGGAAACCGAGCTCGGCATACAGCGCTTGCGCGCGCTCCATTCCCGGCAACGTGTCGAGCCGCACGTGTCGGTAGCCGAGCTCGCGCGCGCGGTCGAGCGCCGCGAGCGTCAGCTGTCGGCCGAGACCGTGGCCGCGCCACGCGGGGCGTACGTACAGCCGCTTCAGCTCGCATGTCTGCTCGTCGATGCGGCGGAGCGCGACGCAGCCCGCCTCGTCCGAGGCAACGAGCAGTGCGCCGCCCGGCGGTGCGTATGCGCCGGGGAGCCTCGCGACCTCGTCGGCGAAGCCTTGGAAGTCGAGCGACACGCCGAGGCTCGCCTCGTACTCGTGCAGCAAGTCGCGCACGGACGCGAGGTCGTCCTCGGCCGCGGCCCTGATCTCGATCTTGGGGATGTCCATTTCGCTCAATTGCGAGGGGCCGGAAGAAACGTCACGATTCTGGCACGGTCCGGGTACAGACACGTACGCACTTCACTCCTACCGTTGTCGCTAAAGGCAACGAAGGGAGTGTGACATGCGAATCCTCGTATTGGCTGCGACGGCCGCGGCGTTGTGCGTGCCCGCCGGCGTCGCATGTGCGATGACCGTTCCCGAAGTCGGGCCGACGCTGCCCCAGCCGTCGCCGCTCGTCGTGCAGGGCGGACTGCCGGTGGCGCAGCCCCCGGCCGGAGGCGCGGGATCGTCCGGGCTGCAGACGTACCCAATCGGCTGTCGCGATCTCGACGTCAACGCGTCGCAGAAGTCGTTCCTCTTCCACTCGAAGATCTACAAGTTTCACCAGATCAAGCATTGGTGCTGGCGCAAAGGCGTGATCTACGACGAGCGGCATGCGTGGTCGTTCGACGGCGGCTCGACCGCCTGCTTCGACGAGGTCTACCCCGACAACCACTGGACGTTCACGTGGTGGCACGGCATCGCCGGCAGCGGCGACTTCTCCGAGGAGCGCGCGCACGTCACCAACTGCGTCTTCCACATCGGCGACTGGAAGGAGTTCTACCCCGACGTGAAGATCTGGGCCTACGCCGACGGGACGTACAAGATCGCGACCGCAAATTGACCCTCATCCCGCACCGGCGACCCCGGCTGGGCCTGGCGATCATCTGGTTCGCCGCCTTCTGGGTCGCCGGCGTGCGTCCGTCGATCGCGACGCTGCTCGGTGCGTGGAGCGTTTACACCGCGCTCGCCGAGCGGCCGCGCGTCGGGCTGGAGTGGGCGCTTTTCGGCGTGGTGCTCACCGTGTTCTTCGCAGCCCTGGTCGTTGCCGCAGACACGTGAGTTTCCACCCATGTCACTTCGGTCACTTACACTGCACGGATGTCGAGCGCCGGCTGGGAACTGCTCTTCATGATGCTGATCTTGAAGATCCCGATTGCGTACCTCGCGTACGTCGTCTGGTACGCGATCAAGGCAACACCAGAGCCCGGGATCGACCCGACGCAGCACTCGGTGTGGCGGCCGTGGCACAAGCCCGAGGGGCCGCGGCCCCGTCGCGGCTCGCCGCACGGCACGCGCGAGGCGCGCCCCGCAGCACGCCGCGCTAAAGTCACGTCGTGACACTCCCACAGCACGATGCGAACCCCGCAACGACCCGCCCCGCCGACGCGGTGGCGGGCCTCCTGGCGGCGGGAGCGCTCTTCCTCGGCTTCTTCGAGCTCTTCTACCGGCCGTTCCGGCTCACGCCTGTCGCGGTGATCCTCGCGCTCGTCGCCACGGTGATGAGCAAGGAGCAGCAGCGGCTGATCACCCTCGCGCTGGTCGTCGTCGGCGTCTGCTTCGTGGTGGGCGCGGCGCTGCAGGTGATCACGAACCACCCGCTTTACTGACGCTGCTACAACACTCGTTGTGAGCTCGTTCGACGTTGACGGCCTGAACGCCGGCTACGCGCGCGCGCTGCTCGACG
>Ga0157369_10001377_pt1 | contig 29939 bp, 23 predicted proteins | sample C25metaG_FD_113461 | JGI IMG/M metagenome (GOLD analysis project Ga0157369, IMG submission 113461) | Corn rhizosphere microbial communities from Kellogg Biological Station, Michigan, USA - C2-5 metaG | ecosystem: Host-associated > Plants > Roots > Rhizosphere > Soil | place: USA: Michigan... | reverse complement strand
GATCTCAAGGATCTCAATCTCATCATCAAAGCCGACGTCGGAGGTACCGCGGAAGTTCTCTCCGACACGCTGCAACAGCTTTCCAACGAAAAGGTACGGGTGCGGGTACTCCGCGCCGGCATAGGCGCCATTACCGAAGACGACGTGCTGCTGGCCTCTGCATCAGAAGCACTGATTGTCGGATTCAATGTGCGTCCCGAGCGGAATGCACAGGCCACGGCGGAACAGCAACGGGTGGACATTCGTCTTCACAGCATCATCTACGAACTGATAGATGAAATCACCCAGGCCATGACCGGACTGCTCGACCCCGTCTACAAAGAGACAATCCAGGGCCATGCCGAAGTGCGCGAGACCTTCAGGATCAGCAAGGTGGGCACGGTCGCCGGTTGTTATGTGGCGGATGGCCTCATCCGCCGCGACAGCCAGGTCCGCGTGAAGCGCGGAAACGAAGTCATCCATACCGGTAAAATCGAAGCTCTCAAACGTTTTAAGAACGACGCTAGCGAAGTCAAGAACGGCGTCGAATGCGGAATTTCGCTCGCCAATTTCAACGGCGTGCAGGTGGGCGACATAATCGAGGCGTTTAGCATGCAGCGTGTTGCCGCCGAGATGCCGCAACCCGTAGCCCAATAGAGCCGCACGCTGGCCCGATGACCACGCCAACTATTGGCGTTTTGACGTTGCACATTCACGTTGAGGACTCGCATTCCCTCAAAGAAAAACGTCACGTCGTGAAAAGCTTGAAAGACCGCCTGCGCGCTCACTTCAATGTTTCAGTCGCCGAAATTGACGGTCTCGAATCCTGGCAGCATTCAGTAGTCGCCGCCGTCACAGTCTCGAACGATCAAGTGCGCGCCGCTCAAATTCTGAATGCCGTGGAAGAGCATGCGGCCGGCGTTCTGGGTGGCGCCCTCACGGGCAGCAGCGTGGAATGGCTATAGCCTTCGGCGTTTACTCCTAGAACGGATCGTCTTCATCGCAAACACCGCAGTAATAAACGACTCCCGTTTCACGAGTCTCCGCATGGATAAAGCCAGGGCAACAATGATCAGCGACCTCTGCGGCCATCCGGCATCGCAGCTTTCACATTGGGCATCACCGGTTCGGTGAATCGCCTCGCCGCCGGGCAACTTTATAGAAAGCCTCAGCCGGAAACGCCAACCGGAACTTTGCCCGTAGGCAGATCTCGCTCTACCGGCTTGACTGCGGCCCCCGCGAGACAGGCGCGCAATTCTGCATCCGTGTGCCGCGCAAAGAACAATCGCAGATTCTCGTCTGGAGTTCTTTCACTCAGATAGGCCTGCAGTAGCCTCTCGATAGCCGCGGGCACTTCCGTCGCGGCACAACGATATCCCAGCGGGCGCGCGATGGATTGAAACGCGCCGACCGCACCCCCCACACAGAAGTAATATGCATCGACAAACTTTCCATCGACTTTCACCTTTTTGCCCTCGATGCCAATATCGGAAATCCAGTGTTGGCCGCAACTGTTCGGACATCCGGTGACGTGCAGCTTCAAATGTTGTTCGAAACCTGGGAGACGCTCCTCCAAATCCTCCACCAGCCAACGAGCGAAATTCTTCGTCTCTGTGATCGCAAGGCGGCAAAACTCGGTGCCTGTGCACGTGATCGCCCCGCGTCGGAAGGCCGAAGCCGCCACCGGCAGGCCTGCCGCCGTTAGCTCCTGGGCCACCGTATCGGCGTGGCGTTCAGGCACGTTGACCACGATCAAACCCTGGGTAGTAGTCGTACGGAGCTCACCGCTCGCGAACGAATCGGACAACTCCGCGGCCCGAAGCAGTTGGTCGGGCGTGATACGGCCGCGAAGCACCGAAGATCCAACATAAAAATATCCCGGCTGCTTCTGCGCATGAATTCCTACATGATCGCGAAATACGTCAGCGGGGGCCTCTTCCGGCTCCGCCGGATCCAACGAGAACCCGATTTGCCGCTCTAACTCGGCCTGAAAGCCCTCGTCCGTCCAGCCGTGATGCTTGAATAAGTACTTCAACCGGGCGCGTTCCCTGTGCTGGCGTAAGCCATCCGCATCGCGAAAGATGCGCGTAACGCCGGTTACCACTGCCGGCACTTGGTTCCATTGCACGAAAGCGTTCAAGCGTCTTGCAAAAAACGGCTCACTTGAGAGCCCACCGCCTACGCGCAAAGAGAAACCGATCTCTTCCTCGCCGCCCCGCACCCGTTTGGTAGCCGTCAGTCCAACATCATTGATTTCCGGATAACAGCACCACGAGCGGCATCCCGTGATGCAGATCTTATACTTGCGCGGCAGATTATAGAAATCGGGATTGCCCACAAGCATGTGAGTTGCACGAATCGCCAGAGAAGATGCATCGCAAATCTCGTCCGCATCGACGCCAGCCAGTGGACATCCTGTGATGTTCCGCGTGTCGTCTCCGCAGGCTGCCATCGTTGTCAAACCACAGCGCCACAATCTCTCAAAGATATCGGGCAAACTTTCGATGGTGATCCAGTGCAGTTGAATGTTGTGCCGCACCGTGATATCGGCAACACCCCGCGCATACTGCTTCGCCAGTTCGGCGATTGTGCGAACTTGATGAGAGTACAATAATCCGCTCGGAACGCGGATGCGAAGCATAAAATACGGAACGCACTTTCCTTCGCCGCCCGTGCCGCCCAACACTCCCAGGCCATCGCCTTGCGGATAAATACCCCACCATCGAAGGTAGTTGCTCCGCCACTCAGGGCTGACAGAATCGTAGCCCGTGCGCGCGAACTGCCGGATTTCCTCGAGACACTCCCAGGGGTTCTTTTCGAGTTTCAGGCGTTCGGCACGTTGCGCTTTGGTTTCTTTGATTTCTGAAGCCATCTAGGTGGGGAAACTGCCTGTTCTAGATAGGCATTATTCACATTTTAACACCCGGCAGCCGAATCTGTTGCTTTTGAGAGTTACCTTCTACACTGGATACAAGAGACGCGAAATGGACCAGCATCGAGCCGAACGGGTTTCCGAAGCCCTGCGCGAGGAACTCGGTGAAATGATTTCTTATGAGCTTTCCGATCCGCGGATCGGGGAGGCGGTTGTTACGGAGGTCCTGGTGTCGCCCGACAAGAAGCATGCGCAAGTGCGCCTGCACATGGACAAGGACCCCGCCGCCCAGCAGCAAACTCTCCTGGCGCTTGAAGGAGCACGCCACTTCCTGAAACGCCAGATCGCCCTGCGGTTGAATCTCTTCCGCGTACCGGAGTTGCACTTTGAAGCGGATGTCGAACGGGCTGCGGCCGCCAAAATGTCGGACTTGCTCAAACGCGTTCGCCGCGGGCGGCCACGAGACCAAGCGCAACCACCGACTTGATGCGGAACCTTACCGCGACACTGTTCTTACTCTTCGCAATCATTCCCCTCCTCGACGGGCAGGCTTTGCTGCGCCTGGAGCGTTCCGCGCCGGCAATGGGCACCACCTTCACCATAGACATCTACGGCCGCGAAGTGGGCATAATGCAGGCCGCCGCCGATGGCGCTCTCGAAGAGGCCGCTCGCATCGATAAGATGCTTTCGAATTACCAACCGGATAGCGAGCTCAGCCGGGTGAACGAACGCGCCGCTACCGGTCCGGTAAAAATATCCCCGGAACTGTTCGACCTGCTCACGGCATGTGTCGCCTACAGCCGCGCGAGCGAAGGTACGTTCGATATCACAGTCGGACCCCTCATGAACGTTTGGGGTTTCTACAAAGATTCTGGACACCTCCCGCATCGCTCTGAAGTGACGGCCGCCCTAGCCCGGGTCGGATACCGGAACATCGAGCTCGATCCGACCAGCCGCACCGTTCACTTTACACACCATGGAATCAATCTGGATCCTGGCGGCGTGGGGAAAGGATACGCCGTGGACAAGATGGTCGGCGTCTTGAAAGAAAACGGTATTACCTGCGCCCTGATTTCGGCCGGCGGCAGCAGCATTTATGGCATCGGCGCACCGCCCGACGATCCCCGCGGCTGGTACGTTCGCATCCGCGATCCCAAAGACGAAAAGAAAACCGCTGCGGACATCTACCTGCGCGACAAGTCTCTTTCTACTTCCGGAAACTACGAAAAGTTTTTCTGGGCAGAGGGTAAGCTTTATAGTCACATCATGGATCCACGCACCGGCTTCCCGGCGGAGGGTATGCTCTCAGTCTCCGTAATGTCTCCCAAAACTCTCGATAGTGAAGTCTGGGCTAAACCGTATTACATTCTTGGCCGCGACTGGACCCGCAACCAAAAGCCGCGTGATTTCGAAGTGCTACTGTGCGAGGACAAACCGGGGGCTACATGCGCGTGGGTCCGTTGAGCGGCCGCTTCCTCGATGCCTGCCGGCGTCGCAATACGGATGTCCGCCCGGTTTGGTTTATGCGGCAGGCCGGCCGCTACCTAAAGCCCTACCGTGACATCCGGTCAAAGCATGGCATTCTAGAAATCTGCAAAAATCCCGAACTGGCTGCCGCCGTGACACTCCAGCCGGTCGAGATTCTGGACGTCGACGCAGCGATCATCTTCGCGGATCTGCTACTTCCGGTCGAGCCCATGGGCCTCAAACTCGAATTCATCACCGGAGAAGGTCCCGCCATTCACAATCCGATCACTGCGCCGGAAGACATCGACGCCCTCTCCACCAACCGCACGGACGATCTCGGCTACGTTGCCGAATCGATTCAACTGGTCACACGCTCATTGGGCGGACGCATTCCGGTAATCGGATTCGTCGGGGCTCCGTTCACACTCGCCAGTTACATGATCGAAGGCGGCCCCTCCCGCACCTTCCTCAAGACCAAGAAACTGATGTTCGGCGATGAAACCATGTGGCGACGGCTCATGGGAAAGCTCGTCGACGTGCTCGGCGACTTCGCGGGCTTGCAAATCGGCGCCGGCGCGCGTGCGATCCAGGTTTTCGATAGTTGGGTGGGCGCATTGACGCCGGGAGATTACGTGCACTACGTTCAGCCCTATTCGCGCGCGTTGATCGAGCGCATCCGCGCAAGCGGCGCACCAGTAATCCACTTCGGCACCGGCGCGGCGGGGTTCTTTCGTGAGCTGCATGCCGCCGGCGGAGACGTACTCGGCGTCGACTGGCGCATCAACATCGATCAGGCTTGGATGGACATCGGTTATCGCGCCGCTATCCAGGGGAACTTGGATCCGGTTGCCTTATTCGCCTCTCTTCCCGAGCTCCGCGCCAAAGTAACGGACCTGTTGCGCCGCACTGGTGCAAGGCCCGGCCACATCGTAAATCTGGGGCACGGCATCCTTCCCGAAACGCCGGTAGAAAACGTGAAGGCGGTCGTCCAGATCGTGCGTGAATTCCACCGGTAAGAATGGATCCCGTTCTCGTAGTCGGCGGCGGCGTCTCCGGCTTATCTACCGCCTACTATCTGTCCCAAGCTGGCATATCATCCGTTCTGTTCGAAAAAGCGAGACGCCTCGGTGGCCTGATTCAAACCGATCTCATTCAGGACTGCCGGCTCGAAGCCGGTCCCGATAGCTACCTCGCCGCCAAACCGGCCATTAAGGAACTCGCGTGCGATCTGCCTGCACTCGAGTCACAAATCATAAGCTCAAACGATGCGGCGCGCCGCGTCTTCGTGGCGCGTGCCGGCCGTCTTGTCCCACTCCCCGCCGGCATGGTCATGATGGCGCCCGGCAGATGGCCGCCGGTTCTCCGTTCCGAGCTTCTCAGTGCCCGCGCCAAAACCCGTCTTCTCCAAGAAATTTTCTTCAAGCCACGCCAGCGAGCCGAAGACATTTCCGTAAGCCAACTGGTCGAAGATCACTTCGGCGATGAGGTTTTGGAACTCATCGCCGCACCGCTCCTCAGCGGCGTGTATGGCGGCGATACTGCCGCCTTGAGTGCGGCGAGCGTCCTGCCCCGGTTCCTCGCCTATGAAAAAGAATATGGAAGCCTGATCCGCGGCGCCCGTCGCGAAGTGCGTCAGAAGAAAAGCCGCGAACCCCTTTTTCAATCCTTCCGCGACGGAATGCAGGTCCTGACCGATTCGCTCGCCCGCGCGGCCGGTGGCCGCCTCAGTGTGGTCCACGCCGAAGTCTCGCAGGTCAGACGGTCCGGCTCGGTCTGGCAAGTCAGGGCCGGTGAACAAACGCTTTCGTCGCCTGATCTCGTCCTGGCCTGTCCCGCGTACACGTCCGCACGGCTGCTCGAAAACTCGGCCGCGCCGCTCGCCCAAGACTTGTCCGCCATTCCCTACTCGTCCGCGATTCTAGTGACGCTTGTGTATGAGCGCGCTGCCCTCGAGCGTTCGCTCGATGGCTTCGGCTTTCTCGTCCCCGCGCACGAGCGCCAGGTTCTCGCCGCTGCTACCTGGGTGAACGTCAAGTTTCCTATTAGAGCCCCTTCTCATTTGGCTGTTCTCCGCGGCTTTGTCGTAGATCCCCAAGCTACGGGTCTGCTCCAGGTGCCCGACGCAGAGATCATCGGGCTCGTTCGCAAGGATTTCTCGCGCTGGATGGGGACGAGCGTCGCACCGCTTTTCTCAACTATTTATCGCTGGCCCGATTCCATGCCGCAGTATGTTGTGGGTCATTCGCAGCGCTACGCACGGATCAAGCAGTTACTCGAACAATACCCAGGACTACATCTAGCCGGTAACGCCTATGATGGTGTAGGCATCCCGGATTGTATCCGTCGTGCCCAAGACATATCGAAACGAGTTATTGACCGCTGCGTCTAACTGTTGAGATAAGAAATACTTAAGTGAGGGTGGAGAAGAAAGATGAGGATTCTTACAGGAGCGCTGTTGGCCGCGCTCATTTCTATTCCGGCATTCGCGCAAAAGGACGCCGACGCCAGGCTCCAGGCCGCGACCGAAACTCTGAACGAGATGATGAATGCTTCCGACAAGGGCATTCCACAGGACTTGCTCAACAAGGCAACGTGCGTGGTAGTCGTTCCAAATTTGAAGGCCGGCGGGTTTATCGTAGGCGCCAAATATGGAAAGGGTTTCTTCACCTGCCGCAAAACCAGCGGTGTCGGCTGGAGTGCTCCCGGCTCTCTTCGCATCACTGGCGGTAATTTTGGCCTCCTCATCGGCGGTAAAGAAACCGACGTCATTATGCTCGTAATGAACAGGGATGGCATGCAGCATTTACTAAGTAGTAAGTTCCAGTTGGGCGGAGAAGCTGCGGCAGCCGCAGGCCCAGTCGGCCGTGATTCTTCAGCCATGACCGATGCAATGATGCACGCGCAAATTCTTTCCTACTCGAGATCGCGAGGCGTTTTTGGCGGCCTGGATTTGGGTGGCGCTGCAGTAACTGCGGACGAGGATGCCAATGCCGAGTTGTACGGCCACAAGATCAGCAACAAGGAAATCCTGAATTCGAACATGGCTGTGCCGGCTTCTGCTCGCCCATTTATCCACACCCTCGATCGTCTCTCTTCGCGGAAGTAGCGCCGGCGGTCTGAGATTCGCGAGCGACAATAGAGCTTGCGACCATCAGGACGAATTCGTGTAGCCCTCATTTTCGGCGGACGTTCCGGCGAACACGAGATTTCCCTTCGTTCCGCCGACTCGATCAAACGAGCACTCGACTCCGCCAGGTATAGCCTGGCGGAGTACTTCATTGATAAAGAAGGAAAGTGGCATCCGGGCCCGATTTCGCCCGAGCCAGGCGCCAATTCTGGCATCGATGTCGCTTTCCCCATGTTGCACGGCACGTTCGGTGAAGACGGCACCGTACAGGGTTTGTTGGAACTCGCGGGGCTACCATACGTCGGCTCCGATGTGCTTTCTTCTGCTGCGGCGATGGACAAGGCTGTAACCAAAAAGCTTTGTCTGCAGTCGGGCCTGCCGGTTGTGCCGCACGTTGTCGCATCGCGTACTTCTCGCGTTCCAGAACTACCGTTTGGTTTTCCGATGTTCGTGAAACCAGCTAATCTGGGCTCATCGGTCGGAATTCGAAAAGTAAAGAATAGCCAGGAGCTCACCGCAGCCCTGGAACATGCGGCCCAGTACGATCGCAAGATTCTGATCGAGAAGGGCGTGGAAGGCCGAGAGTTTGAATGCGGCGTGCTGGCTGTGTCGGAGCCGAAAGCATCCATTCCTTGTGAAGTCATCCCTTCTCAGGAGTTCTACACTTACGAAGACAAATACCTTCTCGACAAGGCCCGCATTGAGCTCCCGGCGCGGCTCAGCGCCCAAGAGACATCCGAAATCCAGCGGCTCGCAGTTGCTTGCTTCGAGGCTATCGGCTGCGAAGGGCTGGCGCGAGTCGACTTCCTGATGGAAACCGCCACTGGTCAGATTTACATCAACGAGATAAACACGATTCCGGGCTTCACCTCTATCAGCATGTACCCGAAAATGTTTGAATACTCCGGCATTCCCTACGCCCAGTTGCTCGACATGCTGATCGAATCCGCCCTACGCCGTGCCGAGAGCCGTCGGCAGACTCAGTATTCGCGATGAAGGTTTGTCCCCTGCTATTGATCGCGTGCACGCTGGCTGCCCAGGCGCCTCCTGCGGCCGCTCCCCCGGCAGACCCGGCCAGCGGCCTTGAGCCTTCGTTGAAGCAGTTTATCGACGTTCTCTCCACCATCCAGTCGCACGCGGCAACTGCGCCTTCGGTCGACAAGATGGTCTACGAGGGAGCGATTCCATCCATGCTGCGGCAACTCGATCCGCACACCCAGTTTTTCGACCCCGGGCAATTCCAGCAATTAAAGCAAATGCAGGATTCCGAGCAAAAAGGCTTCGGCAGCGTCGTCTCTGTGCTTCCCGGCCAGGTCATCTTTCTGCAAACGCTCCCGGGCACACCCTCGAACAAAGCCGGTATCCAGGCGGGCGATGAACTGGTCGCCATCAACAACATCGCGATCCGGTCGCTCCCGGCCGAGCAGATCATCCAACTGCTCACAGAGGCCAGGCAGCAGAAAATCACTGCCTTCGTGAGACGCCAGGGCGATTCGCACGTGCTGCAGTTCACCCTGACACCGGAACTGGTCGACAATCCCAGCGTGGACCGTGCCTTCCTGTTGCGCCCGGGCTTCGGCTACGTTCGCATCACGAGTTGGGATATGCAGACCGCCAAACAATTGCACGACGCCGTTGAAAAACTCGGGGCGAATAACCTGCAGGGACTGGTGCTCGATCTCCGCAACAATCCAGGCGGTGTAGTGAAAACAGCCCTCGAAGCGGCCGCCATGTTTCTCCGCCCTGGCCAGCGGATCCTGACCGCTCGAGGCCGCTCCAAGCAAGTGGATAGCGCTGACGCGCCACCCAACGCAAAGCCCTACGAGTTCCGGCTAGCGGTTCTGATGAACGAAAAGACCGCTAGCGCGTCGGAAATCCTCGCAGGAGCGTTACAGGATCACGATCGCGCCACCATCGTTGGCGAACCGAGTTATGGCAAGGGCCTCGTCCAAAGCGTCATGCCGCTCTCCGACGGAGCCGGACTCGCCATCACCACCGCCTTCTACTACACACCCAGCGGCCGCACTATCCAGCGGCCTTTACACAATTCCGCTCTGTCGAGCACGTTTGCAAACGATCCAGCGGCCGCTGCACCTTCGTACAAGACAGACCACGGCCGCAAGGTCGTGGGCGGTGGCGGCATCCAACCCGATATCGCCGTCAGCCCCGAGGCCCTGACACGCCTCGAGAGCGTGCTGGATGCCAGTGGGGTAGTCACTTCGTTCGCGACGCAGTTTCTAGCCGGGCATTCCCCTTTGCCGGAGCCATTCGAGATCACTCCCGCGATTCTCGATGATTTCAAAGTCTTCCTGTCATCCCGTCAAATTCAACCGAACATCGGCGAATGGAGCAACACATTGTCTTGGGTGGCATCGCGACTCAAAGAGGAAATCGTGACGCAGGCTCGCGGTGTGGATAAGGGCGATGAGGTTCTCGCTCAGCGCGATCCACAGGTACAGGCCGCGCTCAAAGCGCTAGGCACGGGCGCTGGCGGGAACTAGCCTCGTCTTCCAAGAATCGGCGATTTCGCGAAACACTTCCCGGAGCGGCCACGTGATGGTCCAGCCAGGATAGTGCCCTTTCATCTTGCGGAGATCGCTGTAGTAACAGATATGATCGCCCACCCGGTTCTGTTCCAGGTAGACGTACTTCTGTTTCTTGCCGGTGAATTCTTCCACCGTCGCAAAGGCTTCCAGTATCGAACACGAGTTGTCTTTCCCACCGCCGATGTTATAGACCTCACCGCATCGCGGTGCGTCACTGAAAGCGATTATGAAATTAGCCACATCCTCCGAGTGGATGTTGTCACGTACTTGCTTGCCCTTGTATCCGAAAACCTTGTACTCGCGTTCTTCGATGTTGCAGCGGACCAGATAGCTCAAAAAGCCATGTAACTCCACTCCGGAATGGTTTGGTCCGGTCAAACATCCGCCCCGCAAGCAACACGTGGGCATTCCGAAATAACGTCCGTACTCCTGCACCATAACGTCCGAGGCGACTTTCGATGCGCCAAAAATGGAATGTTTCGATTGATCGATCGAGAAGGTTTCCGGAACACCGTTGGCGAACTCCGGATCGTCATAATCCCAGCGCGTCGCAAGTTCGCGCCGCGCGATAGTGTTCGGCAAATCGCCGTACACCTTGTTCGTCGACATGTGCACGAAGGGCGCTTCCGGACAGGCCCGCCTCGCCGCCTCGAGCAGGTTCAAAGTCCCCACCGCGTTGGTATCGAAATCGTCGAACGGAATTGCCGCCGCTCGGTCGTGCGAAGGCTGCGCCGCCGTGTGTACAATGGCATGCGGCTGCACTTCCCCGGCTAGCCGGATAACCCCGGCGCGATCGCGAATATCGATGTCAAAGTGAGTGTAATCCGGTATCTGTGTTTTTAGCCGCTGAAGCGACCAGCGCGTATCCCCCTCAGGACCGAAGAAGACTGCCCGTTCATTGTTGTCGACCCCGAAGATCTTATAACCATGCTTCGACAAGTGCAGGCAGACTTCCGAACCAATCAATCCGCACGAACCGGTGACTAACGCTCGTTTTGCCACGTCACCCTCACTCTAGCAAGACCTTGACAGTCCATCCCTATCTCACTTACTCTCTATTGCGAGTTCATATGCGTATCCTGCTTGCTGGCCTTCTTCCCGTCGCTTTGCTGGGCCAGGTTCAGGATTCAACTGGCGCCCACTACTCGACTCTGGCGGAAATCACGCCTCAAAATGTATCCCGCTTATCGCGCGCCTGGACCTACCATACACACGAAAAAGGCCGCCAGTTTGAAACTACGCCATTACTGGCCGGGGATCTTCTCTATTTCACAAGCCAGAGTTCGCGCATCATCGCTCTGGAGCCCGAGACGGGTCGTGAGGTTTGGACCTTCGATCCGCACGTCATACGCGCCGTCGAAAATCGTGGCATTTCGTACTGGCCGGGCGACCGGGAACTTGGCCCTCGCCTCTTGCTGACTACCGGCGACGGCACTCTGCTCGCTATTAATGCGAAGACGGGCAAGCCAGAGGTGGAATTCGGCGATAACGGAGTGATAAATCTCCGCACCGGCATCACGGAGTCTTTCCCGAAAGCTCAATACAAATTCAGCTCTCCACCAGCAATCTATCAAAATCTGGTGATGGTTGCGCCCAGCACCCAGGAAAACGGCAGCCGTGGCCCAAGCGGAGATCCGCGCGCCTTCGACGTCCGCACCGGGAAGCCCGTTTGGCGGTTTCATACCGTCCCCCAACCGGGAGAGCCCAACAACGAAAGCTGGGGACCGGATGGATGGAAAGATCGCGCCGGCCCGAGCCTGTGGGGAGAAATGACGGTCGATTCCGCCAACGGTTTGGTCTTCCTGCCCGTCGGCAATCCCACGGACAGCTTCTATGGCGCAGACCGCAAAGGCAAAGACCTGTACGCGAATTCGGTTGTCGCGCTCGACGCCGCAACCGGCAAGCTGCGTTGGTACTACCAGCTCGTGCATCACGACATCTTCGACTACGATGTCACCGGTCCGCCAGCGCTCATTGAGGTCAACAAGGACGGAAGAACAATCCCGGCCGTCGCCGAGATCACGAAAATGGGCTTGTTATTTATCCTCGACCGGATGACTGGCCAACCGATATTTGGAGTCGAGGAGCGCCCGGTACCGGCTAGCGACGTTCCTGGAGAACAGACTTGGCCCACACAGCCCTATCCCATCAAGCCAGCTCCTCTTGCCCGGACCACACTGCTGCGAGATGAGATTAGCAAGCGAACCCCGGCCGCCGAACGCTACTGCCTCGAACAGTACGATCGTTACCAGCACGGGGACTTGTATACACCATTTGGACTCAAACCGACCCTCGTCTTTCCTGGTGCGATGGGCGGCGGCAATTGGGGTGGTGTCTCTTTTGACCCACAGCTCGCCTACATTTTCGTCAACACCTCCAACATGGGCGGCATTGGCCATATGGTGCCGGCCCCTGCTGGATCGTCGGCTCCTTATCGCAACGAGAGTGCCTACGCGCGCTTTTTGGATCAGGACCAATATCCCTGCCAGCAACCACCCTGGGGCGAGCTCAGCGCGGTAAACGCGAATACCGGCGATATCGCCTGGCGAGTTCCTCTCGGCAGCTTTGAAGAACTCGCATCCGAACCCTATAAGCACGGCGGCTCTCCTAATGTGGGTGGCTCGCTCGCCACCGCTGGTGGAGTACTGTTTATCGGTGCGACGAACGATTCGTACTTTCGGGCATTCGATTCCCGCACCGGCAAAGAATTATGGTCTAGCAAGCTCGAAGCGATCGCCAATGCGTCTCCCGTGACGTTTCAAGGCCCTAGTGGCCACCAGTATGTAGTCATCGCCGCTGGCGGCCCGGCGCACCTGCGCAATGTGGGAAATTCACTGAACGGCGGCGACTCGCTCATCGCTTTCTCGCTGAACGGCGGCGCTCCGGACGAGAATAGAATTACTCAATCGCAACCGGCCCCCACCGGCCAAACCAATACCGCGATCAGCAGCAACCTGCCGGAAGGCGATGGCAAGCAAGCCGTAGTGAAAGTCTGCAGCCAATGCCACGGCGTCGAAACATTCTCGCGGATGCGAATGACTGACCCCGAATGGCGCGTCATCGTCACCGACATGCAGCAGCGCGGAGCAAACGGCAGCGAAGCCGAAATGCAGGCAGTCATTGCCTATTTAGGCAAATATCTAAACAGGCAGTAGCTCACCAGCCCAGCCGCAAAGAAAGGCGCACCGCGCGTTGCTCTATGCCATCCACGCCCGTATTCAGAATGCCCACCGCCTGCATAAACGTGCCAGTGCTGATGGATGTGTTGCCCAAAAAGTGATGGGGCGTGTTCGCGGCGTTAAACATGTCCGCACGCAGCGCCAGCGTGAATCGCTCTGTAACGTGAAAATTCCGATTCACCCCTAGATTAGCGTTAAAAAGCCCGGGCCCCGATAGGCTATTTGTGCCACACGTTCCGAAACGTCCCGCCGACGGCGTGCCAAAAGTGGACTTGTCGTACCACTGAAATATATTCCCGGTTTGCTTAGGAGAACCGATGCAATCAGCAAACTGACTTGAGAACGGGGCGTTCAAAGTGGCGGTAGATGCGGTCGCTGTGAACGGATATCCGCTGTGCGCCGTGATAATCGCGCTCAATTGCCACCCGCCCGCCAACTTCGAGGGAAACCCGTTTTGCGCCCAGCGCTTGCCTTTGCCAAATGGCAGATCGGCCACAGCGCTCGCTCCAAATGTATGCCGGAGGTCTGTCGTCAGCGGTCCCCGGTTCAATCCATAATATTGCGGAATCTGTACAGCCGGAGTCGTGGCGTAACCAAGCGCCTTCCCGAACGCGTACGTGAAGCTTAAGAGATAACCAGGCAGATTCAGCTGCGCCCGCGTCTGTATCGAGTCATATGTGTTTGTTCCGGCAGTGCCAATGTATTGGGTCGACGCGGTCCGCCCGGTCAGCTTGTTTAAAATTTGACCGGCAGTGCCGCCGTTGATCGGAGACCAGTTGGCCTGCAGATTGTTTTGCGCATCGACATCGCGTGAACCTACGTAACCTGCCGATGCGAGCAAGCTCTTGATTCGTTGCTCTACAGTGAAATTCAGTGTCTGAATGTAACCGCGCACATAGTTCGAGTTGTCGTATGTGTTCACCGCTGTCGAACCCGGCACAGGAACAACTCCAGCATTGATATTCGGTAATGTTACGCCGGGAATTCCATTTCGGAACGTTGTTGCATACGAAAAGCTGTTGGTTGGTTGTATAACTTGGGCAAGAATATACGGAAAATTTCGGCTTCCCAAGCTCGTGAATCCCAGAAACAAAATTGGATTTGTGGCAATACTGTACCCCGCTCGAACAACCGTGGAATCAGTTGCCCGATAAGCGAATCCTATCCTCGGGTTGAAATGCAGCCGATCCCCCGTAATTCCGCAATCCGCGGGAACCGATCCAACGCCGCAAATCAACATATTCGCGGTTGCTGGGTTGTAGTATTCAAGTCCCGTATCATTACGTCGAGGGAACTGGAAATAATCGAACCGGAGTCCATAACTCATCGTTAGCTTCGGCGTGACCGCCCAACGATCACGAACATAGGCGCTGTAGGTTTGGTTGCGCGTGGAGTAACTATCGGGAACTTGATAAATCTTTCCTGAATCTTGCGGAAATCCCAACAAGAACGAAGCGAAGGCATTAAAATCATTCCCCGCCGGGCCGCCGTTTAACTGTGTCGTACCCTGCGCAAAATGAAAACCGCCTGAGCTGGTGATGAAACTGTTGCTCGAAGTTTGATATTGGGTCTCCAGAGAATCTTGCAGGTCCACTTCAAAGCCGGCACGGATATTATGGGTGCTTTTCATCCAGTTGACGTTCGCCACAATATTCTTTTCCGGGTCGGCGTAATTTTGCGGTTGGAATGTGTTCGCTGGTCCCAAACTCGTAAATCCATCGACCGCAAGCAGCGGCAATCCGCCCTGATCAAGCTGTCGTTGCTTCGAAAGACCGGCGGTCGATAAGCCGGGGATTTGAAGCAGAGTCCATCCCAAGTTCTTGTCTTGGTTGGGCTGATTACTGTACATATCTATGCGCGAATAACCAAAGTACGCATCCATAATCAGATGGGCATTGAAGACGTAAGTAGCCGACGCCGTCGCGTTATAGACCTTCGCGCCGCCGACCCCAACGGATATATTTGCAGGGCTCACCGAAGGCCCGCCGAGCAGACCAAAGATTTGCGGGTTGTACCAGTCGCCGTTATTCATTCCAAAGCGCAGGAACCCGCTCAACTTGGCACTGGGATTCCAGTTCAGTTTAGAGTCCCATTGGTCGCGGCTCGCGCCGCTGTTCCCTTGGTTCCCATTGGATAAGAAATCTTGCCCTAGACCAAACGCGCCGGTTCCCGCCTGATTCGGATTCGGCCAAACCCCGGTACTGATCAAAGCCGCGACACCCGGATCAATGCGAGACACCGGAATAATTTTGCCTGCAAAGGGCATACGGCCGGTGCCATTCACAGCGCCCGTCAACGGATCGTAGATGGCGGTTGGTGACGCCGAAAGATTTCCGCCCTTCATGGCAACTGTCGGAACCTGAGCTTGGACGGCATTGCCCTGTACAATACGAACCCCTTCGTAACTAAGGAAGTAGAACAGTTTATCTTTCTTGATCGGGCCGCCGATCGTACCTCCAAATTGGTTATTTATGAACTGGAGCTTCGGCAAGCTGCGATTCGCGGCCCATTGATACGCCTGCAGCGACTTATCGGAATGATCTTCGAACAGCGACCCGTGAACCGCATTTGTGCCATTTTTCACCGTCACGTTGATATACCCCCCGCCCGATGATTGATCCGCATCGAAGGCGTTAGTCGCTACGTTCACAGTCTCGATCGCTTCGAGAGCCGGGACATATTGAATCACGTCCGAGGCGGAGTAGTTCCGCGTCCCGGCTCCATCGATACGAGTGTCATTCGCATTTACGTTGCCGCCATTAACGGTAAACGCGAGCGAGCGGCTGGCATTGGCGCTAAAAGAGTGCGAGGTCTGCGGTGGAGAAACACCCGGTATCGTGGTGAAGATCATCTGGTAATTGCGGCCGATCGGCACCGGCACATTCTGCAAGGTCTTCGCACCTAACTCGGCATGTACATCCGCTCGGTCGGCTTGCAATTCAGCCGCTTGCGCCGAGACGGTCACGGTCTCATTCACGCTCCCGATGTTCAGGGTCACATCAAGGCGCGTCACCGTTTGCGCTGTAATGGAGACGCCTGTATGGGTCGACGCCTGCAAGCCCGTCGCATTTACGTTGACGTTGTAAACCCCCGGAGGCAGGCCGGACAAACTGTAGAAGCCGCTTGTGTTCGCCGTTGTACCTCGGGAGAAACCGGTGGCCGCATCCGTCGCCGTAATGCTGGCGCCCGCAATCGCTGCCTGAGTGGAGTCAGCGATGTTGCCGTCGAGCGTTCCCTGCAGTAGCTGTGCCTCGATCCCGAAAGGCGCCCCTAGAGCAAAGGCCAGATAGACACCACAGCGCAGCAAGCGCATGGCTTCACCCCCTTAATGAAAGGTAGGTAGATGATACAGAGGTATTACCACTGTGTCAAGAACAGTCTCTTATTGTGAAACCCGTTATTTACGAGAGAAGTGTCTATACATCGCGCGTACCGACGCAGAATTAGCGGCCGCATCTGTCGCGATGGTTCCGTGAGCGGAAAGATTGATTTGCGCGGCCAATTCGTCCGCCGTTTTTCCTGCCTCCATCCCGCCTTTAACTTGCTTCATCATGTCTGTCAGGTAATCCCGATCTGCCAATAGAGCACTGCTATCCGAAATGGGCCCGTGCCCAGGAACCACCATTTTCGGCCCCCAGCTCGCCATTTCTTCAAGTGCCCGCACCCACCGGTCATAATCTGCATCGGCATCCCCGACGTTGTTGCCATACGGCCAAGTCACACACAAATCGCCCGTTGCGACAATCTTCTCCTTTGGCAAGTAGGCTACTCCGTCTCCCTTACTGTGACTCGGCCCTAGCTTTATGAGTTCCACGCGCTGCGTACCATCGTCGAATACGAGTCTGTCGGAAAAGGTAATCCCCGGGGCCTGAAGATGAGCGCCTTCGAGACTGTGGTTAGGATCCTTCCAGTTCGCCCAACTGGCCAATCCTTTGGTACCAACTTCAGTCGCGCAACCGTCCGTGCAGATGATCGTCGCGCCCAGATCTGCAAAGACGGAATTCCCGAAACTATGGTCACCGTGATAGTGCGTGTTGAAGACATAGCGGACCGGTTTGTCCGTGGTATTCCTGATGGCAGGCAAAAGTTCCCTTGCTCCCCACGGAAAGTTGGCGTCGACTAGAAAAACATAATCTTTAAAGACAATCCAAAGCGCATTAGCCGGCTCTCTGGCTTCGCGGTCGCCTTGCCACTCGTATACATTGGGCGCAAGTTCGCGGACCGGGTGTTTCGCCGCCTGTCCCGCAAGTGGAAGGAGAATGGAGAAGAAAACCGCGCATCGCCGAAGTAGCACGCTGCCCAGTGTACTTGGAGAATGCCCGGCGGGCTGCAATTGGTCGGGCCGCCGGGATTTGAACCCGGGACCTCTTGCACCCCAAGCAAGCGCGCTAGCCAGGCTGCGCCACGGCCCGAAGTATTCAGTCTAACTCACGCAGCCCAACCACTCAGGGCGCTGGGTGCCCGCCCGGCATTTCGCACGTCTCACCCGTTTCTGCATCGTAGGCAAATGACTGCAGAACGTAGCGGTGCGTATCAAGCGCCGCCAACGGCAGATCGATTGTCCAACCCGTCGATAGAGCATCTGGCAAACGAAGCGCGGCCGCCACGTCCGGACGCTCTCCCCCCACTGAGGTCACTCCAAGAATTTTCGGAATCCGGCCTGTCTCGAACCCCGCGATGATAACGGCATGAGCGCGTTGCGAGCGATTGGGAAGGTAGCCCCAACCTTGCAGATTGACCGACTTAGAGGTTCGAGTAACCGAATCCGTCCTGCCGCAGAAAGAGTTCGGCGTGACATCGCTCAAGTGGTGAAGAAAGCGCTCGTCCCACATAACCGGACGCAGCCATCCCCGGTTGTTTAGAAAGCTCACGTCGCTTTCAAATTCCGCGAAGTTCGTGCCCGGAAAGATGTTTCGAAAGGCCGGCAACTCGAGTAGCCCGGCGCCATCGGCAGCGGTTTTTCCAAGGAGCTGCGAATAATAGGAATTCTCCATCGCCGCGTTTGCCGTCCAGGTTTGCGGATAACGGCAGACAATCGCAGCTGACAACAAAATCGCAACGGCCGGCTCGAGAAATGAACTGAGCTTTACTGGGGAATCCCGTTTTACTGGGGAATCCCGTAAGGCTAACGCCGCCAGCACCAGAGTCGCCAGCAGGAAGAACGAAGATTCCGTGACATAACGCGACGCATCCAGCGCATACTCGGTTCCGAAGCTCTGACGAGCAGTAGCGGCCAGCAGACCGGAAAGAAGCCAGAACAGCCCAAACAGCGCCCAAACCAGTGCGATCTTTCGCTGCCCGACTGTTCGCCCACGCACTGCGGCCGGCGCGGCGACGGCAAACAAAAGGAGGATCAGCGTACCAGCGGCCTGTGCCAGGTGCACCGGTTGCGGAATCGTCGACAAAGAAACGAAATTACCTGTGAGCGCCAGAAAAAACAGCCCGATGCCAATGACGTTCCATCCGGATCCGCCCGGTGTCGATCCTGCTGGCGTCGATCCTGAATGAGTTGCGAAGCCGACAGCATATCCCGCGATGGCAAGGCCGAACAAAACGCCAAAGACGAAAAGAGAACCTCTGCTTTTACACAAATACCGAAAATCGTCATGCAGCAGCAAAATGGCCGGAAGCGCAATCCAGAAAAGAAGCCCGTTGCCCAAAATGAACGAAGCGAACAAGCAAACAAGACCCGTTCCGATAATCTTGACTCCCGCAGGCACCGTGGACTGAGCCAGGCAGACTCCGATCAAAAACGAAAGCGATAGAAGCGAATAGACCGGCGGTAGTCCCCAGAGCATCACCTGATATCCGCCGGGATTGAAAACGAGAAAGGAACTCGCCGCCAGCGTAAACCATGCAATCGCCTTATCGCCTGCCGACCCGCGCCAGGTGATCAACGCTGCAAGTACACAGAAAGACGCCGCAATGCACCAATTCCAAACCATGACGGTCTTCAGGTGCAGGTGGGTCAGATGCCATGCCGCCGCGGAATAGGCAAACATGGAAAAGATTTGATGCTCGCCGCTCCGCAGAACCAACAGACGTGGCCATGACAGCTCCCCGTTACTCAAGGCGCGCATGGTCCTGACATAGTCCCACTCGTCCCAGAACGGTATCGAAACGCCGTAACGGCGTATATGAATCAAGACCCAGCCGGCACAGAAAACCCCAATTCCCGTGGCCAGCAATGGCAGCGCGCTGTTCTTGAGTGCAGGGCTTCGATCGGAAGGCAAGCAGGGCAGCGTCCTAACTCGCCGCCCGGCCCTGGCGCCGGTCGGCCACGATCGTAACTTCCATATCGTCAGCCATGCTTACTAGTTGATTCACAAAGCTCTTGCCGCGCACACGATCGATTCCTTTGCCAACCAGACGCGGCAGAAAAATCTGTCGTGCATCGTGCAGTCGCGCAAAATCCACGATCGTCTGAGCCGCCTCACTGCCGGTCAGCACGCGCGTTTCCACGTGCAGGTTGCGCGCAAAATTCAAATGCCGCTCGATCGCTTCTCGCTTGGCGGCCGTAAGCGTACGCAAATCGCTATTTTCGGCCACCGCTATAGCAAAGCAATCGGCATGCACAATGTCCGCAACGCGTTTGCCGCGCCGGATCAGCATCGCCGTCGAAGGATCGTCGCTGATGTAGATAACCACCGCATCGTCCCGCTTGCGGGCGCGCCGCTCGGGCTGCGCGTCCGATACACCCAACAGCTCTTCCTGGTCGCTCTCCAGGCGCTCCTCGATCTCGTGCGCAGTTTGCCGCATTGCCATCTCGCGCAATGCCACGAGCGTCGATTCCTTGAAAAAATTCTCGAGCGCGCGCCGGGCCTTTTCCGGTGGATACACTACGCCCCGCTCAAGACGGTGCATCAGCGCACGCGGTGTCAGATCCACCATCACCACTTCGGCGGCGGTCTTGATCACCCAATCCGGAATCGTCTCCCGCACTTTTACACCGGTAATCTGCTCCATCTGGTCGTTCAAGCTCTCGAGGTGCTGGACATTCATCGTAGTCAGCACATCGATGCCGTTCTCGAGAATTGCGAGTACATCTTCCCATCGCTTGAGACGCGCAGAACCCGGCACATTGGTGTGTGGGAATTCATCCACCACCGTCACTTGCGGGTGCCTCGCAATAATCGCTTCCGTATCCATTTCCTCGAAGACCGATCCCCGGTACTCCATCCGCCTCCGCGGCACGGTCTCAATGCCGGCGGTCTTGGCGATCGTGTCTTTTCGCCCATGCGGCTCGAAATAGCCGATCACAACATCAACGCCCTTTGCGCGTAGAATCTGGGCCTCTTCGAGCATCTGGTACGTCTTGCCCACTCCGGCCGCGTAGCCTAGATATATCTTTAATTTTCCCGATTTACTCACTTGGGTTCGTTCAAATTCCTGGATGGAAGCGCAAACCGATACCCCACCCATGGCTCAGTAACAATGTAGCGTGGATGCGCCGGGTCGGCTTCGATCTTCTTACGCAACTGGCTGACAAACACGCGCAGATATTCCACTTCGTCTCCATAATCCGGGCCCCACAAGGTCTGCAGTAGCTTGCGGTGCGTGATTGGCTTGTTCGCGTTCGCGAGAAAATAATGCAGCAAATCGAATTCTTTTGGCGTGAGCCGCACTTCGCGGCCGTTGGCAATTACATGGCGCCCACCGAAATCCACCCGCAGCCGGTCTGAGATCACAATGGGCTGCTCATCGCCGCCTTGCCCAGGCGCGCGCCGCAAATTGGCACGAATGCGAGCCATCAGTTCGTTCACGCTGAACGGCTTCGTCATGTAATCGTCGGCGCCGGCGTCGAGCGCCGCAATCTTATCCTGCTCGCGGTCCCGCACCGAAAGCACGATGATCGGTGTTTCCGATGCTGCGCGAATGCCCCGGCATGCCGCCATGCCACCCATCCCAGACATATTCATGTCCAAAAGGATCAGGTCCGGATTGCTCTCCCGCAACATCTCCAGAGCTTCTTCCCCTGTTCTCGCTTCATACGCCTCGTATCCATGCGCCGTGAGCGCCGTCTTCATCACCCGACGGATCTTCGGCTCGTCATCCACCACCAGAATGCGGGCCGACGCCGGCCCGCTCATGCCGTGTGCGACTCCACGCCTGCATTCCTTGCCGATGACACGGTCATCGTAAATTCCGAGCCCTCGCCAAACCGGCTTTCCACCGTAACGGATCCGCCATGCGCCTCGGCAATTTCTTTTGCTATCGCTAGCCCCATGCCCGTTCCTTGTACCGCCGAGCGGTCGCCTCGCACCCGATAAAACTTATCAAACACTCGCCTCTGCTCCAATTCCGTCAGACCCCGTCCTTGGTCCCGCACGGAGATCGATACGAGTCCATCCGTTTCACGAACCTCTATTTGGATAACCGATCCAGGTGGACTGTATTTGCCCGCGTTGTCCAGCAGCTGCTTCAACGCCTGCACGATAAGCTCGCGGTCGGCAAAAATCGACAAGGAATCCCCGCTTTGCACTCGTACGCTGTGTGCACTCAACCGCTCGCCCAGCGAATGCATGGTCTCCGAAAGGACTTCCTTCACCTGCAGTACCTCACACTCCAGCTTCATCCGTTTCGCGTCGATTCGCGCCAGATGAATTGCCTCCCCCAGCAGACGTCGCAGCCCGCGCGATTCCTGCTGAATCACGTCTAGCAAATCGTCGTGTTGCGCCTTCGAAACTACCGCCGGCTGCAGCAGCATATCCGCGGAAGCTTCTATCGCCGTCAAAGGAGTTTTTAGCTCGTGCGCTAAAGCGTCGATCATTACCGACTTGAGCTCCTCCCCTTTGCGGATTGCTTCCGCCCGGCTGGCTGCCTCTTGCGCCTGTGCCTGCGCTAAGCCCATAGCGATCGTATTTCCCAGCGATTGCAAGGCACCGTCCTCCAACGCCACTCCTCGCGATGCGAAGGCCCCAAAAATCTTATTCCCAAGAACCACTGGCATGATGGTTATTCCGCTCCCCCGCTCCATCGCTCCGCGCACCGCCGCCTTGCGCACCTCATCCATCGAAATCGATCCCTCTATATGCGATCGGTAGAATTCGCCTGATGCCGTCTCAAACAGAACGCTTTCGGAGAATCCAAAAAGCTCCATGCACTTGTTGACCAGCAACCGGCGGAGAGGCTCACCCGTGCTGCTCATCAGAATCGCGCGGCTCAAGGCGTGCAGCTTTTCTGTCTCGAATTGCCGAGCAATTAGGGCGTCCCGTTGTCTCCGCAGCCGCGACGAAAGGTCGGTCGCTACCAACGAAACCGCAAGAAAGACGGCCAGGACCAGCCATCCCTGCGGATCGTCGATCGTAATGCGGCCCACCGGCGGCACGAAGAAGTAATCCAGGCACAGTGTGGCGCAGATCGAAACCACTACGGCCTCAGTTCTCCTTGAATAGGCTCCGGCGAGGAGCACAACGAGCAGCAGCAAGATGGCCCCTACCGCGGCGCCCGTGTGCAGAATGTAGGCGAACACTAGGGCGAGCGCCACCACGCCAGCCACTATCAGAATCGCCCGCAAGCCGCGCCTCAGCGCCGGAGTCATATCGTTCTTTAAGCGTATCGGACGCCCCGTTAGACTGGAACCATGCTCGTGCGTGTGTGGACGGCCGCCATTCTGACTCTTTCCGCCTTCGGTGCCCAGAACTTACATATCTCTGGCGACAAACTCCGTGCCCACGTTCAATATCTGGCTTCCGATCGTCTCGAGGGCCGGGGCGTCGGCACCAATGGTGAAAAACTTGCCACCCAATACATTGCAGACCAGCTCAGAGCCTCGGGCGTAGCGCCCGCCGGCGACAACGGCACTTACTTCCAGCGCGTGCCTTTGGTCGGCTCCAGCATCGCGCCCGGCGCGACGCTCGCGTTTGAAAATACATCTCTGAAATTCCTGACGGATTACGTCGGCGCCGCGCTGTCGCAGAAAGAGCAGAATGATTTCGACGCCGAAGCGGTCTTCGTCGGCCACGGCATTTCGGCCCCTGAGTTTGGCTGGGACGATTATAACGGCCAGGACCTCCACGGCAAGGTTCTGGTTTTCTTTACCAACGAGCCGCCCTCGAACGATCCGAAGTTTTTTGGTGGTCCCGCGCTCACCTACTACGGCCGCTGGACTTACAAGTTTGAAGAAGCCGCTCGTCGCGGTGCCGTCGCGGCGCTGATCCTTCACACAACACCTACCGCGGGCTATGGATGGGCTGTGGTCCGCAGTTCCTGGGGGGGCGAAAACCCGCAACTGGCGTTAGAGCCCGGTCACGCCGGTCTGAAGCTGGCCGCCTGGCTTTCGGAAGACGCCGGTCAAAAGCTGGTTGCCAAAACCGGAAAATCACTGGATCAATTGCTCGCGATGGCAAACGAAAAATCATTCCACCCTGTGGCGCTGGGCTTTCACGTTAAGGGTCACATCCCGGCAAAGCTTCGTCAGATCGCGAGCCGCAATGTCATTGGCCGCGTGGATGGCACGTCGAAGCCCGAAGCCATCCTGTTCACCGCGCATTGGGATCACTTCGGAGTTGGCGAGCCGATCGATGGCGACAAAATCTACAATGGCGCCGTCGATAACGCCACCGGGTGCGCGGTCATTCTGGAAATGGCTCGTGTTTGGGCGGCGATGCCAAAGAAACCAAGCCGTTCCGCTCTGTTCCTGTTCGTGACCGCAGAAGAAGCCGGCCTGCTCGGCTCCCGCTATTACGGCGAACATCCCGTCGTCCCCGCCGGCAACACCGCTGTCGATCTGAATTACGACGCACTCTATCCGTTCGGCAAAACCAAAGATGTTTCCGTCACCGGAGCTGAGCGAACAACTCTCTGGCCACTGGTCCAGGAGGTGGCCAGACAATTCAATCTGACTATTGAGCCGGACGCGGAACCGGGCCAGGGCCACTACTACCGCTCGGACCATTTTTCGCTCGCCCGCGTAGGTGTCCCGGCCTTCTCGATTTCGCAGGGAAGCAACTATATCGGCAAGCCGGCTAACTTCGGCAAGACTGTATTCGAGCACTACAACACCGATCACTATCATCGGCCTTCCGATGAATATCACGCAGATTGGGACTTTTCCGGGATGACACAGATGGCCGATTTCGGCCTCGCTCTTGGAGTCAAGATTGCAAATGTCCCGGCGTTGCCGACGTGGAAGGCCGGCGATGAGTTTCTCACGACCAGAATCGGCAGCGGCGTGAAATGACTATCCGCCGGCGCTCCGTGCAACCTGCGACGCATTCACCGACGCTCCAATCGCCGCCACCGCCTCGCCGCCCGGGACAACCTCTGCCGAATATCCCTGCAAAGGACTCAGCTTCACCATTTCATGCAGATATTCGTTGAGTAGCGTCAAGTTCAGAAAGCGCGCATTGAAGCCGGTGATAAAAAACTTGCCTGGCCCATCGAGATGAATACTCGTGGCCGTCGCCGCCGCCAGCGCGCGATGCCAGAGCTTCACAAATTCTACGCATCGGGCCTCGCCGGCCTCGGCCTGCGCAAAGACTTCATCTGGCTCGAGGTCCATGAAGCGTAATCGCATCGCGCGATGCCCCATGATGCCTTCGAGGTGGCCCCTGCCGCCGCACCCGCAGAATTGCTCCTTAGGATCAAGCGTCACCACCGAATGCCCCGCTTCCCAAACTCCATCCTGGAATGGATAGCGGCCATAACCTATGCCGGTGCCAATTGTCCAGACACGCGTCAACCGGTCAAGATGCCCGCGCACCGCCGCAATCCCGGCCGCCATCGCGTCGCCATCGTTGAAGACGGAAACCGGCACTCTCCCAAACTGTGGCGCTAACGCATTCGCTACCAGTTCGCGCATATTGATGCCCTTGAACTGAACCAGGTTGGGCGAATCCTCCACAACCCCATAGCGCAATATGCCGGGCATTCCGACTCCCACGTGCGCAAGCCGTCCCTCCACATCCAATTGCTGCACCTGCTCCACAATGCGTTGGACAATCGTTTCCGCAGGTACGCCGCGCAGGGAATCGGTAATAGCGCCGTCGTCCGGGTGAACCCGCAACGCTCCGCTAATCGCGTTGCCTGACACTACAGCCAGCGCGATCCGCTCAGTGATAACAATGCCTATACCTTGTGCCATGTTCACCTGTCAGGAGCGGGAAAGCTTGTTGAGCCCGTTAAAAGCGGCGGCCTTGTAGCATTCCGCAAGCGTCGGATAGTTAAAAACGGTATCGACAAAATAATCGACCTTGCCCTTCAAGATCATGACAGCCTGCCCGATATGTAGCAATTCCGATGCGCCCTCTCCAATGATGTGCACACCCAGCAGTTCCAAAGTGTCCCGGTGAAAAATTAATTTCAAACGTCCGGTCGTGTCGCCGCGAATCTGGCCGCGCGCAATCTCACGATAATATGCCACTCCCACCTCATACGGCACGTCCTCATCGGTAAGCTGCTCTTCTGTCTTTCCGATAAAAGAAATCTCCGGAATCGTGTAGATGCCGAATGGGAAATAACTCGGATTCGACGAAATCGGCTTGTGAAACGCGTGCGCCACTGCAATACGTCCCTGCTCCATCGATACCGACGCCAGGCTTGGGAATCCTATCACGTCGCCAACCGCATAAATATTGGGCTGCTTCGTCTGATAATGCTCGTTCACGATGATGCGTCCGCGCGAATCCGACTCGATACCGGCGGCGGCGAGATTCAACTCGTCCACATTGCCCTGCCGCCCGACTGCATAGAGCAGCGAGTCGCCCGTCACCTTCTTTTTGCTCTCCAGGAAAGCCACTACCGGACCACCCGCGGCAGTTTCCTCCACGCTTTCCACTTCTTCGTTGAGCCGCATGGTTACGCGGTGGTCTCGCAGATGATAGGACAGCGCTTCTACGATTTCCTGATCGGCAAATTCAAGCAGACGGGGGCGCTTCTCGATCAGCGTCACCCGCACGCCCAACGTGGCGAACATGCACGTATACTCGACCCCGATAACACCGCCGCCTACCACAATTAGCGTGCGCGGCAGCGTCTGCATGTCGAGAAGCTGATCGCTGTTGACGATCGTCTGCCCGTTAATCGGCACCTTGGAGGAGCATGCCGGCTTGGTGCCGGTCCCGATAACGATTGTGTCGCCATCGATCTCCGTCGCCCCGCGCGCGCCCGTCACCAGAACCGAAGTCGGGCTCTTGAAACTGGCCACACCGTTGAGAACTTCGATCCCATTACGCGAGAGCTGCGCCTGGGTCACGTCCACTTCCGTTTTGATCACGTGCTGCACCCGGAACGCCAGGTCCGCCATGGTGATCTTTTCCTTGACGCGATAGCTTACGCCGTAAATATTTTGGTAGTTATATCCGGAGAGATGCAGAACCGCTTCCCGCATCGTCTTACTCGGGATAGTACCGGTATTGATGCAAACGCCGCCAATGACTTCACGTCTCTCGACTAGCGCTACTCTCTTTCCGCTCTTGGCTCCTTGAATGGCGGCCCTTTGGCCCGCCGGACCCGAACCGATTACGATCAGATCGTATTGAGACAAGACATTATGATACCCCCCAACTGTAAAACCCTTGTGACATTGCTCTGTCTCGCCTGCCCTGTATATGCGGCCGGAGACGCCGCACGCCTCCACCAGCTCTTTGAAAGTGACTGGACTTGGCAAATGCACGAATACCCCGAAATGGCGACTTTTTCGGGATATCCCGGCCAAAACAATCGCTGGACAGATCTGTCACCCGCCGCCCTCCAAGCGCGCCGCCGGCATCCACAGGAAAATCTCGACGCGCTTCACGCAATCGATCGCTCTCAGCTCAGCCGCGAGGACCAGCTGAACTACGATCTGTTCCTGTGGAAAACGCAGCGTGATCTCGATGGTCTCGCGTTTCCCTCGGACTATCTCCGAATCGATCCACTCGATGGGGGTGTTCACGGCCAAGTGCCATTAGTCCTGAACCAAGCGCCGGCCCGAACCATGAAGGACTATGAAGATGCTCTTGCACGCCTCCACACCGTGCCCCTGCTCGTCGACCAAAACATCGCGTTGCTCCAGGCCGGCCTGGACCATCACATTACGCAGCCCAAGATCGCCTTGCGCGACATTCCCGCTCAGGTTGACCGGATTCTGAATACCCAGCCCGCGAAAAGTGTCCTGCTCGATCTGTTCAAGAATTTTCCGGCGAGTATCGGCGCGGCCGACCGGGAACGCCTGCGCCGCCGCGCGGCCGCCGCAATCGATGGCGTCGTTTACCCGGCCTTTCGCAAATACCGGGACTTTCTGGAAAAGCAATACATCCCGAACTGCCGCGACTCCATCGGCCTATCCGATCTGCCCAACGGGGCCGCCTGGTATCGCTATCGCCTCCGCACTCAAACCACCATCGAACTCAGCCCCGAAGAAATCCACGCCATTGGCCTCCGCGAAGTAAAACGAATCCGCGTCGAAATGGACAAGACCATCGCGGCCACCGGCTTCTATGGAAATTTCGAAGTATTCGTAAGATTCCTGCGTACCGATCCACGCTTTTACTATCGTCGGCCCGAAGATCTCGTCACTGGGTATCGCGATATCTGCAAACGGATCGACGGAGAACTCCCCCGGTTATTTGGCAAACTGCCCCGGACACCCTACGGTGTGAAAGAAATCGACGCCTATAATGCGCCGTCGGAGACCACCGCATTTTACGAGCCTGGCCCCGTCGACGGCAGCAAGTCCGGTACGTACCGTGTGAACACTTATAACCTCGCGTCGCGACCCAAGTTCGAAATGGAAGTATTGTCCATGCACGAGTCGGTTCCGGGCCATCATCTGCAAATCGGCCTGGAGCATGAACTTGAAAATGTCCCCGAGTTCCGCAAGCAGCTCGAGCCGACCGCCTTTACAGAAGGCTGGGGCCTCTATGCAGAGAGCCTTGGCTACGAGATGGGTTTTTATCAGGACCCGTACTCCCATTTCGGCCAGCTCAGCTACGATATGTGGCGTGCCTGCCGCCTGGTCGTCGATACGGGCATGCACTCGATGCACTGGAGCCGCCAGCAAGCCATCGACTTTATGACGGCGAATACCGCGCTCACCGCCCAAAACATACAAGTCGAAGTGGACCGCTACATCTCATGGCCCGGACAAGCCGATGCCTACAAGATAGGGCAGCTGAAAATCCTTGAACTGCGTAAGCTGGCTGAGCAAAAACTCGGCGCCAACTTCGACGTCCGAAAATTTCATGACGTCGTCCTTGGCGCCGGGTCTATCCCACTTGATGTGCTCGAGCAACGCGTCAACGCGTGGCTGCATGCGCAAGAGGGAAACTAACTCTACTATTTCGAAGTATCGTCTGTCTTGTCCGCTACTTTGTCGGCGGCTTTGTGAGTGCCCTTCTTCGTCTCTTTTCCCACGGTTTCAGCACCCTTTTTCGTTTCGTGTCCAGCCTTTTCGGCGCCCTTCTTAGTACCCTTCGCTGCCTTCTTTGTGCCGGTCTCAGCGGCGTCTTTTGTACTCTTACCAGCGTCCTTAAGATCCTGCTCGACTTGGCCGTAGACCGGCAAAGCTGCGGAGCTTCCAACTAACAATGCAATAGCAAGTATTCCGGTTTTCATGGCTCTCTTCTATATGTAAGACTCGCCCGAGCGTCTCATTGTGACTGCATTAGTCGAAATTAATATGTCGCACTAAGCGGAGCGCATTGTGTGAGTTAAAGGTGAAAACCGGTTAAGCAATTCATCCTCGAACGTATAGTCCGGCTTCGGATACCCGCGCTTTTTCAAATAAGCCCGGTATGCCGCCTTGAGTCCGACGTCAAAGTCCACCGGCTTGAAGGAAAGCATCCGCTGCGCCTTCGTGATGATCTGCGTGATCGCCGGCAGATCGTAATACGAGCCAAAATAGAGCCTTTCTCCGATCGCCTGTCCCCCGGCGCGTTGAATCAGCTCGCGCGGCAGCGAAATGAGTTGCGGTTCCTTCACCCCAGCAACCCGCGCCAGATGCATCACCAGTTCATGCTGCGTGATCGCCCGTGGGTTGGCCGTATTGAAAGCGTGTCCGATCGTGCTGCGCAATTCCATGGCGCGCAGAGCCAATTCCACGAGATCCTTCACATAGATGAACTGCATCAGCCGATGCCCTTCGCTGGGCACAATCACGGGCCGGCCCGCCCGAAATCGGTCCCAGAAAAATGCCTCCCGGTAGAACGGATTGCCGGCGCCGTACACGAACGGCGGACGCAGCGTGATAATCGGAAAACCCGTCCGCTGGTGCAGACGAAACAGCGCGCGTTCGCTCATCGCCTTGTTACGCGCGTAGGGATTGGGATGATCGTCAGGCGCAAGCGCATCGCCTTCGTGGTGGTTCAGCCCATCCCCATAGGCGGCCACGCTCGACATGAAGATGTAGCGGCCCACCTTGCCGTCGAAGATCTGTGCGGTTTCAGCCACTTCCGCGCCCGTCGTACCCCGTTCCCAGTCGTAAGCCGTATCGAATACCACATCAAACCGGGTCGCGCGTACGGCTTTTTGAATGCTCGCGGCGCTGTTCCGGTCACCCACGAGGTTATGCACACGCTTGCCAAAGGGCTGCCGCTGCTTGCGGTGAAGGAGGTGTACTTCGTGGCCGGCCTTCAGCAGTTCGCTGACCAGCAGCCTGCCGATAAAGTGCGTCCCGCCGATAACCAGAATCCGCTTCTCGACTGGCTCTTCGAATTTTTGGGAGTGCTTTTTATTACTGCTGGAACGATCCACCGGTCGTAACCGCCCTGCGCTCCTAAGTTATACTAACAACGATGCCGCAGAGTGTCGCAGCGACCATCTCGGCCCTCATTGTTGACGACGAACAG
>Ga0157369_10001376_pt1 | contig 29946 bp, 23 predicted proteins | sample C25metaG_FD_113461 | JGI IMG/M metagenome (GOLD analysis project Ga0157369, IMG submission 113461) | Corn rhizosphere microbial communities from Kellogg Biological Station, Michigan, USA - C2-5 metaG | ecosystem: Host-associated > Plants > Roots > Rhizosphere > Soil | place: USA: Michigan... | reverse complement strand
CGGTACGAGCACGAGCCGGCGGTTGTCGCCTTGCCTGTATTTCGAGCTCGACGACCACTACGACCACGGCAGCACCCAGCCTGAAGATCGCCAGTTTCTGCTGACCACGGTGACGCATAGCGGTACGAATAACTACCAGGCCGGGGAGGGTGCCGCGACCTATCAGTGCAGCTTCACCTGCATTCGCAAGAAGATTCCCTATCGTCCGGCGTTCACGATCGAGCAGCCGTCCATTATTGGGCCGCAAACTGCTGTCGTTGTCGGGCCCGAGGGCGAGGAGATCTACACGGACAGCCTGGGCCGTGTGAAGGTGCAGTTCCATTGGGATCGACTCGGCAAACGCGATCAAGGCAGCTCATGCTGGGTCCGCGTTGGGCAGCCATGGGCCGGTCGCGGATTTGGGATGATCCAGATCCCGCGGATCGGAGACGAGGTGGTCGTAATTTTTCTCGATGGGAATCCCGACCGTCCCCTGATCATCTCAAGCGTTTACAACTCGGGAAACATGCCGCCGTGGGGTTTGCCGGCGAACGCGACGCAGAGCGGGATTCTCACACGCTCGACCAAGACCGGGAACGTCAACACGGCCAATGCGATCCGCTTCGAGGACAAGAAGGGTTCCGAAGAGGTGTGGTTGCACGCCGAGAAGGATCAGCGAATCGAGGTGGAGCACGACGAGTCGCATTGGGTCGGCAACGATCGAAAGAAAAACATCGATCACGACGAGACCGTGCATGTTGGTCATGACCGAACCGAGACGGTCGACAACAACGAGACCATCACGATCGGCGTGGATCGTACCGAACGCGTCGGTAGCAACGAGACCCTGACGGTCGGAGGTAACCGAAATGAGACGATCGAAGGTTTGCAGAATCTTCTGATCGCGCTCGCTTCAACCGAGACGATCGGGCTCGCCAAGGCACTCACAATCGGCGCCGGGTACAACATCGCTGTCGGTGGCGCAATGAATACGATGGTAGGGCTGGCGCAGGCCGAAGAAGTTGGATTGTCAAAAAGCACGGTGGTAGGAAAGTCGTGGGAAGTGAAAGTCGGCAAGACGCTGACAATGCAGGCGGGGGACCGTATTGAACTTATTTGCGGCACCTCCAAGATCACTCTGCTGCCCGACGCAGTCCATATTGAAGCGAAAGAAATTCATCTCCCGGCAGCAAACAAGATTCACGCGGATGCCCCCAACGACGTGTACCTCAACACTGGTACGGCCCAAAAAGCCCCAGGTTCTCAAAAGGAAGACTAAGTATTTTTCTAGGTTAAGAAATAGGGATGTCGCGGAGCGTAAGCATGCTCGAGAAATTGACTCTTTGCATGATGGGGCGCAATGGCTGTAATCACAAATGACAGTGGGTTACCGTACGCCTGGTTCGAGAAAACAGGAGAAGGTGGAGCAGCGTACGACGTGCTTGCCGTGCGTGGCACGTTTGACTTCTCACGGGACGGCAACGCCATTACGTTAGCGACAGAGCAAAAACCGATCGTCGATGGTGATGAATTTGTCGGCGAAGTCGATAGCGCTCCGCTGAAGGCAGTGCTTAAGCGCGAGGGTGACCGGGTACTTTATAAGCCAGCCACCGATGTTTATCTGACGGGCACCGCTCACAGCGCACATGACGAAATGCGAGCCGATTGGATAGCCGGATTGCAGGTGGAATCGATGCAAAAGATCCTGCGGCTACATGGGCCTCGCCAATTTGTTCGCGGACTGTTCGGTTGGCGTCTGACTAGGGGCACGCCAACGAACGCTGTTCCGCTCGACTACCGATTGGCCTTTGGTGGCACGTATGCAAGTGAGTCTGAAGAAGCCGCGGTGGAGTATGCGTACAAGCGCGACAACCCGGCGGGTTCCGGTTGGTTGCCGGACGACGAGGCGCTGAAGACCCTGTCGAAGGATGCACGTAGTCAGATTGCTGCCGAGATTGGCAAGCTCAAGGTGCTTGCCGCACCACAGATAGAGGACCCCATGAGGCCTGTACGGCACCCGTCGCAGCAATGTGCTGCTCAGGGCTTTGGTCCAGTTGCGCGTTGGTGCTCCCCGCGCATCGACTACGCCGGGACGTACGATGATCGTTGGCGCGCAGAGGTATACCCAAACGTTCCCGAAGATTTCAATCCCCGCTTTTACCAGAGTGCGCCGCCTGATTTGATCTACCCGGGCTATTTGGCCGGTGACGAGATGATCATCATGGCGGGACTTCTGCCGGAAGGGCGCGTGACCATGCGCTTGCCAAGTCTCCGCGTCATGATGGCAATGACGACTTGGGACGGTGCAGGGCGTGTCGGCGCGCTCAACCTGGACACCGTTGCTATTGATCTTGATGAACGACAAGTCTCGCTGGTATGGAGGGAACGATTCGATCGGACCGATCCCGTCAACTTTCTGAGATTGGGCGTGACAGCGTTCCTGAATCCGATGCCGGAGCACGCACATGGCTGATCAGACCTCATCGAACGCCGGCGATTCAGGAGGCGGCGCTCAAACCAATTCCTCTACCGTCAACAGCACATCGCGACACATCGCCAACGAAGATCGCTGGAAGGCTTTTACCACCTCCCCCGATTTTTGCAAGGTCGGAAATAGCGTTGTTCCGTTCGACAGCTATGCATTCATCAATAACAAGCAAACCGCCTCGCCTAACGTCTTCGCAGCTGGAAAGCCGGTCTACCGGGTCGGCGATCTGCATCAAGGCGTCTTAGGAGACGCCGGACAGCACGTTGTCTCCGGTACATCGCTCGGCGGCGGCTACGTCAAGATTCTGTCCGGTCAAAGCAATGTGATCGTCAACGGTCAGAAGGTGGCGAGGGACGGCAGTGCTTGCAAGATTAATTGCGACGCGTCTGGTAACGGTGGTGCCCCGGGGAAAATCACCACTGAGACGGTTCCGGTTCAATCGAAGACCTGTCAGCCAAACGCGGCACTCCAAGCGCTGATAGCTGAAGCGAACGATAAACGCACGTGGTGGCAAAGGACTAAGGATGCGGCCTCATCGGCTGTAGACACATTCCATCGTTTAGATGTCGCGTCCGGCGAGCATCCCGGGGAGTTTGCAAAGGGCATCGGGAAGGGGATCGTCAATCTCCCCGGGGATATGTGGAACCTTTTTGTCTCTGCGAGTAAGTACTCCGGTGATGAGACCGGCACCGTGACGCCCATCGCAATTCAAGCAGATGAAATGAATCGGGCCGCAATGACTGCTTACCAGGCGGGCGATGTTTGCAGGGCAAACAAGCTTGCGAGTGATGCAGACGAGATGATGCAGTTCGGTCACGTAGGCGATCTAGCCCCAGCCAAGACTGATGCGGAGAAGGCGGGTGTCCTAGCTTCCGCGATTATTCCCTTCGGTGGTGCAGTTAAAGGAGTGGCGACCGTAGCGAAGGTCGGGCGAGGGGTTGAAGTTGTAAATGAAGGGGCGAAGATTGCGGACGCAGGTAAGTTTGCCGGAACCGCCAAGCTCGCTCCAGTCGTCGAGTCAGAGGCAGGGCAAACCGCGAAGGCTTTGGGGTCCGACGTTTCTGGCGCGCCAAAGGCGGGGGCCCCGCATTCACCCACAGCACAGAAGCCTACGGTACCGGAAGGCGAAACGCCGCACACGCCTGAGGGGGAGTTACCGAGGAAGGCGGGAGAGGACGCACCAAGGAAGGCGGGAGAGGACGCCGGTGTGCATGTCAAACCGAAGGAGCGGTTGCCCGAGAAGAAGGTGCCTTGTTTCCACCCCTACGACAAACGCGGGTTCAAAAAGCTATCGGCAGCTGAACAACGACAGTATCTGCGAGAATACGCTAAGCAGTTGCGAGGTCAGCAGGACGCGATCAATAGCTTGACGGCCAACGAGTTCCAGGCCGCGCGGGACGCGTATAAGGCGGTCGGCCGAAACCCGTTGGCCGACGCAATGCAAGACGCAACGCGGAGTGAGTTTGTTGATCACGTTCGAGGCAGCATATACGATTCATTGAGAAGCTCGGGCATGGGCGCAAAGGAAGCCATGAGTGCCGCAACCGAGCGAGCGAGTACGGTTGCAAGCACGCTTGCAGCGCTGCATGAGCCAGATATGGTTGCCGGCGGCTGGGCGAACCCGGATCCGACCCGCATGGGAAGCACCAGTGTCAACTCTTCGATTGGTGGGAGTTGGAACCAGGGCGATCGCCTCTCGACGATGGAGGGAGGTGCTAAGGACGCCATTTCGAGCGGCAGGGGAGATGCCTTGATGAACGTCAAACTAGAACCTTGTCGTGGAAAGGGAATGAGATGAGAGACGAAGATTTTGAGTTGTTTATCGAGAATTTTGGAGAAGCGACGAGCCGCGTCGAGGTCCCTCAAGCCAGCTTCGAAAAATTCGACAAGAAGCTGCCCGCTCAACTCTTGAGATATTGGTCTGAAGAAGGGTGGGCGAGTTACGCGGACGGCTTGTTCTCGATCGTGAATCCCGACGAGTACGAAGACGTCTTAGACATGTGGCTTGAGGACACGATCTTCGAGGAGGTCGATAGCTACCACGTCATCGCGCGGACCGCGTTCGGGAAGTTGTATGCATGGGGCGAGAAAACAGGGCCGAGCTTGACGGTTTCGTGCCCGACGCATTCTCTTATTGCTCTGGAAAAAGATTTGAAGGGACAGCTCAAAAATCCCGACTTTCGAGTGCAGACGTTCTTCGGTGCCAAGACGCCAAGCGAATGTGACTTTAAGGACGAGGCGAAGCAGCCGCTATTCAAACGCGCTGCGGGCAAACTCGGACCGCTTGAACCGGATGAGATGTATGGCTTTGAGCCTGCCCTGATTGTCGGCGGTCAAATGAATCTCGACCATCTCAAGAAGGTCAAACTAGATGTTCACCTGACGATCCTGCGGCAGCTTGCGCCGCCGAAGATTCCGTTCCTTAATACTCCAATTTGATCGGTAACGTCCATTAACATGGCTCGGCCGAAGTGAGTCACGCTGCTGCCGGTTTTGCCGGCGTTCGTGCTGCGAAGCACACTGTACTTGTCACTGTAGAACGCCACCGGCTTGCCATGGCGTTCGATATACGCCCGCATGGCCTTCGAAGTAGCTGAAGGTCGATTCCGTTGCCGCAAAGTGCAGATGCATCAGCCGGCTCGTCGCGTCGTCCACGTACACCAGCAGCGTGCAGGCCGGCGCCCGTTCCTCGAACCATCGATGATCGCTGCCGTCGATCTGGATTAGTTCACCCAAGCACGCCCGCCGTGCTCGTGGCTGATAGACCTTCGGCGGTCGTTGCCGGCGTGGCACCCACAAACCAGCTTCCGTCATCAGCCGCCGTACCGTTTCCTTGGCGAGCTGGATGCCGTGGCATTCCCGGAGCTTCTCGCACGCCAGTGTCGGCCCGAAATCGGCGTAGCGATCCCGGATGATCGTCAGGACCCGCTGGGCCAACTCCGCATCCAGCCGCCGGTTGCCAGGACCGCCACGCTTGCGCGAGGTCAGGCGCCACCGCGCCAGACTCCCGGTATCGAATCACCAGCCGCTCGATCTGCCGGACCGTCAGGCCCAGGCGTTCGGCCGCGTGGCCAGGCTTCAGGCCCAAATCCACTACGGCCTGGATTACCTTCAGACGGTCGAGTTCTCGCATGTTCAATGTCACCAATGCGGTTCGGTGCATCGCCGGCTCCATGATCTGACGGGGAGCCGGCAAGCTTACCGAGGTCCAAACGCGACATTTCTAAAGGGCTAGAACACGACATTTCTAAAAAGCTACTACAATCTGATCGGTTGATAATTTACCTTATGTAAAATCAATGTCCGTATGCTGCCGCCGATAAGCGCGAACACCGCCGACACGCCCGCACGCTCGAGCAGCAGCGCGACGATGAAACTGCTGGCGGCCCCCGTCAGTCGGCCGATCGAATGCACGAAGCCGAGCGCGCGCCCGCGGATCGCGGTCGGAAACAGCTCCGACTGGTATGCGGTACCGTTGCTCGCGAGCACCGTGCTCGACAGCGTGACGAACGGGCCAAACGCAATCACGAACGGCACCTGAGCCGACATCGCGAACGCGCTGCCGAACAGCGCGACGCCGAACGCCGACGTTGCTGAGTGCTGGCGCGGACCAGAACCGGAAATCTGATATCGGCCAGCACGGCTTCAATGCCGCTTTACGACAAGCAAATCTGAGGCAGACTACGCACGAGTCGCGGCAGCAACTCCATGACCGGCAACTTCAAGGTATCGGCGAGTTCATCGATCGTTATCCGCTTCCCTCCATCTTCGCCAACCAGCGTGACGACACTCCCGATACCGGCATCGGGCAGATCCGTCAAATCGATCACTGTATGTTGCAGTGAACGGCGCCCCAGCACCCGTGCCTGCACGCCGCGGACCAACACGTGGCCGAGCGGCGGCACATGATTCAGTCCATCTCCGAAGCCGATCGGAACGACGCCGACACGCATCGCTCGTTCAAGACGAATTGGCGCCGCATAGCCGATGCCGAGCATGGATCCGGCCGGATGCTGTTGCACATGAATGATGCGGGCGCGCACCGCTCGCAGCATCGGCTGCAGAGGTACCCGCTCCATCCATTCACGATCGAGCGCTCCGTACAGCAGACGTCCCGGATCGACCGCGCGATAGCTCAGTTCCGGATGTGCGATCATCACGCGCGAACTGGCAAGCATCGTCGTCACGTCGTCGAATCCGGCCGCTCGCGCATCGGCAAGCGCGGCATCGAAAACGCCGGCCTGGCGGCTGGTCACGGTATCGTCGCCGGGTGAACTCAGATGTGTGTAGATGCCTTTCAGCCGCACGACCGACTGCGCGGCGAGCGCGCGAAACGCTTCCTGCCATTGCGACGGCAGGAAGCCGAATCGCCCGAACCCCGGATCGATCTCGACGAACGCGTCCACCGCAATGCCGGCGCACACGAACGCGTGCAGGCTTTCCATGCTCTGGATCGTCACCGTCAACCCGAGTGACGCGACGCGCGCGGCGTCCTCCGGCAGCGTTGACGCGAACAGCAGCACTTCGTGGTTGATGCCGGCCGCGCGAATCGCCGCGCCCTCTTCTGGACTACCGACGCAAAAGCCGTCGACGCGCGCGTCGGCCGCGAGCCGCGCGACGGTGGCTGCGCCAAAGCCGAAGCCGTCTCCCTTGCAAACGAAATAGACCTTCACGCCGTCGCGCACCAGCGAACGTGCCACTGCGAGGTTTTCAGCAATCGCGCCGCGATTGATCTCTGCCCACGCGGGCCGTAGCAGCCTCAATTGGCGCACCTGCGGATCGTTTTCGTACATGGTCTGACTGCTCCTTAAAGACGATCGGAAACGGCCGTGCAGATGCCGTTCGACCGGGCGAACTCGCGATCCTGCCGCTCGCGCAGCGTCTCGTTCGACAACGTGCGCAACTGTGCACGCGCCGTTTCGGTCGCCGCCGCATCGACGCGTGCACTCTGGCGATCGATCAGAACTCCATACACGTCCGCGGCCATCCGTTCCGAGATTCGTTCGTCGAGCACGTCGTCGAGCACGGCTTGCGCGTCGCGCTCCCACGGATAGCCGTAACCCGCGCCGCCGGCCGCGATGTGACACACCGCATCGCCGCGCGTCAACGTGGTGACCGAACTCGGCATGCTCGGCAGCAGCGTCGATACCCCGTCACGCGAAAGGACGTTCAACGACGGCGAGCCGTCCAGTCCGCCGTTTGATCCTGTCGGGCGATGCGCGCGGCGATCGGAGCGCAGCCCGAGCGACGCCTTGTCGGCCAGCAGTTGATAGGTCCGCCGCATCGCGAGGCCGCCGCGATGCTTGCCCGCGCCGCCGGAATCGGTGACGAAGCTATAGTCAGAGACCTTCAGCGGCAGACGCGCCTCGATCAGCTCGACCGGCTGGTTCGACAGATTGCCGAGCGGATTCGCAATGCCTTCGCTGCCGTCGTGTCGACCGCCGCCGCCCCAGCTGCCGAGAATGCCGTCGGTAATCAGCCAGTTCCCGCCATCGCGCGCGCGGCCCGAGATCGAGATCACCGACGGGCCGCCTTCGCCGAGCGCCGGAATCGCGTCGGGCACGACCTGCGCAAACGCCCCCTGCAGCACGTCGAACATCCGGTACGCCATGATCCCGCGCGCCGCGCACGCGGCCGGCTCGACCGGATTCACGATCGAACCGCGCTCCGCGAGCACGCTGACCGCACGCGAAAACCCTTCACAGTTCGGCACGTCGACGCCGATCGCGCAACGCACCGCCGCATACGCAACGGACTGAGTAGTCGCGAACGGCCCGTTGATCGCGCCGGCCACCTGCCCGTCGGTGCCAGCCCAATCGATCGACACTTCGTCGCCCGCAATCGTCACCTTCACGCGGAATGCGATCGGCTCCGGTTCGTCGCCCAGCCCGTCAATGAAGTCCTCGTAACGGTATTCGCCATCCGGCATCGCGCGGATAGCCTGGCGCGTCACACGCTCCGCATAGTCGTGCAGTGCGTCGACGAGCCGAGCGAAGCCGACCGCGCCGTATTTCTCGAATAGCTGCGTAAGTCCGCGCGACCCTGCGCGGCACGAGGCGATCTGCGCACGCAGGTCGCCGCGCAACTGATCCGGCATCCGCGAGTTCGTTTCGAGCAGCGTGAGCAGCGTGTCATTTGGCTCGCCGCCGTCGACGAGCTTCATCAGCGGGATGCGCAAGCCCTCCTGGAAAATTTCGGTCGCGCCGATTGCCATGCTGCCCGGCGCCATTCCGCCGACGTCGGTGTGGTGCACGATCGTCGCCACATACCCCTCGATGCGGTCATCGAAAAAGACCGGCTGGATCAGGTAGACGTCCGGCAGATGCATGCCGCCCGACGTGTACGGGTCGTTCATGATGTACACGTCGCCCGGCTTGCCTGCGTCGCGATAGCGGTTCACCACGTTGCGCATCGCGGCCGGAAACGCGCCGAGATGGATCGGCAGCGTCAGGCCCTGCGCGATCACGCGCCCTTCGCGGTCGAACACCGCGGTCGAGAAGTCCATCGAGTCGCGCACGATGGGCGAATACGCGGAACGCAGCACGACGAGAGCCATTTCGTCGGCAATCGAGCCGAGCGCGTTCTTCACGATCTCCAGCGTGATCGCGTCGGTCGTCGCGAGCAAGGTCGGGTCGGCATTCATGCGGGTTGCTCCGTAAGCGAAATCACAATGTTTTCGTGCTCGTCGACGTGCGCGGACGCGCCCGGCGGAACCACGCAGGTCGAGTCGTATTCCTCGACGATCAGCGGCCCCGGCCGCTCGCTTGCGCGCAGGTCCGCGCGCGACACCACCGGCGTATCGACGAAACCATGCGTCTTGCCGAAATACGCGCGGCGCGACACTCGACCGCCCGCCGCGCCACGGCTGCCGCCAGCGCGGCGGGCGTCATACGCGCGCGTGTTTTCGGACGCGAGGCTGCCGACCGCGCGGAGGTTCACCAGTTCGATCGAATCGTCTTCCGACGCATGTCCATAGGTGCGCTCGTGCTCCGCATGGAACGCGCGCGCGATACGCGTCGCGTCGACCACGTCTCCGGACCGCCAGTCGAGCGGCACCGTCAGTTCGTAGGCCTGACCGGCATAACGCAGGTCGAGCGCGCAGGCAACTTCGATGTCGCTCCGCACGGTGCCTTCCGCCACCATGTCGGCCTTCGCGCGCGCGACCAGATCTTCGAGCGCGTCGCCGAGCCGGTTAGCCGTCGTCGCGTCGAGCCGGCAAAACATCGTCTGCATGAACTCGTGCTGCGTAGTCGAGAATAGCAATCCGAGCGCGCTGAACACGCCGGGACTCGGCGGCACGATCACCGTGCGCATGTCGAGCAGTTCGGCGATCGCGTGCACGATGATCGGCCCGTTGCCACCGAACGCGAACAGTGCGAACTCGCGCGGGTCGCGGCCGCGATACGTGGAAACGGCTTTCACCGCACGCGTCATCGTCGACGCGGCGATCGAGAATACCCCGTACGCCGCTTCGTGCAGATCGGTGCCGGTCGGCTCGGCGACCTGAGTGCGCATTGCCTCGAGCGCCTTTTGCCGGTTGATCCGCAGTTCGCCGCCGGCCAGGTATTCCGGGTTGAGGTAACCGAGCGTGAGCACCGCGTCCGTCAACGTGGGCGTCGTGCCGCCCCCGTCGTACGCGACCGGTCCCGGCACCGAGCCAGCCGAGTCCGGGCCGACCTTCACCAGCCCGCCCGCGTCGATGCGAACCATGCTGCCGCCGCCGGCGCCGATCTCGGATACGTCGATGAACGGCAGCTTCACCGCGTGACCGCCGCCCTTCACGAGTTTGCTGCTAACGTTGATGCCCGCCCCCACCTCATACTCGGTCGTGCGTGCCGGCTCGCCATCTTCGATGATCGCCGCCTTCGCGGTCGTACCGCCCATGTCGACCGTGATGCAATCCGCGTAGCCGGACGCAGCCGCGACCGAGGCACCCGCGATCACGCCGGCCGCCGGCCCGGATTCGATGATCGCGGCGGGCTTCTGCATCACCGCCGCCGCGCTCATCACGCCGCCGTTCGAATGCATGATCTGAACCGGCCCGGTCATCCCGATCGCGCGCAGCTTGTCGATCAGCGAGTGCAGATATCTGACGACAACCGGCCCGAGATACGCGTTCACCACCGTCGTGCTGGTGCGTTCGTACTCGCGAATTTCCGGCAGGATCTCGTGTGAGCAGGTCAGATACACGTCGTCGCCGAGCACGCTGCGCAGTAAGTCGCGAATCCGGATTTCATGCGCCGGATTGGCATATGCGTGGATCAGGCTGATCGCCACTGCGTCGATGCGCTCCGCTGCGATGCGGCGCGCGACGTCGATTACCTGCGCGTCGTCGAGCGCCTGTGCTACCGAACCGTCCGCGTTCAGCCGCTCGTCGACCTCATAGCGATGGCGACGCTTCGCGAGCGGCTCCGGCTTACGGTAGCCGAGGTTGTACAGCATCGGCACACGCAGCCGGCCGATCTCGACCACGTCACGAAAACCGCGCGTCGTCACGAGCGCCGTCCTCGCTCCCTTGCCCTCCAGCACCGTGTTCGTCGCGACCGTTGTCGCGTGCACGAGTTCGGTGACTTGCCGTGGATGTGCATCGAGCGATGACAGCAATGCCCGCAAACCCGAGACGATCGCGAGACCGTAATCGTCAGGTGTCGACGACACCTTCTTCGTATGCACCACGCCGTCGTCGCCGATCACCACGATATCGGTAAACGTCCCGCCGATATCCACGCCGGCCCGATAAAGTCTTTCCGTCATTGCACTCATTGCCTGCCTTGCTCCGTATCCATGCGGTACCGAACCCGCGGCGCCGCGCTCAATTGCCGCCTTCCTTGGCAATCCATCCGTATTCGAGACCGTCGGCCATTTGCGTCGTCGCTGCAAGATGGCACTTAATGAATCGATTCGCCAATGGCTTTTTTTGACGCCCTGGCGACGGCCCATTCCTAGAACTTATGCACAATGCCAATGCTGGCCACCGTCTGGTTGCGCGACGTCGACGGCAGCATCGTTTGAATCTGCGCGGCCGGCGCGCCGTCCGGCGTCGCCGGAATCGGTCCGCCGGTCGGCCGCGGAAAAGCGCCGCCGCCGGTACGCATCCAGATCAGTTCCGCATAGACCGACGTGCGCTTCGAGATGAACTCGTCGACGAGCAGATTCACCTGATGCCAGTGGACCTGGGTCGGCCCCCGCGGACCGCCGGTGATGTTGTTGCTGGTGTACGTATACGCGGCGCCGATCAGCAGGGTCGGTGATATTGTGTAGCGCACGTTCGCTTCGTAGTTATTGAACCGATAGTTGACGCCGCTGCCGAGCGTCGTGCCGACGTTGTTATAGATGGCGTTGCTGTACATCACGCTGAACTTGGCCGCGCCCAGCGCGTACGATGCGCCAATGCCCGCAATCTGCTCGCGTTTCGACGTAATCGGCGCATCGCAGCAGGTGATTGCGCCGTTCGTATTGACGGTCGGGGTCGTGTTCACGCCGGCCCGGTCGTATAGCGAGTAGGCGGCTGCGACCGCGAACGGGCCGTTCGTGTAGATGCCACCGAGCGACCACATCCGGTTGTTCGCGAAGTCGCCGGCCGCATTGCTGAACGCATACATGGCGATGCCGATGAAACCGCGGATATTCGGCGACGTGTACTTCACCGAGTTGTTCACGCGCAGAAAATCGTCGGTATTGTCGTTGTCGTAGGGATGCGAAAACATCACGCCGCCCCACGCGCCATTCGATGTCATCGTCTGCAACGTGCCGACGATCGCATCGTACTGACGCCCGAACGTCAACGTCCCGTACTGCGGATGCGACAGTCCGACAAAAGCCTGGCGGCCAAACATCCGGTTGTTCTGCCCGAGCGCGCCATTCACCGGATTGAAGCCGTTTTCGAGCGTGAATATCGCCCGGTATCCGCCGCCCAGATTCTCCGCGCCCTTCAGCCCCCAACGGCTGCCGTATTCGCCGTTGCCGGTCAGTTGCACCGCGCTGTGGCCGCCCTGATTCGATGACCAGGTCAGTGCCTGATTGATGATCCCGTACAGAGTGACCGAGCTCTGTGCGTACGCCGTACCGCCTACGCCGGCCAGTACCGCCATCGCAATCCATTTGGTTTTCACTGCTGCATCTCCAAACAAGGCGTCGCAGGCACCCCGCAGCGCGGCGACAGATTGATATTCATGAGTGAATCGATTCACAATGAGGCTATCTGGAGTCTGCATTGCTTCGCGGATCGACCTGCTCACGTCACGCAAAGCGGCTCAGCCGTCCGGCCGCATGCCGATCCCCTTCGGTATCGCCGCCAGCAACTCAGCCGTATAGCGTTCGGCCGGTTTGAACAGCACCTGCGTGGCTGGCCCCGACTCGACCACACGCCCATCGCGCATCACTACGACGCGCTCGCACAGCTCGCCAACCAGCGCGAGGTCGTGGCTGATCACGACCAGCGTGACGCCGGACGCGCGATGCAAATCGCGCAGCAGCCGGATGATCTCCGCCTGGATCGACACGTCGAGCGCCGACGTCGGCTCGTCCGCGACGATCAATTCCGGTCGCCGCGCGAGCGCGCGCGCGATGCCGACCCGCTGCCGCTGCCCGCCCGATAGCTGATGCGGCAGGCGCGACAGCATCGCGCGCGGCAGCCGCACCATCTCCAGCAGTTCGTCGACCGGCACGCCGTCCCCGCCGATCGCTTCCGCGAGCGTCGTTCGGATCGTCTTGCGCGGGTTCAGCGAATTCGTCGTGCTCTGGAACACCATCTGCACCTGCTGGCGAAACTCGGCATGCTCGCCGCGCGACATTCGCGCGAGCGGCACGCCCTTGAAGCGGATCTCGCCGACGGTCGGTTCGGTCAGTTGCACCATCATCCGCGCGAGCGTTGACTTGCCGCTACCGCTTTCACCGACGATCGCGAGCGAGTCGCCCTTTGCCACGCGCAGGTTCACGCCGGATACCGCATGAAAGCGCTGCCGGTTGAACAGCCGCTCGACGGCGGAGCGCCCGGACGCATACGACTTGCCGACGTCCGACAGTTGAAACAGCGCATGCTGCGCGACGTCGCTAGTTGACATGGCCTGCTCCGTGACCGGTTTGGTGATGCGTCTGCCCGAGCGCGGGCAGGCGCGGAATGCTGTCGATCAGTTGCCGCGTATACGGATGTGTCGGCTGCAGGAAGATCGATTGCACGTCGCCGTGCTCGACCACGTTGCCCTGCTTCAGCACGACCGCGCGCGAGCACAGTTCTGCCATCAGGTCGAGGTTGTGCGTGATGAACACGAGCCCGATCCGCAGATCGTCGACCAGTGTGCGCAGCAGTTCGACGATCTGCGCCTGCACGGTCACGTCGAGCGCGGTGGTCGGCTCGTCCGCGATCAGCAGCGCCGGCTCGCAGACGATCGCCGCCGCGATCATCGCGCGCTGCTTCATCCCGCCGCTCAGTTCGTGGGGATACGCCTTCGCCGTGCGGCGCGGATCGCGAAAGCCCACCCGCTCCAGCACCGACTCGATCGCGTCGAGCAGAGCCTTGCCGCTCAGAGACCGGTGCGCGCGAATCACGTCCGCAAGCTGCGTGCCGATCGTGAAGGCGGGATTCAGCGCGGTCGCCGGGTCCTGGAAGATCATCGACAGCCGGCTGCCGCGCAGCGCACGCATCCGCGACTCCTTCGCGTGTGCAAGATCCTCGCCCTCGAACAGGATCCGGCCGCCGCTCACGCGCCCGCCGTTGCCGAGCAACCCGAGCACCGCGAGCGACGCGACGCTCTTGCCGGAGCCAGACTCGCCGACAAGACCGATCGCCTCTCCCGCGGACACCTGGAAGTCGAGCCCGTGCAGCACCTCGGTGGCCGCGTGCCCTGCGCCATAGGCAACCCGCAGGTCTTCGACCGAAAGCAGCACCTCGCTCATACGGCACCTCCCGCCGTTTCCGTGGCGCGCTGGCGGCGGCGCGGGTCCAGCACCGTGCGCATCGCGTCGCCGACCAGGTTGAACGCGAGCACGCTGACGAACACCGCCGCGCCGGGGAAGATCGACACCCACCAGTCGCCGGTGAAAATCAGCGCGCGCGAGTCGGACAGCATCGCGCCCCAGCTTGGCGTCGGCGGCTGCACGCCGAGGCCGATGAAACTGAGCGATGCTTCGACGATGATGGTGACGCCGAGCAACAGCGTCGCCTGCACGAGCACCGGCGACACGATGTTCGGCAACACGTCCGACAGCAGGATGCGAGCGCCGCCCACGCCCTGCAGATGCCGAGCGGCCACGTATTCCGCCTGCACTTCGGTTTTCGCGAGACTGTAGGTGAGCCGCGCCAGACCGGGCGCATAGAGCACGCCGATCAGCAGGACGAGCTTCGTCTCGTTGGTGAGCGCGAACGGCCCGATATGTAGCGTGTCGGTGCCGGTGATGCCGACAATTGCGATCGCCCAGATCAGCAGCGGGATCGACGCGAGAACCTCCATCGCTTTCATCAGCGCCTCGTCGATCCACGATCCGGCTTTGTAGCCGGCGACCAGCCCGATGGCGGTGCCGAGCACGACGCCGATCGCGACCGCGCACAGGCCGATCGACAGCGACGCACGGGCGCCCCAGATCGTCCGGCTCAGGATGTCACGGCCCACCTGGTCGGTGCCGAACCAGAACGCCGCCCCGGGTGCTTCGAGACGATGCTCGATGTACAGATGCAACGGGTCTTTCAGCGGGAGTAGCGGCGCGCAGATCGCAAGCGCGGCGAGCGCAACGATCAGCACGACGCCGATCGCGCCGGTCGGTTCGCGCATCAGTGCCCGCACGAGCCGGCCACTGCCGCATGTGATCGACGCGAGCGCGGACGGTCTGTCGGGCAGCGTGCGCATGGAGGAATCAGCCATCATTTTCGGTTTGCCTTCGGGTCCAGATAACCGTGCAGAAGGTCCGCACAGGTGTTCGACAGGATGAAGATCGCGGTGATCACCAGCACGATCGCCTGCACGGTCGGGTAATCGCGCTGGAAGATCGCGGCCAGCAACGCGCGTGACACGCCCGGTATGTTGAAAATCTGTTCGACGATCAGCGCCCAGCCAAACATGTAGCCGTAACTCATCGCGGCAGTGCTGACGAGCGGCGGCAGAGCGTTCTTCAGCGCATACACTCGGATGCGAGCCCGCGGCAGGCCGAGCGCGCGCGCGGTTCTCACGTAGTCCTGCGACAGCGCGTCGACCATGCTCGTGCGCACGAGCCGGCTCAACACCGAAATGTAATAGACCGACATCGTGAGCATCGGCAGCGCGAGCGACTGTATATGCGCGAGTCCGCTACCGCTCCACGACGTGAGCCCGCCGACGGGAAACCACCCCGTTTTGAGCGCGACGTAGCGGATCAGCAGCAGTCCGAGCCAGAACGACGGCACAGACAAGCCAACGATGGCGATCACGCGCAGCAGATGATCGGCGGCACCGTTTTCCTTGAGCGCGGCGACCGTGCCGAGCACAATCGAAACGATCACCGTGAACACGAACGACAGGCTCACCAGTTCGACCGTCGTCGGCAGCGTCTCGCCGATCTGAGGCCCGATCGCGCTGCCCGACACATACGACGTGCCGAAGTCGAGCGCCACGGCGTGTGCAAGCCAGTGCCCATACTGCTCGGGGACAGGCCTGTCGAGGCCGTACTGATGGTTGAATGCGGCGATCTGGTCGATGGTCGCATCGCTGCCGAGCGTCAGCCGCGCGGGCGACACCGGCGTCGCGCGACACATCGCGAACAGCAGCGCGCTGACGACCACGAGCAGCAGCGCGGAGGACAACAGGCGGGGAATCACATTCATCGCGACCTCATACGGCGGAAACGGCGACCTGGTCGAGCGCCAGCGAGAAGCCTGAGTTCACCTGGAAGTTCTTCACCTGGCTGCGCCACAGGTTCTGTACCTCGAGCGCACCGATCCAGATCGCCGGGCATTCACGCGCGACGACCTGCTGGAGCTTCGCCAGGATCGGCTTCAGCACAACCGGATCGTCGGCTGCGTAGCTGTCGTGGATCAGGCCGAGGAATGCGGCGTTCGAATACCCGGTCGCTTTCCAGAGGCTCTCGGTCGGCCGGAACAGTGCGTTCAACAGATAAGTCGGCTCGGGCGGGGCGATGAAGCCGGTCAGCACGGCCTGATGGTTGCCGACCATAGCCTGCGCGATCATCTGGCCGAAGTCGAGCGGCCGCAGATTCACCTTCACGCCGAGCGACGCAAGCTGCGCCTGTACGAACAGCGCAGTCGACGACGTGTCGATCAGATAGGCGGGCTGCACGTACAACAGATCGAACGACGCGCCCTTCGCGTATTTCGACGCCTTCAGCGCCGCTCGCGCAGCATCCGGGTTGAAGTCGACGCTCGCCGCCGACGCCGCATCGAACCACGGCGAATCCGGGGCGAACGGCATGCTGCTCGCCTTTACCGCGCAATAGCAGAGATCGCGGCTGATCTTGGCGCGATCCATCACCAGCGACACGGCGCGGCGGAATGCGGGGTCGTCGAACGGCGCCTTGCGCGTGTTCAAGCACATCATCAACGGGCTGGTCGGCGACGGCCGGCTGTCGCCAGCGATGCCCGGCGCACGGCGAATCTGCGGAAACAGCTGCGCAGGCGGCGCGCTGATAATCTGCGTCTGGGTTGCCATCAACGACGCGAGCCGCGACGACTCCTCCGGAATGATTCTGAATACGACCCGCTCCCAGCGAGGCAACCCCTTGCGCCAGTAGTTCGGGTTGCGCCGCAGCTCGACGAAATCGTTCGCTCGCGACTGCACGAAGATGCCCGGCCCGGTGCCGACGCCGACCGGCGTCTGGCGGAAGAAATCAGCCGGATGCTGTTCGCGGCTGCCCACCGGAAAGATGCCCATGTACTTCGACATGTAGTCGAGCAGCGGTCGGTACGGCCGCTTCAGACGAATCACGACCGTCGCCGGATCGGGCGTGGACACCGAATCGATCACGGTCCAGAACGGCCGGCGGAACGCTTTGTTCGACGGATCAAGCACGTAGTCGAAGCTGTACTTCACGTCAGCCGACGTGAATGGTCGGCCGTTCTGAAACGTGACGCCGCGCTGCAAATTGAACGTATAAGTCAACTTGTCCGAGGAAATCGTCCACGTGCGCGCGAGCTGGGGCACGCGCTCGCCGCGCGCGTCGACGCCAACCAGGTTTTCGAAGATCAATTGGTTGATCGCCATCACGTCGTGATTGGGCTGGTTCAGCGGATCCAGCGTCTGCGGATTGCTCGGGATCGCGACGGTCAGCACACCGCCGTCCGTGGCGAACGCCCGGGTGCCGAACGCGAACGGCAGCGAGATGCCGGCCACCCCCGCTGCACCGGCGTGCAGGATCCTGCGTCGTGTTCTGTCGATGCTCATGACTGTCCTTGGCTGCATAATACTGCGCTTGGTGAATCGATTCATAAACGATAGGCGCCAGGGAGGGGCGAGTCAACGTTTCAAAAATATCGGAAACCCTGACGATCCCGGAAAACGCCTGGATTCCGCGTTACAACTGGAACACGCCGACCAGATCCTTCTGCCGGGCGGCCTCGTGCTCCAGCGCCTGCGAATTCGCCGCAGCCTGTTCGACGAGCGCGGCGTTCTGCTGCGTGACGGTGTCTATCGCAGCCAGCGCCACGCTGATTTCCGTAATGCGGCGGCTCTGTTCCGTTGCCGCGTCCGCGATCGATGCGATGACTGTCGCGACGCGTTCGACGCCCTGCTGTGCTTCGGCAAGCGCGTCCGCCGCGTTGTCCGCGAGCGCCGCGCCGCGCGTGACGGTGGCCGTCGATTCGCGGATCACCGAACCCGCTTCGCGCGCGGCGGTCGACGCCCGCAGCGCGAGTGCCCGCACCTCACCCGCGACGACCGCGAAACCGCGTCCCGCTTCGCCCGCCCGTGCAGCCTCGACGGCAGCGTTCAGCGCAAGGATATTGGTCTGGAACGCGATGCCGTCGATCGCGCCCGTGATATCCGCGATCCGCTCCGAATGCGTGCGGATGTCGGCCATCGCATCCGTCACGCGCGCCATCGTTTGGCGGCTCGTCGTGGCGAGCGACGACGTTTCGTCCGCGAGCGTCGTCGCCTGCCGCGAATTGTCGGCGATCTGCGACACGCTTTCGGTCAGTTCATGCATGCCGGCCGCGGTCTGCTGCAACGACGCAGCCTGTTCCTCGGTCCGCGACGACAGATCGACGTTCGCGGACGCGAGTTGCGACGTCGCACCCGCGATCGTGTCGCTGGAACTGCGGATCGATTGCACGATCACGCCGAGGCGTTTGTCCATTTGCGCCAGCGCATTGAGCAAACGGGCGAACTCCGTGCGGCGGCCCGGTGGAAACTGCTGCCCGAGCCGGCCGTCCGCGATCGCGCCGGCCACGCACACCGCATGGCCGAGCGGCGCGTCGATCGACATCACCAGGTAAATCGCCACGCCGACTGCCGCAGCAATCCCGGTGACCAACATCGCGAGCGCCCGGTTGCGGAACCGCTCGAAACGAACCTCGCCCTGCTCCGCGAGCGCGGCGACCTTCCGTTCGTTCAACGCCATCAACGGCCCGAGCCCGCTCGGCGGCAGCCGTTCGATTCGCTGCAACGCTTGCGCGTAGTCGGACATCCCGGCGCGCTGCACCGCCGCGTCGACAAGCGACGTGAACGCCGGGATCGTATGCTCGACACGCTGCGCGGCCACCCGCTCCTCGTCGCTCGCGACGCGGGCCGGATAGTAGTCCCGGAATGCGTCGTCGATCGCGCTCGCATTTCGACGGATCGCATCGACCGCCGCCCGCACATCGCCGTCCGACGTCATCGTCTGGATCGAACGCAGGCGCAGCCGCGTATCGAGCGCCGCCGACTGGATCTTCGCGAGATCGACGATCGAGGCGGCACCGCTTTCGTGCGCCATGCGCATCTGTCCGTTCAGCGCGGCGAGGCCGCTGATGCACAACGTGCCAAGCACGCACAGCAGCAGCACGCTGACCGAAGACGCGAGCGCGATCGTGAACCTGATGCTCTTGAAAAAATCGCTCATCCCGTACCTCACACCTCACGCCGGCTGGGTCGCCGGCCTTGTTTTAGCCATGTTTTCGGCCTTTTTATGGCGACGGGGAACCGCTCCGTTATCGCATGCCCGTTCGCGTCATGCGAGCAGCACCGCCGCGTCCGCGAGCGACAGCACATAGCTGCGCGTATCGAACGCGGTCGTAAACAAATGATCGTGAACGACCTGATCGCGGTCGTAACAGCAGTCCTTCACGGTGTACACCCGGAAGTCCGCGTCGCTCGCATACGCGACGGTGGACAGCACGACGCCGGTCGATTCGATGCCGGCCAGAATGAGTGTGTCGATGCCAACCGCGGACAGCCGCGCGTGCAGGTCGGTGCCGAAGAACGCACTGACGCGATGATCAATGATAAGCGGCTCGTTCGCCTGCCGCGCGAGTTCGGAGGCGATCGTGTCGCTGACGAACAGCCCCGATGCTTTCAGCCCCTGCCCGCTCTTGTTCAGCGTGCTCACCTCCGGATAACCCGGACTGAACTGGATCTTCACGAAATAGACCTGCACGCCCTTGGCGCGCGCGAGATCGCATAGCTTGCGGGCGTTCGCGACCAGCGTCGGCGCGGCAGACGACACGACGTCGAGCACGTCGGTCTGATAATGCATGATCACGAGCGCTGTACTCGCGGCAACGATCGGCGGCACCGCAAGCGTGGGAGTTTGCGCCGCGGCCGCCGAGATACTTCCTTCGCCACAGCCGTCGAGCCCCATGCAGATCGCGAGCGCTCCGGCCGAGGTCGCAGTCATCTTGACGAACGACCGCCGGCTCACTCCATCACGTCTCGTTCCGTCCCCCATCGCCGCCTCCGTGTCAAAAGTCTTTGTGAATCGATTCACCAAGAATCGAAGACCATAAACCGGCTGTCAAGCAGCAGACGGCAGGGGTAAACCTCAGGTAGTCATGCGGCCCGCGAGCGGCCTCGTTTCGGCTGCCCCGCTGGCGCGGCGCACGATTCGCGGATGATCATCCGCATCGGATGTTTCGAGCGCCGGATCCCGGACCGCCCGGCCCCGTCGAGCAGTTGCAGCATCATGTCGGCGGCCTCGGTCCCCACCGCGCGCGGGTCCTGCGTGACCACCGTCAGCGCGGGCGCCGAAATACCCGCGTACTGGTGGTCACCGATCGACACGACCGACAGGTCGCCCGGCACAATCAGGCCGAGATCGCGCACGACTTCCAGCACCGTGGCTGCGTCGTTCAGCGTCGCGATGATCGCCGAGGGGCGCGCGGCACCGCTGAGCAGGCTGCGGCACGCATCCTCGCCGAACTCGCCGGTCCGAAGGATCAGCGCTGGATCGGCGCCGATGCCGGCATCCTCGCACGCGGTCATGTAGCCGCGCACCATCTCGCGGCCGACCCACGTGTGCTCATGACCGGCAACGAGCGCGATCCGCCGGTGCCCAAGTGACGTCAGATAACGAACGGCCTGCCGGCAGCCGTCCGCATGATCGGTCAGCACCGAGTTGAATTCGCCCTGCGCGTCGCGCTCCCATAGCACGACCGGCATGTTCAGCGTGCGCAGCAGGTTGAAGTACGCGGGCGTCTCGTCGTCCGAAATCGCGCCGATGAATCCGTCCAGCCGTCGCTGCTTCAGGCTTTCAAGAATCGCGCGCTCGCGTTCGAGGTCATAGTGCGAGTTCGCGATCAGGATCTCGTAGCCGTGCTCGCGCAGCCGCGCCTCCGCCGCGCTGACCATCTGCGCGGCGGTGTGCTGCGCGATGTCCGAGATCAGGCAGCCGATCGCCTTCGAGCTGCCCTTGCGCATGCTGCGCGCGACCACGTTCGGCACGAAGTTCAACTGGGCGACGGCCTTGCGTACCGCCTCCTGAATCTCCGGCGCGACGTTCGCCCGCCCGTTCAGCACCCGCGACACCGAGCCAACCGATACCTTCGCCAGTTTCGCGACGTCCTGCACGGTCGGCGCGCCTTGAGGCGACTTACGGCTGCGCGTGGCGGGGTTGGCCGTAGCGGCCGGTTTCTTTGCGGGCATGGGGATCCGGACAAGAGAAAGAGGAAAAACGATGCTTCAATGAATCGTTGCACCGAGTTTAAGGCCCGCGTGGGCAGGAAGCAAATTGGTCCGCGCGACGGCCCGGGTTAGCGTCGGCCGGAAGCCGGGCGGCAACCCGCCACTCAACTGCCGCACGCGTGGATCAGAAACTGTTGCAGAGCACGCGCCGGGTCGGCGAGCGGCACGCTCGGGTGCCACAGCATGCCCGCCTCCATCTGCGGAATCGCGTCGTGAAGCGCGCACGCGTTGATCCGTCGGCCTTCCAGGGACCATGGCCGGAACACCATGTCGGACAGAATCGTCACGCCGAATCCGTGCGCGACGAGCCCGCGCACCGCCTCCATCGAGCTCGTGCGGAACGCGATGTCCGGTGCGATCCGCCGGCGTGCCCAGTAGCGCTGCGTGGACTGCTCGCCCTCGTCCTCGGTCAGCTGGATGTACGGATAGCGCGCAACGTCGCGCAGCGTCGGCGCGTCCATCTGCATCAGCGGATGGGTCGGCGCGGCCCACAACTGACGGCGCGAGCGCATCAGCACGTGATGGCCGAAGCGGGCGCGACGCTCGACGTTCGACAGCAGCACGACGCCCAACTCGACGTCCCCGGCGAGTACGGCCGCCTCGATCGCCCGGCGGTCGAGGTCGCGCAGATCCAGTTCGATTTCCGGATACGTCGATCGGAACCGCGCGAGCAGATCCGGCAGGAAATAACCGAGCAATGTGTACGACGCAGCGATCCGCACCGTACCGCGCAGGCTGTGCGCGCGAAACGGTGGCGTGTGAAGCGCGTCGCGCACGGAATCGAGCACCTGGCGCGCATGGGTCAGGAAGTCCTGCCCGTCCGGTGTCAGTTCGACGCCCTGCGGCAGACGCACGAACAGGCGCCGGTCGAGCGCGCTCTCCAGCGCAAGCACCGCGTTCGTGATCGCGGACTGCGAGACATGCTCGGCCGCTGCCGCCATCGAGAACTGGCCGTTCTGCGCGGCGGCCACGAAGTAGCGGAACTGCCGCAGCGTCACGTCTTTCGATACGTCCTTGATCATCTTTTTTTCGCATACCTGGGTTTGGTATTTGTGATTTTACGATAGGAAATCGGCTTCCTATACTCCGCGTCGATCGAGGTCTGGAGACGAAACAATGAACGCCCCGCTATCCCCGCAACAGCAACCGGCATTAGACGCCGTCACGCTCGACGACAAGTACACGCTCGGAAAAGGCCGTGTCTATCTGAGCGGCACCCAGGCGCTGGTGCGCCTGCCGATGCTGCAACGCGAACGCGACCGGCGCGCCGGCCTCAACACGGCGGGTTTCGTGTCGGGCTATCGCGGCTCGCCGCTCGGCGCGCTCGATCAGAGCCTGTGGAAAGCGAAGAAGCATCTGGACGCGCACGACGTCGTATTCCAGCCCGGCGTGAACGAAGACCTCGCGGCGACCGCGATCTGGGGCACGCAGCAGCTGAACCTATGGCCCGGCGCAAGCGTCGACGGCGTATTTGGGATGTGGTACGGCAAGGGTCCCGGCGTGGACCGCACCGGAGACGTGTTCAAGCATGCGAACTCGGCCGGCACCGATGCGCGCGGTGGCGTGCTCGTGCTGGCCGGCGACGATCACGCGGCGAAATCGTCGTCGGTCGCGCACCAGTCCGAACATGCGTTCATCGCGAGCGGCATTCCGGTGCTATATCCGTCGAACGTGCAGGAATATCTCGACTACGGCCTGCACGGCTGGGCGATGAGCCGCTATTCGGGCCTGTGGGTCGCGATGAAGTGCGTGACCGACGTGGTCGAGTCGAGCGCGTCCGTCGAAATCGATCCTGAGCGGGTGACGATCGTCACGCCGGACGACTTCGAGATGCCGCCCGACGGCCTCGGCATTCGCTGGCCCGACCCGCCGCTCGCGCAGGAAGCGCGGCTCGTGAACCACAAGTGGTATGCGGCGCTTGCATACGTTCGCGCGAACCGGCTGAACCGGGTCGCCATCGATGCGCCGCACGCCCGTCTCGGCATCGTCACGGCGGGCAAGGCTTACCTCGACGTGCGCCAAGCGCTCGCCGACCTGTCGCTCGATGACGCGGTCTGCGCGCAGATAGGCCTGCGGGTACTGAAGATCGGCTGCGTGTGGCCGCTCGACGCACAAGACGTGCGCGACTTCGCGACCGGCCTCGACGAAATTCTGGTCGTCGAGGAAAAGCGCCAGATCCTCGAATACGCGCTCAAGGAGGCGCTGTACAACTGGCGCGAAGACGTGCGCCCGCGCATCTACGGCAAATTCGACGAACGCGACGGCGACGACGGCGGCGAATGGTCAGTACCGCGCGGGCCGGTGCTGCTGCCCGCGCAATACGAGCTTTCGCCGGCGTTGATCGCGAAGGCCATCGCGCGCCGCGTGCTGAAGATCGACATCGGCGACGAACTACGCGCGCGCATCGAGGCGCGGCTGGCGATCATAGACGCCAAGGAACGCGAAGCAGCGACGCCTGCGCCGCTGGCCGAGCGCCAAACGTGGTTCTGTTCGGGCTGCCCGCACAACACGTCGACGCGCGTGCCCGAAGGCTCGCGCGCGCTGGCCGGCATCGGCTGCCACTACATGGCGATGTGGATGGACCGCAACACGGACACGTTCAGCCAGATGGGCGGCGAAGGCGTCGCATGGCTTGGCCAGATGCGCTTTACGTCGGACAAGCACGTGTTCGCCAATCTGGGCGACGGCACTTACTTCCATTCCGGGCTGCTCGCGATCCGCGCGTCGATCGCCGCGCGCGCGAACATTACGTATAAGTTGCTGTACAACGACGCGGTCGCGATGACCGGCGGCCAGCCGGTGGACGGCGTGCTCACGGTGCCGCAGATCGCGTATCAGGTCGTCGCGGAAGGCGCGCGCAAGGTCGTCGTCGTCACCGACGAGACGCGGAAATACGACGGCGTCGCACTGCCCGACGGCGTCGCCGTGTTTCATCGGCGCGAACTCGACCGCATCCAGCGCGAGTTGCGCGATACCGCCGGTACCACGGTGCTGATCTACGACCAGACTTGCGCGACCGAAAAGCGACGCCGCCGCAAGCGCGGCACGTACCCCGATCCGGCGAGGCGCGCATTCATCAACGATGCGGTCTGCGAAGGCTGCGGCGACTGCTCGGTGCAGTCCAACTGCCTGTCGGTCGAGCCGCTGTCCACGCCGTTCGGCACGAAGCGCAAGATCAACCAGTCGTCGTGCAACAAGGATTTTTTGTGCATCGACGGGTTCTGCCCGAGTTTCGTCACGCTCGAAGGCGCGCAGCCGAAGAGACCGGCCGGCGCGGGCCGCGCAGACGCTCCCGACTTCTCCGCGTTGCCCGAACCCAAACTTCCGGTGCTCGACAGGCCATACGGGCTGCTGATCACCGGGGTCGGCGGCACCGGCGTCGTGACGATCGGCGGATTGGTCGGGATGGCCGCGCATCTGGAACACAAGGGCGTTACCGTGCTCGACATGGCCGGCCTCGCGCAAAAGGGCGGCGCGGTGCTGAGCCACGTGCAGCTTGCCCGCCACGCCGACCAGTTGCACGCCACCCGGATCGCGGCCGGCGACGCGCGCGCGATTCTCGGTTGCGATGTGATCGTATCGGCGTCGGCCGAAGTGCGCTCGAAGATCCGCCGCGGCCTCACGCGCGCGGCGATCAACATCGGCGCGACGCCGACTGCGGAGTTCGTGCATGATCCGCACTGGACCTTCCCCGGCGACGACGCGCAGCGCGCGTTGCACGATGTGCTCGGCGACGCGTGCTCGTTCGTCGACGCAAACGAGCTGGCCGTCCGGCTGCTCGGCGACACGATCTACGCGAATCCGCTGCTGCTCGGTTACGCATGGCAACGGGGCCTCGTGCCACTCGGCCTCACGAGCCTGATGCGGGCAATCGAACTAAACGGCGTGTCGGTCGACACGAACCGGCTTGCGTTCTCGTGGGGCCGTTATCTCGCGCACCACGGCCAGGACGCGGCGAAGCCATTCACCGATGCGGTCAGTCCGTCCGCCCCGAACCAAGCGGTCATGCTGCACCTCCCCGAGTCGCTGGAAAAGACCGTCGAGCGCAACGAAGCATGGTTGACCGCATGGCAGAACGCTCGATACGCAGCGCGCTATCGGAATCTCGTCTCGCGCATTCAGGATGTCGAGGCCCGTCTGCCGGACGCGCGCGGACTCCGGTTGACAAAAGCGGTCGCACGCAATCTCGCGAAGCTGATGGCCTACAAAGACGAGTACGAAGTTGCGCGCCTATACGCGGACCCTGCGTACCTCGACAAGCTGAGCGCTCAGTTCCAAGGTGAACCGGGCAAGGACTATCGCATCACGTTCCATCTCGCGCCTCCCCTGCTCGCAAACCGCGACAAACTTGGCCAGTTGCGCAAGCTGCCGTTCGGTTCGTGGATGCTGCCGGCGTTTCGCATGCTCGCGCGCCTGAAGGCGCTGCGCGGCACGCGCTTCGACCCGTTCGGCTACACCTGGGAACGACGCCACGAACGCGCGCTGATCGACGAGTATGTCTCATTGATCGACCGCTTCTGCGTGACGCTCGACGGCAGCCGCATCGAAACCGCTATCCGGCTCGCGAACCTGCCCGACGAGATCCGTGGCTTCGGCCACGTGAAAGCGCGCAACCTGCGTGCAGTCGAAGCAAAGCGCGCACGCCTGCTGGACGAATACGACAGCTTGGCAACAACGCCAGCTGCCGTTCCTCTTTCTTCCTCATCAACTGGATCGATCTCGCAATGAAATCTTCGATGCATGACCGCGACGGCGTTATCTGGCTCGACGGTAGTTTCGTGAACTGGCGCGACGCGCAGCTTCATTTCCTCACGCACTCGCTGCACTACGGGATGGGCGTGTTCGAAGGCGTGCGCGCGTATGAGACCGCGCACGGTGCGGCCGTGTTCCGGCTCGACGACCACACGCGGCGGTTGTTCAATTCAGCGAAGATCTTCGAGATGGATATGCCGTTCGACATCACGACGCTGCGCGATGCGCAGCTCGAAGTGATCCGTCGCAACGGGATGAAAGCATGTTACATCCGGCCGCTCGTCTGGCTCGGCAGCGAACAGATGGGCCTAAGCGCGCGCGGCAACACAGTGCACGTCGGCATTGCCGCGTGGCCGTGGGGCAGCTATCTCGGCGAAGAGAGCCTCAGACGGGGCATTCGCGTGAAGACGTCGTCATATTCGCGGCATCACGTGAACGTGTCGCTGGTCCGCGCAAAAGCGAGCGGCTATTACATCAACTCGATCCTCGCGAACCGTGAGGTCACGCGCAACGGCTATGACGAGGCGCTGCTGCTCGACACCGACGGCTATGTGTCCGAAGGTGCGGGTGAGAACGTGTTCGTCGTCCGCCATGGCGTGCTGTACACGCCGGATCTTGCGTCGTGCCTCGACGGCATCACACGCGCCTCGGTGATCGAACTCGCGCGGGAGCAAGGGCTGACGGTAGTCGAAAAACGGATCACACGCGATGAGATCTATTGCGCAGACGAAGCGTTCTTCACAGGCACTGCCGCCGAGATCACGCCGATCCGTGAACTGGACGACCGCACGATCGGCTCAGGCGCCCGCGGACCGATAACCGAAACGCTGCAAACCCGCTTCTTCGAGGCCGTATCCGGTCGCTCAGCGGCACATGCACACTGGCTGACCAGCGTATACGATCACGTCCTCCTTTGATCCATCCTCGCGCGCGCCGTAACGCATTGCGGCACACGCATACGTCATCAAGGAATACCTTATGTCCGAAGGCTTCAGCGCAGGTACAAAACTGCCCGCGGACGAAATTCCCGTGCTGCGCGTCGTGCCGCAGCCGAGCAGCGCCAATGTGCATGGCGACGTGTTCGGCGGCTGGATTATGTCGCACGTCGATATCGCCGGCTCGATTCCCGCCAGCCAGCGTGCGAACGGGCGTGTCGTCACGGTCGCCGTTAATTCGTTCACGTTCCGACAGCCGGTTTTCATCGGCGACCTGCTGAGCTTCTATGCAAGAATCGTCCGCGAGGGCAATACGTCCGTCACCGTGAACGTCGAGGTATTCGCGCAGCGGATGGGCCTCAACGAGGTGATCGTAAAAGTCACGGAAGCCACGCTGACGTTCGTGGCGACGGGCGCCGACCGCGCACCGCGCAAGCTCCCCTGGTCGGCAGCGGGAGCCAGCGTATAGCGAACTGAAGCAACGACGGGAAGAGGCTACGCCGACACGCTTGTTGCGTGTCGGGCCGCGCGCGAAGTCGTTGAACTGCGCGCCGGGGAGGATCCGCTCTGGCACAACTCCGGCGCCAACAGCCCGGACGAGTATGCTCAATGGAGCCCGCACATTTGCGGCATAGCTTGCCTGAGCGGCGACGGCGGCTTGCGGCGGAACTGGCTGCGAAAGCGGGAGCGCCTGCTGCTCCGTTGTTGCCAGTGAACATCATCGATATGTCGGCACCGATCACGAATGAGCCGGCGCCGGCAATTGCCTCCAGTTGCGAAGTGGAAATCGAGGTGGGCAAGCGTCGCGTACGTATCCGGGGCCGGTCGCTCGAATTCGCCGAACGGTTCCTGCGGGACTGCCTGAGTGACGCTTCGCATGGCCACGCGCCGACTCTGGAACAGTCGCGCTGACAACCGCCCCGCTCTCGCTCCTGCTCGAGGGCTTTGACTGGCGGCAGCCGAGGCATATCTCTCCTAGTGCTCGAGCGTATCGCTGACCATCCAATCAACCGCATCAACGAACTGCTGCCGTGGAACGTGGCGCCGTCGAGCCCATCCGCTAGCGTCGGCATTCTCCGTCGTCAACAACCTGCACAAATGAAAAAACCCGGCGCGGAGCCGGATTCAGTGAGTGAGAAGAGAAGGATCAAGTGCTAGCCAAATGACGCCCGCACCTTCGATTCGACTTCGCTCGCGATCAGCGCCCGCATCTGCTGCCAGAGGTTCTGCTCGCGCCGGCCGAGCTCGTCGCGCATGCGGAAGAATTCCTTCACAGGTGCAATCTTGAGTTGCACTACTTCCGGTCAATTGCCGCTTCCAGATTGAAGCGTTCTCTGGTTCGCGTTTCATGCTTTTATTGCGCGTGAGTGAGGCTTCCGGGTCGGCGTACATCATTAATATCGGTACTAACCCTTGTGTTAACCGGAGAAACCCACATGACCGGCAGCAACAGCTTTCCGCGAGTTACGTACGGCAACAACGCTTACACGACTGATTTTCATGAACCGTACCCAACGCCCGGCTCGGGGGCAGGGTCGGGGACTGGGCCCGCCTCTAACACGCAGCCTCCTATCCATGGGATGCCTCCGGCATTCCACGGGCGTCCATCTTCTGCGCCAACGACGACTGATCCCGCGTTTGCTGCCCCCTATAGCAGCGTAAGGCGACACGGTATCCTTCCTCAAAACCAGATGCGAGCTCAGAACATTGCATTTAATCAATCACATGACGGTCAAGTGGAGCGGAACGATATTGATGTTACCCGGATACAGGGTAGCTCGGATCCTCAACAGAGGGCGCGCGCCGCGCGCATGGCTCTGGAAAACCCTGCGCATGGGGCGCTGTCCGTCGCGCTTGAGCGCCATGGATACGGCCCGCTGCATACTGAAACACACGCGCCATCAATGGAAGAGGTGCTTAGCTCGTTGAATCCCCAACAACGTAAAGAGTTTAATGACGCGGTGGCTTACGGTATGAAGCCTGAGGAGGTTCTCGCGATGATGGCGGCGGATCAACAAACAACAAGTTTGTCACCGCAGGGGCAATCGCAGGCCTACCATCGGATGCAAAATACTTTTATGGTGACAGCGCACGCAAGTGCCCCAGCGGCATATGCATCCCCGTACGAAGACACCCGTCACAGTATTCCGCCGTCAGAGTTTCGTAGCGTTTACGTCCCGCAATCGCATGCGCACACCGCTCGTCAAGTTGATCGGGAATTAGCCGCGCGTCAGTCGGTATATCCGCAGGCCGTAGTCGTGCCTGATCGGCCCGGAATGAACCCATATTATCAGGCGTCAAATGGTAACGGGCATCAGATCCATGGTGTTCAAGCTCCTGACTATTACAATGCCCTTAGAGCCCAGTTCAGTTCTGAGGAAGACTATGACGCACACCTCGTAAAGACCGGCATTCAGCGCGGATGGTAAGAACGCCTTTAGCCAATCGGCAAGGAACGTCGGGAGCGTACGGCATGACCTTGACATCCTCCCTGCCTTCAGGCAGCGGAGGATGTCAATCCCATCGCACATCTGATGGGAATCAGATTGCCCGTGTCGCACTCTCATGATTCGACCGGCAACAATCAGCGCGGCCTTGTGGTCCGTCGCGAACAGCCGCGCCGTGTCACGCATGTTGCTGCGGCAGCCGATGATAAGCGCGCCCGTGATAGACGAGGCCCGAACACGCGGAACCGAGATGTACCGCCTGCACGGCG
>Ga0157369_10001375_pt1 | contig 29982 bp, 20 predicted proteins | sample C25metaG_FD_113461 | JGI IMG/M metagenome (GOLD analysis project Ga0157369, IMG submission 113461) | Corn rhizosphere microbial communities from Kellogg Biological Station, Michigan, USA - C2-5 metaG | ecosystem: Host-associated > Plants > Roots > Rhizosphere > Soil | place: USA: Michigan... | reverse complement strand
GTGGGTTCGAGCCCCATGCCGTCCACCAGAATATCTTTCGTTTTTCCCGTCACTTGAGGGCTCAATTTTTCCGTGTGCCACAGACGTGCCAAAAATTGAGCCCATCAGCGTCGACACTCGCTCTTGTCGGGCCTGCACCACTTACCGTAATGCTTCCAAATGATGTTGGGTGAATTGCCGAGAACGTCTGCTGCGTCCTAGAGCGAGCCGCCGGCCACCAAGATCTCCGTCGTGAGAGTATGGCGGGAACGATGGGCGTGAGCTCCTGGGACACCAGACTGCTCGAAAACCGCAGCCATAGTTCGAGTGGCGCCACGGATCATTGCGCGCACGGTACCATTGCCACTCCAGAAGAAATATTTGCTCTCACCCGTTGTGGTGCCTATAGGTTCTGGTAAGACGTCCGTGTAGCAGAACGGATCGGCGAGAATGGAGAACATGCGCCACGCATGGCTCGTCGTTCGGACTGTGCCGGTGCTTATAACTATGTGGGTCCAGGGTCCTCCGACTTTTCCCGTGGCACGCACCCACGAGCACCGCGAGGTTCGCCACGGCGGCACCGTTGTCGACCCATATTTTTGGCTGCGCGAAAAGAACAATCCTGAGGTTGTCCGGTATCTCGAAAGCGAAAACGCCTACACGCAGGCGATGACTTCCCAGCTCAAGCCTTTCGAGACAAGCTGTATCAGGAGATGCTTGGCCGCATTAAGCAGACCGATCTTGATGTTCCAGTACGGCGCGGCAGCTATTTCTACTATGCGCGTATAGAGGAAGGCAAGCAGTACTCGATCCGCTGCCGCCGAAAGGGTTCGATGGATGCGCCCGAGGAGATCGTACTTGATCCCAATGAGATGGCCAAAGAACATAAGTTCGTAGGCATAGGCGAAACAGCGTATAGCGACGACCGCAATCTGCTGGCCTACAGCATAGACTTCACTGGCTTCCGCCAATACTCTCTCTATGTAAAGGATCTGCGCACCGCGAGCGCGACGAGGAAGAATAGACAAAACAGCGCATGCCAGATCAAAAGGAGAAAACTGATCTGACATGCGCCGGATTCGTCACGCTCGCTCCGAATCGGATCGCCCTCTCATTCAGTGGGCGATTCGGTCGCCAATGAGTCCGGCGGAAATCCAGCAGTGTTCGCCGATGTGAGTTCCAGATTCGATACGGACGCGGGCTAGGCCGATTTCTCGCGAGAGGATATGCAAGTCGACGCCTTCAGCCAATGAGATGGCCTTGCCTTGCGCGAGAAGGTCTATCACTCCAGCAAAATCGCCCCTGGCATAAGCGGCAAGTAGAGCGCCCATGTCGTCGAGCGAAGTCGCGCAGAGGCAAAAAACTTGTGTGGAGGCGGCTGCAGGTTGAACAATCGCGCCGAATTCTGGAGATAGGGAGCTCATGCGGAGTTCTGGTGCACATTTGTGACCCTATTGAGCCGGTCGGGGACTCAAAGACTTAGGGACGTAAGTGGGATATCAGTGCGTACGATGGTGGACGATACACCGCAGGTGTAAACAGGGTAATACACCGACTAAACGGCGACGCGGCCGCCAAAGATGACTGTCAGTCAGACCTTTGCCCCAAAAGGTCGAGCGGTACGGAGGTTTACTTGCAACAGTACCGAGCTCTCTGACATTTGGAACCAACAGCGCTTTGCGCGTGAAAGCTTTCGGCCCTTCGATGCACCAAACAAATATGTGAAGGCGCAAATGGCTGGGCCCGATTTGTGGATTGATTCGGTACTGCCGGCGATCATTCACGAAGCTGCGCACAGTGGCGATCGCGTGGTCGCAAGGAGTAAAAATAAAGCGAGTCGGAATCTCGGTCCATTCATCGTGCGCGAGCAAGGGGAGCCGATAGCAGCCGCAAAAATTGCCCTTGCCGCCCTCTTCGGGAATTTGCTTCTGCGTTGGCATGCTGGCACGTGACGCCACTCTTTGCGCAGGCAAACTTGGTGCTCTGAGGTTACAATTTGCTTCCGTTTATCCCGCGGAATGATGGACGGCACGCACCTCTGCTCTGTACGTGCGCCATCTGGTAAGACTCCGTCGGCGGCAAGCGCTCTTTAAAACGCGTCGATTCGCTGTGCCGGTAATGGCTTAGCCAAACTGATTATCGCTGACCTATCCGAGGTGACGATTGTTAAATCTGCGCCGAAAACCTATCGTGCCTAGTTTCCGGAGATTCATCCCGTGTAGTCCTGGCTAGGGCTGTGAAACGATTGAACAGATCGGCGCCGGCGAACTTTTCCGCGATGCAACGCAGGCTATCATCCCAGTTCGGAAGAAAAGCAGCCAAATTGCCTAGCGCCAGCAAGACAATCTTGCGTTCATCCTCTGAGAGTTTGTCCATAAGCGGTTGTTACGGCTTTGCTCTCGCTTATGTAAGGAACGGTACGCGGCGTACCGTTGTATGGCCTCTCATGCTTCGATGGAGGCCGATCGAAAGCACGGTAAAAGTAAGGCGCATGCGTGCTAGCGATGACGGCAATGTTACAGTCCTTACATAATATCAAGAATGGCCGTTGGACTCAAGCCAGAAATCAAATAATTGGCCCGAGCTGCTGTCGCTACGCTGCACTATTTCGGGCCGCCTGATGTCCACGTCAAGAAAGGGAGTGTGCGAACGGGCGCTTCCACTCGGTCGCCACGGGTTGACCACGCGACGCTAAAGCCAGCGGCAAAGCTATTCCTCGGTACTCAATAGCGGCCCCGGTGAGTTATTCATTCTTTGACCACTCAGCTTATCCATCCGTAGTTGCTGAGCGCGCTCCGCCACCGCTGTTGCTTTGCACGGCGCCGATGTCTAGAAACCCAACTGTGATGCCACCTGGGAATGTCCCTGGATAGCCAACGCCCTTACAGGCCGCTCCTCCGCCGGCCGTCGAGTTCAGCGAGAAATCATCCCCTGTATACCGAGTGGAGAATCGGGCCAAGCTAAAGGGAGCATGAAGTGAACGCCTGCGGTGAGACAGCAAGTTAAGGGGTAGCTGCCGTCCAATGAAATTATTGTTTGAAAACCAGCGGCGGTCCGCTAACGCGCTTCCCGACGAGGTCGACAGTCACTTCCACACGGTCGGCGATTTTTATGAAGGGAATTCCGCTAGTCATCCCGAATTCCTTGCGGTCGAACGCCATGGTCCCTTTCACATTGCCGGCCCCTGTCCCCTTGCCCTGTAGAGTCAGCTGCAGAACCTCGGGTTTTGATACACCCCGTATTGTAAAGTCCCCCGACACGTCGAACGTTTCGGGACCGGTTTGTTCAATTTTCTTTGAGTGGAATGTGATCAACGGATTATCCTTGACGTCGAAGAAGTCTTTGCTCCTCAGCTTGCCATCCTTCATACCGCTTCCGGTATTCACGCTGGCAGCTTGAATCCTGATGTCCAAAATGCCTGTGGTGGCATCAGGGGATGCATAGGTCAGAGTGCTGTTCCACTCATCGAAAGTGCCGACGAGAGCCACGGAAGCCTTCACGTAGAATTTGATCGTGCTGGCTTCGTGCGTGATTACGATAACGGGGACTTCGGCCCGGCCCAACGAAGCCAGAACGGTTAACGCAAAGAGACACACGACACCCAATTGCATGGTGCAAGTGTGAGATTTTTCCGCTTTGCTGTCAATCTGAAAACCAAATCACAGCCTAGAACGGTTGTCGAATGTCACGCGGCTTTCAAAGAGTCCAAGCCGGCGCGTAAACGCTCAGATTCTTTGATGTCGCGGTTGAGATCGCGGAGTTGCTGGCCATCTACCTTGACCTCGGCGAGCAGAATTTGCCATTTGTGGCGTTCCTTTTGCATTTCGTGCTTCTCCTGTTTGCGAGTTTGATCGCGCGCGGCGCGCTGCTGCGATTCGAACCCAATTTGTTCCTTGCGCCTTGCGGCTCTGAGCTTTAGCAGGTCGTTCAGGGCCTTGTGGAAGCCGCGTTCGTGGGTGGTCTGATAGCGCAGGTAGAGAGCGAGTTGCTTTTCGTCGTTGATTACGCCAGTCGCGGGATCGTAACAGGAGGATTCCAGACTGAGGGCGCGCCGGCGAAGCCAATGGTGTTGCGCCATGGCCACGACGAGCGTGGCTTCTGTGAAGGTCTCCGGTCTGTGCTCTTCGCGGAGGGCGGCGAGGAGCTCATCGAAGTCGGATTGCGATTCGCTGGGCAGAACGCGGAAGGCACCGGCCAAGCCGTGACGGGTGTTGTTCAATGCAGAGATGGCTTTTCCGGCTTCGCTCTTCGGGCCGGAGGACAATTTTGCATTTTCGCGGTTGGCTTGGATTTGCGATTCGGTTGACATAGGTTTGATTAAAACGCGCACAACGGGCACCAAACGCCCTGTGCGCTCAAGATTAAAACGCGCACAACGGGCACCAAACGCCCTGTGCGCTCAAGATGCTCCTTCCTGCGTAAGTTTGGCTTGCGGGTGTGCGGAGCGGACGGCAGGAGGGCGGTCAGAGCATTGAGGAGGCGGGAAATAGGATTTTTCGCAGGCGCGTCACTGGCGCTGGCGAGCGGTTGTCCCGTCTGCTGTCCACCTGCCGAAAGGCCGTGATCGATGGACTCGGAGCTTCTATCGCCGAATCGCTATCCCCGTGCCAATGCAATGCGCATTCGCGCCCTGAGAATTTCGATTTCCCCGAGGGCTTTTTCGATATCGGTTTCGGTCAGTTCCCAATCCGCTGTGAATCGGCGGATTGTGAGGGCGGCGAAATCATTGTGCAGGTCGGCGGCGCGACCCTCGTCGCCCAGGTAATCCGTTAAGATGCGCAGAGCCCATTCTCCTTTACGCAGGGGCAAGTCGAGCAGGCGTAACGGTTGACCGAGCCTCTTGACGACTACTTCCCAGCCGTCGCCGGTTCTGTACCCTTCATACGTAACTCGCGGTAAATTACAACCCATCGTGGTGCTATTTCCATGATTCCATAGGGCGCACCGATCACGAAGTTGAGCCTCGCCCGCGCGTTAGTGTCGAATATTTTAAATCGGCGGTTCGTGCAGACTCATCCCAAGTTCGCGTGGGCCGCGTGATTACAGGGACCGTGCGTCAGTTGGCACCTCGAGGATTGGCAGCAGTCCACACAGGCCCCTGACAACAAAAGAAGATCGGAAGAAAACGTATGAGTTCACAAGACGATATTTCACGAATAGTTCTGCCCATCCCGGATCGGCCGCGGTCGGGACTGATCTGCTATGACGCGAAGGATCCGGAAAGCCACTATCCGAAAATTACGCCATTGCTTCCGCCCAAGGGTGCGCCGAATGTCCTGATCGTCCTGATCGACGACGCAGGCTTTGGCTCCTCGAGCGCCTTTGGTGGTCCGTGCAACACACCGACGGCGGAACATCTGGCAGCAGGCGGCCTGAAATACAATCGCTTTCATACGACTGCGTTGTGCTCGCCCACCCGACAGGCCCTGTTGACGGGACGCAACCACCACACAGTGGGCATGGGCGGGATCACCGAAATCGCCAGCGGGTCGCCCGGTTACAACTCCATTCTTCCGAACACGTGCTCGCCGCTCGCGCGGACCCTCCAGCTGAATGGCTACGCAACGGCGCAATTCGGCAAGTGTCATGAAGTACCGGTGTGGGAGACCAGTCCAGCGGGTCCGTTCAACGCCTGGCCGACCGGGGGAGGAGGATTCGAATATTTCTACGGATTCATTGGGGGCGAGGCACACCAGTGGTACCCATCCCTGTATGAAGGCACCACACCGATCGAGGTGAAGAAGACGCCCGAAGAGGGCTATCACTTAGTGCCAGACATGACTGACAAGGCGATCAATTGGATTGGGCAACAGAAAGCACTCATTCCCGATAAGCCTTTTTTCGTCTACTTCGCGCCGGGCGCCACCCATGCCCCGCATCACGTTCCGAAGGAATGGGCGGATAAGTACAAAGGCAAGTTTGATCAGGGCTGGGACAAGCTGCGTGAAGAGACCTTCGCCCGGCAGAAAAAGTTGGGTGTCATTCCGCCAGATTGCCAGCTCACGCCAAGACACAAAGAAATCCCTTCATGGGACGAGATGCCTGCCGCGCTCAAACCAGTGCTTATCCGGCAGATGGAACTTTACGCCGGGTTCCTGGAGTATGTCGATTACCATCTGGGCCGGTTATTCGATTCGCTGAAAAAGCTCAATCTGTTTGAGGATACGCTGATCTACTACATCATCGGCGACAACGGTGCGTCGGCCGAAGGCACCTTGAACGGCACCTACAACGAGATGATCAATTTCAACGGCGCGGCGGCGCTGGAAACCCCCGAATTCCTGATGGAGCGGATAGACAAGCTGGGTGGCCCGGAGTCCTACAATCATTATGCGGTGGGTTGGGCGCACGCGATGAATACGCCGTACCAATGGACGAAACAGGTGGCTTCGCACTGGGGCGGCACCCGTAACGGGACGATCATACATTGGCCCAAGGGAATCCAGGGAAAAGGCGAATTGCGCACCCAGTTCCATCACGTGATTGACGTGGCGCCGACCATCCTGGAACTGGCCGGCCTGCCACAGCCGCTCTCGGTTAACGGAGTGCAGCAACACCCCATCGAAGGCATCAGCATGGCGTACTCGTTCAATGACGCCAAGGCCGATGAGCGGCACGAAACGCAGTATTTCGAAATGTTCGGCAATCGCGGCCTCTACCACAAGGGCTGGACAGCAGTGACACGGCACAAGACGCCCTGGCTCCTGGTCGGCGAGAAAACCCCGGCATTCGACGATGACAACTGGGAACTGTATGACACCAGTAAAGACTGGAGCCAAGCCAACAACCTGGCCAAGCAGATGCCTGAAAAGCTGCACTACTTGCAGCGCTTGTGGCTAATCGAGGCGACGCGATACAACGTCCTCCCCCTTGATGACAACCTTGCTGCACGGTTTGACCCAGACACGGCGGGCCGTCCAGTGCTGGTCAAGGGCGATTCACAAATTTTATTTGGCAGCATGGGGCGTCTCTCTGAAAACTCGGTCGTCAATATAAAGAACAAGTCGCACTCGGTGACGGCTGAGATCGAGGTACCCGCGAATGGGGCAGAGGGTGTCATCGTCGCTCAAGGCGGCAACATCGGCGGCTGGAGCCTCTACGCGAAGGGCGGCAAACTCAAGTATTGTTACAACCTGCTCGGTATCCACCAATTCTACGCAGAATCGAGCAGTGCATTGCCTCCAGGAGACCACCAGGTACGAATGGAGTTTGCTTACGCAGGTGGCGGCCTCGGCAAGGGTGGCGCAGTGTCCTTGTACGTGGATGGCAAGAAGGTCGGCGAGGGCAAGGTCGCTGCGACGGCGGCCATGGTCTTCTCCGCCGATGACGGTTGCGACGTGGGGAAGGACACGGGCTCTCCCGTCTCACCGGACTACGGTCCGCACGGAAATGAGTTTTCGGGTTGCGTGAAGGGCGTTCAGTTGGCCATCGAGAAGGATGCCGAAAGCGCCGATCATCTCGTCAACCCGGAGGAAGCTGTCCGCATGGCACTGGCGCGGCAGTAGGCAAAGTACGGGCGATCGTTGGTACACATTGGCCGATTCAGCATAAACCCGGTTTTTGAAGCTAACGAGTTAGCGGGAAAACATGGGCGGCTGGAGCCTCTATGCGCACGAAGGTAGCTCAAAAGCCGGTATACTTTATCGGCATTCTGCATTTCGATGTGACGGCTACTTCGCCATTTGCCAGCGAGGTGCGCACAATGTCCCTATGGATCTGCCAACGACGGAGTGGCCACGGGAAGGCTAGCACCGGCGTCAAGACGCATGGGAGCAATCGTGAGCGGCAGAGAACGCACGCAAGAAGACTCGGGGTTGTGTCATGGATTCACAAGGTCAAGTTAATCCGGTCTACGAATTCGAGGCCGGTTATCCCATGCCCGCGACGGTGCAGCGGGCCTACGATGATTTGGATTTAATTCGCGCCGTCCAGATGTATCGCATCTTCTTTCCAACAGTCTCCGGCGCGGCGATCTTTAAGGGCACAGCCAAGGTGGGTGTGATTCCGAATAAGTTGTTCGGCACGCTCGACACTCAGCCGAAGCACGTGGGCTTCACGCTTAATTCGGATACACCCTACGGCGGTATCCTGCTAGACCTGAACACAGGCCCATTGGTCATCAAGCTTCCACCGGGACCTCTACTGGGTGCCGCGATGGACATCAATCAACGCTGGATCGCGGATATGGGCCTTCCCGGCCCCGATGCCGGCAAGGGTGGTAAGCATCTGCTCGCGCCTCCTAGCTACACGGGGGAAACGCCGGCTGGCTACTCCACTTCGAAGGCGACTTCCTATCGTGTGATCGCGGGCATGCGCTCGCTACCCGTCGCCGGCGACGTGGCTGGCGCGGTCGAACGCCTGAAGACTATCAAGGTCTATCCGCTGACTTCTCTTTCGGGTTGGACGGAGCCTAAGTGGTTCGACATGACTCCGCCGCCACAAGACACAACGCCTCACGCGTGGGAAGACAATTTCCAATATTGGCAAGAACTCTACGAAATCGTGAATTCGGAGCCGCCCTTTGAAGGCTACCGCGAGCACGGGGAACTCGCATCGGTTGGGATTGCCAAGGATCAGCCCTTCTCTCCCGACGCGCGCATGAAACGAATTCTCGAAGATGCTGCGAAAATGGGATGCGCGCTGATGCGCGTGGAGTCGTTCGCCGATCGACGGCCCGATCGTGTTGTCTGGAAGGATCGGCAGTGGCAGTGGGCCGGCCTGCGGTTTGAGAACGGATCGTTTGACACCGCGAACTACACCGACACTTATGCCCGCGACAAATGGTTTTTTCAAGCCATCGCCACCTCGCCCGCAATGTTCCGCCGCGATGCCGGCGCCGGCTCTCTCTACTGGCTAGGGCTGCGCGATAAAGGAGGCATCTACCTGGCTGGAGGGAAGACTTACAAGCTAACCGTACCGCAGCCGGTGCCCGGCAAGCTGTTCTGGTCCGTCACAGTCTACGACACCGAAACCCGCAGCCAAGTCGCCACAGATCAGGGCAACGCCGCCCTGAGGTCATTGTTCGAGTTGAAAAACAAGATGACCAACAATACAGTGGACCTCTACTTCGGTCCGAAAGCGCCTGACGGACAAGACGGACAGTGGATCAAAACGATCCCTGGCAAAGGCTGGTTTGTTTATTTTCGCATCTACGGACCACTGCAACCCGCCTTCGACGGCTCATGGAAGCCGGGAGATTTTGAGGAAGTCAATGTATGACCCCGCAAAGCGCCGTTAAGTCGTCACGGGCTTTCCGTGCGACCGAACTCGCGGAGCGCACGGTACATCGGCGCGCTATAGAAGCCATCATTTGGGGCATGCCGGCCGTCAATGTCGATCTGATGTATCAGGCGATGGCCCGCAACACGGAAGGAAGGTATAACGACATCACATACTGGTCGCGCCTTCCGGACTGGAAAATTCAGACGCTGACACCAAACCCAGACGCGATCTACCTAACACCTTACTTCAACACGGCGGAAGAGGGGCCAATGGTGATTGAGATTCCGCCGGCGGATGATGGTTCGATTACAGGTACGGTGATGGACTGCTGGCAGTCGCCTCTCGAGGATGTCGGTCCTGCGGGGGTAGACAAAGGAAAGGGAGGTAAGTACGCGATTCTGCCGCCGGGATATAAGGACAAGGCACCCGAAGGCTATATCGCCTTGCCGTGTGACACCTTTACCGGATATGCCCTACTCCGCTCGATCCCGAAGAGCGGCAGCGACGCAGACGTAGCTAGGGCCGTCGCCTATGGCAAGCGCATCAGGGTTTATCCGCTCTCCCAGGCAGCCAAGCCGTCGGCGACGAAGTTCATCGATGTTGTCGATATCGTGTACGACAGCACCATACGCTACGACGTGAGTTTCTTCGAGTCGCTTAACCGCGTCATTCAAACAGAGCCTTGGCTGACCAGAGACAAGGTGATGATCGATTACCTCAAGTCGATCGGAATCGAGAAGGGCAAGCCGTTCAATCCCGATGGGAGAACACGAAAAATACTTAACGACGCAGCCCGCGAAGCGCACGACTGGCTCGTACACCGATACGAGGAATCGTTTTCATCCTCCTACGATGGAGGTACGCGCTGGACGCTGCCGGCATTGCGCCAAGTCATAGAAGGACAGGAAACATTTTTCGCCAATCCCGATGTTTACCCCATCGACGACCGGGGTGTTGCGTATACCTATGCGTATTTCTGCCCGAAGCACATGGGCGCGGGTTCGTCCTATCTTCTGACCATTGCGGACAAGAACGGACAATTGCTTGACGGTGGCGCGACTTATCGCCTGAGAGTCCCGCCGAACCCTCCGGTCAGGCAGTATTGGTCGGCGACTGTCTACGACCGCTCCACCCACGCGCCCATACGGAATGCGCAATGGCCCAGCCGCTCATCGCAGACGCCAGGGCTGCAAAAGAATGCAGATGGCTCCGCTGACATCTACTTGGGCCCCACGGCGCCGGCCGGCAAGGAGTCGAATTGGGTTCCCACGAGTGCCAGTGGAGGGTTCGAGGTCCTGTTCCGATTCTACGGCCCCGAGAAGCCCTTGTTCGATAAGACCTGGGTGCTGCCGGACATTGAGAAAATTGGCCGACTGGAAACAAGATGAAAGGGCAGCATGGAACAACGAAAGATTCCCACGGTTGGATCGGCACCGAGACATTAGTACCCGCTTCGGCAATTTCGAATTCAAGAACGGTTGTCCAATCCCTGAAGCAACAGATAAACTCTATGAGCTGCTGACGTTCAACCGTGCGGTCGAGTCGTATCTCCATTTCGTGACAGCCATGTCGATGTTCTACGTGCAAAAGGGCCTCATTGATTTTGGGCTTGATGCGACGAACAAGTTTCTGATCTTCGAGTCGCTGCTGGATGCGCGAAGTTTGTACCTCACTCCGAATACCGAGAGTGTCTACGGGATGCAGTTTCTCGACCTGAAGCGTGACGGCCCAACGATCATCGAAGCGCCGCCGGGTCTGCTTGGCGGATGCAGCAGCATGTGGCAGGAGAGTCTCATCGGCATCGGCCCGACGGGCGCGGACAACGGGAAGGGCGGCAAGTTGTTGCTGATGCCGCCGGATCACCAAGGCGCGCCGCCTGAAGGCTATCTTGCGGCCAAGTCGCCGACATACGGTGTCTGGTTTGGGGTTCGGGCTTTTCTCGTAAACGGAAGGCCCGACAACGCCATAGCCCTGATGAAATCGATAAGAATCTACCCGCTTACGAAGGCAGGTGATGCTCCGGCAATGGTCTTCCTGAATGGCTCCGGCAAGGCGATCGATACCATCTTTCCGGACACGTACGAGTATTTCGAGAGCCTCGCAGCACTCGTCGAAAAAGAGCCGGTCGAGGCCATCGCGCCTTCGGATCGTTTCCTTCTTGCATCGATCGGGATCGAGAAGGGCAAAACATTCAGGCCCGACGATGGGAAGAAGCAATTGCTGGCAGAAGGAGCCCGCGCCGGAGCTGCCATTGCGCGAGCGAACACGTTCGCTTCTCGCGATCCGACAGCGCGCGTCTATTCCGACCGGCGCTGGGAATGGGCGTTTGTCGGAGGCAGCGCAACCTGGGATGCACATGGTTATCTCAACGTTGATAATCGCGCCGCATGGAATTACGCCGCCACCGGCAACTCTCCGGCGATGGTGCAAAGAACCGTGGGCTCAGGGTCGCAATATCTCATGGTCACGCGCGATGCCAGCGGAACGTTCCTAGATGGCGGCAAGAGCTATTGTTTCCATTTGCCGCCAAACGTCCCAGTCAAGCTCTTCTGGTCGATAGTCGTCTATGATGCCCTCAGCCGCTCAGAGCTAAGAAACGGCGAAAAATTTCCAAGCGTCAGTCAATACACCGGCCCGGTCACCAATGCGGATGGCTCGATGGATGTCTACTTCGGCCCACAAGCCCAACCAGGGAAGGAAAAGAACTGGATCAAGACTGTTCCTGGTAGAGGCTGGTTCACCTATCTCCGCTTCTACAGCCCAACAAAGGCGTTCTTCGACCAGACATGGAAGCCGGATGACATCGTTGAAATTAAGTGATGCGCTCGGATTGGCGCCACGGCTTTATGAAAGTGACCTTTCCTTAACAAGGACAAGAGCATCGACGGTTTGAGACTGGGGTGTCTTCCGGTCCCGCTTTATTCCGGGTAGGAGGGGAACATTTATCGGGTACCTGAAACCAAGATATTTCTGGGGCGGCACCGATGCAGGACGGCCCTGGGCGCATTACTCGGTCTGTTTGTTTTCGCGCAGTTCCAACCGACCAAGACCCGCTTCGTCTTCATCCTGAGTCTTCGTGTCGTGAAGCCGCGATTCTAAAGTCGAGAGAGTGCCAGTTGCCGCCGGGCCGGAAGCAATTAGATGTGCAGTGCGCCACGGTGGGCAGTGAAGACCCTGCGGAGCTTAGTCAGCGAGATGGTGCAAGGACTGTTCTTCCGTCATTTGACGGACACCATACGAGTGGGCCGTTGAATCGAACACTTGACGCAGAGCGCCATCACTTGCGCGAAACCTGCTTCCCTACGAAGGTTTCAGAAGTGATCGAGGGGCGTTCAACGTCGAATTTACTTGGCTGTGGACGGTTTCGCTCACAACGCTCCTGCCGGAAAAAGATTCTAAATCATCCTTCCTCCCGGCGAAGTCCGAATCGTAGGTACTAACTGTATGAACCCCGATACTTTTCCGGGCCGCGAGGTATTGCCGATACCAGACACCAAACCCCTCGGCTTGACAACGTATGACGCCAAAGACCCGGATACAAAGTTCCCGCCGATCAGTCCGTTGCGCCCGCCGGCAAGCGCTCCGAACGTGCTGATCGTTTTGCTCGACGACGTGGGGTTTGGAGCGTCCAGCGCCTTCGGCGGGCCCTGCCAAACGCCTACAGCGGAGCGGCTCGCCGCGGACGGTCTGAAGTACACCCGCTTTCACACCACGGCGCTTTGTTCGCCGACGCGGGCTGCGCTCCTTACCGGCCGAAACCACCACGCGGTCGGGATGGGAGCCATCGCGGAAGTCGCCACCTCGGCCCCCGGATACAACTCCATGCCTCCATGCGACCCAATACTTGCGCACCTCTAGCTGAAACCCTGAAGCTCAACGGCTACTCGACAGCGCAGTTCGGAAAATGCCACGAAGTTCCAGTGTTCGAGACAACGCCAATTGGTCCCTATCACCATTGGCCCACCGGTTCTGGCTTCGAGCACTTCTACGGATTCATTGGCGGTGAGAACAACCAGTATTACCCAGCGCTCTACGACGGAACCACGCCCATTGAGCCGGAGCGGACGCCCGAAGAAGGCTATCACCTGGTGGAAGACCTGGCCGACAAAGGTATCGCCTGGATGCGGCAGCAGAAAGCCATCGCACCAGACAAGCCCTTCTTCATGTACCTCGCGCCGGGCGCGACGCACGCGCCCCATCATGTCCCGCCCGATTGGATCGCGAAGTACAAGGGCAAATTCGCGCAAGGCTGGGACAAGTTGCGCGACGAGACTTTCGTCCGGCAGAAAAAGCTCGGCGTCATCCCGCCAGAGTGTGAACTGACCAAGCGCCCCGATAAAATCCCGGCGTGGGAAAAAATGGAAGCGGCGCTTCGTCCGGTTCTTGAACGCGAGATGGAAGTCTACGCGGCGTACTTGGAGTACGCCGACCACCACGTTGGCCGCGTGATCGACGCCGTGGCCGACTTGAAGGTTCTGGATAACACGCTCATTTATTACATCGTTGGCGATAACGGCGCCTCAGCAGAGGGCACGTTAATCGGCTGCTTCAATGAGACGGCCGCCGGCGAGGCGCCCGATCTGATTACACCTGAGCTGATGATCCAACGCATGGACGATTTGGGCAGCCCGCGAGGCTTCAATCATTACGCTGTCGGATGGGCGCACGCTATGGATACGCCTTATCAGTGGACCAAGCAGGTGGCATCGCATTTTGGAGGCACGCGCAACGGCGCGATCATCCATTGGCCGGAAGGAATCAAAACGAAAGGGGAAATGCGCACGCAATTCCATCACGTTATCGACATTGCGCCCACGATCCTCGAAGTGGCGGGATTGCCGGCGCCAACAACGGTAAACGGTATCTTGCAGGAGCCTCTGCATGGCGTGAGCATGGCGTATTCGTTCGATGACGCAAAAGCCGCGGAGCGGCATGAGACGCAGTATTTCGAAATGCTCTGCAACCGAGGCATCTATCACAAAGGCTGGACCGCCGTCACCCGGCATGGGAATTTGCCTTGGATTGTCGTTGGAGCCCAGCCGCCGCTGAGCGATGACGTGTGGGAGCTCTACGACACGACCAAGGACTGGTCACAGGCGAACGACCTTGCTAAGCAAATGCCCGGAAAGCTCGCGGAGCTCAAGCAGCTCTTCGAACTCGAGGCGATGAAATACAATGTATTTCCGCTGGATGACCGCAAGGCAGAACGTGCGAACTCGGATCTCGCCGGCCGCCCCCTCGTTGTGCATGGCAATACGCAGCTTCTCTTTCCCGGCATGCGCCGTTTGAGCGAGAACACGGTGATCAACACGAAGAACAAATCTCATTCGGTCACTGCCGACATTGAGGTACCCGCCTCCGGCGCCCGAGGAGTGATTGTCGCCCAGGGAGGAAACATGGGCGGCTGGAGCCTCTATGCGCACGAAGGGAAACTCAAATACTGGTATAACTTCGTCGGCATTCTGCATTTCGATGTCACTTCTACTTCGCCATTGCCGCCGGGTGCGCACCAGGTACGTATGGAATTTGCCTACGACGGAGGCGGCCTCGGAAAAGGTAGCACTGTCGCGCTCTATGTCGACGGTACGCAGGTCGGCCAGGGACGCATCGGACGCACGCAGGCATTGTTCTTCTCGATGGACGAGACGACCGAGGTCAGCTGCGATGTGGGCGAGCCTGTGTCACCTGACTATGGCCCGCGGCACAACAACTTCAACGGCAAGGTCAAGTGGGTTCAGATCGACATCGACGCAGCCGCGAAGGAGGCGGACCACATGATCGCGGCTGAGCAACGATTCCAGCTGGCAATGGCGCGGCAGTAAGGAAAGAAGTCACGTGGCCACACCAAGGAACAATGGCAAAGGCAAACGCGGCAAGCGAACACCACCGAGCACGAGCAAACGCACACGGTATCCGATGTCTCGGAAGCACGTACACCAACTCCAAGGCCGATATCATCTCAGTCCAGCGACGTCGTCGAGTGTGCCGCCGGTCCACACCAGGTCTTCCACGGAACTCGCGACCGGTCTTTCTGGGTACAACAGTTTGTGGTTCAAGGATGCGGCGTGCGTCGCGGAAATCGTCAATTTGACGTTGCATTTTTTCGAAGCCCTCGGCGCGACGGCCCGCGTGCGACTCGCGATGGCGACACAGTGAACGTCAACAGAGAGCGACATCACGATGACAAAGAAACCAAACATCCTGTTCCTCTTCACTGACAACGTCGGCTATGGCGCGCCGTCCTGCTACAACGGCGGCATTCTCGACACGCCCACTCCCCGCATCGATCAACTCGCCGCGGAGGGTCTGCGTCTGACGAACTTCAATGTCGAAAACCAGTGCACGCCCAGCCGTGCCGCGCTCCTGACGGGACGTCTCCCGATCCGCAGCGGCATCGGCAAGGCAATTGCTGCTGGCGCGCCAGGCGGCCTGCATCCTTGGGAAATCACCATCGCGGAGACGCTGAGCGATGCCGGCTACGGCACTGCGATTCTCGGGAAATGGCACCTCGGGGCAGGCGAGGGACGCCTGCCGACCGATCAGGGATTTGACGATTGGTTCGGCTTCGAAACCACCGACGTCATCTACTGGACAGGGAAGCCAGGCATGCCACTCAAGGATGTGCATTATATCCGTGAAGGCCGGAAAGGCGAAAGGCCTCGCAATTTGCGGATCTATGACGAGGACATGCGCAGGCAGATCGACCGGTTGTTGACAGATCGCGCTGTCGACTACATCGCGAAGAATGGCAACGGTGACCGGCCGTTTTTTCTCTACGTTCCATTTGCGTTCGCCCATCATCCTGCGCTCGCCCATGCCGATTTCAACGGCAAGTCCAGCGTCGGCGAGTACGGAGATAGCGTCCTCGAGCATGACCACAACATCGGACGCATTCTAGACGCACTAACAGTTGCCGGCATTTCCGATAACACGGTGGTTGTTTGGACCAGCGACAACGGCCCGTCGCCGCTCCCAACAGTCACACCTTGGTGGACGATTAGCGACGCCGGTCCGTGGCGCGGCGAAATCGGCACAGTGTTGGAAGGGAACATCCGAACTCCGTGCATCATCCGTTGGCCGGGCAGAATTCCCGGTGGACGAGTCAGCAATCAGATCGTTTCGCTCATTGACTTCTTTCCCACAATCGCGCGCATCGCCGGCGGCAAGATTCCGGCCGACCGCCCAATTGACGGAGTTGACCAGCTCGACTTTTTCTCCGGCCACCAAGAGAAATCGAATCGCGAGCACGTGCTCTTGTTTCTCGGTCAGAAGCTCATGGCCATCAAATGGAGGAATTACAAGGTTCATCTTGACGGCCTGGACCGAGTGGATGGCGCATTTGAAGATTGGTCTTTCCCCAAGGCTTTCAACCTCGCTGCCGATCCGAAGGAGCGGTGGAACATTATCTGGCAAAACTCTTGGATCGGCGAGGAAATCGGTCCGTTCATTGCTTCCTATCAGGCGAGCGTAAAGAAGTATCCAAACCTCACGGGAGGCCAGCCCAACAGCGAGCCGCCACGCTACGGCGCTGAAGATCCCACCGCCGAAACCGGCGCGGAAGGAGTGCATCACAAGCTGGAATCGATCCGACAGCATTGAGGAAGTTCGTGCGAGTGTAATTCTCAATGGTGATCGCTTTCGGGTACAGATGGACTGCAGCCAGCAAGGGGAATGGAAGCTATGAATCTGACAGAGCTGATCGTTTTAGTGCTAAAGATCAGCATCATTCTCAACGTGGTGGCGGTTGGCCTTAAGGCTGTGCCCGGCGACGTGACTTACCTGGCTCGCCACCCGCGGGAACTTGGCCGAGCATTGTTATCGATGAACGTCATAATGCCCTTGGCCGCCCTAGCTCTTGGGATGATATTCGATTTGAAACCGGCGGTGAAGATAGCTTTAGTTGCGCTCTCCGTGTCCCCGATTCCGCCGGTGTTTCCTAAGAAAGCACTCAAAGCAGGTGGCACGCAGGAGTACGCGATCGGCTTGCTGGTGGCTGTCGGGATCCTAGCTGTTTTCCTAATTCCAATCACTATGGATCTTGTTGGCAGAACAGTTGGCATTGCTCTCCGGATGCGAATGGAGTCGGTTGCCGGGCTGGTTTTATCGGCGACACTGCTGCCGCTCCTTTTTGGAATCACTGTGCGTTGGTTCGCGCCCGCACTTGCCGAACGTGCCGCAAAGCCCCTTGGGATCCTGGCCACGGCGCTACTCGTCGGATCCGGATTACCTGTTCTTGTTGGATCCTTCCACAATGTTCTGTCCTTGATCGGCGATGGAACACTGCTAGCCGCGTCCGCATTTGCTTTGGTCGGTTTCTTCGCTGGCCATCTTCTCGGGAAGCCCAACCCTGAAAATAGCCGGGTTCTTGCAATCGCAACAGGTTCTCGCCATCCGGGCATGGCTGCAGCGATCGCCCATGCGAATTTTCCGGAGCAGAAGCTAGTTCTGCCGGCCATTGTTCTTTATGTCATCGTCTGCGGAATTCTATATGCGCTGATATCGGCTGTATTCCGTCGGGCGGTGGAACCGCCGTTAGAGTCGGTGGAGCGGCCAAGGACGCGGGGTTCCTGATTCGGGCGCTCGGCATCATTCGGCCTGCGCGCGTCAAGTAAAAGTGATGCTTCTCCTTAACAAGAGCATCGAAGGGGTGATGTATTTAGCTCATATAGCCAAGCTGCACTCCTGAAGGTGAGGACGCCGGTTGCCAACCGGCGCGCAGCTTTTAAGCTGCACCTCGCTGGTTCGATCCCCGTCGGCCACCTCAAAGCAAGCGTGTCGGCAAATTCCGCCGCAACTGCGAACTTCAATTCTCATTACGCCAACCAGTTCGATCACCTACCTCCAGCGCATTTTGATGTCCTCGCGTGACCCGATACTACGTAAGTCTTTGAGTCGCTGAAGAGCCGTTCCTCCGTGGCCTGCCCCCGGCAAAGCGCTCACGATCTTTGGATTTCCTGCCAGTTCGAAACCCCTTAATCCCACTCGGGAAAATTTTAAAAATCCGCCTTTTCAATCGGAATCTAAGCTACGAGCACAAGTCCATGAGTAACAACGACTCGCGATGTGACAAAGATTCCTCACCTATTACGCCGACGGGAAGCAGGCCGACCAGCGACGCATCGAGCGCACGCACGGAGTACAAGATTGGCGCCGAGCAATGGTATCAGGTCGCGATGCCGTGGCCAAGAGACGAGCGCTTAAATCGCAGAGGAAACGGGAGATAAGTGATATGCCCACAACAACGAAAAATGGCAAAAGCGGAGCACAGAGCGGGAGGAATGTGAAGCATACTCCGCTCCTCTCGGACATCCTGCCGCTGCCCTCGCCGCGGTTTCAAGGAAGCATCGGGAGTACGTACGCCGACTCCGAGGCCGATATTCTTTCGTTGCCGACAGCTCCCGCAGGCGCACCCAACGTGCTCTTGGTGCTTCTAGACGATGTCGGCTTCGGCCAGACGACCACATTCGGCGGCCCCGCAAACACACCCACGCTGCAACGTCTTGCCGACGAGGGCCTGCGCTACAACCGATTCCATACCACGGCGCTGTGCTCGCCGACGCGCGCCGCGCTGCTCTCCGGACGCAACCACCACTCCGTACACACCGGATGCATTACGGAACTAGCAACCGGCTTCCCCGGATATGACGGCTCCTGGCCTAGAGAAGCGGCATGCGTGGCCGAGGTACTTAAAGCCAATGAGTACAGCACCGCCGCGTTCGGCAAGTGGCACAACACCCCCGATCACGAACTGGGAGCTTGTGGTCCCTTCGATCGCTGGCCGAGCGGCAAGGGTTTCGATTATTTTTATGGATTCCAAGGCGGAGAGTCGAGCCAATGGCACACGCCCCTTTTCGAGAACACCGCGCCTATCGAAATGCCGCACGACAATCCGAAATGGCATTTCTCGGAGGCGATCACCGAAAGGGCCATCGGCTGGATCGGCCAGCAGAAGGCCACGGCACCCGACAAGCCGTTCTTTGTCTATTTCGCACCAGGCGCCGCTCACGCTCCGCACCATCCGCCCAAGGAATGGGCTGACAAGTATAAGGGCAAGTTCGATCACGGCTGGGATCGCCAGCGCGAGATCACTTTCGAGAAGCAGAAGAAGCTCGGTCTCATTCCCAAAAGCACAAAACTGACGCCGCGACCCGATTCTATCTCGTCATGGGCCTCCCGTTCGGCGGATGAGAAACGCCTCTACGCGCGGATGCAAGAGGTCTTCGCCGGCTTCCTGGAGCACATCGACGCGCAAATTGGCAAGCTGGTGGACGCAATCAAGCAGATGGGTCTGCGCGACGACACGCTCATAATTTACGTGGTAGGCGATAACGGCCCCAGCGCCGAAGGGACGCTGACGGGTACGCTCAACGTGATGCGGACGATGTTGGGCCTGCCGGACGACGCATCAAAGATGCTCAACCACATCGACCACATCGGCGGCCCTCAATTCGAAAATCATTACCCGGTGGGCTGGTGCTGGGCGGGGTCGTCGCCGTTCCAGTGGATGAAGCAGGTCGCGTCGCACTTCGGCGGCACGCGAAACGGTCTGGTGATGTCCTGGCCGAAGCGCATCAGCGACAAAGGCGGCCTGCGTTCGCAATTCCACCATGCCATCGATATCGCGCCCACAATTCTCGAAATCGCCGGCATCCCCGAACCGCGCGAGGTGAACGGTGTTCCGCAAAAGCCGATCGAGGGCATCAGCATGGCCTACACTTTCTCGGACAAGGCTGCTCCCAGTAAACGGAATACGCAGTATTTCGAGATGTTCGGCAACCGAGCGCTCTATCACGACGGCTGGGTGGCCGGATGTGTGCACGGCAGGCTGCCTTGGCAGACGTCCGGCGGCGCCAGCTTTGATGAAGACAAGTGGGAGCTTTACAACATTGAGAACGATTTTTCGCAAGCGAACGATCTGGCGGCCAAGGAGCCCAAAAAGCTGCGGGACCTTCAGGATCGCTTCATGGCGGAAGCCGCCAAGTACAATGTGCTTCCGCTCGACGATCGCTTCGCCGAGCGAGCGGATCCCAAGCTGAAGCCAAATCGTCTCCGTGGGAAGACCAGCTTCGTCTATGCCCCGGGCACGGTCCGTGTGCCTGAGCGATCCTCGCCATATACGAAGAATGTTCATCACACCATCGCGGCCGAGGTCGAGATACCGCAAACAGGCGCCGAAGGCGTGCTCGTCTGCTGTGGCGGCCTTACGGGCGGCTTCACCGTCTTCATCAAAGACAAGAAGCTCTATTGGGAACACAACTACTACAACGAGGTGCGCTATCGTGTCGTGTCAACAGAGACGGTCGCGCCCGGACGCCAGGTGCTCTCCGCCGAAGTGAAGGTCGACAAGCCGGGCAAGTTTGAAACAGGCGGCAGTGTAATTCTTCGTTTTGGGAAGAAAGCCGTCGGTAAGGGCCGTTTCGAGAAGCAAATCGGCGGTTTTTTCACAGCCAATGAAAGTTTCGATATCGGTTGCGATACCTGCTCGCCAGTATCGGATCTGTATGAAACGCCGTTCGCATTCACGGGCAACATTCTTCGCGTAATGGTGGATACCAGCGAGGCGACGTTCGATGAGCTCGCGGCGCAACATCAGGCGCAGGCCCGGTACGCGATGGCGACGCAATAAGAGCATTATTCGCCGAGAGGCAAACCTCACTATCCAGGAAAATTTCATGACCACACAGAAATCGACGAAACTCCCTGCCAACGGCGGCGGCACGCCCAGCGTCTTACCGAGACCGGACTTCCGTTTTCCGGGCGCGATTGGGCGCACTGTTCTCGATTCAGACCCCGCGCAATTTCCGAGACCCGTTCAGGCTCCGAGGGGCGCGCCGAATATTTTGCTCATCCTAATCGATGACGCGGGCTTCGGCCAGTTCAGCACTTTTGGCGGAGGCATCCCCTCCCCGACCATGGACAAACTTGCTGCCGAGGGATTGCGCTACAACCGATTTCATACCACCGCTCTTTGCAGCCCCACGCGAGCCGCTCTGATCACCGGGCGAAACCATCACTCCACTTCGTTCGCGGGAATCACCGAAGCCGCCACCGGATATGACGGCTACACATGCATTCTTCCGCGTAGCTGCGGCACCATCGGCGAAGTGTTGCGCCAGAACGGCTACATGACCGCCTGGATCGGAAAAAACCACAACACGCCGACGTGGGAAACCAGCGCCGCCGGTCCCTTCGACCGCTGGGCCAACGGGCTAGGATTCGATTATTTCTACGGCTTCAACGCGGGCGATATGAACCACTGGAATCCGATCCTTTACCAGAACAGGGATCTCGTGCCTGCCTCGACCGATCCAAACTACCATCTCACGACTGATATTGCCGACAAGGCCATCGCATGGGTTCGGCAGGCGAAGAGCATCGCACCGGACAACCCTTACTTCCTTTATGTTGCGACGGGAGCGACTCATGCTCCTCACCACACGCCCAAGGAATGGATCGCCAAATTCAAAGGGAAATTCGACGACGGCTGGGACAAATACCGCGAAGCAACACTCAAACGTCAAAAGAAACTCAGCGTCGTACCGAAGGACACCAAGCTCACGACCCGTTCAAAAGGGCTCCCGGCGTGGGATTCCCTGAACGCCGATCAGAAACGCCTGTACGCCCGCATGATGGAAGTATTCGCCGCCTACGGAGCGCATTGCGATCACGAACTCGGCCGCGTGGTCGACGCCGTGAAGCAACTTCCCGATGCCGACAATACTCTGATCGTCTATATCGCAGGCGACAATGGATCCAGCGCCGAAGGGGGCCTTGAAGGATCGCTGTGCGAAAACATGTTCTTCAACGGCTTCCCCGAAAAATGGCAGGACAATCTGAAAGCCATGGACGAACTCGGTGGCCCCAAGCACTTCAATCACTTTCCGTCCTCATGGGCGCACGCGATGAACACGCCGTTCCAGTGGACCAAACAGGTCGCCAGCCATTTTGGCGGCACCCGTAACCCGATGATCGTCTCCTGGCCGGCTCGCATTAAAGACAAAGGCGGCTTGCGCGAACAATTCCTTCACACCATCGATATCGTGCCGACACTGTATGAACTATGCGGCATCACCGCACCCACAGAGTTAAACGGCGTGCAGCAGAAGCCCATCGAGGGCGTCAGCTTCGCTTTCACATTCGACGACGCGAAGGCCAAGAGTCTCCGCAAGACACAGTACTTCGAACTGGGTTGCAACCGTGGCCTCTATCACGACGGCTGGATGGCGTCGTGTCCCTCCTTTGTGCCCTGGGATCCGAACCGGGGTGATTGGGATCCGGACAAAGCGCCGTGGGAGCTTTATAAAGTCGACGAAGACTTTTCGCAGGCCAACGATCTCGCCGCAAAATATCCTGACAAGCTGCGCGAGCTTCAGGATCTCTGGTGGGTGGAAGCGTCCAAGTACAACGTCCTCCCACTCGACTGGCGCGCCGCCATTCGGCTCAATGCCGAGGCGATGGGCAGGCCAAGTCTGATCAGTGGACGGACCAGCATGACCTACTTTCCCGGCACCATTGGCCTTCCGGACGCGGCCTCGCCGCCGATGTGCAACAAGTCCTGGACCATCACCGCGGAAATCGAGCTGCCCGATGCCAAAGCGAATGGCATGATCGTGACCCACGGCGGTCTGGAGGGTGGGTACGGTCTTTATCTGCGCGACAGCACACCGACTTTCGTCTACAACTATCTTTCCATTGACCGACCGACGCTAGCCGCGAAAGATCCGCTTCCCAAGGGGAAGACGACTCTTGTCATCGATTTCGCATACGACGGCGGCGGCATGGGAAAAGGCGGCATGATTACCATGACTGCCAACGGAAAAAAGATTTCTGAAGGAAGACTTGCCCGTACGATTCCGATTCAATTTTCGCTTGGGGAGGGTTTGGACATCGGTATGGATACTGGATCGGCGGTCGACTTTACATACAAACTACCGTTCGCGTTCACCGGAAAGATCGACAAGGTGAGGATCGATCTCAGACCTGAAAAGGGGCCGATATCTCAACATAGACGCACGGCCAGCTAAGGGCTGCCGTCCCTAAGGAGAGAGTTTCGTACATGACTGGTCGGTCGGACGACGTAAACGTGACGAAGACCGCGTTAACACGCAGAACGGCTCTTGCCGCGTTGGCCGCACCGTTCAGCCGTGTGGTTCACGCGCAGTCACAGGTCCGCAAACCTAACTTCGTCTTCATCCTAATGGACAATTTGGGCTACGGAGAAGTGGGCGTTTACGGCGGTGGTATCACACGGGGAGCGCCGACGCCGAGAATCGACCGGTTGGCGAGCGAGGGCATGCGGCTGACAAACTTCAACGTCGAGGCGCAGTGCACGCCCAGCCGATCCGCCATCATGACCGGGCGTTTTTCGATTCGTTCCGGCACGCACTCCGTCCCGATCGGCGGCGGTCTCGAAGGGTTGACGCAGTGGGAAGTTACCATCGCCGAGGCGCTATCGGATGCCGGTTATGCCACGGGCCACTTTGGAAAATGGCACCTCGGCAGCGATCAGGGGCGTTTGCCCAACGATCAAGGCTTCGACGAGTGGTACGGAATTCCGCGCACGACAGACGAGTCTTTCTGGCCTGCTGAACCGGCCGCTAAGGCCGCCGGAGTTCCGTTTCAGCACATCATGGAAGGCCGTAAAGGAGAAAAAAGCCGCGAGCTCGAGGTGTATGACCTGACTCAGCGGCGTCTGATCGATACGGAGTGTACTCGCCGCGTAATCGACTTCATGAGACGCAGCGTGTCGGCCGGCAAGCCATTCTACGCCTATATTCCATTCACGCTGGTTCACTTCCCGACGTTGCCAAATTCCAAGTTCGCAGGAAAGACAGGGTATGGAGATTTTCCTGACAGCCTGGCAGAAATGGACGCGCACGTTGGGGAGATTCTGGACGCGATCGACGAGCTCCGAATCCGCGATAACACGATCGTAGTGTTTACCAGTGACAACGGTCCTGAAGCAACCTGGCCCTGGCAGGGATCGTCGGGACCGTGGCGTGGCTACTATTTCACGCACATGGAAGGATCGTTGCGCGTGCCGTTCATTATGCGCTGGCCCGGCCGAATTGCTGCCGGTCGCGTGAGTAACGAAATCGTACACGAAGTGGACACGTACACAACTTTTGCAAAGATGGCTGGCGCACAAATACCGGGGGATCGCCCCATGGATGGAGTGGATCAGACCGATTTTTTCCTCGGCAAGTCCGACAGGTCCAATCGCGAGGGCTTCCCGGTGTTCGTGGCCGATCGCCTGGAAGCGGTCAAGTGGAGGAATTGGAAGATAGTCTTCTATGACGAGCAGCGGGACTGGTGGAGTCCGCCCACCAAGCTGGGCCAGCCCAAGGCATTCGACCTAATCACTGATCCCAAGGAGGAGTATGCGCAGACAGGGCTCCGCTACACATGGATCGCCGGGCCAGCAATGAAAGTCGTGACCGAGTTTGAACAGAGCTTAAGGCGGAATCCGCCGATTGCGCCAGGTACCTCTGACCCCTACACGCCACCGAAATTCGTCCGGTAGAGGGGCGCCTTGCCTGGCAGGATGACGGAGGTCAGATGCAACGAGAGAGGAGAAAGAAGGCATGCACATCCGTGCAACGGCATTTTTCAGATCGATCGCTTTGTTCGCGGCACTATCGATTCAGCATTCTGCTGCGAATGGCCAGGAACCGAAGCTCTCTCCAGCCGCGCCAACTGAGCCGGCTACCGAAAGCAAGGCGAGCGATCAACCAGCTTCACCTGCGCCCGCACCTGCTCCTGATTTTTGGAACCAGGATACGTTAACCGGCGATTGGAGCGGAACACGATCCAAATGGAAGGAAAAAGGCGTGGAGTTGGACTTTGCATTCACGCAGTTCTTGCAAGGTGTGGCAGCGGGAGGAATCGAAACTGGCGCTGCAGGCACGGGAAGATTCCAGTCGGCCTTCAAATTCGATCTCGGAAAGATAGCCGGCTGGAAGTTTTGGTCGCTCGATCTCAAGACGGAAACACGTTTTGGCGGTCCCTTGCTGGGAGGAACCGGAACGATCAGCCCTGTAAACACCGCCGCCATAATTCCCGCAGTTTCCGGAAGTGCGTTTACGATTTCCAGCTTGAATCTCACCAAAATATTCCCGATCGATCTGCAGAAAGGAAACTTGATCGCTCTGTCGTTTGGGCGATTCAATCTGTTGGATTTGACGGACGAGCATTTCTTTGGGGGCGGTGGCATAGACCGGTTTTGGAACATCGCTCAAATCGGTCCGCTAACGGTATTACGCGAGGTGCCCTTTATTACCAATTTGGTGAGCTTCGCCTACGTCCACCACGGGGAACCGGTCTTCACGTTTGCGTTGCTCGATCCCAATGATCACTCCCTGAACCCCGGCTTAAAGAATCTGTTTGCTGACGGCGTGACTTTCTCGCCAGGCATCAACCTGCCGGCGAAGTACTTTGGAAAGACGGCCAAGCACTCTTTTTGCGCTGCCGTGACCACCAAGAATTACACGCCGTTCGATGCGATCAGGCAGATCATCATCCCCCGACCTCCCATTCATCCCGTTCAACCGGAGAGGGGCTCCTGGTCGGCAAGTTACACATTCCGGCAATACATAGTTGAAAGAGGCAAGGAAGACGGTTGGGGATTTTTCGGACAAGTCGCATTCGCGAACCAGAGCACCAGCCCGATCTCGCAGTTTGTCAACGCAGGCATCGGCGGCAACGGCCTGTTTAAGAATCGGCGTAAGGATGAGTTCGGAGTCGCGTATGCATACACTGACCTTAGCGACATCCTAAAAGATAACCTCGACCCGCTCTCTCTCAGGCGTCTGCTACCTGAGCATCAGGGCGAAATCTTCTACAACTTTCACATCACGTCGTGGCTCAGGTTCACCCCTGATCTCCAGGTCATTCGACCCACGCGGCCGGTAGCGAACGTCGCGATCATTCCGGGTGTGCGATTAGAACTGATTCTCTAGAATAGGAGCGAACTTCCGGGAACCGTAGCAGACCAAGGCAAACTTCACAGTACTTTTTGTGCCCATGTACAGGTGTGCTCAGCAGCTTTCCTGTTCTAAAATAAGGACCCGGCAGAATTTCTGACCGGCACTCTTCCCACCTACATTAAGGACATCGTAAATGGTCAAGCCGTTCTCTAGCATCATCGTCATCTCCGCATTGCTCACTGGCGCGGCACTCCGAGCCGAGCCGATTGATCCGGTTTTCCAGATGGGCGATCCGGACGCCGGAACCCCGATCACGAGCAACCTTTTCACGTTTGGTACGAATCAAGCCGGCGGGGGGATTCTTGCGTTTGTAAACGAGAGCGGCGAACTCTGGACAAACCTGAATTTTCTCGTCACGCTGCCAATAAACTCGGCAATCACCTGCATTCCCTCGCCATTCTTTTCGTCCTGTCAATTCTCGATCGTCGATGTGTTACCAGGAGGAAGCAGTGCGCTCTTCAGCCTTGGCGTCTCGAACCCTACGAGCCTGGGCGGGATCGCTAACCACGAATTCTTCACCATTAATTTGAACGATTTCGTGAACGGGCAGCCCAACCTCGATCCCAACGGCTCCGGCGGGTGGGGCATCGATAACGAATTCGCCGCGGTGGCCAACGCATCCACGTCCGTCCCAGAGCCCGCGACGGATGCGCTATTTTTGTTTGGCATCTTGTTGGCGGGGATCACCAGCCGGTGGTGCGTGCGGGCTCCGGCGTGAGGCGTGCTTTTTCAAAAGATCTGCAAATCCCGGCAATGCCCGCACTGTCGCCAGATCGGGGTCCGAGCGGGCCTCTTCCACTGAGTATCCTTTTCCGAGCGCCCGCTGTAACGCAGTTAGAGATTCCTGGACTCGTCCTGCCAAGGCGTACACTACCGCCTCGTCATACATCAGTTGATTGTCCGAAGCGTCGTAGGTTCGGGCACGGTGGATGAAGTCTAGCGCTTCCGGGAGTTTTCCCTCCCTGGCATGGTACAGCGACAGGTTCCCAAGCGTTTTGGCATCTCGTGGATTAATTTGGAGCTGCCGGTAAGCGAGTTGGATGGCCCGGTCATAAGCCTCTTGCGCTTTTTCCTTTAACTTCGCCTGGCGATATTCGTCGGCCAAGTTGCCAACGAGTACCAGATCGGTCGGGTCCATCTCCACCGCCTTCTCGAACATGGAGATCGCCTCGGCATGGCGGCCCGCATAGAAATAAGCGGTGCCGAGACTGTTGTACGCAGTGGAACTCGGGTGAAGCTGAATCGCCTTCTTAAACTCGTTGATCGCGTTATCCCAGAGACTTTGCCGCGCGTAAATGATGCCCATCTGATTGTGCACGGAAGCGTTTGTCGGATCAAGCTCTGCTACGCGGTTGAACTCTCGCAGGGCATCCTCGTTGCGGCCGATGCGGTAGTAGGCTCGTCCCAGCTGGTCGTGATTGCTCCAGTAGTAGGGGTTCAGCTCTACAGCTTTTCGAAAGGCAGCCAATGCAGCTTCGTGCTGCCCCATCTGGAGGTGCGCGCGCCCCAACCGTACGTAGCCATCGTCCGACTTTGGCTCGAGTTGCAAGGCCCGCCGGATCTCGGAAACCGCGTCTGCAGTCTTGCCCATCTGCGTATACACGCTTCCGAGCGCGAAGTGTACTTCCGGCAGCTTGTCATTTCTGGTTTTGGCCTCGCGCGCCGCAGCAAGAGCTTTTTCCGCCCAGAAGCCGTCACGCTTGTAGCGATACATTTCGAGGCTGGCATCGGCCACTCCGGTCCACGCCAGAGCGAACGAGGGGTCTTTTGTGGATGCCTGGCTAAAAAGGTCCAGCGCGGCGGCCGCCCCTTTTTCGTCCCGCCGGTCTTTCAAAATACCGCGGCCCTTTAAATACAGATCATAGGCGTCGGCGTTTTGCGTCGCAGGGACGGCTGGGGCGGAAGGCGCAGCCACGGCCGGAGACCCGCCGCTCAATCGCCGCACCAATTCCGTGCCGACTTCGTCCTCAATCGCGAAACGATTCTGCCGTGTCCCGGTAAACGACTGGCTCCAGAGTCGCTCGCGCAGTTGCACGTTGTAGATCTCTGCGATCACCTGAACGCGATCACCCTCACCCTGAATCGTACCCCTGACGATAAGATTTGCCCCTACTCTGCCTGCTATCGATTCCACGGGCTGGCTGAGGTCCACCTTCTCAAGGGCGGTGGGTGAGATTGGGTGCACCCCGTTCGCCGAGGACAGCCGTGACGAAAGCGCCTCCGTGATACCTTCGGCATCGTACTTCAGATTAGGATCCCTTCCAATCGGCCGGAAAGGCAGCACGGCAACGTATTTACCATTTGCCGGGGCCGGAAGCGTCGACTTATGGGGCCGAGTAGAAAAGAAAATGAGAACGGTCGCCAGAATCGCAGTGAAGGCCATCGCAACCGCAGCGATCCACCTTCGAGTGTCTGGCCTTCGAGTCTTTGGCCCACTATTCTTTGGCTCAGTTTCGAGAGTCTGTGACGGCAACTCAGTCAACAATTCCGCTGCACTCTGGTAGCGCCTCGCCCGATCTCGCTCGAGGCAGCGGAGGATTACATTTGTGAGCTTATCCGACAACGCAGGATTCAGCAGCTTCGGGCTTTTGGGTGTTTCCGTCACCCGCTGCATCATCGTCTGAAGCGCCGAGTCGTCATTGAACGGCACTACACCCGTGGCCATTTCATAAAGCACCAGGCCCAGGGAATAGATGTCCGTACGTTGGTCGACTACCTTACCTTGCACTTGCTCCGGAGACATGTATCGCGGCGTACCTGAAATGCCGGCCTCCGGACCTGCGTATGTCTCTTCGGAGATCTTCATCGTCTGGGCCAAACCGAAGTCGCTGATGCAGGCGTTTCCAGCAGAATCAAGCAGAATGTTACGAGGCTTCAGATCACGATGAATCACTCCTTCCCGGTGTGCGGCTTCGAGGCCCTCGCACAGCTGTTTCTCAAGCGAAAGAATCCGATCCTCGGCTAGCGGGCCATTGCGCCGGATGAGCGCACCCAGATCTTCGCCGTCCACCCAGGCCATGGATACGAACCGCACGCCGTCGGCTTCGCCAAGATCGTGGATTCGCAGTACATGCCGATGCGTAACGCGACTCGCCAGCAGAATCTCTCGCTTCAACTGTTCGAAGCTTTGAGGATCACTGCTCAATTCGGAGCGCACTACCTTGAGTGCAACTGTGCGACCCAGATCCAGGTCGGTGGCCTTGTAGACCTTTCCCATACCGCCTTCGCCGGCCTCCGCTTCGATGCGGTATCGAGTCCCGAGCATCATGCCGGGCCGGAGCAGGCCGGGCGGGCTGGCTCGGGTTTCTTCCTTTGATTCACCGCCATCGAGGTCGCATAGAATCTCATACGCAGTCTGGTAGCGGTTAGCCGAATCCATTTCGAGGCAACCCATGACGATCTGACTGAGCCGTTTCGGTATGGCAGGGTCGACGAGTTCAGGGGGCCGCGCGTGTTCGCGGGTACGCTGCAGCAGCCTCTCCACGGTGCTATTTGCCTTGAATGGCAGATCGCCAGTCAGCAATTCATAAAAAATGAGTCCGGCAGCGAAGACGTCGGACCGCACATCCGCGTGATCCCCGCGAGCTTGTTCCGGGGACATATAGTCAGGGGTTCCGAGCAACATGCCGGTGCGCGTCACGTGTGGCGCTTCGAACGAGCGCGCCAGCCCGAAATCCATGATCCGAACGTGATTCTGCTGATCGATCAGGATGTTCTCCGGCTTCAGGTCGCGGTGAATGACGTCTTCCGCATGTGCGGCCTGCAGCCCTTCGCAGATCTGGCGCATGACCGCCAC
>Ga0157369_10001374_pt1 | contig 29992 bp, 27 predicted proteins | sample C25metaG_FD_113461 | JGI IMG/M metagenome (GOLD analysis project Ga0157369, IMG submission 113461) | Corn rhizosphere microbial communities from Kellogg Biological Station, Michigan, USA - C2-5 metaG | ecosystem: Host-associated > Plants > Roots > Rhizosphere > Soil | place: USA: Michigan... | reverse complement strand
AGCTTGCGCCCGTCCATGTGGATCTGGCGAAATTGCGTGAACGCCTCATAGAGGATTACGACTTCGTTCGGCATCTGAATGAGTTTCCATGGCACTGGCGCGGCATCGATCTTGGGAACGCCCTGCGGCAGGCAATTTGCGTCCGGCTCTTCACTCGCGTGAAGTCCGGCTGCACGCTCTTTATAGATTGCGGCAGCCCACGGCTGCATCTGAACAGCTTCGGGTTTAAGGTCCTTCGCGAGATTAACCAGATAACTACGATCAGCGTCCCAGATCCCGGACAGGTCCGGCTTACCGTCGGGAAGTTTCGGAGCGGGAGCGGTCAGATTCGGTTTGCCGTCGGCGGTCCGCGGTACGTTTGGGGTCTTGAGGTTCAACCACTGTGCCGCGGCGGCGCAAGTTAATAGCCCGCCCGCCGCCAGAATGCGCGTAATTCCTCGGAAGCTATGCATGATAGTCAACCGGGATTATACACCCCCAGGAGATCTAATGATTTACTTGTCCAAGAGCTCGACCGTGAGCAGCATACCTTTGCCAACTACCTCCAGGCTATGTTGCGAGACCTTGTCTATCGTGTCTGTGTTGGCATGATGAAACTCTCCCATCGAATCGAAGGTCGGACCCATGCGGCCGTATCGGGCGTCCACCACATCCACTGCGGGGATTCCCGCCTGAATAAATGGAACGTGGTCGTCAATGATGCCAACGTCGTATTGGAAGAAGTACTGGCCATACCCCAGTTGGCCCACGGCGCGAGCGATGACTTCCTGCAGCTGCCGATTGGACTCGGTCTCGCGGGCCACGCCGAGTTGTTTGTCACCGATCATATCCAGCAGGAAGAATCCTCGGATGCGCGAGCTAGTGCCATTTGCCGCTAGTTTTTGCGCGAGGTGCCGGCTACCGTAAAGACCGTCATCGCCGGTAAAGGAGTTTATGGCCTCTTCCAGATCGGTCCACACCAGCCAGGTCTGCATCCCCATCTTTTGTCCGGCGAGGGCGTCGGCGAATGCGAGCAGGATAGCCGTGCTGGAACCTCCGTCGTTGGCGCCGATGAACCCCGGCTGGAAGAGCGTGTCATAGTGACCCGCCAGGATCAGGATTCCCTGCTTCGGATCGGTGCTCACATTAAATTTGCCGATGATGTTGTGTACCGCAATAGGACCGCGCGGCGTACGCGCTGTAAAATCGTCGGCTTCGATGCGAGCGCCGTCCTTTTGTAGTACCCGATGAATAAGGTCTTCCGTCTTCTTGTGTCCGGGCGATCCCGGCCAGCGTTCGCCAAAGCCCGCGATTTGCGCCGTGTAGGCGTAGGCTTGTGGGGCGTTGAAGCGCTCGTGCAACGTCGCGGCGCGTGTCGACACTAGAAAAACAGCGGCGGTGAGGCCGAGCTTGAAAGACATCAGATCTTTTTCGGCTTGAATCCGCCGTGAGACTTGTCGTACAACCAGATGGCTCCGAATACGATCAGCAGCACCGCGGGCAGAATCGCCACTGCGCGAAACGAAGCTTGCGCCGCGATACCCAGAATACGTTCCAGGGTCGGTCCTGGCTGCAACGCGTTGAACGCAGCCTCGCCGCCCGCGACTTCGATCTTCTTGCGATCGTAGATCGTCCCCATGATCGGAAGCACGAACTGGATCGACAGCGTTCCCGCCGTGCCCATAAGCCCCATCAGCAAGGCCCCGCCGCGCGGGAAACGCTCGGATGCGGTGGCGAGCATGGTCGGCCACATGTAGCAAACTCCCGTTCCCCACAACGTGGCAGCAAGAAATCCCATGGCGGGCGAATTCGCGAAGCTCAGCGCAACCAAACCTAATGACGCGCCGAGGCAAGAGCACCACAGCACGCCGATCGGCGAGAGCCGGTGTACCAGCGGACCTGCGAAGTGCCGCATCACGAACATCAGCCCATTCACGTAGACCAGCAAAAGGATACCTTGCATCCCTACTGTGCGGGTCAATGCCAAGTCGACCCATTGCCCCGGTGCTAGCTCGGAGGCCGCCGTCAGAAACATCGAACAGAACAATACGAAGAACATCGGCTTCAGCAGTTCCTTGAACATGTCGCCGGCGGACACTCCCGCTGCCTTGCGCTCGGTGGGCGGAAACTTGACCCCCATGGTGAGAATTAAGCAGGCGATCGCCGGAAGCAGAACTACCGTGAGTTTCGCCTGCCATCCCAGATCGATCCGCGACATTCCGACGCCTACCAGCCCGCCCACTACGACTCCGCCGGGCCACCAGGCATGCGCTGCATTCAGCTTGGCAGTCTTGTTATCCGGATAAAGTGATGCAATCAGCGGGTTGATCACAGTCTCCGCCAAGCCCCAGCCGATACCCGCCACCAGCGCGCCGGACCACAGTGCCCAGTAGATGTTGGGTCCCGATACAAAGTTACCCGCGAACGCCATCATCAACATGCCCACTGACAAGAAAATCGGCGACAGCGGCAGCAACACTCGCATCCCGATCACGTCCAGCAACGGACTCCCAATCGCAATAGTGATGGCGAATGCCAAAAAAGGCACACCAAGAATGGTCGCGATCATCTCCGCCGAATGCGCCCGGTCGATTGGATCGAGAAATACACGCTGCAAATCGGCGGCGGTGTTCGCGCGAATGGAGTACGCCACACCCGCACTGGCGAGCGCCATCGTGCTCACCAGGAACAGGCGAGCCTTATCGTACGTCGGTCCAGGCATGGCGGCGATTACTCTCCAGTTCTGCTTCCAGGATGATCAACTGGCGCAGACCATCGGCAAACTCAGGATATTCCGGTTGCGCGCCTGGATCTTCGATCGACGCGTAAAACCGGCGAAATAGCTGCTTGAACGTGTCATCGTAGCCTTCGCTGTGTCCACCAGGTAAATCAGCGTACGACCGTGCTCCTTCCTTTAACAGCCCCGGATCCTTGATGATCACCTGATTATTGGTGTTGCGGTTGCCGATCCACAACTCGTCGGGACGCTCCTGGTCCCACGCGACCCCGGACTTGCTTCCGTAAATTTCGATGCTGAGCCGGTTCTTGCGGCCCGCGGACACTTGGCTGGCCGTAAACGCACCCCGCGCGCGATCGCCCATGCGAAAAACGACGGCGCCGAAATCTTCGGACTCCACCGGGACCGTCTGGAACTCGCCCGTCGCGCGGGAAAACGACTCCACCGCCCCTTTAGGCTTCTTGCGAGTCTTGTGGAACGTCTGCAAATCCGCGCACAGCGATGTGATGCGCTGCCCGGTCACATGCTCGGCCATATCGCAGAAGTGCGACCCGATATCGGCTAGCGCGCGCGACGGTCCGCCCTCTTTCGAATCAATCCGCCAGTTCCAGTCGGTGTCGTAGAGCAGCCAGTCTTGCGAATACGTGCCCTGGACGACCAGAATCTCGCCCAGATCGCCGTCCTCGCGCATGCGCCGCATGTGCTGGACCATCGGATAGTAACGGAGATTATGACAAGTACAGTTCCTCAAACCTTTTGCGAGCGCCAGATCAGCCAGCGTTCGTGCATCCGCGGGCGAAGTCGCCAGCGGTTTCTCGCACAGCACATGCTTCCCGGCCTCGAGCGCCGCCTTAGCCATGGGAAAGTGCGCTGCGTTCGGCGTGCAGATGTGGACAGTCTTGATCCCAGGATTCGCCAGCGCCGCGCGAAACGCCGCATCATCGCGCCCGCCGACGGTAATGGGCTCCACCGATCCTAGACGCCGCACGGCTTCAGCATGCACGCGGCCCATGAATCCGCCGCCGACAATCGCGGCCTTCATATTAGATTCACCACTAGGCCCACCACGCTGCTCCAGCTTTCTCCCGCGGAACAACTTGATGAAGGAACGCCGCGGCTCGGGTCAGTCCCTCTTCGGCCGAAAGCAGGCTATCCTCGTGTTCGATCGAAAGCACGTAATCGTACCCGAACATGCGCAGCGTCGAGACGAATTCGCGCCACCACTCTTCGCCATGCCCATACCCACACGTCCGGAAAATCCATGAGCGATTGCGCTCATCGGTATACGGTTTCGTGTCGAGTACGCCGGTCAGCGGCAGATTCCGCTCGTAAATCTGAGTATCTTTGGCGTGCACGTGGAAGATCGCGTCCCCCAAAAGGCGAATTGCGGCAATCGGGTCAATCGACTGCCAGAACATGTGGCTCGGATCGTAGTTGCAGCCGATTTGCTTCCCGGCGATCGCCCGCAGCTTCAGCATCGTCTCGGGACTATAGACCACGAACCCGGGATGCATCTCGATCGCAATCTTCACGCCGTGATCGGCCGCGAACTTCGCGTGTCTGGTCCAGTAAGGCGCAACCACGTCGTCCCACTGCCATTTCAAAATTTCCAGATAGTCCGGCGGCCACGGGCATGTCACCCAGTTGGGACGCTTCGCGTTTTTCGAATCGCCGGGACAGCCCGAGAAATCGACCATCACCGGCACGCCCAGCTTTTCCGCCAGCAGGATCGTCTTGCGGCTGGTCTCCTGATGGCGCTTCGCAATATCGCGATCCGGGTGCAGTGGGTTTCCGTGGCAGCTCAGCGCGCTGATCGAAAAGCCTTCATCCGCGATGGTCTTCTTGAATGTCTCGAGCGCCGCGCGATCCTTCAGCATCGAAAGATGGCAATGCGCGTCGCCTGGGTAGTTTCCGGTCCCAAGTTCGACAGTGCCGATGCCGTTGGCCTTGAGCTTCTTCAACACCTCCGGCAAAGGGAGCTGCGACAGCAGGGGAGTAAATATGCCGACTCTCATTTTGATAGGACAAAGCGATTCGGGACAAGCCTAACACAACCACCAGCCTGTATTGTGCGATATCGTTTGAGGAATGCGGACCCTGTCGATTTCTGCCCTTTTTGCCGCGTCTATCGGCGCGGTTGTCGCCATAAGTGTTCTCTGGGCGCAGGACAATATCCCGCGCACACAGGCGATTCCGGCTGCGCGCCGGACCATCCAAACCACCGACGGCCAGACGCTCCAGGGCCAGGTTCTCTCCGAAGGTATGACCGACCTGCAGATCCGCACCGACGACAAAAAGATTCGTCTGCTGCGCAAGGCCGACGGCAACCGCTACCGCGTGGTCACATCGCAAACCGATTGGCCGACCTACAACGGCGACGCCAGCGGCAATCGCTTCAGCAAGCTCACGCAAATCGACAAATCCAATGTCGGACGTTTGGCACCCCGCTGGATCTTCCCGATGCCTGGCGCGACCACCATCGAAAACACGCCCCTGGTGGTCGACGGCGTGATGTACGTCGCCCAGGCCAATGAATGCTGGGCGCTCGATGCAGGCACCGGCCGCGTCATCTGGCGTTACCGCCGTGAACGCACGCGCGGAATTGCCGGAAACGCCGCGGGTGGATTCAATCGCGGTGTTGCAGTGGCTGGCGATCGTGTTTTTATGCTCACGGACAACGCCCACATGATCTCGCTCGGCCGATCTGATGGCGAGCTACTGTGGGAAACGGAAATGGCGGATTGGCATCTGAACTACAACGGAACGTCAGCGCCGCTCACTGTCGGCAATCTGGTTATCTCCGGAACCGCCGGCGGCGATGAAGGTGTTCGCGGTTTCGTCGCGGCCTTCGATCAGACCACTGGCAAGGAAGTCTGGCGATTCTGGACCGTGCCTCTGCCCGGCGAGCCCGGTTCGGAAACCTGGAAAGGCAAAGACGTCGAGCATCGCTCCGGTGCGACCTGGATGACCGGCACTTACGATGCCGCGCTCGATACGGTGTTCTGGCCCGTCGGAAATCCGGGTCCGGATTTCGATGGAGGTGAACGCGAAGGCGACAATCTCTACACTGATTCGATCCTTGCGCTCGACGCCAAGACCGGCAAGCTCAAATGGCATTACCAGTTCACTCCGCATGACGTCCACGATTGGGATGCCCAGGAGCCGCCCGTGCTGGTCGATACGAATTGGCAAGGCCAGCCGCGCAAGCTTCTGCTGCAAGCCAATCGTAACGGATTCTTCTATGTGCTCGATCGCACCAATGGCCAGTTGCTCCTCGGCAAGCAGTTCTTGAAAAAGCTCAACTGGGCCGAGGGGACCATCGGCAAGGATGGCCGTCCCATCATGAAGATCCTTCCTAAAGATGCGAACGGGGATACCTACGTGTGCCCCGGTTTCCAGGGCGGCGCCAATTGGTATTCCACGTCGTTCAATCCGGCCACGGGCCTCTACTATTTCAGTGCGCTCGAGCGCTGCAATAATTTCTCCCCGCGTCATGGAGAATGGCAGGCAGGCAAGGGCTACATGGGCGGCGCGGCCCGCCCCGCGCCCGGCGAAACGTTCGAGAAATTCCTGCGCGCGATCAACATCCAGACCGGCGAAATCGCATTCGACGTTCCGCAAGTCACCACGCCCCAAACCGCCTCGGCGGGCGTCATGTCCACGGCCTCGAGCCTTGTGTTCTACGGCGAAAATAGCGGATCGTTTATGGCGGTCGACGCGGCTAACGGTAAGATCCTGTGGCAGTTTCCGACCAACCAGGTTTGGAAAGCATCCCCCATGACCTACATGTTTGACAACAAACAATACGTCGCCATCGCGGTGGGGACGGACATTGTAGCGTTCGGTTTGCCGGATTAGGAACTTTTGCGCGGATCGCCGCGTATCTAGGATCCAGGAGGCTTCCATGTACTGCACCAGTTGCGGCACCCAGCTCCAGGACACGGCAAATTACTGCTCCGACTGCGGCCGTCAAACGGCTCGATCGGCATCGGCGGGGCCACAGCACGCGCCCCGGCGGCTTTACCGCCTGGCTTACGACAAGAAGTTGGCTGGTGTCTGTGCAGGCCTCGCGCGGTATCTGGACGTCGACGTGACGCTCATCCGCATCGCGACGGTCGCCGCGTTCTTCTGCACCGGCGGCATGGTTTTCCTGGCATACATTGTGGCGATTTTCATCATGCCGGTCGATTACGGCCTGCCGGTTCACGTCCCCACCGAAGCGCGCGCCACCAGCTAGCCTCACCAGTTAGCATGAAGGGATGATTCGCCTCGCGACTTTGCTTGTCGCCCTTTCGGCGGTGACTCACGCTCAATCCGCCGACACCGTTCTGATCAACGGCAAGATCCTGACCGTCGACGATCAATCATCCATTCGCGACGCGATCGCCGTCCGCGGCGGCAGGATCCTCGCCGTCGGCAGCACCGCCGATATCCGCAAGTTGGCCGGCCCGTCCACGCGTTCGATCGATCTGCAGGGCCGCACCGTTATCCCTGGCCTGATCGATTCGCACCTGCATGCGATTCGCGCCGCCTTGAGCTTCAGCACCGAAGTGAATTGGATCGGCGCGCGATCGCTCCCCGAAGCATTGGCTCGCATCCATGAAGCCGCGCGTACGATGAAGCCGGGATCCTGGCTGATCGTGGCCGGCGGCTGGAATGTCGATCAGTTTCAGGAACGCCGCCGTCCGAATCAAGCCGAGCTTATCGCCGCCGCGCCCGATAATCCCATCTATGTGCAGCTCGGCTACGGCTGGGCGATTCTCACGCCCGCGGGTTTGCGCGCGCTCCATATCACTGGCGATGCCGATCTTCCCTCAGGCGGCAAACTCGAGAAAGACGCGGTTGGCAAGCTGACCGGCGGGATTACCGGCGGCCAGAACGCCATCATCGCCCTGTTCGACCGCCTCCCCAAACCCACTTTCGATCAACAAGTCGACGGCACGAAGAAATTCTTCCGTGAGCTGAACCGTCTGGGGCTTACCGGCGTGGTCGATCCCGGCGGGAACAACCTGCTGCCTTCGGACTATCAGGCGCTCTTTCAGGTGTGGCGTCAGGGCCAGATGACCTTGCGCGTGGCTTACAGCTTGTGCGGCAACAACGCTGGCGCCGAGTTCGAGGAATTCAAGAATCTCACGCAGCTCTTGCCCATGGGTTTCGGCGACGGCATGCTAAAGTTCAACGGCTTGGGCGAGCGCATTACCGCCGCGATGAACAACAACAATCGTCCCAGCGCCACCGATAAGGAGAAGTACGCGCAGATCGCTAAATGGGCCGCCGAGCGCGGTATGTCGCTCACCATGCACTGGGCCAACGACGCCTCGGTCGGCCAGCTTCTCGATATTTTCGAGAGCGTAAATAAAGAAGTACCGATCAAAGACCTGCGCTGGTCTATCGCGCATTTGAACGATGCTTCGGAGCAGAATCTCAAGCGTATGAAAGCCCTGGGCGTCGGCTGGACCGTGCAGGACGCCATGTATTTCGGTGGCGATCAGTTCCGCCAGACATCCGGAGTAGAGGCCGCCCGGCGTGCCCCGCCCGTGGTCACAGGCGCCAAACTTGGCGTGGCGATCGGAGCGGGCACCGATGCGCATCGCGTCGCGTCCTACAACCCGTTCACCGCCCTCCAGTGGTTCCTGGACGGTAAGACAGTCTCTGGAGTCGCGATCCGCGGACCCGAGGAAACGCCCAGCCGGATTGAAGCCCTGCGTCTCTATACGCTCGGCAGCGCCTGGTTTTCGTTCGATGAAACCCAGCGCGGCTCGCTCGAAGTCGGCAAGCTGGCCGACCTCGCAGTGCTTTCTAAGGACTACATGACGGTCCCGGTGGACCAGATCGGCGGGCTTGAATCGCTATTGACTATGGTCGGCGGCAAGATCGTGTACGCCGCCACGCCCTATCGCGAGTAACCCTTACCTGGGTTTTTCCAGCGTCACGCGCACGTTGCCGCGTGGCAGGATCTCGTCGCCTTGTTTGCGATACTCAGCCTCATCGGCGTGCAAAACCATCACGTCGCCATCTGGATTTAAAGGCCGGAGCTTGATTTCCACGTTTCCCTTCAGCCGGATCGTGGATTCGTCCCGATCAATGCTATCTGCCGACATGACGACCCCTTGCCCCCGCGAAGTGAAAGCATCTGCGTGCAGCTTCGGCGCGGTCGCCTGAGATTGGGCATAAACGAAGACGCTCCCGCCGAGAACTCCAGCGGCAAGTAATAAGAGGGTGAGATTCAATTTCATGAGCCGGATTCTCCGATCTCATAATACGCTCGTTTGCCGGCGACGAGTAGTGTATACCTGTGATTTGTACTACCTTGACTTGTGGTGCACTCTTTCAAGGCAATCCCGGTGTTGGTCACCGGCGCGGGCCGGGGAATCGGCAAACGCCTGGCTATCGGCTTTGCGGGGAAAGGCGCGCGCGTTGGACTTCTGGCGCGCAGCAAAGCCGAGCTCGATCTGTGCCATCTGGAGATCGAGCACGGAGGCGGCGCCGCCCTCCGTATGCGCGCCGACGTCTGCGATTACGAACAAGTATCCGCCGCCCTAGAACGGATGCGTGTTCAGTTCGGCAATCCGGCGCAGGTGCTGGTATGCGCGGCGGCGACCCTGGGACCCATTGGACCCTTTGTCGAATCGTCCCCGAAAACATGGAATGAGATCGTCCATACCAATCTGATCGGCGTGCTGAATGCTTGTCGCGCAGTTCTTCCTCAAATGATTGAAAGGCGCTGCGGCAAGATCATCGTGATCGCCGGCGTCGGGGGCACACTGCCCGCCCGGCCGAATTTCGCGGTTCATAGCGCTACCAAAACCGCAGTCGTGCGATTCGTCGAAAGCCTGGCGGAGGAAGTCGCCGAGCACAACGTGCAGGTGAACTGCCTTTCGCCTGGCGAAACGTACACGCATATGACCGATCAGATCCTGGCTGCAGGCGACCGCGCCGGCTGGCGTGAAATCGAAGCGGCGCGCCAGGTGCGGATGACCGGCGGCGTTCCAGCGGAAAAACAGATCGATCTGGCGCTGTTTCTGGCGTCCAACCAGTCCAACCACATCACCGGCCGGATGATCCACGTCGATGACGACTGGAAGAAGTTCAAGGAGAAATCGATCAACCCCGAGCTGTACCGGCTGCGCCGCAATCAAAAGGCATAGTGCCGTTCGTCCTGCGATTTCCGCCGTTCGCCGATTAAGCGAAAACCGCGGCATCCAAACCAATTAGACTAGATTCAATTCAAAATGACTTCCGTTATCGAAGTAGCAGGGCTGCATAAAGCCTACGGCGATTTCGAAGCTGTGCGCGGCGTCGATTTCGCCGTCAGCGAGGGCGAAATCTTTGGCCTGCTGGGTCCGAATGGCGCCGGCAAGACCACCACGGTTGAGATCCTCGAAGGCTTGCGCGCGCGTTCCCAAGGCCAAGTGAAGGTGCTTGGTTTCGACCCTGAAGTGTCCAAGCGTTCGCTTAAGGACCGCATCGGCGTCTGTTTGCAGGCGACCAATCTTCCCGACAAGCTTCGCGTGCACGAAGCCCTGGAATGGTTCGCGGCGTTCTATTCTCACCAAGCCGATTCCAACAAGTTGCTCCAGCGCCTCCAATTGTGGGACAAACGCAACGAGTTCTACTCGAAATTATCCGGTGGTCAGAAACAACGCGTGGCTTTGGCGCTCGCTCTGGTCAATGAACCCAGTCTGGTGTTTCTGGACGAGCCGACCACCGGCCTCGATCCCCAGGTGCGCCTGGAAATCCACACTTTGATCGAAGAGCTTAAAGCAGCTAAACGCACCGTCCTGCTCACTACGCACTATATCGAGGAAGCCGAACGCCTGTGCGATCGGGTAGCCATTATCGATCAGGGCAAAATTGTCGCCATGGGCTCGCCTCGCGAATTGCAGGAGCGCGTCTTCGGCCAGTCCCGCATCGATGTGGTCACCGCCCTACCCATGCCCGTCGACCTGCCGGTCTTCGAGGCCGTCGCCAAACATTCGCTTAGCGACGATTGCAAAACCTTGGTGGTCCATTCGACGCGGCCGGCGCGAACCTTGCCCGATCTGATCAAGTGGATCGACCAAAGAGGGCTGGAGCTAGAAGACATCCACCTGAAGCGGCCCACCCTCGAAGACGTCTTCATCGAACTGACCGGAAAGAAGCTGAGGGATTAGCCCGTGCTGAACTCTTACTTAACTCAGATCCGCATGAACCTGCTGCTGACGCTGCGGAACCGCATGGCTCTGTTCTTTAGCTATATATTCCCCCTGATTTTCTTCGGTGCCGCGGGAATGGGCGGGGGAGGCGGCAATCCTCTGCAAGTTGTAGGCATGGTGCTGGGCCTGGGCGTGCTTGGCGGGGGGTTGATGGGCGTAGGAATGCGGGCCGTGCAGGATCGCGAGCAAAATATTCTTCGCCGCTTTAAGGTCGCTCCCATTGGCCCCGGCGAGATTATCGTCTCCGGCATGGTAACCGCCCTCGCCCTTCAGTTGCCGAATATCATTTTCATCGTCGTGCTAGCCCATCGATTTCTGGGAGCGCCGTGGCCGACCCAGCCAGGCTCCTTGCTCATCTTCGTCAGCCTGGGTCTATTGGCATTCGCTTCCCTCGGCGGTATCATCGCGGCATTGGTCAACTCCTTCCAGGAAGGTATGCTGCTGACGCAGCTTTTTTATTTCCCAATGCTGTTTCTGAGCGGAATCACGATTCCGATCCTGGCTTTTCCCCTTTGGCTCCAGACCGTAGCGCAATTTATTCCTGCTACGTACTTTAATAACGGGCTGCAGCCGATCCTGCGGGGCAGGGAAACGCTCTTCGACAATTTTGCTTCGGTGGGCGCGCTCGCGCTCACCGCTGCGGTGGGAACGCTTCTTGCGGTGAAATTGTTCCGCTGGGAAAAAGAAGAGAAGTTGCGGTCGGCGGCCAAGTTTTGGTTGCTCGCCGTGCTGGGTCCGTTTTTGGTGTTGGGCGCCTGGCAGATGCACGCCAAGACGAATATCGCCAAGGCGAAAGTGCTCGGCCGAGACGCTCAACGCAGCCGCACGGCGTTGATTCGCGATGCCCGTCTGTTCCTGGGCGATGGCATGGTGCTTGACCAAGCGTCCGTGCTAATCAAGGATGGCAAGATCGCCGAAATCTACACCGGTTCTGCGCCCGATGCCAAGTCGCTGCGCGCCGACGGCATTGAAGCCGCCGGCAAGACTCTTCTTCCTGGACTGATCGATGTGCGAGTGCACCTGAGTTTACCGGGATTTCCGATCAACGATCCACAGTTCTACCAAAATCCCGACCAGAACTTCGATCGCGAGCTGGCCGCGTACCTGTTCAGTGGCGTGACCGCTGTGAAGAGCGCAGACGACCAACCGGATATGGTTGGGAGGCATCAGGCCACCATTGTTTCCGGTGAGCGGTTGGGAGCTGAGCTGTTTCCAGAAGGGAAAGCGATTGACGAAGCCTACGATCCGGCGTTAGCAGCCTTGGAAGCCCGGCGCGCATTTCAGCGCGGCCGGACGGATTTGCTCGACCGCGCCCTGGTGCAGCAGGTGATTCCTCGGCAATGGTTCGCGCAATTGAAGGACGCGATGAAAGAAAATGCCCGTCCGGAAATCATAATGAACCCGCTCGCTCCCGATGTGGCAAGAAAGACTCTTACCGAGGCGTATGCCGCCGGAAGGTTGTTGGTCGTCGGCACCGAGTCGGGCTACCCCATGGTCGTCCACGGGCCTTCCGTCCATCGTGAACTGCAACTTTGGGTGGAAGCAGGGATTCCGCCCGCGGCGGCGCTGCAGGGTGCGACCTATAATGCTGCCCGTCTGCTGCACGCCGATTCACGTATCGGGCTCATTCGCAAAGGCTACGACGCCAGCCTCCTGCTGGTGGACGGCAATCCAATGCAGGACATTTCGGCAACGGAACGCATCTCGACCGTGTTCTTCAAGGGCGAACGCGTCGACCGCTCTAGCCTATTCGAACAAAAGTGAGTAAAATCACCGTGGGGGCATATTCATGAAAATCGCCACGTTGGCCGCTCTGCTGATGCTCACGATCCCGATGACTTGGGGTCAATCTTCCAAAATCCCGCGCATGCCGGATGAAAGACCCGACTTTCAGGGAGTCTGGGATCATCCTTACGTTTCCGATATGAGCCGGGATGCTAAGGATCAGAAGGGCGCTGGCCCGCTGCCTTTTTCACCCACGGGTGCTGACAATTTTAAGAACTACGACCCTGCCAAGTTCGACTACACGGGCCACTGTTTGCCCTTTGGGATGATGCGGTCCGTGAACGTGGGCGGCTATCCCATACAGATCATGCAAAATGCCAAATACTTGGCCTTTTTGTTTGAGCAAAGCACTTGGTTCCACGTCGTTTATATCGATGGGCGCGAGCATCCCGCGGAGGTCGAGCCGACCTGGTTCGGCCACTCAATTGGAAAGTTCGATGGGGATACGCTTACTGTGGATACGGTTGGTTTCAACGGCAAGACCCGGCTCGACACGATTGGGCATCCGCATTCCGACAAGATGCACTTGATCCAAACGTTCCGCTACACGGATCCTAACCACCTGGCGTATGAGGTCACGATTGACGATCCCGTGATGTACACCAAGCCGTGGAAGAATCAGCGCGTGTTTACGCGCATGAAACCTGGCGAAGAGCTGATCGAGTATTCCTGCGAAGAGAACAATCGCGACCTGACCAACGGGCACATCAAATAACTAGCGGGCGCCCATCCCGATCAGCGCCATCCCGCACAGGATCATTCCGAGCGCCACCAATTTCGGGCGCGTCAGTGGCTCTCCGAGAATCAGCCACGACCATAGCAGCGTCCATACTGAACCGAGCGCGACCATCGGATACAGAACGCTCAGTTCCCCTCGGCGCACGCCGAACACGAACAAGACCGACGAAAATAGATAGAAAGCGATACCCAACAAGAGTCGCCAATTAGTGATCACGGAAAGTAGATTCCGCTGGAGTTTGCCCGCGCCGATTTTCAGGAACAGCGCCCCAAAGCTGCCGAAGAATGACGCTCCCATCACCCAGGCCATCGAAGAAAAAGGCGTATTGTTCAAGCCGGCTATTCTCTCCCCAGTACGGCGATGCCGGCGACGATGGTCACAATACCTGCTAGTTTGTACGGATTCATGGATTCGTGGAACACCGCAACCGAAAGGATTGTGACCCACACATACGTCATCGCGAACACCGGATAGAGGAGTGACAGCTGTCCATGACGCAGCGCCAGTACCAACAGGATCGTGCTGATCCCGTATAACGAATAACCGGCGAATAGGGCGGGAGTCAGCACCATCGCAAGGGCGGTCTGCAGCATAGTCGGATTGGCCCCCAATGCCCCTGCACCTTTCTTGATGAGCACCTGCGCCGCTGCGCCGATTAGCGTGCAGCAAACAACCAGGAGAAAGGAGCGGCGCTGCTGCGCCGAATCATTGAGCGGTACAGTACTGGTCGACACAAGACTCCAGGATACCCGAATGGTATTGGATTCTATCGGACTTATTTCCTTGTATCTTTATCGCCGCTATCTCTGTCTATCGTCCGGATTTCTCCCCGCGTACCCCCACCCGTCGCGTGGATCGTCACCACCACGGTAGTTTTTCCCTGATGAGCCATGCTGCGAACCGTGCCGCCGCCATCGTTCTTCGTAACGGTGTCGAATCGAAAAACACCCTTCTTGAGCGCAGCTTGATAGAAGGACAGCACCCGATCGGTAGTGTCCTTAGTGCCGAAAGTCAGCGTGCTCTCCGTGCCGCTGTCCTGCTTGGTGGAAGCCGTGACCTCGATCGTACCGCCGGGATAAATCGGAATCCATACCGATCCCACTGCCATCGATCGCTCCGCATCGGTGAGCTGCTGCGAGGCCGTCCGCTTGGGCGCCACGTAGTAGTAAGCCAGGATCGAGAGGATCGCCACTAAGATGACGGCTCCATAGGTCACACTCGCCAAGACCCAGATATTCGCGGGTTTTCGAGCCGGCTCCGACATCCAGACCCATGGTAGCAGCCGATGATAACAGCGCCTATTCGCCGCTCTGCTGCAACAGCTTGGCGACTAGCGCGGTCCATCCCGTCTGATGACTCGCGCCTAAGCCCGCACCGTTGTCGCCGTGGAAATATTCGTAAAACAAAATGTGATCGCGGAAGTGCGGATCCGTCTGGAACTTTTCTGTGCCCCCGAATACCGCCCGGCGTCCTTGGCTATCTCGCAGAAACAGGTGTGAGAGTCTCCGCGATAACTCCCCAGCCACGTCGCCCAGAGATTTCTTCTGGCCCGATCCGGTTGGGAATTCCACCCGAACCTCGTCGCCGAAGTAATAGTTGAACTTTTGCAGCGATTCAATGATCAGAAAATTCACCGGGAACCACACCGGTCCGCGCCAGTTTGAATTTCCACCGAACACGCCGGTGTTGGATTCCGCCGGCTCGTAGTCCACACGATAGTCCTGGCCGTCCACCGGCAAAACGAAAGGGTGCTCCTGGTGATATTTGGATAGAGCTCGGATGCCGTGGGGGGAGAGGAACTCGTCTTCACTGAGCATGCGTTGCAGCACGCGAATCAGTCGCGGTTGGGCCAACAGGCTCAACAGCCGCCTGGATTCCACGCCTTCCTGCGAAAGCGAAGCGATGTTCCCGCACAGATCCGGGCGGTTCTGCACGAACCACTCCATGCGCCGGCGGAACCCCGGCAATTGGTCGATCACCCGCGGCTCGATCGTGTCTACCGCAAACAGTGGGATGAGCCCGACGATCGAGCGCACCTTCATGGGAATCGATTGCCCATTGGGCAACCGCAGGCGGTCGTAGAAAAATCCGTCCGTGTCGTCCCACAACCCGCCGTCTCCGATGCCGTTCATGGCCGCGGCGATATACAGAAAATGCTCCAGGAACTTGCTGGCTATATCTTCGTAAATATGATTGACCTGGGTGGCTAGTTCCAGCGCGATCTTCAGCATGTTCAGGCAGTACATCGCCATCCAGCTCGTGCCGTCGGATTGTTCCAGGTACCCGCCCCATGGCAACGGCTTCGAGCGATCGAACACGCCGATGTTATCCAGGCCCAGGAACCCGCCTTCGAAGATATTGTTGCCCGTGGAATCCTTGCGATTCACCCACCAGGTGAAATTCATCAGTAGTTTGTGAAACACGGTCTGCAGAAACGAAGAGTCCGGTTTTCCGGTCAGTTTGCGATGAATCTGGTATACCCGCCAGCACGCCCACGCGTGCACCGGGGGATTCACGTCACCGAACGCCCACTCATACGCCGGGATCTGCCCGTTGGGATGCAGGTACCACTCGCGGAGAAATAGTCGCAATTGCCGCATGGCGAACTCGGGATCCACCAGCGCCAGCGGGATCGTGTGGAACGCCAGGTCCCAGGCCGCGTACCACGGGTATTCCCAGTTGTCGGGCATCGAGATCACGTCATCGTTGTATAAGTGAACCCATTGTGCGTCCCGGCCATGCCATCTGGCCGCTGGCGGTGTTGGCTGGCCTGGATCCCCTCTGAGCCACGTCTCGACTACGAAATGATAGAACTGCTTGGTCCACAACAATCCCGCGAACGCCTGCCGCTGCACACGTTTGGCATCTTCAGACAGCGATTGCGGGCAGAAGGAGTAGAACTCATCGGCTTCGGCGATCCGTTCCGCGAATAGCCCTTCGTAATCCGGCTCGACGTACGGCACCAGGCGCGACGCATCGGTCATATGCGTAAGGCGTAGTCGCAGGATGGTGGTCTGCCCCGGCTCGAGCTTGAGCGTATACCAGGCGCAAGCCTTGGTGCCGGTTTGCTCTGGATTCACCGCGTCCTCCCGGCCCTTGACGATTCGCTGGTGAAACGAATCCTTCACGTAAGGACGTGCGTTTTCCAAACCCCACAGCGTCTGCGCGTTAGTCTCGTTCTCGGTAAATAGCAGCGGCGGATTTCCGTCCAATGCCAGCCGGTAGGAACCCATGTCCTTCTGCTCAGCGTCAATCGCCCCGTCCCCGACCCGTCGTAGAACGGGTTTTTGCTCTTTCGGATCCCACGTCCAGGTATTGCGGAACCAGAGCGTCGGTAGCAGGTGCAGCGTCGCTGCTTCGGGTCCGCGATTCGCAACGCTGATGCGGATCAGGATGTCGTTGGCGTCTACCTTGGCATACTCGGCGAAGATATCGAAGTAACGGTTCTCATCGAAGATGCCGGTATCCAGCAGCTCATATTCGGGATCCTTACGCGTCCGGCTCGCGTTCACCTCCAATAGCCGCTTGTAGGGAAACTCCGCCTGCGGATACTTGTACAGACACTTCATGTAGGAATGCGTCGGCGTCGAATCAAGGTAGTAGTAATACTCCTTGACGTCCTCGCCGTGATTCCCCTGATTGCCGGTCAGCCCGAACAGCCGCTCTTTAAGAATCGGATCGCGGCCATTCCAGAAGGCCAGCGCGAAGCACAGCCGCTGGTGGTTGTCGCAGATGCCAGCGATGCCATCCTCGCCCCATCGATACGCCCGCAGGTGGGAATGTTCGAACGGAAAAAACTCCCATGCGGTTCCGTTTTCGCTGTAGTCCTCGCGAACCGTGCCCCACTCGCGTTCCGAAAGATAGGGACCCCAGCGACGCCAATGCAGCTCGCGCCGGCCGGCTTCTTGCAGGCGCCGCTTTTCAGCTTCCATGAATGTTTTGATTCTAGCGGAATGCTGCACGCAGCAACGTGATCGTCGGAGGACTCCCCATCACGATGCTCACGATGTCAAACCGAACATGTTCCCAAGGTGTATCCGTCTTGCGGGCATATTCGCGCCCCACACGGATCAAGTGTCGCTGCTTCTCAGGATTCACCGCTCCTTCCGGCGCGCCATATTCCGCAGTCTCTCGCGTCTTCACTTCGACGATCACTAGAGCCTCGCCCTCGCGTGCGATCAGGTCCGCCTCGGCTTCCCCGGACGACAGCCTGTAGTTCCGCGCGACAATTATAAAACCTTCGCGTCTCAAATAACGATGCGCCAGATCCTCGCCACGGCGGCCCGCCGCCAGATCGCGATCCCACACGCGCCGCCTCTTCACATCCCGCAGGCGATCCAGCACTGCCCCGATCATGCTTTAATCACTCCTAACCGCCACTCGATTACCTTGCCGCGAACCACGTAACACAAGTAGTGCTCCCAAAATCTTCGGTAGCGCGGGAAGGTATTCACCAGCCATTCGAAGCCCAGCCATCTCCACAACGCTAGTAGCCTCACGTGCACGGAATTCTCCGTAAATCGCACCGTAGAATAGTAGCCGTATCCCGCATTATCTTGACCGAAATAGCGCATCGAAAAACTGTTCAGGTGCCAACGATGCGTGGGATCGCAGAAGGAGCTGAAATCCGTATAGTGCGGCGTCACGATCAACACCTCCCCGCCGCCGCGCACCAGGCGATGAAATTCCTCCATGCTGCGGAGCACATCCGAAAGATGCTCGATTACGTGTACCGCCTGCAGCCCGTCGAACGACGAATCGCGAAACGGATATGGGAAATGGTCCAACTCCGCAATGACGTCCGCGCGCGATGCCGGATTCCGGTCCACGCCAATGGCGCCTGCTTTCTTGTTGATCCCGCAGCCCACATCCAGTATTCGCATCGGACCCATGTGACGCGCCTACTTCGGTTCCATGTACTTGATCAGCAGCACTTCATTGCCGTGCTCGTTGTAGATCAGGTCGTCCACCAATTGGCGAGTCATCATGATGCCAAATCCGCCCGGACGCATCCCCAGTTTTTCCCGAATCTCGGCGTGTTCCACCGGGGAATCCGCGGGATTCGAAACCGCCGCATGCTCCAGATGCTCGAAGGAGAATCCCTGGCCGGGATCGCGGACGTAATACAGCGCGGCGCGCTTGGTCCGCACGTAGGTGATGAAGACTCGCTTATCGGGATCCGATCCGGCGCCGTGCTCGATCGCGTTCAGCAGGATTTCGCGGAACGCCGTGGTCACTCGTTCCTGCTCGGCGGCCGGCAATTCCATCCCCAGCTCGCGGATGAACTGTACGATTCGGCCGGCGGTCTCCATCTTGCAGCGCACTCGCAAGCCCAGCCAGTGCGGCCGTGCCGAGAGCACCTGGATATCGTCCTCCTTATCGGTGCCGCTCAGGGCCCGTTCCGCCATTTCGGCCACGGCTCCTACCGTGAACGGCTTGCTGAAATAGCAAAAGGCCCGATCCCGGAGCGCGCGGACGATATTATCCGGAGTACTGGCCACGGTCATCACCACGACGCGCGCCGCAGGGCGCACTTCGCGAATGCGCTCGAGCAGCGTCAGTCCGTCCAGCCCCGGAACTTCCAGGCTGGTCAGCACCACGTCGTAGGGATTATTCTCCACCAGACCTAAGCCGGCGCGGCCGTCGTAGGCGCTCTCGATCTTGCGATCCGGGGCGTCCAGGGCGGCACGCAGCAAGCGGTGCACATCCCGGTCGTCATCCACAATCAGGATGCGCTTAGGCACTGCCATCCAATGTAGTACGATACCAGAGTCACTGGCTTGAGGAATACGTGCTCATTGAGCTGAATCAAATCGATGACGTCTGCGTCATGCGCTTCGAGGGCCGTTTCCTCACCGGCTCCGATCCCGAATACCTGCGCGCCAAGTCGGACGAGCTCAAACGTCTGGATTGCGCGAAAGTTTTAGTCGATTTCCGCGACGTCGTATCGGTCGGCTCCACAGCAATTGGATTTCTCGTCGCCATCTACTCCTCCGTAACCAAGAATCCGGATAGCCGCTTCGTTCTGGTGGGCCCGCAGCCGCGTGTGCGCGAGGTCCTCGATCTCACGCGCCTCAGTAGCATCCTGCCCATGGCTGCCGATATCTCCTCCGGTATGGCCGCGCTGCGCGGCACGGCCAGCGCTCATGGACAGCGCTAAGGTTGCTCTTGTCACTGGAGCCGGCAGCGGTATTGGCCGCGCCGTAAGCCTCGCATTACATTCCGCTGGATATCGTTTGGTCCTGGCCGGCCGCCGTGCCGCGCCACTGGAACAAACCGCGTCCTCCGGCGATCTCGTAGTCCCGACGAACGTAGCCAATCCCGATTCCGTACGCAACCTGTTCGCTAAAACCAAAGAAGCATTCGGGCGGCTCGATGCCCTCTTCAATAACGCCGGCATCGGCGCGCCCGGCGTCCCCATCGAAGACCTGACTTACGACCAGTGGAACGCTGTCCTCCAGGTGAACCTGACCGGAGCATTTTTGTGCGCGCAGGAAGCCATCCGCATCATGAAGGCCCAGAAGCCGCGCGGTGGGCGCATCATCAACAACGGATCGATTTCCGCTCACGCGCCTCGCCCGAACTCCGCCCCCTATACGGCCACTAAGCATGCCATTACCGGACTCACGAAATCCATCTCGCTGGACGGCCGGGACTTCGATATCGCTTGCAGCCAGATCGATATAGGTAACGCCGCAACTGAGATGACCGGGCACATGGCTACCGGCATCGTCCAGGCCAACGGCTCGACCATAGCTGAGCCGCGCATGGATCTGAAACACGTCGCCGATGCGGTCGTGTACATGGCGAATTTGCCGCTCGATGCCAACGTTCAGTTTATGACCGTGATGGCGACCAAGATGCCTTTCATCGGCCGCGGCTAATCTTTCTCGCCCGGCGCCGGTCTGTGCGGATTCACTTTTTAACGCTCCGAGCTCTGGCGGACCGAATTAACCAGATCGTGGATGGCCTGCGTCAGAGTGTTCGACATCCCGTCGCGGCTGTTCACCAGGACTTGGCGACCCGCGGTGGAGAGCGCGACCAATTGGGGCTGACCTTTCCTGCTTGACCCAGGATTCGTCGACGTAATCACAACGAGCGGAAGACTGCCCATATTACCGGCGGCGCGCACTTCTGAGATGCTTTGATCGAGCGCGCACCCTTCGCCGCCTAACTGTGCGATGGGAGTGTTCGAAAGAAATATCAGCTCCGTTTGCTGGTCAGGACTCAAAGAAGTGGTCGTCAATGGGGGTTGGCTTCGGCCGGTCGAAAACAAGCGTTGCAAGCCGAATCGAACGATGAAGGGAAGCACGGCGGCACAGACGAGTGTCTTGACTTGCGGTGACAACCTGCCCAAAGGTCCCTTCGAACCTTCTTCATTGGCAACCGGACCCAACTCGTTTGAATCCACTAGGACCGCACCTGCTGTTTCGCCGGGAAACAGTCCCGTGTAGACGCGAACGTGGAGCCCGGCCAGACCCTCGCCGACAAGTATGTACGGCGGCTGGAGGGAGGCGGCCCGCATGAGCGCATGGAGATCATTTGCAAGCGCGCTGAATGTACGCGGAGGAGGGCCCGGATCGCTCCATCCATAGCCTGCTCGATCGTACCAACAGGCCCGCGTGAATGTTGCAACCTGCGGCTGCAAGGCAACCCATCGATAGCCTGCCGTGTGTGCGTTGCTATCGAACACAACCGTGGGCTCTCCGTCGCCGGAGCAATACATGTTCAATGCGCGCTGACCAAGGTGGAATGAGTGTCCGATCTGCGGAAATCGCGTCCGATCCCGCCCGCGCCCTACTTGCTCGTAAGCCGTTCCTGCCAGGGCAGCGACAACCAGCAGAATACCGAGCCCAAGTATGATTTTGAGCGGGCGTTTCATCGCCCCTCAAGCTTAGCGGCGAATGGTCCCTACGGCAATCCCAGCGCCTTCGCCGGATTGGTCTTCGCCATCAAATCGATCTCCGCGTCTGTGAAGCCCTCTTTTTTGAGCGCCGCGAAGTACAACACCATTCCATCCGGATGCAGTGGACCGTTAGGCTGCCCCAGGTCGGTCGACAAAATGAAGTGCTCGGGTCCGATTTCGCGAATCGCCTTCGCATACTCCGCCGCATTCATCCGCCCGTAGACCAATTCAATAAGCGCGCCCATGCCCGCGGCTTCCTTGATCTGCGCAATCGACATCCGCACTGGCGGTGTCAGAGCATGCGTCACCACCACGTGTTCCACACCCTGTTTGCGCGCTTCCCGCACGATCATCAACCCTTCCTCCGGCGAGGAGTGCCCCGTCTCCAGCAACAGGTTGTGCTGCTTGACCACGTTGATAACAGCCTTGACTTCCGGCAATAGTTCACCGTTTTTCGCCACTGAAACGAACGGCCGGTTCTCTTTCGAATCGCGCACCTGATTCTCGGCGTCGAACGTAGGCATCCACACCACACGCCCCCATCCGCCCTTCATCATGGTCATGCGCTCCACGGCCGCCGGATTGATGCCGCCTACCGTGAGATTCAGGTCGATCCCGCCGAAAATCTCGATCCCCGGGACCACTTGGCGCACCACATAGGCCAGCGCCGCGGTCGATTCGTAGTGATTTTTGAGCACCAGCCCCCGCATCCCGCGAGCCTTGGCCAGCTTCGCCAAATCGATCGCGTCGATCGAACGCGCCGTGCTATCGGGACCACTATGCGCGTGAATATCGATCACTCCCTCCAGCGACTGTCCGCTGGTGAGCCCTATCGCAAAGAGCGCAGACCAAATGAGCTTGCTTGCGAGCATGCTATTGAGCATACTCTGCATTGGTGTTCGCCGGTTTCCGGCGCATCTTCGCCGATTCGTGCTCGAATCCCCACCCGTCGCACGCTACGATCGCGACTGAAAGGACGTTTTTATGACAGCGTTTGCATTATCGTCCGCCAGACCTCAACGGGGACTCGGAATGGAAGGATTCATCGCCAGGTGGTACGCCAATCTAACCAAAAAAGCACTCGACGACTTCAGAGCGCTGGCACGCCAGATCTCGAAGCAGCTCCCGCCCCACGCCGACGTCTTAGAAGTCGCGCCCGGGCCCGGATACTTTGCCATCGAGCTGGCGAAACTTGGCCACTATCGAATCACCGGCTTGGACATTAGCCAAACTTTCGTCGAAATCGCCCAACGAAACGCCAGGCAAGCCCATGTTCAAGACGACTTCCAGCGCGGGAACGCGTCGGGCATGCCCTTCAAGAACGAGAGTTTCAATTTTCTGCTTTGCCGCGCCGCTTTTAAGAACTTCCGGGCGCCCCTCGGTGCGCCTGGAAAAATGCACCGCGTCCTCAAGCCCGGCGGCCGCGCTCTGATCACCGATCTACGAAAGGATTCCTCCAACGAATCGGTGTCCCAGGCTGTGGACGAAATGAAACTGGGAACCGTGAATCGCATCCTCACCAAAGCCACGTTCCGCTTCATGCTGCTCAAACGCGCATACACTAAGAGTGATTTTGAGCAGATGGTCGCCGACACTCATTTCGATAAGGTCGAAATTCGCGATAGCCTGACCCAACTGGAGATCTCGCTCAGCAAGTCACCCATTGGCGTTCATTCGCGTTCATTTGCGGCCAGTTGAGGATTAGCCGAGTAGTCGCAGGCACTCCTCGATCGTCTGCGCCGCGAAGTCCGCCTGATCCTTCGTGATGACCAGCGGAGGGCATAGCCGGATCGTATTCGGTCCTGCACCAAGCACCAGCAAGCCGCGTTCGAAACACATCTGGACCGCCCGATCGCGTAGATCACCTGCGCGTTCCTTCGTCGCTTGGTCCCGTACGAGCTCGATCCCAATCATCAGCCCCAGGCCGCGAACGTCTCCCACCATCGGAAAGCGTTGCGGCAGATCGCGCAAGCGCCCCATCAGGTGCGCGCCCACGCGTGCGGCGTTGTCGACTAACTCCTGTTCCAGCAGCTCGATGGTCGCCAGGGAGGCAGCCACCGCCACCGGATTCCCGCCGAATGTCGACGCATGCGCGCCCGGTGGCCAATTCATCAACTCCGCCCGCGCCACCATCGCCCCCAGGGGCAATCCGCTCGCGATTCCCTTCGCCAAAGCCATCACATCCGGTTGCAGCCCAAAGTGCTCACTCGCGAACATTTTCCCGGTCCGCCCCATGCCGCTCTGAACCTCGTCGGCCACCAGAAGAATCCCGTGCCTGTCCGCCAGACGCCGCAGCTCGTCAAAGAATTTTCGCGGAGGCACCACGTAACCGCCTTCCCCTTGTATCGGTTCCACGAAAATCGCGGCGACATCTTGCGGCGCAACCGATGTGCGAAATAGCTCAGTCTCAATTGCCGTGACGCACTCCACTGCGCAGGAATCCGGCTCTTTTCCATAAGGACAGCGGTAGCAATAGGCATACGGCATATGATGAGCCCCGGGCATCACCGGAAAGAACCCCTTTTGCTGTGTGCTTTTGCTTGCAGTTAACGCCAGCGATCCCATGGTCCGCCCATGAAATGCGCCCACGAATGCCACAAATTGGCCGCGTCCCGACTGATACCGTGTGAGCTTGATGGCGGCCTCGATCGCTTCGGTCCCTGAATTGCCAAAGTAAACGCGTCGTGGAGAACCACCAGCCGAAACCAGGGATGCCAGCTTTTCCGCCAGCGCCACCATATTTTCGTAGTAAAAGTCCGTTCCCGACATATGGATCAGCTTGGCAGCCTGCTCCTGGATCGCCTTCACGACCTGGGGATGGCAGTGCCCAGTGGCCACGACGGCAATTCCGGCCGCGAAATCCAGGAACCGGTTGCCATCCGGGTCCTCGACGATGGCTCCTTCCCCACGCTCAGCTACTAGGGGATAAGACCTTGTGTAAGAAGGAGATATAACTTGACCGTCGCGTTCGATTATGGCTCGGGCCTTGGGACCGGGCAACGCCGTTATCAGCTTGGGCAGCATCGTTTTAGCTCCTTCCGCATCCAACCTTACAGATCTAATAATAGGACACTAAGATTATTGCATAGCATTACGCTAATATGCTATAGTCTCTTCAAGAGGACGGCACGTTATGGATTTTAACCGCTTTACGGAAAAACTCCAGGAAGGTTTCCGCACGGCACAGTCCGTTGCTGCCGGACGCGGCAATCAACAAATCGACGTCGAGCATCTCCTTCTGGCGCTACTCGAACAACAAGGCGGCCTCGCCCAGTCGATACTCGCTAGGGCAGACATCAAGCTTGAGGACGTCCATCGCCGTCTGATCCAGGAACTCGACAAGCTCCCCAAGGTCTCCGGCTCCAGCGTCGGACTCGACCAGATTTACATCACTGCCCGGCTGCAAAAACTGCTGACTGCGGCCGAGAACGAAGCCAAGCGCCTCAAGGACGAGTACGTCTCGATCGAGCACGTCATGCTCGCCGCCACCGACGAAAAAGTTTTCAAAGACCTGGGCGTCACCCGCGACCGCCTGATGCGCGTGCTTCAGGAAGTTCGTGGATCGCAGCGCGTCACCACTCAGAATCCCGAAGCCACTTACGAAGCTCTCGAAAAATACGGCCGGGATCTGACCAAGGCTGCCGCGCAGAACAAGCTCGACCCGGTCATCGGCCGCGACGAAGAAATCCGCCGCGTGATCCAGGTCCTCTCGCGGCGCACCAAAAACAATCCCGTACTCATCGGCGAGCCCGGCGTTGGCAAAACCGCTATCGTCGAAGGCTTGGCCCAGCGCATCATCCGCGGCGACGTCCCCGAAGGTCTGAAAGACAAGAAAGTTGTTTCGCTCGACATGGGCGCCCTGATCGCCGGGGCCAAGTTCCGTGGGGAATTCGAGGAACGCCTCAAAGCCGTCCTTAAGGAAGTCCAATCATCGGAAGGCCGGATCATCCTCTTTATCGACGAGCTCCACACCGTGGTCGGCGCAGGGAAAGCCGAGGGCGCCATGGACGCCGGCAACCTATTGAAGCCCATGCTGGCTCGCGGCGAGCTGCATTGCATCGGCGCAACCACGCTCGACGAATATCGCAAACATATCGAAAAGGATGCGGCCCTCGAACGCCGTTTCCAGACCGTTCTGGTCGACCAGCCGTCGGTCGAAGACACCATCTCCATCCTTCGTGGCCTGCGCGAGCGCTATGAAGTCCATCATGGCGTCCGCATCAAGGATTCGAGCCTGGTCGCCGCCGCCGTCCTCAGCAACCGGTACATTTCTGACCGGTTCTTGCCGGATAAAGCTATCGATCTCGTTGATGAAGCCGCGGCCAAGCTGCGCACCGAGATTGACTCCATGCCGGCCGAGCTCGACGAAGCCACTCGCCGTCAAATGCAGCTCGAAATCGAGCGGGAAGCGCTGAAGAAAGAATCCGACGCCGCCTCGCGCGAACGCCTCGCCAAGATCGAGAAAGAATTAGCCGAGCTCAAGACCTCGACGGCCAGCCTCCGCGCTCAGTGGCAGGCCGATCAGGAAGCCCTGAAGAAACAGCGCGAAATTCGCGCACAGATCGACCACGTCAAGACCGAAATCGAACAGGCCGAACGCGCCTACGATCTGAACAAGGCTGCCGAGCTGAAATACGGCAAACTCACGGCTCTCGAAAAACAACTGGAGAAAGAGGCGCATGCGCCCACACTCCTCAAAGAGGAAGTCGACGAAGAGGATATCGCCCAGATTGTCAGCCGCTGGACCGGGATTCCCTTATCGAAGCTCCTCGAAGGCGAGGTCCAGAAGCTGTTGCATCTACCTGAGGAGCTGCACAAGCGTGTGGTCGGCCAGGACGAAGCCGTCGAAGCGGTCGCCGATGCCGTCATGCGCGCCCGCGGCGGTCTGAAAGATCCCAAGCGGCCCATCGGCAGCTTCATTTTCCTGGGACCCACTGGCGTCGGCAAAACCGAGTTGGCCCGCGCGCTGGCGCAATATCTCTTTGACGACGAGCGCTCCCTGATCCGCATTGACATGTCGGAGTATCAAGAAAAACATACGGTGTCACGCTTGGTCGGCGCGCCTCCCGGATACGTCGGTTACGAAGAGGGCGGCCAGTTGACCGAAGCCGTCCGCCGCCGGCCGTATTGCGTGATTCTGCTGGACGAAATCGAGAAAGCCCACAGTGACGTGTTCCACGTCCTGCTGCAACTGCTCGACGACGGACGGCTGACCGACGGCCAGGGACGCACGGTCGATTTCAAGAACACCATCGTGATCATGACCTCGAACGCGCAGCAGGAAGACCTGCCGCGCCTGTTCCGGCCTGAATTCCTCAACCGCGTCGACGAAGTCATAAACTTCCACCGGCTCACGCAGGAAGAGCTGAAGAAGATCGTCGATATCCAACTGGAAACCCTGCGAGCGCGCCTTGCGGAGCGCCATATCGATCTGCAGCTAACCGACGCGGCACGCGCCCATCTGGTCACCGTTGGTTACGATCCGGCGTACGGCGCACGCCCGCTCAAACGCGCCATTCAGAAGGAAGTCGAGACGCCGCTCGCCCGCATGCTGGTCGCGGGCGAGGTTCGCGACGGCAAGAAAGTCCTTCTGGATTTCCGCCAGGATGAGATGGTGTTCGAGGTAGAGTCCCCGAAGGCAGTCCGAGCATCTTAAACACGAGGCGTTTAAAACACGAGACGGAGAAACGAACATGCCTGACGAAGAAAAAATCCAAACACTGCCGTTGTTGGCGCTGAAGAACTCCGTGCTGTTTCCCGGTCTTCTGATGCCGTTGGGAGTCGGCCGCAAGGCGTCCGTCGCCGCGGTCGAATCGGCTTTGACTACCGAGGACAAGGAAGTCATCGTTGTGGCGCAAAAGGACCCCAGCGTCGAGACGCCCGGTGCAGCCGATTTGTACACCATCGGCACGCGCGCGGTCATCCGCAAGTCGGGACGTCCGCGCCCCGACCACATCGATCTGTTTGTGCAGGGCATGGAGCGGGTGGTCATCGTCAAAGTCGAGGAGAACAGTTTCCTGCAGGCGAAGGTTCGCACTCTGCCTCTGCCCGATGATTCCAGCCGGGAGCTGGAGGCGTTGAGCCTGTCCGTGGTCGAGGTGGCGTCCAAGTATGTCAACCTGATGCAAGGCCAGCCGGCGCAAGAGATCGCTCAGGCCTTCGCCGCCCAAAGCGATCCGCTGCAGCTGGCATTCCTGGTCGGTTCGGTTATGAACCTCGATGTAGAGAAGGAGCAATCGCTGCTTGAAACCTCCACCCGGATCGAGGCTCTGCGCATGGTCCTGGGCTGGCTCTCGCACGAAGTGGATGTGGCCGAGCTGCGCGCCAAAGTTACCGAAAAAGCCAAGTCGGAGATGTCCAAAGAGCAGCGCGAATATGTGCTGCGCCAGCAGAAGAAGGCCATTGAGCAGGAGCTTGGCGAAGGCAAGACCGACGAAGCCGAGGTGGAAACCCTGCGCGAGAAACTCGCTAAAGCCGATCTTCCGGAAGATGTCCGCAAGGAAGCCGATCGCGAGCTGGAACGTCTAGAAAAAATTAATTCGGCTTCGCCCGAGCACAACGTGATCCGCACCTGGCTCGAATACGTGATCGAGCTGCCGTGGAAAAAGCGCAGCGAGGACAATCTGGATCTGAAGCGGGCCCGCGAGGTCCTCGATGAGGACCACTATGGCATCGCCAAGGTCAAAGAGCGCATCGTTGAGCAGCTCGCCGTGCTGAAGCTGAACCCGGAAGCCAAGGCTCCGATTCTCTGCTTTGTGGGTGCGCCAGGTGTCGGCAAAACCTCCTTGGGACAATCCATTGCTCGCGCGCTGGGACGCAAGTTCGAACGCATGAGCCTGGGCGGCCTGCACGATGAAGCTGAGATGCGCGGCCACCGCCGCACCTATATCGGCGCGCTTCCTGGACGCCTCATCCAGTCCATGCGGCGCGCGGGATTTATGAATCCCGTGCTGATGCTGGACGAAGTCGACAAGCTTGGGCGTGATTTCCGCGGCGATCCCGCCGCGGCCTTGCTTGAGATTCTCGATCCCGAACAGAATAAGACATTCCGGGACAACTATCTGGACCTGCCCTTCGATTTGTCGAAGGTCCTGTTCATCACCACGGCGAATACGCTGGATACAATTCCTGCGCCGCTGCTCGACCGCATGGAAATCCTGCGCCTTTCGGGCTACAGCGAGGAAGAGAAAACTCAAATCGCCAAACGTTACCTGCTGCCTAAGCTTTTGCAGTATACCGGCCTGACCGCCGAACAGTGCGTGATTACCGACGAAGCGCTCCAGAAGGTCATCACGTCTTATACACGCGAGGCCGGCGTCCGGCGCTTAGAGCAGATGCTTGGGCGCTTGATCCGCAAGGTCGCGGTCAAGTTCGCTGAAGGCGAAGCCGGTCCCGTGGTGGTCCACGGCGACGATGTTCCCGAGATGCTGGGACCCGAAGCCATCTTGCCTGAGCTGGCTCGGAAGGAACTCCCTGCCGGTGTCGCAACTGGCCTGGCCTGGACCGAAACCGGCGGCGATGTGCTGTACATCGAAGCCGCGCTTCTGCCCGACGGCAAGGAGCTGACCATCACCGGCCAACTGGGCGAGGTCATGCAGGAATCGGCTAAGACGGCTCGCAGCTATCTGTGGAGCCACGCGGCTGAATTCGGACTGGATCCGAGCCTGTTCCTCAAGAGCGGTCTCCACATCCACGTCCCGGCCGGAGCCATTCCCAAGGACGGCCCTTCGGCGGGCGTGACGATGACTACTGCGCTCGCCTCGCTCTACTCCGGGGTTCCGGCTCGTAGTGACACCGCCATGACCGGCGAGGTTACACTGACCGGTCTGGTGTTGCCTATCGGCGGTCTCAAAGAGAAGGTGCTGGCGGCGCGGCGCGCGGGTATCAAGCGCGTGATTGTGCCTCGCGGCAACCAGAAGGATCTGCGCGATCTGCCGGATGACGTTCGCAACGAGATGGAGTTCATCTTCGCCGACCGCGTCCGCGACGTCCTGGCCGCGATGCTTCCGGGCGTGGTCCCGGAAGCTCCGGCCAACGTAGTCCCCGCCGCTCCTCCCAGAGCGGCATAGGCCGAACAGTCTGTGCCGGAAAAAAAATCGTTTCGGCACACCTCCGGTTGCGATGTGCTGTCGGCAGGACATCGGTCTTGACAGCTTAGGGCGCGCCTATGCGTAACTGGCTTGTAAATTAAAATGGCAGAGCCTGCAATACGCGCCCTGTTTCTCGCTCGTTCGCGCCCTTGACGATCTCAGCATCGAGGTTCCCGCCGGATCCGTATTCGGTTTTCTCGGCCCCAACGGCGCCGGTAAGACGACCACAATTCGGCTGCTGCTCGGCTTGATCGAACCAACCGGCGGAAGCGCTCAGGTGCTGGGCTTTGATACGCGGACGCAGGGTGCGGAGATCCGCGCCCGCACTGGGGCGCTGCTCGAACACTCCGGCCTTTACGAGAGGCTCAGCGCGGAGGATAACCTGCGGTTCTATGGGCGCGTCGCTCACATGCCCAAAGCGCAACTCGACCAGCGCATCCAGGAACTGCTGACTCATCTCGGTCTGTGGGAACGGCGCAAGGAAGCCGTGGTGAAGTGGAGCCGCGGCATGAAGCAGAAGCTGGCCATCGCCCGGCCCCTGCTGCACCGCCCCGGACTCGT
>Ga0157369_10001372_pt1 | contig 29999 bp, 32 predicted proteins | sample C25metaG_FD_113461 | JGI IMG/M metagenome (GOLD analysis project Ga0157369, IMG submission 113461) | Corn rhizosphere microbial communities from Kellogg Biological Station, Michigan, USA - C2-5 metaG | ecosystem: Host-associated > Plants > Roots > Rhizosphere > Soil | place: USA: Michigan... | reverse complement strand
CGGCCATCACCGCCGCCACGTCGGGCATCGCTTCATAACTGGCCAGCCGCGAATCAACATACTGCCGAAAATCAGCGCGGAGTTCCGGCTGGGCGGTTGATGGCAGCAGGTCGATGCGCAGATATGCCGTTCCAATAGCGTTTGCTTCCTGAACGATCAAGTCGCGCCGTCGCTCGAATCTCGACGCAGCCCCGGAAAACGTGAAGGCGATGAGTAAGCTCAGGAGGCCAAAAATAACTCCCTCCATCGCTCCGAACCCTTCGAATCCACTGTCAGGGTAACGCGACAAACGCCGGAGTCCAGTAGTACGCCCGATTACTAGCATCAGGACGATGCCCACGAATAGCGCACCGATGAAAGCCCAAACCGAGTAAATGCTCGAAAACATGGATTTTCAATTTTACGGAAGCAGGCACGGATAGTCCAGGAGAGGACTCAAAGAGGATCCTTGCTAACAGTACCGGGAGCCCGCAAGTATCAAACCGCCGGTCTTCATCCAGACGCGTTCTGTGTCAACGGGGAGGATTGACTACGACATAAGTAGTGTTCCCGCCTGCGAATTGGGGTTGGTACCAGGTGTTGCCGCACTGCTGATAGGAAATGCCGTTGACGGCGACCACAGTACAGGACGGCGGTACGGTATTCACTACCGAACCGATAACTGCCGCAGTGACCATCGCGGTTGCTGTGACAGCAGCCGCCGTAGCCACGGGATGATAACAGCAACCGCCGCCATAATAGCCGCCACCGTAGTAGCCACCATGGACATTCACGTCAACGTTGCGGTTCACGTTGACGTTCGTATTGCGATTTACGTTTGTGTTCCGGTTTACGTTCGCGTTCCGATTGACATTTTGATTTCGATTAACGCTGCTACGCGAGCTTGCGCGAGCAACTCCTCCTCCACGTGGCCCGGGGAGGGCTGTACCGGCTAAGAGAAGCGCGAGCGCGGGCATAAGGTAGCGGCGAGTGTTCAATGTCATAATCGGCGTCTCCTATTTCTCTTTAGCTTCAGCGAAAACGATCTTGTGGGCGTCTGGAGGAGGGTCGAATATGAAGGCCGCGTCATTGTACGACGGGGCTAGGTTCCAGATAAGGACAGATGTATGTTGCGGGCGGGCTGCATCCGTCGTGGTAGTCGAAACAAGTTTTCTGGGAAGCGGATGGGTGCCTAGCTGAACCCAGACTTGCCAATCCAGACCGGGTTGGCGGAACGCATAATGTTCGCATGAAATACCCCCGATCTCACCGGCTCCGATGTCGGTTGCAGAAGTGATCTCGTCGGTGGCGCGTGGGGGCCTCCCCAAAGGAACAGATCCACCAGAGGGATTTGAATGTCGTATTTTTTATCGAGAACATCTGCCAATTCGACGACCGTAGGAGGGGCTTTCACCGTTGCATAGAAGCCCGCACGCCGCGCAAAAAGCGTGAACGCTTCGCCGTCATATAGGAACAGCTGCGAATTCAGTTCGCCATTTATATCGACCCGCATCTTGTTGGGCGAGCTGGCAAGTATGTTGGTGGTGTGGCCGTATTGCACCTTCTCCCCATTCTCCAGAACATCTTCGTCGGTGACTGCTGCCTCCACCTGGAAATCCTTCAGGGTTCTGAGATACTTGCCCATGTCGTTCAGCGCCTTCATCGCATCGGTGTCGATCTGGTCTGATTTCGATTCGCTCGCTTGTTGTGCCAGGAGCGGCCCGGAAAGCCCAACACTAATCACCAGAAGCGCAATTAGGTACTCGATGGTTCGTTTTATCAGATAGGTCCAATCTGTACTTGTCTTAATCAGCCGGCGGCGTCCAATTGGTCTTGCCAACAATCCAGTCGATCAGAACTATTCTGCGGCAGTAGCGCGGGAGATGCAATGAGACTTTAGCCCAGTGCTCGTTTAACGAAAACGCAATCTAGAATCGGGAAATCATCCCGTCGCCGAGGAGTATAGTCGAATCCCGATCCTCCGGCCATCGGACCTTAGGCTAGCAGCGTCGTACTGCTGTTCTTCGTTTCATGCTGTAGCAAACTCGCCATCGAGCGACATGGCAATGGGCGCATCTGTCAAACCGGCTAAAACTGCTTTTAAACCGAACAGACGATCAGGATCTCTTTTTTGCCCTCGAGCAACAGCTGTAAAACAGAAGAAGATGTCCGGCGGATGCGAGCCTTAACTTCTTCCTCACAAAGCACCCTTGGGCCCGATGGCGATATTGTCGCCGGTTACAGCAAGGAGTGGGCCTACTCCAAGGTAAAAGTTAGAAATTGGAGTTTCGCATCGCGTTGGATCTGTAGCACAACCGGCGCGCCAGAGGGCAGCGCCTTCAATGCCGCTCGCAGCGTCTCCAGCGTTGTCATGGGCTGTCCGTTCATCTGTCGGATGACATCCCCGGTCACCAGCGGTACCTCACTGGCCGAACCGGCGGCCTTCGCCGCGACAATAATTCCGAACGGCTCGCGCAATCCGGAAACCATCGATGCGATCTTGTAGTCGATCTCGACGCCGAGTATTCCGAGAGCAGGCACCAGATTCTTTCCAGGATCCGCCAACGAAATCACCTGGTCCATATCGTGTTTTTCTTCCACGACGGGCACGTTGAAAGTCGCCGGAGTCGCTCCGCGGAGTACTACGACCTGCGCCTTGTCTCCGAAATCGCGCAAGAGAAAGTGGTAGCTAACGGTCGGCAAATTGTCGGCTGGTTGGCCGTCAAGTGAGACCAAAATATCGCCGACCATAATGCCCGAGGCTTCGGCGGGGCCTCCAGGCAACACGTCCGAAATGATGACGCCATAGTTTCTAGGCAGCTTGAGTGCTGTTGCCATCGCCGGAGTGATGGCTTGAACGCCTATGCCGATCTCTTCCCGGCGCAAATGTCCGTATTGTTTCAACTGGTGATAGACGGTTCTCACTGTGGCGCAAGGGATGGCAAATCCCAGCCCTTCGTTTCCGCCCGATTGAGACAGGATAAACGTGTTCATGCCGACAACTTCACCGTCCACATTTACGAGCGGGCCGCCCGAATTTCCTGGATTCACGGGCGCGTCCGTCTGGATATAGATCAGTGGGGAATCGGAATCGGTCTGCCGTGCAACGGCCGAAATGAGTCCGTGGGTCACTGTGTTCCGAAGCCCCTGCGGGCTTCCAAAAGCAAATACGGTTTCGCCTTGCCGCAAATTCCGGTACGTAGCGAGCGGGAGTGCGGGAAGCTTTGGGCCATCCACCTTCAAGACCGCCAGGTCGATTTCGCGTGTCTGCCCGACGATCCGAGCCGGGACGATTGTAACTTTGCCTGAAAGGGCGGACTCCAACGATCCATCGGAATCGGGCGGTGGGAGAACGACCTCAATGCGCTGCGCACCGGCTACAACATGAGCATTCGTCACAATGTAACCTTCAGGATCGATAACAAAGCCGGATCCGACTGCACGTTGCCGTCCGAGCGATCCTCCTGTTCGTCCGGGACTTTCTTCTAAAGTTCCATAGCCCGTGACCAGAATCTGCACAACGCTTGGCGCAACCTGCTTAATCAGCGTGTCGACCAATTGATTGGCCCTTCGCAAGGTATCTCGCGGATTTTCCGATGCAGGCGCGGCCGCTTTCGGCTTTGCCGTTTGAGCGGAGGCAATCGGACCGATGCCCAGTGCCATCACGAGCGTCGCAAGCTTCAACCTGGTCAAGGCGATGTGCTTCACCGTTCTCTTTTTCTCCTCCTCGACCTGCTCAATGCCGGACCCTTCTTGCAATCGGAATAGCTGTTGGTTGCTTAAATTACATTTGTTTGATTTGAACCGCGCTGTTGATCATCGCTGGCCGGTACCGCGAATTTGCGAAGCATCTGTTTTAAATATGTTTTCTGCGATTGTCTCGATTTATTTTGTTTTCTTCTGTGATCAGGGGCTGAATTAGTTGGTGCGGCAAAAACCCATGCGTCGAAGGTCGTGCTTTCCGTAATGAAGTTGATTGCCCCTAGGGCGTATGCTCTTTCCCTGCATGGTTGAACACATCAATTCCAAATTTCGGCTTTCCCTTCGTTCCGCTGATTGTGACCGGGATGTCCGCCCCGCCGCCTTTCTTTTTGAACATCAGCGAGGCGGGTTGTAGTAAAAGGGACTTCCACCAGGAATCGACCATTTGAGATATTGACGCCTTCGTTAAAACGTGTCCGTGGAATTCAAATTTCTGGCCGTCCAAAGAGTATTCGCCCAGTAAGTTCACATTTGCACCTGGCAGCTTATAGGCAAGCTCGCTGAACTGAAGAACTCCCGCGTTCAGAATAAATCGCCCTTGCATTTGAGAAGCGATGTCCGCCGCTCCCGGTCTCGCCTTCTCGGGTTTGCCTTGGGCTCGGAGGCTGAGCATGTCTACTTTGTCCTGCACCTCCCGGTTGGTGAAGTGAATGTTCTTGAGCATGAACTTACCATCCAGGCCGAGTTTCTGCGAGACACTTTCGGTGCCGGGCGGGATTTGCAGCTTTGCCTTCGTGCTGATCAAGGCGCTCATGACGGGTGGCTCCGTTTTCACGGCCAGCGCCAGAAAATCTTGCAATTGACAATCACTGACATCCACATCAAGAGCAATGCGGTGCCCTTTACCTTTGATATTGATTACAGCGCCACTGGTAGTAAAGTGCGAGCCACCGAGTTGTGCATCCACGGGCTGTAGATAGGTATCGCCGCTCGTCCCGTCCACGATCGCATGAAACCGTGTGTGGAGTGACATGGGGTGGTTGGCTGTATCGATGGAAAAATCCGGTGTCTCCGTTGTCCCATGGATGTCAATTCGGTCGAGTTGCCCTTTGAAGTCGCCTATCGACGAAAGAATGCCGCCAATGCCCTTGATCGTGTTTAAATCAGCGTGCTCGAACGTGTAATGCCCGGTGACCGAGGAATCGCCCGGGTTCTCCGTCTGCCATGGCCCAAAGGTGCCCGTGGAATGGATCTCGCCCCTTGGCACTGCATTCGTCAGCGTGGCCTGATACTTCCAGGGTGAATTCGGACCGACATTCTGCAGGGCAATATGTTTCAGTTCGAAGTCCTTCGGATCTTTATCCGGCTTGGACGTGCCGATAATAAGCCGTGAATTATCGCAGACGATCTCATCCACCACGATCTTGATTTTTCCGCTCTTTCGATCGTCGCTAGCACCAGCCTGGCGGCGCATCTCGCGCGGGGGAATCTTGATTTCGAGGCCGGTGACGGCCACTGTTCCAACGTGCATGGGCTTGAAAAACAGGCCAATGATTCCCGAGTGAAATGAGAAATGTTCCAGCGCAATGAGAGGATCTCTCGCCCCTGCGGCCATCACACTGTCGGGCGGATAAATTTTCAGGCCATCGCCGCTAACCTCGAGTCCGCGCAGCAGGGATACTCGTAAATTAGTCAATTCCACGCGGCTTTTGAAATGTGTGCTGAGCGTCTCTACGATGCGGCCTTGCAAAATGGGCGCTGCTTGCCGCACGACTACCTCGACAACAATCACTAACACCACGAAGGCGATCGCTGCTGCGATCCCGACCTTGAACCAGACACTTCGCTTCTCTGCCACAGTTCCTGTTCACTCCTATCCCAAGCCCGTTTGCTCAAAGCTTACAGGATTAGGCAAGATACGCGAGACACATTAGCCAGCTATGCTATTTGGCGAGCGAAATGAGAATAGCAGTTTGCGCGATAGGGCTCTGTGAACACACCAAAACTAGCCTTACGTGACCGCGTGAAAATCGGCCAATGAGATTTGGGCGCGCTTGCACCCTCGGTCTTCGATTCGGATGACAAGCTGCAACTACCAAACGGCTATCGCGCCGGTCCATCGGCTCGTACACCAGCTCAGCCCCGCTGTTTACAATAGAGCCCTACATCGAACTGATCTTGATGTACCTTCTGATGTCGGGCCAAACCGCAATCAGTCCTGCCACGGCCAGACTCATCACAACCACTCCGAATATCCGCCCATTCGACATGCCAGCCACCTTTCTAAATTTCGGTTAGTAGCCAAGACCGTCTCGGTAGGGATAAAGGCGGCTCGACAGTTACATCATCTCCTAAGAGGACACGCTTTTGATGTGAATTGTTTCGGCCCCGTCGTACCAGGCTGTTTTTGGACTTCGTCCCAGCCCCCACAATGATGGGCGTTGATAGGATATAGGCGGAAAAGTATCCGTCTCCCTTTTGTAAACTTCCGCCCCCAAGAGCCGCAGTGAAGGAGAAAACGAATATGGCGCATCCTTCCCCCGGCGAGCGGCAAAGCCTCGCCGCCAGGGGGGTTGCTGAGATCGATATTCTCTGGATTACCGCGGGTCTCGGCTGCGATGGTGACACGATCGCCATGACGGCGGCGACTCAGCCAAGCCTGGAAGACGTGCTACTGGGGGCGTTGCCATGGCTCCCGAAGGTGAGGCTCCACAATCCCTTCATTGCATTTGAGAACGGTGACGATTTTCTCGAGCCTTTCCATCGCGCTTCAGCAGGCGGATTGGCGCCCTTCATCCTTGTCGTCGAGGGATCCATCCCGAACGAACAGAACAAGGAAGAAGGCTATTGGGCATCGTTCGGTACCGACCAAAAAACGGGCCAACCGATCACTACCTGCGAATGGATTGATCGTTTGGCGTCCAAAGCCTGGGCGGTAGTCGCTGCCGGAACGTGCGCAACCTATGGCGGGATTCACGCGATGGAAGGAAACCCCACGGGATGTATGGGTCTGGCCGATTATCTAGGCTGGCAGTGGAAATCGCAAGCAGGCATTCCGATAGTTTGCGTTCCAGGATGTCCGGTCCAGCCTGACAACATGATGGGGACGCTGCTTTACCTCCTCTATCAGGCGGTGGATCGCGCGCCCATGATTCCTCTCGATAACTCTTTGCGCCCTGAGTGGCTCTTCGGCCAGACGGTGCACGAAGGCTGCGACCGGGGCGGCTACTATGAGCAGGCTGAGTTCGCGGAGGAATATGGATCACGACTGTGTATCGTCAAACTCGGCTGCTGGGGCCCAGTGGTGCAATGCAATGTCGGCAAGCGCGGCTGGACGTCAGGCATCGGCGGGTGCCCAAATGTCGGAGGGATCTGCATCGGCTGTACCATGCCCGGATTCCCGGACAAGTTCATGCCGTTTATGAACCAGCCGCCGGGATCACTATTATCATCCCAGGCGGTCTCGACTTATGGCAGAGCTATCCACGCCTTGCGCCGGTTTACTCTGGAGTCGCTCAACAAGGAGCCTGCGTGGCGGAGACGCTGAGGGCGGGAGAACTGGAAGAAGCCGAAGCTGTACTCTCGGGACTCGCCGGAATGTTCCTGCAGCCCGATACAGGTTCCAATCGGCCAAATCTCGATGCAAAGTACCGGACGTTACTCGAGCAAATTCCGGCTGTCGTATTCATGGTGTATCTAGACGGGGGTAGCGGCGAAGCCTACGTCAGTCCCCAAATCGAAGCGATGTTAGGATTTTCGCGCGTGGAATGGCTCGAGGATCCAATTCGCTGGTACGCGCGAATTCATCCGGACGATAAGGACCGCTGGAGTGCCGAAGCGGCCGAAATGTTTCTGACCGGCAAGCCTTTGCGGTCGGTATATCGGGTGATTGCGCGCAGTGGAAATACGGTCTCCTTTCATTGCGAGGCGAAAATGGTTCGCCGCGACGACGGCCAGCCCTGGTTCATCCACGGAGTCGCGTTTGATGTCACCGAGCTCAAGCTGGCCGAGCAGGCGCTGCGCGACGAACGCACGGAGTCCAGGCGTCTCGAAGAGGCCATTCTCGACATCAGCGGCCGCGAACAGACCCGCATCGGCCAGGATCTGCACGACGGCCTGGGCCAGCACCTGACAGGAATCGCTTTTATGAGTAAGGTGCTGCAACAGAAACTAACCGAGAAGTCTATGCCGGAAGCCGCGGCAGCCGCCAAGATCGTAGCGCTCGTCAACGAGGCAATTCACAAGACGCGAGAACTTTCGCGCGGGCTGCTACCAGTGTTGTCCGACCCGAGCGGACTCATGTCGGCGCTGGAGAGGTTGGCCTCCGAACTTGAGGATCTATTCCACATCTGGTGCCGCTTCCTGTGCCCTGAGCCGGTATTGATTCACGACAACACGCTCGCCACGCATCTCTACCGCATCGCCCAGGAAGCCGCCAACAATGCCATCAGGCATGGATGCGCCAGCCAGATCGGGATCACGCTCGCGGCCGCCGAGGATAAGATCGCGCTGACGATAGAGGACGATGGGGTGGGAATACCCGAGACGCTTTCCGGCACCGGCATGGGTTTGCACATAATGGACTATCGCGCCAAGATGATTGGTGGGACGATCGAGATTCAGCGGGCCCCTGGGCGTGGAACCCGCGTAATGTGTTCGTTTGCTCCGAAGTTGGCTCATGACGCCGCTGGAACAGCCCGCCTGTAGAACTACCGGCAAGACCAGAATCCTGGTTGTGGACGACCATCCCATTGTGCGTCAGGGCTTGTCGCAGCTTATCAATCAGGAAGCGGACTTGACCGTCTGTGGGCAGGCGGAGGAGGCGACCGCTGCCTTGGAAGCGATGACCACGCTGCGACCCGATTTCGTGATTGTGGATATTTCGCTGAACGGTCCGGACGGCCTGGATCTGCTCAAAACCATCCGCGCCCAGGACCCGGCCATGCCCGTCCTGATCCTTTCGATGCACGACGAAGCGCTCTACGCCGAGCGAGCTCTGCGTGCGGGCGCGAATGGCTACATCATGAAACAGGAGGCCGCCGAAACGGTCTCCAATCGACGGCCTCTCGGATAGGGAACTCGAAGTTTTTCGTCTCATTGGCCGCGGCCATGCCACACGCCAGATCGCCGAAGAGTTGCACCTAAGCGTGAAGACGGTGGAAACTTACCAGGCGCACCTTAAGGACAAGCTCTCACTGAAAAGCGGCCGCGAACTCGCACAACATGCCGTACGTTGGGTGGCCAGCGGTCAGACAATCTAGGCGTTATCGGGAATTCCCCGATGACCGAAACGGGCACAGTCCCCGATTGGCACACTCTCCAATGTTCAATAAAATTCAGATGGAAGTAATGCATCCCGGAAGATAACATCTACCTTCTGGATTCCGAATTCACAAGGCGAGGTCTGCCATGCCTGAAGTAGTTCCCTATGGCCGTAGCACTCAGAAATCTCCAGTAACTCCCGAAATACACGTAGTCTGGATGACCTCGGGATTAGGCTGCGATGGAGATTCTGTTTCTGTAACTGCGGCGAGTCAACCAAGCATCGAAGACGTTCTGCTGGGAGCAATACCGGGACTGCCTAAAGTGCATCTCCACAATCCTGTGCTTGCCTACGAGAATGGCGGCGACTTCCTGAAGTATTGGTATATGGCGGAGCAGGGTAAGCTCGAGCCGTTTGTGCTGGTGGTGGAAGGCTCTATCCCCAATGAAAGGATCAAGAAGGAAGGATATTGGGCTGCGCTCGGGACCGACCCGGTCACGGACCAGCCGATTACGACGAATGAATGGCTCGACCGGCTGGCACCCAAAGCGCTCGCAGTGATCGGCGCCCGTACCTGCGCTACGTATGGCGGAATCCACGCAATGCAAGGCAACCCGACGGGTTGTATGGGACTCAACGATTACTTGGGCTGGGACTGGCGCTCGAAAGCCGGCGTGCCTGTTGTGAACGTTCCCGGATGTCCGGTGCAGCCGGATAATTTCATGGAGACCATTCTCTACCTTCTGTATCAAGTGGCGGGACTCGCGCCCATGATTCCGCTCGACGACGTTGGACGTCCGGAATGGCTGTTCGGCAGGACCGTGCATGAAGGCTGCGATCGAGCTGGTTATTACGAGCAGGGCGATTTCGCCCATGAGTACGGATCACCGAAGTGCATCGTGAAACTCGGCTGCTGGGGACCGGTGGTCAACTGCAACGTGCCAAAGCGTGGATGGATGGCCGGAATCGGGGGCTGTCCGAACGTAGGTGGAATCTGCATTGGCTGCACGATGCCGGGATTCCCGGACAAATTCATGCCGTTCATGGACGAGCCACCCGGCGGAAAGGTCTCGACGAGCGCTTCGAGTATTTATGGGCGCGCAATTACCGCGCTGCGGTCCATTACGCAAGCCACGCTCAACAAGGAGCCCCGCTGGCGGCATGCTCGCGCCGAATTGACCACAGGCTATCACCCCAGATCGTATTAAGAAATCGAGAAGGAGGCACGATATGAGCACGACTACCGAACCAATCACAAGCACGCCCAGCAAGTCGAGAAAGCTCGTGGATATGAACTGGGACCCGATCACCCGGATCGTAGGAAGTCTGGGAATCTTCACGAAGATCGACTTCGAGAACCGTGAAGTGGCCGAATGCCACAGCACGTCCTCCATCTTTCGCGGTTACAGCCTTTTCATGAAGGGCAAAGATCCTCGCGATGCCCATTTCATCACCAGCCGCATCTGCGGGATCTGCGGAGATAATCATGCCACCTGTGCCACTTACGCGCAGAACATGGCGTTTGGTGTGCGGCCTCCAGCACTCGCGGAGTGGATTGTCAATCTCGGAGAAGCGGCCGAATATATGTTCGACCACAATATTTTCCAAGACAATCTGGTTGGCGTGGATTTCTGCGAGCAGATGGTGAAGGAAACCAATCCAGGTGTCTTCACGAAGGCAGAGAAGACGGCTTCCCCGCACTCAAATCTGCATGGATTCCGCACAATCGCTGATATCATGCGGGCGCTCAATCCGTTCACCGGGTCTTTCTATCGCGAGACGTTGCAAATGAGCCGCATGACGCGCGAGATGTTCTGTCTAATGGAAGGCCGGCACGTGCATCCCTCAACGCTCTATCCGGGTGGTGTCGGGACCGTGCCCACCGTGCAACTATTTACGGACTATCTGGTCCGGTTGATGAAGTATGTCGAGTTCATGAAGAAGGTCGTCCCGCTGCATGACGATCTCTTCGACTTTTTCTACGACGCACTTCCCGGCTACGAAAAAGTGGGCCAACGCCGCATCCTACTCGGCTGCTGGGGATCGTTCAACGATCCAGATTATTGCGATTACACCTACCGGAGCATGACCGACTGGGGCCGCAAGATGTTCGTCACTCCAGGCGTGGTGGTTGATGGCAAGCTCGTCACAACCGACCTTGTAGATATTAATCTGAACATTCGTATTCTGCTTGGAAGCTCGTACTACGATGATTGGCAAAACGCCGAGACATTCGTGAGGACCGATCCTCTGGGCAATCCGGTGGATCAACGCCATCCCTGGAATCAAACCACCGTTCCACGGCCACAAAAGCGTGATTTCGACGGGAAATACACCTGGGTCATGTCGCCCCGCTGGTATGACAAGCGCACGGGCGATCACCTGGCGCTCGATACTGGTGGCGGCCCCATTGCGCGTTTTTGGGCAACGGCACTCGCCGGGCTGGTGGATTGCGGATACGTCAAAGCGACTGGAAAGAGCGTGAAGATCTATCTCCCGAAGACTGCCTCGCTTCCGGAAGTCGAGTTCGAGTGGAAGATACCCAAATGGAGCAATGCTATCGAGCGAGACCGGGCGCGGACTTATTTCCAGGCTTATTCCGCCGCCGTGGCGCTGCATTTCATGGAGAAGGCCCTGGCCGAAGTCCACGCCGGCAGGACAAAGACGTGGAACGAATTCAAAGTGCCCGACGAAGCAATTGGCTGTGGATTCCATGAAGCCGTGCGCGGCGTTTTGTCACACCATGTTGTCATCCGAAAGGGCAAGATCGCGAACTACCACCCGTACCCACCCACACCCTGGAACGCCAATCCTCGAGACATCTATGGGACCCCGGGTCCGTATGAGGATGCCGTACAGAATACGCCCATCTTTGAAGAGAATGGCCCGGACAAATTCAAAGGTATCGACATCATGAGAGCCGTGCGCAGTTTCGATCCTTGTCTACCCTGCGGCGTGCACATGTATTTGGGCAATGGCAAAGTTCTCGAGACCACCCATTCGCCGATGTTTGGAGTCCAACCCGAGGGCTAATGTCGCAAGACGCGGAGTTCCGGGAACGCATTCAACGCATTGATGCGCTGGTGAAGAGACTCGATTCCATCCCAGATCCCTCATTGCGTGCCGCGGCGAAGGAACTGATTCAATCGGTTATGGATCTTCATGGGGCGGCGGTGGAACGCACGCTTGAGATCGTTGCCGGCACCGAACAGGGCACGGCTACCATCGATTCTCTGGGGGACGACCCGCTCGTGGGAAGCCTTCTTCTGCTGTATGGGCTTCATCCGTTGGATCTCGAGACGCGCATATTGCGCGCTATCGCGAAGCTTCAATCCATAGTGCGCGGTTATGGCGGAAAGGCGAACCTGGTAAGCAGCAATGTAAGCAGCAATGAAGGTGAGGTCTGTATTCAGGTGCACGGGATCGGAAGCGCTTCAGCCGCCAAGGCCGCGCGGGCGGCGATAGAAGAAGAACTTTACACTTTCGCTCCGGATCTGGCGTCACTGGAGATCCGGGGACTCGAACAGTTTGCCGGAGGTGACTTCGTTCCAATCGAGAAGTTGATTGCAATGTCATCGAACGGGTCGTTCGCGTCCCCAGAGGCCACGAAAGGGGCGATTTGACCCGGTGGAACGAACGCAAGAGTTCAACGAGCCTTTGGCGAGCTTCATCAGCTTATGCGTCGCCCCAAGGCCCGAAAGCTGCCTCCAGAAGAACGGTGCGAGATGTGTAGCCAGCCCATCCCCACAGTTCACCAGCATCTGATTGAAGTCGCCACGCGCAGATTGGTCTGCACTTGCGGTGCTTGCAGTCTTCTTTTCGGTTCGCAGAGCGGATCCAAATACAAACTGGTCCCGCGGCGAGTCCGTTTCCTGCCTGGTTTTAGTTTGAGCGACGGCCAGTGGGAGAGCCTCATGGTTCCCATCAACATGGCTTTTTTTCTCGAGTAGTGTGGCTGGAAAGGTGATTGCGTTATACCCGAGCCCGGCGGGCGCTACGGAATCGCTGCTGGCGCTCGAGACTTGGAACGAAATCGTACAGGAGAATCCGCTTCTGGGGGACATGGAACAGGACGTGGAAGCGCTGCTGGTCAATCGGCTCGGTTCCATGCGTGGTTACAGCGCTGCCGAATATTACATTCTGCCCGTCGACGAGTGCTACAAACTGGTCGGGCTCATTCGATCCCATTGGCGTGGTCTATCAGGCGGCGCCGAGGTGTGGGACGAAACCGGCAAGTTTTTTGCGACCCTGCGGAAACGGTCCGAGCCCGCCACCGAGGTATCCCATGCCTGACTTGAGTTTTCAGGTGGAGAGCGTGGAGACCGTCCCATTCGCCGCAGTCCCTTTGCTGGCATTCCGATTGAGTGTCAAGAACGCCGTCGAGAAACAGGCAATCCATACCGTCGCACTTCGCTGCCAGATTCAGATCGACGTGACACGCAGACGTTACACTGCCGACGAGCAGGAAAAACTGCGCGATCTATTCGGCGAGGCGCAGCGTTGGGGGCAAACACTCCGCAACATGCTGTGGACCCATGCGAGCACGGTAATGCAACCATTCTCCGGAAGTACTGTGGTCGAGTTGCAAGTGCCATGCACATTCGATTTCAACATAGCTGCGACAAAATATTTCGGCGGCCTGGAAGATGGCGACATTCCTCTCTGCTTCCTGTTTAGCGGCACGGTGTTTTACGAAAGCGCGGACAGGCCTCTGCAAGTTGCGCCGATTTCCTGGGAAAAAGAGACCAAATTTCGTCTTCCTCTGAGCATGTGGCGCGAGATGATGGAGATCCACTACCCCAATAGCGCTTGGCTTTGCCTGAGGCGTGACGTGTTCGATCGTCTCCACCGGTACAAGATACAAAACGGCATTCTCACCTGGGAAGAAGCGCTCGAGAGGGTAATCCCAGCCGATGCAGAGGTAACTTGCCCGTGAACGCCGCATTGATCGACAAGATCGTAAATGCCGTTCTCTACGAAGGCTATATTCTGTACCCGTATCGTGCGTCGTCGGTAAAGAACAACCAACGCTGGAATTTCGGGGTCGTGTATCCGCGCGCTTATGCAGAGGCGCAATCCGGCTGCGATTCGTGGAATATGCAGACGGAATGCGTGGTCGCGGGCGCCCCTTCGACGGTCCTGAAAGGAATGGTGCGATTCCTTCGCATTACGGAAAGGATTATCGGCGCGGGGCCCGATGCGCGGCCCGTCGAGAAATTGGAAGTGAACGGCGGGCTATTTCAGGGATGGCAGGAAGCTTCCGAATGCGACGTGCCGTTTCCGGGCGGCCGTTTTGAGGAACTTAACGCTGCTCCTGCGACGCGCCGATTTGTTTTGCCGGCGGAGCAAAAGATTGAATATCTTCCGGAAGCCGCGGGGGTGATTGTGCGAGCCCAGGCGGCCCTCGAGGGCGCGGTCGAGGTTTCGGCGAAAGAATTACAAAATCACTTGTTTCTAATTCGCGTGCGGATCTCGAACCTGACCGCACTCGACGGCCAATGTCCCGGTAACCGCGAATGCGCGCTGCCGCTATCGTTCGCTTCGACGCATACTGCCCTCACGGTCGAAGATGGAGAATTCATTTCGCTGCTCGATCCTCCGGCGGAATTCTCCGAAGCGGTTGCGCGGTGCCGCAATATCGGGACATGGCCGGTTCTTGTCGGTATCGAAGGGCAGCGCAATACTATGCTGTCCTCTCCGATTATTCTCTACGACTATCCGCAAATCGCTCCGGAGAGTCCTGGCGACCTCTTCGACGGAACGGAGATCGACGAAATCCTCACACTTCGCATCATGACCATGACCGATGAAGAAAAGCACGAGATGCGCGGAGTCGACGACCGCGCTCGCCGAATTCTCGAGCGGACCGAGGATCTGCCGGAAGAGCACTTTATGAAGCTGCATGGCGTGCTCCGCAGCTTGAGCCCAGTGAAAGCGGGTTCCGAATGAACGAGTGGGAATTTCAGCTCCTCGAAGAAAAAACGCCCGTCGATCACGTCGTGGTTTCGGGCGTCGAGTTAAGACGAGGTGATCGCGTGCGTTTGCGGCCGCGCCAGGGCGGCGATGTGTTTGACCTCGCGTTAGCCGGCAAGGCGGCGACTATTGAGAGTCTGGAGCAGGACTACGAGGGCAAGATCCACCTCGCCGTCGTCATCGACGACGATCCGGGAAAGGACATGGGCTTGCTGCGCCAGCCGGGTCATCGGTTTTTCTTCGATCCACAGGAGGTAGAACCAGTATGACGAGGGACCACATTCTGGTCGCCGGCATTGGCAACATCTTCCATGGCGACGATGGATTCGGAGTCGAGGTAGCGCAGCGGCTATTGGGGCGCCCCCAGCCGAATGGTGTGCGAGTGGTGGATTTCGGAATTCGTGGTCTCGATCTCGCCTATGCATTGATGGACGGCTACGAAGTCACCATCCTTATCGATGCCACTCAGCGAGGCGAGATGCCCGGCACACTCAATAGCATCGAACTCGATTTGTCTGATCTTGACGACCTCCCGCCGGACTCGGTTGCCGTCGATACGCACGGCATGAATCCTATGCGGGTGTTACGCATGGTCAAGTCATTCGGAGGCGAACTGAGCCGGATTCTGCTGGTCGGATGCGAGCCGGCGGCTCTTGGACCGGAAGAAGGATTCATGGGGTTGAGTGAAATTGTTATGGCCGCAGTCGACCCCGCGGTAGAGATTGTCGAGCGCTTGGTGACGAAGAACCTACAGAGTGCTTTCGCAGCAGCTGGAAAAGAAGCGTAAATATGGCGATGGAAATACTGAAACATGGTGACGATCGCGAAAGCCTCGACACCAGAGACACACTGTTCATGTTGGGCGGCATTTCCCTCCTCGTCTTTGGAGCGGGACTGATCGCGACCAACCCGATCGTCCGGCGTTTTCTCGGACAAACAAGCCTGGGCAGTTTCGCGCAAGCCGCGATGCCCGACCTGGAGCGCTATCTGAAAATCAGGGCGATGTAAAACGATGGCTGTCACCAGCGAGATCGCCACTGCACACTACGTAACCGACGCCGCGGCGAGCCGGTTTCAAATCAAGGCGTTCGTCGCTGGAGTCCTGTCGGCCCTGGGTCACAATCCGACCATCGCAATCCGCGATTTTGCAGGTGAAGTTCGGTTGCAGCCCGGCACGCTCGGGGCCGCTTCGCTCGAATTGTGCCTGAAAGCGCCCTCGTTCGAGGTGACAAACCAGATCCGCGAAAAAGACAAGCGTGAAATCGAAGAGAACATGCACCGCGACGTACTCGAGACAGACCAATTTCCGGGAATTGTATTTCAAAGTTCCGCTGCGAGCGCGGTCAAGACCGGTGAAGGGCAATTTCGAATCAATCTAAACGGCAGTCTGACGCTGCACGGCGTTACTCGCTCTCAACCCATCCAGACATATGTGACCGTGAGCGAAGAGCTGTTGCGCGCGCGCGGCGATTTCTCGATACTGCTGTCCGACTATCAAATCCGCCCGGTATCCGCGGTTGGTGGTACGTTGAAGCTGAAAGACCGGCTGAAATGCTCGTTCGAGATCGTGGCGCGGCGGAAGCGGGAATAATCTCTCAATGTGCCTTGCAATACCAGGACAAATTGTTGAAATAACGCCGGGCGACGAGCATTGCGCCATCGTCGACATAGTTGGCGTGCGGCGCCGTGTCAACATCCGGCTTGTCGAAGACGAATTCACGGCACCGGGCGATTGGGTGCTCATCCATGTCGGTTTTGCCATGAGCAAAATCAGCGAAGAACACGCCGTGGATCAGATGCGCATGCTCAACATCCTCGGTGAAAATGAAGCGGCCATGGAGGAAGTGCGCGGTTACGGTCTCGAAGACGCGGATCGAGGCCCATGAAATTTGTCGACGAATATCGCGAACCGGAGTTGATTTCGCAAACTGCTGCGGAAATCCGACGCCTGGCGGACCCTCACCGGCACTACCGCTTTATGGAAGTGTGCGGCGGCCACACGCATGCCATCTATCGCTTCGGTCTGAAGGATCTTCTTCCTGACAATATAGATCTGGTTCATGGGCCCGGCTGTCCGGTCTGCGTCCTGCCGATGGGGCGGATTGATGATGGCCTTTCAATCGCCAGCCAGCCGGATGTGATTTTTACGGCGTTCGGAGACATGATGCGCGTCCCCGGTACGCACGGTAACCCGCTTGAATATAAAGCTCGGGGCCTGGACGTCCGCATCATCTATTCGCCCGTCGATGCGCTCAAGCTAGCGAAGGCTAATCCCGACAAACACGTGATGTTTTTTGCCATTGGTTTTGAAACCACCGCGCCCTCAACCGCGCTCACCGTCATGCGCGCCAAGGCCGAAGGCATCCGGAATTTTTCGGTTTTCTGCAATCACGTAACGATCATCCCCGCCATCCGTGCGATTCTCGATTCGCCCGGTATGCGCATTGATGCGTTTATCGGGCCCGGCCACGTCTCTACCGTCATCGGCTGCCGGCCCTACGAGTGGATCGCAAAGAATGAAGGCAAGCCGATTGTCGTCTCTGGCTTTGAGCCTCTGGATATCCTTCAATCGGTCGTCATGTTGCTTCGCCAGTTACGGGAGGATCACGCGATAGTCGAGAATCAGTATCGCCGCGTTGTCCCGTGGGAGGGCAACCGTGCCGCGCTCAAGGCCATGGCCGAAGTATTTGCGCTGCGCTCCTATTTCGAGTGGCGCGGCATGGGCTTCATCTCGCAGTCTGCTTTACGCATTCGCGAGAGCTATTCGGAATTCGATGCGGAACAGCGCTTCGATGTGCCCGGCGTACGTGTCACCGATCCCAAGGCGGCACAGTGCGGCGAGGTGCTGAAGGGTGTCTTGAAACCGGCGCAGTGCAAGCTGTTCGGCAAGGAATGCACGCCCGAACGCCCCGTGGGCGCGCTGATGGTTTCGTCCGAAGGGGCTTGCGCCGCCTACCATAACTACGAACATCGAAAATCCTTAGTCGCTACTCCCGTCTGAGAACGAATCCGATGGACCTCGGCGTACCGAAGATTCGATTTCGCGATGCCCAGATCGAGATGGCGCACGGGGCTGGTGGTAAAGCGAGCAGGCGGCTGATCGAAGGGCTAATCGCTCCGCTACTGTGCGGGCAATCCACGGAGCCGCTGGGCGACGCCGCGCACATTGCCGTCGACGGTGCTCGCATTGCCGTAACTGCCGACAGTTTCGTAGTCAAGCCGCTGTGCTTTCCGGGCGGCTCTATTGGCGACCTTGCAGTAAATGGCACGGTAAACGATCTGGCGGTATCCGGTGCGAAGCCTGTCGCTCTGCTCGTCACGTACGTGCTCGAGGCCGGTCTGCCCAGTGAAGTATTCGAAGCGGAAGTCCGAACGATGGCAAACGCTGCTGCTGTATTCATCGCGGGCGGCGACACCAAAGTGGTCGAGCACGGCAAGGCAGACCGGATGTACATCACTACGGCGGGCATCGGCTCGCCGCTCGTGAACGTGAATGTTACGGCAAGCTCGGTGCGCCCGGGGGATCAGATCATCCTCTCCGGCCCGATCGGTGACCACGGCGTTACGATCCTGCTGGCGCGGGGCGAGTTGGACCTCGAAGCCGACCTTTGCTCGGACACACGGTCTGTTTTTCCGCTGATCAAAGCGCTCGCCGAGGCAGTGACTTCAGGCCTACGATGGATGCGTGATCCGACGCGCGGCGGTGTCGCGACGGCATTGAACGAATTGGCGCGCGATTGCGGCTTGGGAATCATGATCGCCGAAGACCGCGTGCCGGTCCGCGACACTGTGCGCGGCGCGTGCGAATTGTTAGGCCTTGATCCGCTGCATATCGCGAACGAAGGACAATTCCTGGCCGTGCTGGCTCCCGAGGCGACCGAGGCAGGACTCGCTGCACTACATCGGACACCCGGCGGCCATGCGGCACAGGTCATCGGCGAGGTCCGCGAGCAGCCTACATGTACTGTCCTTTCGTCCACGCTATACGGAGGAACACGAGTGATCGATATGTTGGTGGGCGACCCACTACCAAGAATTTGCTAGATGAGATTTCTCAGGTATGCCGATGCTGAGTAAGTGCGAACGTGCGGCCCACATCGAAGAGCGCCTTCTCGAGCGCAATCGACTCTGCGAGGAGTTTTTCGCGCGCGAAGCCCCCCGGCTGGCCGAAACCTGCCAAGCCATGTCGGATCGCTTCCTCAAAGGAGGCCGGCTACTGGCGTTCGGACATGGCCCGCACTCAACCGATGCGCAGCATGTGTCGGTCGAATTCGTGCATCCCGTGATTGTTGGTAAGCGTGCGCTGCCGGCTCTCGATCTTTCGACGCTCTTCGGCCCCTGGCTTGAAGCGTTACTCCGTCCGGAAGATATCGTCATGGGATTCGGGCCGCCCGAAGTGGATAATGAAGTCGCAACTGCGCTCCGACAGGCGCATCGCCACGGTGCTATGACGCTAGCGTTGCCGGGCGCGGATGGCGACTACTATTGCAGAGCTGCCAGCGGGGATCCCTTCATCCATCAAGAGATTATCGAGATTCTGTATCACACGTTGTGGGAAACGGTTCACGTCTTCTTCGAACATCGCGAACTCGGCTTCGAAACAGGTGAAGCGGCCTTTCTCTATCCGTTCCTGGGACGCGAAAAACAGGAGACGGTCGATGTGGTCTCGGAAGTCGCCGAGTCGATTCGCATGAAGGTCTCAGAAGATACAAAGCTGCGATTGCAAGTGGCAGGCGAGGAAGCGGGCGCCATCGGCGATGCGGCGTTGGCAATCCACGAACGTTTGGCACACGGCGGCAGGCTTATCCTATTTGGCAATGGCGGCTCCGCGACCGACGCCAATGATCTTGCTATCGATTGCGTCGCTCCGCCACCCGGCTATCACCCCATCCCGGCAGTTTCTCTCGCCCTGGAACCGGCCAATATTACGGCAGTTGCGAACGACATCGGAACGGAAGCGGTTTTTCTACGGCAGCTCGTCGCGCACGCAGAGCCAGAAGACGTTGTCGTGGGCTTTTCTACTAGCGGCGGTTCGCGCAATATCATCGCAGCATTCGAAGAAGCGCGTAGGCGGAAATTGCTAACCGTGGCGCTGCTCGGCTATGACGGAGGCGAGATCGTACGGCGAGGATTGGCTGACTGTCCGCTTGTTGTGCGTTCCGATTACATTCCGCGCATTCAGGAAGTGCAGGCGTCGATTTATCACATCCTTCGCGAAACCCTGGAGAGCGCCGGCAATGGCAAAGCTTGAGCTTTACGGCACGGCGAGTTGCCCCTACACGCAGGAAATGCGCGAGTGGCTCGAGTGGCGCCGTTGCGAGTTCGAAGAGTACGATGTCGAAGCCGATCCGGAGGCCATGGAACGAATGCGTGTCATCACCAACGGTCACCGCACCGTGCCGCTGCTTGTCGAAGACGGCCGGGTTCTCCAGGAGGGCTGGCAAGGGCGCGGGTGCATCGTGGCCGGAGGCGCGATGTGACCACATGCGCGCGCACGATTCGCGTCCGTGGAATCGTTCAGGGCGTGGGATTTCGTCCCTTCATCTTCCGCCTGGCGCATGCCAACACTCTGGCGGGTTGGGTGCTGAATGCCGAAGAAGGAGTAGAGATTCATCTCGAAGGCGCCGAACCAGCGCTTGACGCGTTCGTGAACGACCTACGGCAGCACACGCCGCCCGCCGCGCAGATTACCGCGATCGACATCCATAGCGTTGCGCCGACCGGTCTTATGGAATTCAGCATCCGCGAGAGCCTCCACCGTGTGCGTCCGTCCGCGCGCATCTCGCCCGACTTGCCCGTCTGCCAGGAGTGCCTCGACGAGCTTCTTGATCCTACGGATCGACGTCACAAGTATCCCTATATCAACTGCACGAATTGTGGACCGCGCTACACGATCGTGTCCGCTCTGCCCTACGATCGTGAGAACACTACCATGCGGAATTGGCCGCTCGACGCCTATTGCGCGCATCAATACGACGATCCCTCCGATCGCCGGTTCCACGCGCAGCCCGTTTCTTGTCCGCAATGTGGGCCACACTATTTCCTGCGTGATGGCGACGAGCGCATCGACGGGGATGACGCGAGCGTCCGAAGAGCGGTGGAACTGTTGCAGCGCGGAAGTATCGTCGCAGTGAAGGGGCTAGGCGGCTACCACCTCGCCTGCGACGCGCGCAATGCCGAGTCCGTAAGCTCGCTACGCGAGCGCAAATACCGCAAAGAAAAACCGTTCGCGATTATGGCCAGAGATCTGGATGCAGTTCGCGTCTTGATTGAGGTTACTCCGGAGAGCTAAGCTCTGCTTCTTGCGGTGGCCAGGCCCATTCTCTTGGCCCCCGCGAAAATCGAAATGCCCGGGGTGGCTCCGGAGAGCGGCGAACTCGGCGTTATGCTGCCATACGCGCCGCTGCATCATCTTCTGTTCGCGGCCGGTGCTCCCAAAGCCCTGATCATGACTAGCGCGAACCGCTCAAGTGAGCCGATCGCCTATGAAGATGATGAGGCGGCCGCGCAACTGGCGGGTATTGCTGACGCATTCCTTGTTGGCCAGCGTGTCATTGCGCGGCGCGTGGACGATTCGGTTGTCCGCGCGGGCTCGTTCGGCCCAATGATTCTGCGGCGTGGCCGCGGTTACGCGCCCGGAGCTGTGGCGAGACTACCGTCACAGCAGCCCATGCTGGCCGTTGGTGGAGATCTCAAAAACACAGTAACGCTGGTTGTAGAAGGGCAAGCCTTCGTCGGCGAGCATATCGGCGATCTCGAAAATTACCAATCGCTGCGCTCATTCAGGCGGACGATTGAAGACCTGATGCAGATGTATGAGGTCACCTGGAGCGACACCTTGGTCGTATGCGATCGCCATCCTCAATATGCGTCAACGGCATATGCCCTAGCGTTGCCGGTATCGGAAAAAGTAAGCGTACAGCATCATCGTGCGCACATCGCCTCGGTTGTGGCGGAGCGCGAGGCGTGGGAGGAGCCGGTGATTGGCCTGAGCCTGGATGGAACGGGCTATGGCGACGACGAGGCTATTTGGGGCGGGGAAATATTCGAGGGCAACGTTGCCGGCGGATTCAAACGCGTGGCGCATCTACGATACGTTTCGCTCGCTGGAGGAGACGCAGCTGCGAGACATCCGGTACAAGCTGCGGCCGGTTTCCTTGCTCAGTTGGACTGCTTGCCGGCCTTGAGTGCCGCGCCATTCTTTTTTCCCGAACGTTACGAAGCTTCGCGGCTGTTAGCCTCGAAAGGGCTGCGCATGTTTCCCACAACCTCTGTCGGACGATTGTTCGATGCGGCCGCAGCCCTGCTCGGATTTACACGCCCCATTACCTTCGAGGGCCAAGCCGCCATGTGGCTCGAATACATATCTCGCGGTGCCGCCCCAGACGCCCCCTATCCGTTCCCGTTCTCAGCCACGGAGTTGGATTTCCGTCCGTTATTGCGTGCGCTGGTCCATGACCGGCTTCGAGGCCGGGACCGGAGTGAAATAGCCCGTGCATTTCAGTTGGGTCTGGCGGAAGGGTTCAGCGCTGCCGCGAAGATCCTCTGCGAACAAAAAGGGATAAACACGGTGGCGCTTTCTGGCGGTGTTTTTCAAAACGCCATGCTCCTCGAAGATATAAAGCGTTCGTTTTCCACGAGCCGCTTGCGCCTTTGGACAAATCACAGCGTTCCGCCAAACGACGGCGGTATCAGCCTTGGACAAGCCGCACTCGCGGCGTTTGGTCAGTTCGAGAAAATCCATGCATGAGCTTTCAATCGCGTTAAGCATCGTCGAAGCTGCGCAAGAGGAAGCGGACAGCCAGAGCAGCGCACAAGTAAGCGCTGTGCATCTCAGGTTGGGGTTATTGTCAGGCGTGGTCAAAGAAGCACTGCTCTTTTCGTACACACTCGCTTGCGAGGATACGCCGCTCGCCGGGTCGAGACTAATTATCGAAGAAGTGCCGGTGGTTATCTATTGTCAAAAATGCGAAAAGCGACGGCAGCTCCGCTCGATCCAGAATTTCTGCTGTCCGGTATGCGAGACGCCGGCGCCGGAAGTGGTGAGAGGCAAGGAGCTTGAAATTGTCGCGTTGGAGATCGAACAATGAACACGGAGCCACGCCTGGTGGAAGTCCGTCGGAATGTATTGAAGGAAAATGATCACCTCGCCCGTGGACTCCGCGAGCGCTTTCGTAAAGCCAGGGTACGGGTGATCAGCCTGGTCTCCAGTCCCGGGTCCGGCAAGACGGCGTTCCTCGAGAAAACTCTGACGATGCTTCGCGATTCCTATCGGGTCGCCGCACTGGTAGGCGACCTCGCAACGGACAACGACGCCATGCGGTTGGCACGCAGTCAGGTCCCGGTCAAGCAGATCACCACAGGGACGGTTTGTCACCTGGAGGCCGCAATGATCGATCGCGCCCTCGCCGGATTGAATCTGGCCGAGCTGGATTTTCTGTTTATAGAAAATGTAGGTAACCTTGTCTGCCCGTCTTCTTATGACCTCGGAGAAGACCTCCGCCTTGTCCTGCTCTCCGTTACGGAGGGAGAGGACAAACCATTGAAGTACCCAACGATCTTCAACAGCGCCGATGTGGCGGTGCTAACCAAGATCGACCTCGCGGCCGTCGTCGAGTTTGACGACGCGGCCGCAAATCGTAATATCCAGGCCATACGGCCCGGGATGCAAGTGTTTCGAGTATCGGCGAAGACCGGGGAGGGATTGGACAAATGGAGTTCGTTCCTCACTTCGCGGGCGGATCGGACAAATGATCGCGAAACGATGCGAATCCCTTAAATAGTTTCGGACGTATGCGTCATCCACCGCCAGAACTGATCCAAATTGGCCGTCGCTCTGATTAACAGAGTTTTTTGGAATTCGTGACGCGGAAGTCAGACTGTCTATACGATACGCTTGGCGACATTCCAATCTGCCTTGGGCACAGAAGACATACCGAAAACGGCCCAATCAAAAAAAGAGAATCTCTGGCGTCGCATGAGTATCTGTACGGTATGTCAAAAGCTTCCAAAAGAAAGATCTTATCGACGGGAAGCGCTATACGTAGCGATAGCCCCTCCGCTCTCACATTCGGCATGCAGCGAAGGACGAATTTGAGATCTAACAAGGGTGATGGGCTTCACACAGAGGCGGCGGCCCCGCTCTGGCCGGGCGAAAAGGCGATTGAAAATGGAAATCCTGAAGAACAAATACCGTTCCGGTTCACGGCCAATAGTAACTTTGATTTCGTTTGTGACACAATCACTCCTGTTTCCGACGCGTCGGAATCCCCATTCGTATTCACCGGGAAAATTGAACGAGTGCTACTAGACATCAGTGACATCGAGTTCAACGAGTTGGTTGGGACGGGAAGCTGGACGAGTCCAAGGTACTACTCACCTACTCGGATCCCGAAACTTTGCTCTCTTGATGATCAGTATCGGTCTCGTGGCGCTCGTAATGGCCACCATTCAGCACCGACAGGAGACGACGAAGCTGAAGATGCAGTATAACGTCAAATATCGGTCCGTTGCCACTTGGGTTGCCGGTCTTATTGCCCTACTCGGGAGTCTGGGCTTACTGGCCGTGCTCCTTCGCCAGTAGCGTTCACGAATGAGTCCAGCGGCTCCGTTTCCTCCTCTCGCTGTCAAGGGAATATGATGCGGCAAGAAAGTATTTATCAGAGTGAGAGAGAATGGCACGAGCGGGGTGGAAGAATTCTTAAACCTTCAAAAGGCGCCTGCGCATCAGAGGAGGAGGTTTCGCTTATGAATGCAGGACTGAGGACGGAGTACTTGCGCCAACGAGGACGCGGCGGTCATCTTCTTGTACTCCTTTTGCTCGCCACGCTTTCCGCCAGCGCACATGCGATTCTAAAAGAATCTCTGCCAGCGCCGCACAGTGTCGTTTCCGGTCCGGATATCGTGATCCGGCTGAAATTTAATTCGCGGATCGATGCGGGTCATTCACGTGTTTACCTGGACGGAGGATCGCACCCGCAGCAGATTGAAATCTCTCGACAGGCCGCGCCGGATACGCTGCTCGGCCACGCAAAAAATGTGACGGCAGGAGAATATCGGATCCAGTGGCAGATTCTCGCTGTCGACGGGCATATTACGCGCGGCGAGGTGCCGTTCACCGTTCGATAAGCGCCGCCGCATGGCCCAACTCATCGATCTTTACGGATTATTTGAAGTAGTATTGCGCGGGTTGACGCTCGTCTTCGAAGCGATCACCGTTGGCGGAATCATTTTCTTGTGTCTTGTCTACGCTTCGGAATCGGCGGAGCCCGCGGTCACACTACGATGCCGCCGCTTTTTAAGAATTTCGGCGCTGGCGTTGGGAGCATCGGCAATTTGCTCGATCGCCCTGACAGCGCTGGTTCTGCGGGCAACGACGAATGGATTCCGTTGGATTGATACCGTCGAAACACCGTTCTTCCACGCGGAATTATTGATTGCTGCTGCGGCGGCATCGATAGCGTTCTTTGCGAAGACAAGCCCGGCCCCTTGGTTACTGCTCCCCGCGGCAGCCGCGATCATCGGTGCCACCCTGACCAGCCACGCATTCGCGCGAATCGAGAGCAGGTCGTTACTGCTTTTCTGTACGGGTCTGCATCATCTCGCGACGGCAGCATGGATCGGCGGCTTGCCTTGGCTTCTTATCGCGTTGGGACGCGGCAGTGAACAATTTGCTTTGCGCACAGCCCAACGCTTCTCGCGGCTGGCAATGATCAGCGTTTCGGTTCTGATTGCTGCCGGAATCCTTCTGGGCCGTGAATATGTCGGTAGCGTCGACGCAATCTATGGAACTTCTTATGGCGTGATGCTTGGTGCAAAGATCATCCTTCTGACCCTACTTCTCGGGCTTGGTGCAACCAGTTTCAGGCTAATCAGGCAGACTGCCAAGACTCAAACGATCCTCAGCCATATAGTGCGCCGGACCGTGGAGGTGGAGGCCGCAATCGGTGTCGCGGTCATTCTGGTGGCCGCCTCCATGACATCGCAGCCTCCAGCTGCGGATCTTCCTGAAGGACGTGTCACGCTGAGCCAGATCGCTGACAGATACACTCCCCGTTGGCCCCGCGTTCAAACACCATCGCAAGCGACGCTCTCTCCGGCAACTCCGCTCAGTATTGAGGAGTCGAAGAGATTTGGCCAGCCTATTTTGTATGCGGGTACGGGATCCACCTCTAATTCGGCTGCTGACATTGCCTGGAGCGAATACAATCACAACTGGTCAGGTCTTTGCGTCCTCGCGGTTGGTGTGCTTGCACTGATCGCGCAAACGCAGCGCGGACGCTGGGCGAGACATTGGCCGCTGGCGTTCCTCGGGCTTGCTGTCTTCATTCTGATCCGGGCCGATCCGGAAAACTGGCCACTCGGCCCTCGGGGATTCTGGGAGAGCTTTCAGGTTCCGGACGTTATGCAACATCGCTTTGCAGTGGCTCTAGTCGTTGCATTGGCAATTTTTGAGTGGCGAGTAACGACGGGCCGTACCAAGCAATCCTGGCACGCGCTGGTTTTCCCTGCAATCTGCATGATTGGCGGGGCTCTTCTCTTTACCCACACCCATTCGCTCGGAAACGTCAAAGAGGAGTTGCTCGCCGAGCAGAGCCATACGGCGATCGCGATCTTCGCCGTCGTTGCAGCCGGAGCGCGATGGTTACAGCTCCGCCTTCCTCGCAGACCAACTTCGCTTGGATTTGTATGGGCGGCTTGCTTCCTTATGATCGGCGTTATGCTCACCATCTACCGCGAAGCCTAAAAATTGGTCCGGCCGGGTCTGTCCATAGGGAGGACAAAGGGACATTCTGATCGGCAAGCTAAAGCCAACAGCCGACGCGTGCGCGGCAGGATCTCGAGATTGGGGTCGCTCCAGCGGAGTCGCCGAGCCTATGCGACGGCGGATGATGCAGATAACCGATTTTCAACGACAGTGTTGCTTACGGCTGGCGTCGCACGCCAACAAGTGGTTTGTACTCAGGATGCTTATTCACGAAGTGAAAGATAACCGGACAAATCACCTCGACTTTTAGGTTGTTCTTCCTCGCGTATTCGAATGCTATTTGTGCTAATTCTGTTGCAATGCCGTGCCCACGCAAGGCTGGCGAAACTTCAGTATGCAGAAGCGATATCCATCCATGGCCGTCAGTCTCATACGCGAGATAGGAGACTTGACCGTCGCGCTCAACTTCAAATTGACCGCTAGTCGCTTGCGAATTATTGTCGCTCATTGTCAACCCTGGTTTCGTTATCTCATAACCGCCGCCTGCTAAACGCCCATCCGCGAAGGGCGAGGTAAATCGATACTAATTGGGCGTATTTCTTTCGGTCATTCTAAAGAAGGCTTCGAAATGCGATGCAACCTGCTCTTTCCCTTACAAGATATCCTTTGTGTTCCCTTATCGACGAATGAAATCTAGCTGCGGAAGAAGATGGCTTGGGAGAGAAGTACGATAACGATTCCCAACACGCCCATGATGATTTTCATGGCAGTCCAGGAGCGAAAGGTTTCGGCGACGGTCATTCCCAGGTACTCTTTGACTATCCAGAAACCGGCATCATTCACGTGGGAGATGGTGGTGCCGCCGCAGCAGATCGCGAGAACGAGCATTTCTGGACTGTATCCGTGCAACTGCTTCATGAGCGGGGCAAGAATGCCGGCAGCCGTGACAATTGCCACCGTGGCCGAGCCCTGCGCAGCGCGCAGACCGGCCGAAGTCAAAAAACAGACGAGGAGAGGAGACAGGGCGCTTTCGGCAAGAAGCTTGCCAAGATAGGAGCCGATGCCCGAATCGACGATGACTTGCTTGAGCGCTCCGCCACCGCCGATGACGAGCAAGAGAGTGGCTAGCGGCGCCAGGGATTCGGTAGCAATTTTGGTGATACTGTCACCCTTAAGGCCGCGGAGACGACCCAGGAAGTACATGCAGGCCAGCGCCGTCAGCAAGAGAGCTATGAAGGGATGGCCAAAAAACTTATAAATGTCCTGGGCCGGCAGATGGAAAAAGCCTGCGAGCGTGGCGGTGACAATCAGCAGCACAGGGAGGAGGAGCAGGAAGATCGTCAATGCAAGCGACGGGGGCGCGGACTCGCTCTTGGCTTTGGCGTCCTGCGCACCGGCTAAAGCCGGTATCACGGGCGAAATCCGTTTGCCGATCGAACCACCGTAGAAGATGCCGCCAGCAACCATCAGCGGAATGGAGAGGATCGCTCCCCAAAGAATGACGCGGCCGGTGTCGGCTCCCATGAGCTGTGCGGCTACTGCAGGTGCGGGATGCGGAGGGACTAGCGCGTGGGTGACGGTCAGCGCGGCGGCGATGGGTAGGCCAAAGAGCAGCAGAGAGCGTTTGGATTCGCGCGCGAGACTCCAGGCGAGCGGAACCAGGATGATGAAGCCGATTTCGAAGAACACAGGCAAGCCGACCAGGAATGCGGTCACGAGTGCCGCCCATTGTGCATGTTCGGGGCCAGCTTTGGCTAGTAGCCAGTCGGCGAGTACGCGGCCACCGCCTGAGTATTGAAGGAAGCGCCCGATCATTGCGCCGAGACCGACTACTACGGCTATGAAACTGAGAGCATCGCCTACGCCGGCCTGCATGGAGGCAAGGACCTTGGCGGATGAAAGACCAGCCGCAAGACCCAAGCCGATGCTTACGAGGAAGAGTGCCAGGAACGCGTGGAGCCGGGCGAACAGGATGAGGACAAGCAAAACAGCGATGGCCGTTGCCGTGATGAGGATGAAGTATGAGCCTTGGTGCAACGATGAGTATATAACTTGGATGGCAGGTGAATTTGTCCGATTTCCCGATTCGGCCCAGAGGAAGACGGCGGACACACGACTGCTTTAGCTTGATCTGTGTACAAGAAAAAAGCTGGCGTTTTCCCTGGGAGAAAACGCCAGCACGGCTGAAACGTCAGAAAGAGAACCGTAGGGCCATTTCCAGCTGGCGCGAGAAGTTGGCTTGCGAAGTAATCTTGCCGAACGACGCGTTGCCGTAGGCGACATTCGGGCCATAGAAAAGCGGCGTGTTCAGAGCATTCAGCGCTTCAAATCGGAATTGCGATTTTAGCTTTTCCTTGATTGCGAAGTTTTTGAAGAGCGACATGTCCCAGTTCACTTGGCCCGGCCCGCGCATGCCGAGCGTTCGGCTGATGTTACCGAAGGTGAATTGCGGAGCTAGCGAGAACGCTGCCGGGTTGATGTAGCCGCTCAGACGCTCTTCCAAGCTGCCGCTGGTGATGGGCGAGACACCCGTAGCATTGGGACGCTGGCTGGCATAGCCGAACCCCGAATTGAAGTTTGTATCTTGCGTAATCTGCAAGGGGAAGCCTGTCTGGAAGATCGACACAGTGTTGATAACCCATCCACCCAACACGTAGTTCTTCACACCGCCGTCGGTCATGAAGCGCTTGCCTTTTCCGAAGGGCAGTTCGTAGGAGACCGATGTTGTCCAGCGGAAGGGCGAATCGATGTTGGCGAACGCGTATTCCGCAGCCATATTGTAAGGATTTTGCGGCGCCTTATTGCCGGCATTCAGCGTGTTGGCGGCGCCCCCACTGCTTTCGTCCCAATTGCGCGACCATGTGAAGGTCGATAGAAACGTGAGGCCCTGGCTGTAGCTCTTCTGTGCTTTAAAGACGAAGGAGTTATAAGAGGCTTTATCGTTATCGCTGAGCAGTAAGTTGATCGCTCCGAAAGTGGGATATGGCAACAGCAACTGCGATTGCTGCACGGTGGCAGTTCCGATTACGCCGGTGCCCCCGTGGCCATAGAAAGGATTTGCAACCGATTGGTTCAGTGCGGTGCCCAGGGACAGTAGAGTGGGATTCAGAGCGTTCATGTTCAGGTTCGGCGTGCCGAGCGTGAGATGGCTGGATTTGGATCCAACGTAGCCGACTTCGAGCGCAACTCCGAAAGGAATTTCACGCTGGATATCGAACGAGTACTGCTGAACGTAAGGAGACCTCGCGTTGGGATCGACCAACGAAATGCTTCCCTGCCCATTGCCGGTTGCGGCGCCGGCGCTCATGCCCGCCGGCTGAAGAACACCCCCGGGAAAAGGATTACTGAGTGAACTCGCAGGTGTTACGAAGCTAT
>Ga0157369_10001371_pt1 | contig 30008 bp, 25 predicted proteins | sample C25metaG_FD_113461 | JGI IMG/M metagenome (GOLD analysis project Ga0157369, IMG submission 113461) | Corn rhizosphere microbial communities from Kellogg Biological Station, Michigan, USA - C2-5 metaG | ecosystem: Host-associated > Plants > Roots > Rhizosphere > Soil | place: USA: Michigan... | reverse complement strand
TCGAGCCGGAGGGCCGCGGTGCCGTGGCGGACCTCGGCGCCGGCGGCAGCGGCGGCCGCCTGCAGTGCCGTCACCGACGCATCCGCGTTCAGCCGGCCCGCGTCGGCCGAGTACAGCACACGTCCGTCGAAGCGGATGCCGGGCCACCGCTCCCCCGCGTCGTGCGGATCGAGGAACGCGGCCTGCAGGCCCACGCCGGAGAGCGCCCGCGCGACGGCATCGAAGTCAGGGTTCGGCCCGTGGTTGACGATGCCCACCTGGTCGAGCAGATGGGCGCCCGACTCCCCCTCGAGCTCCCGCCACAGCCGCAGCGACTCGGCCAGCATCGCCACGTAGGTGGGGTCGGAGTAGGCGGTGTTGAAGTTGCGGGAGGCGCCGTGCGAGGCCCCCTGCACGTGCCCGGGCTCGAAACGCTCCAGCAGCACCACCTCGCGGCCACGCCGGGCGAGCTGCCACGCCGCCGCCGACCCCATCGCTCCCCCGCCGATGACGAGCGTGTCCACCATCTCCACGTGCTGCCCCATGCGTTCCATCCTGCCGCACCCGGCGCATCCGCTCGCCGCCGCCCGTGCTCCCAGCGCCCAGTGCGCCCGCTCCGGTCGAACCCGTCCGGCACAGCGGGCGGGTTCGGCCGCAACGGCCGGTCTCGGCGAGGGACGCCCCACGTTGCGCTGTGTTACGCCCTCGCGACGCGCGCGACCGGCGGCTGGCTAGCGTTGCCCCATGGCAGATCGGGAATACGGCTTCACCACGCGCGCAATCCATGCGGGAAACATCCCCGACCCGGTCAGCGGCGCCCGCGCCCTGCCGATCTACCAGTCGAGCGGGTTCGTCTTCGACGACACCGCGGATGCCGCTGCCCGCTTCGCCCTGCAGAAGTACGGCAACGTCTACTCCCGGCTGGCCAACCCCACCGTGGCAGCGTTCGAGGAACGGATCGCCAGCCTCGAGGGCGGCCTCGGCGCCGTCGCGACCGCCAGCGGCCTCGCCGCCCAGTACATCACCTTCGCGAGCCTGGCCGGAGCGGGCGACCACATCGTGTCGTCCGCCAACCTCTACGGTGGCTCGATCACCCAACTCGACGTGACCCTCCGCCGGTTCGGCGTGGAGACGACGTTCGTGCAGAGCGCCGACCCCGCCGACTACGCCGCCGCCATCACCGACAAGACGAAGTTCCTCTTCGCCGAGTCGGTCGCGAATCCGTCGGGCGAAGTGGCCGACATCGAGGGACTCGCGGAGGTCGCGCACGCCGCCGGCGTGCCGCTCATCATCGACTCCACGCTGGCCACGCCGTACCTGTCGCGTCCGTTCGAGTGGGGCGCCGACATCGTCATCCACTCGGCCACCAAGTTTCTGGGCGGCCACGGCACGACCCTCGGCGGCATCGTCGTCGAGAGCGGCCGGTTCACCTGGGACAACGGCCGGTTCCCGCTGTTCACCCAGCCGGTGCAGAGCTACGGCGGCCTGGAGTGGTCGGGCAACTTCGGCGAGTACGCCTTCCTCACCCGACTCCGTGCGGAGCAGCTGCGCGATATCGGGCCCGCCCTGGCCCCACACTCCGCGTTCCTGCTCGCACAGGGCGTCGAAACCCTCCCGTTCCGTATGCAGGCCCACATCGACAACGCCCGCGCCGTCGCGGAGTGGCTCGAGGCCGACCCCCGGGTCGAGTTCGTGAACTGGGCAGGCCTCCCCGGCCACCCGCACTACGAGCGCGGCCGCAAGTACCTCCCCAAGGGTCCCGGATCCGTCTTCAGCTTCGGCGTGAAGGGCGGCCGCGACGCCGGCCGCACCTTCATCGAATCGGTCGACCTCGCCAGCCACCTCGCGAACATCGGCGACGCGAAGACGCTCGTCATCCACCCCGCCTCCACCACGCACGCGCAGCTGAGCGAGCAGCAACTCGCCGACGCGGGCGTGCTCCCCGGCCTCGTGCGCCTGAGTGTCGGCATCGAAGACGTCGACGACATCATCTACGACCTCGACCAGGCGCTCGCGCAGGCCGTTCCCACCACTGCGGAGCTGATTTCCCGATGACCGTCACCGATCGACAGACGGATGCCGCGACATCCGTCGACACCGGCGCCCCGGTTCTCGACACCGGCGCCCCCGTTCTCGACACCGCCAGCGTGCAGCTCGCCAACGGCCTCAACTGCAGCATCCCGGCGTCGTCGCCGCTCGCCCGGCTGCTGAAATCGCAGCGCACCTGGACCGGCCCCGACGCCAAGGCGCGCCTGAGGATCCTGCGTGGCGCGAAGTCGGTCGCGATCGTGGGTGCCTCGTCGAACCCGACCCGGGCGAGCTATTTCGTCGGCACCTACCTGCAGCAGTCCACCGACTACCGCGTGTATTTCGTGAACCCGAACGCCGACACGATCCTCGGCCAGAAGGCCTACCCCGACCTCGCGTCGCTGCCCGAGGTGCCCGACATCGTCGACGTGTTCCGTAAGCCCGCCGACATCCCCGCGGTGATCGACGAGGTGCTGGCCGTTGGCGCGCCGGCCGTGTGGGTGCAGCTCGGCATCTGGAACCAGGAGGCCGCCGAGTACGGCGAGGCTCAGGGGCTCACCGTGGTGATGGACCGCTGCATCAAGATCGAGCACGCGCGCTTTCACGGCGGACTGCACCTGCTCGGCTTCGACACCGGGCAGATCACGGCGCGGAAGACCATCCGGTAGCGCGGGTACGGGCAGGAAAGCCGCCCGCCGCGCAACAAAGCTGCGCCTTACCGCTCGTAGCATGTGAGGGTGACAACGTACGTCTCGGCCCTCGACCTCTTCTCGATCGGCATCGGGCCTTCGAGCTCCCACACGGTCGGGCCGATGCGGGCCGCCCGGGCGTTCGCGGAAAACCTGGCCGAGAGGGGCCGACTGCACGACGTGCAGCGGGTCACCTGCTCGCTCTACGGATCGCTCGGCTCCACCGGCCTCGGCCACGGCACCCCCGACGCCGTGCTGGCGGGGCTTGCCGGCCACGCGCCCGAGACCTGCGACCCCGACGACGTGCGTGGCGCCTGGTCGGGCCTGGCCGAAGGGGCGACGCTCGCCCTCGCCGGCCGGCACCCCATCAGCGTCAGCGCCGGCGACGTGAGCTTCGAACCGCGAACCCGCCTGCCGGGGCACCCGAACGCGCTCACCCTCACCGCGTGGGCAACGGATGCGCTCCCGCTTCACGAAGAGACCTGGTACTCCGTGGGCGGCGGCTTCGTCCGCCGTGACGGGGACACCGTCGGCGATCAGGCGCCCCGCGCTCCGCTCCCATTCCCCTATTCCTCGAGCGCCGAACTCCTGGCGGCGTGCGAGCGGTCCGGTGGCGGCATCGGAGACATCGCCCGCGCCAACGAGGAGGCGCTGCACGGCCGGGAGGCCCTGGACGCGGGCCTCGACGCGATCTGGGCCGCCATGCACGAGTGCGTCAGCGCGGGACTGCGCGGCGAGGGCACACTTCCCGGCGGACTCCGCGTGAAGCGGCGTGCGGCCGGCGTCCGCATGCAGCTCGAGGAATACGACCATCTGCCGCAGCGGGAACGCGACACCTCCACCGAGTGGCTGCACGCCTTCGCCCTCGCTGTGAACGAGGAGAACGCCGCGGGCGGGCGCGTGGTGACCGCTCCCACGAATGGGGCCGCAGGGATCATCCCGGCTGTCGGCCACTACTACCTGCGGTTCGTGCCGGGCGCGGATGCCGACGGCATCCGTTGTTATCTGCTGACCGCTGCCGCGATCGGCGGCCTGGTGAAGGCGAAGGCGTCGATCTCGGGCGCGGAGGGCGGCTGCCAGGCGGAGGTCGGCACGGCCTGCGCGATGGCCGCGGGCGGCCTGTGCGCGGTGCTCGGGGGCACCCCGAGGCAGGTGGAGAACGCCGCCGAGATCGCCATGGAACACCACTTGGGGCTCACCTGCGACCCGGTCGGCGGGCTGGTGCAGGTGCCGTGCATCGAACGGAACGCGATCGCGTCCTCGACGGCGGTGTCGGCGGCCCGGCTCGCGCTGCACGGCGACGGCAACCACCTGGTCTCGCTCGATCAGGTGATCGAGACGATGCGGCAGACCGGCATGGACATGATGACCAAGTACAAGGAGACCAGCGAGGGCGGCCTCGCCGTCAACGTCGTGGAGTGCTGACCGCGGCCCTCCCCGCGCCGAAACCGCCCCCTCCGGTCCACTCCGCCCGGCGTGCCGGGAACCCTCGACCGCAAGGGACGGGCTCGGCGGGCACGGGGTCGGCGGGCATGGGGTCGGCGGGCACGGGGTCGGCGGGGACGGGCTCGGGGAGCGCCGCTCAGAGCCGGTTCACGGCGGTGACGCGCACGACCGCCTCCCCCTCCTCGTCCGACGCCGCGAGGTCGATCACCGCGCTGATACCCCAGTCGTGGTCGCCGGCCGGGTCGTCGAAGATCTGCCGGGCGGTCCACACCCCGTCGCTGCCGGCGCTGCCGGCCCCCTCGTCGAGCATCAGCAGCGCAGAGCTGCGGGCGTCGGCCCCGGTGAGAAGCTCGTCGTGCTCGGCGTAGTAGCCGTCCATCGCCTCCGCCCACACGTTCTCGTTGAAGCCGTTCACCCCGTCGAGCGCCCCCAGTTCGTCGTAGCGCTCGAGCGCCGCCAGTTGCACCCGGCGGAACAGCTCGTTCCGCACCAGCACACGGAACGCGCGCACGTTCGCGGTGAGCCGCGGCGGCGCGGGCGGCAGCACCGCGGCCGCCTCCGCCTCATGTGCTGCGAGGTCCGGGTGCGCGAGCTCCTCCCACTCGTCGAGCAGGCTGGAGTCCACCTGCCGCACCAGGGCGCCCAGCCATTCGATCAGGTCGAGCAGGTCCTCGCTCTTGGCGTCATCGGGAATGGTCTGCCGCGCGGCACGGTACGCGTCGGAGAGGTAGCGCAGGACCACGCCCTCGCTGCGGGCGAGCTTGTAGAACGCGATGTATTCCCCGAACGACATGGCCCGCTCGTACATGTCGCGCACCACGGCCTTCGGGTGCAGCTCGAAGTCCCCGATCCACGGCTGGCCCTGCTTGTAGCTCTCGAACGCGTACTCCAGCAGCTCCTGCAGCGGCTTCGGGTAGGTCACCTCCTCCAGCAGCGCCATGCGCTCCTCGTACTCCACCCCGTCGCTCTTCATCGCGGCGACGGCCTCGCCGCGCGCGACGAACTCCTGGCTCCGCAGCACCGGTCGCGGGTCGTCAAGCGTGGCCTCGACGATCGAGATCATGTCGAGCGCGTACGTCGGCGCCTCCGGGTCGAGCAGCTCGAACGCGGCGAGCGCGAACGGCGACAACGGCTGGTTGAGCGCGAAGTTCGGCTGCAAGTCGACGGTCAAACGGATGTCCCCTGCCGGGCTCTGCTGCACCACCCCCGACGCCCTCAGGGTCTTGTAGATTCCCAGCGCACGGCGGGCGAGGGCCAGCTGCCGTTTCCACGGCTCGTGGTTGTCGAACACCAGGGCCCGCACGTTCCCGAACACGTCGCCGCCCCGGGCGATCACGTTGATGAGCATCGCGCTCGTCATCTGCATGCTTGAGGTGAGCGTCTCCGGCTCGGCCTGGATCAGCCGCTGGAACGACGGCTCCCCCCACGACACGAACCCGTCGGGCGCCTTCTTTCTGATGATCTTGCGCTTCTTCTTGGGGTCGTCTCCGGCCTTCTCGATCGCCTTGAGGTTCTCGGACTCGTGCTCGGGCGCCTGCGCGACCACCGTTCCGGCGGTGTCGTAGCCGGCCCGCCCGGCACGGCCGGCGATCTGATGGAACTCGCGGGCGTTCAGCTGCCGCATCTTGCTGCCGTCGAACTTGGTGAGCGCCGTCAGCAGCACGGTGCGGATCGGCACGTTGATGCCGACGCCGAGGGTGTCGGTGCCGCAGATGACGCGCAAGAGGCCCCGCTGGGCGAGCTGCTCGACCAGGCGCCGGTACTTCGGCAGCATCCCCGCGTGATGCACGCCGATGCCCAGGCGGATCAGCCGGGCCAGGGACTTGCCGAAGCTCGTCGTGAACCGGAACTCGCCGATCAACTCGGCGATCGCATCCCGCTGTTCGCGCGTGGCCACCTTGGCGCTGGCGAGCGCCTGCGCCCGCTCGACGGCGGCGAGCTGCGAGAAGTGCACGATGTACACCGGCGCCTGCCCGGTGTTCAGCAACTCCTCGATGGTGTCGTGGATGGGGCTGGTCTCGTAGTAGTAGTGCAGCGGCACCGGGCGCTCGACCCCGGTGACCAGCGCGGTCTCGCGCGAGGTTCGCCGAGTGAGGTCCGCGGCGAGCGCGGTCACGTCGCCCAGGGTGGCCGACATCAGGATGAACTGCACGTGCGGGAGGCCGAGGAGCGGCACCTGCCAGGCCCAGCCGCGGTCCGGGTCGGAGTAGAAGTGGAACTCGTCCATCACGACCTGGTCGACGGGGCTGGCGTCCCCGTTCCGCAGTACGAGATTGGCCAGGATCTCGGCGGTGCAACAGATGATCGGCGCATCCGCGTTCACCGACGAGTCACCCGTCATCATGCCGACGTTCTCGGCCCCGAACGTCTCGACGAGGGAGAAGAACTTCTCACTGACCAGCGCCTTGATCGGGGCGGTGTAGAAGCTGCGCTTGCCGGCCGACAGCGCCGCGAAGTGCGCGCCGACCGCAACCAGCGACTTGCCCGTACCGGTGGGCGTCGAGAGGATCAGGTTGGAGCCCGACACCACCTCGATGAGCGCCTCCTCCTGCGCCGGGTACAGGGTCAGCTGCTGCTGCCCCGCCCACAGCTCGAACGCCTCGAACAGCACGTCGGGGTCGGTGACGTGCGGAAGCGCTTCAAGGTATGGCATGGTCCTTCGATCCTGCCCTATGCGGGCGCGCTCCCCCATCGGCCGCGCCCACCTTCGTCGTCAGGCGCGGCCGGCACGGTCGGCCGGTCGGCCGGTCGGCCGGTCGGCCCGAGTCTCGCAGGTCACGCGGGTCACGCGGCTCACGCTCCCAGCCTCCGGATGGAAGACTGGACGCATGACGATCATCGCTGCCGCCGACGGATCCGCCCTCGGGAACCCGGGCCCCGCCGGATGGGCCTGGTACGTCGATGATTCCTGCTGGGCGGCGGGCGGCTGGCCGCACGCCACCAACAACCAGGGCGAGCTGAAGGCCGTTCTCGAGCTCTTCCGCGCGACCGCGCACGTGGACGACGACCTGCACGTGCTCTGCGACAGCCAGTACGTGATCAATTCGGTCACCAAGTGGATGCCCGGCTGGAAGAAGAAGGGCTGGCGCAAGGCGGACGGCAAGCCCGTGATGAACGTCGAGCTTCTCCGCGAGATCGACGACGCCCTCGCCGGCCGCCGCTACCGGTTCGAGTGGGTCAAGGGTCACGCCAATCACACGCTGAACGAGGCAGCGGATGCGCGTGCGCGCGCCGTCGCCGAGGCCTACCAGCGGCGCACGCCGATCCCGTCCGGGCCCGGCTGGGTGTCGGCGGCCGGCAGCGCCAACCCGGCTGCCGGCACCCCCGCGACCGCACCGCAGGGCTCCGGGCGAGCAGCCGCCCGCCCCGAAGCCGGGCGACGCACCACCCCGGCTGCCCTGTTCGACGCCATGCCGCCGGCCCCGACACTGTTCGACGACCCGGCCGAAAGCGAGCCATCCGCGCCGACCGGCCGCACGGCATCCGTCACCCTCACCCTGACCGACGCGGAACACGCCCGGCTCACCCAGCGCGCCGCACGCCGGGGCGTCAGCGTCGAACAGTTGCTGCGCGAGCTGATCTGAGGGCCTGACCGTGCCGATGACCCCGCAGCTGATCCTCGACCTGCTCCTGCTTCTGGTGCTGGTCGGATGCTTCGTGTCCGGCTACCGCAGCGGGCTGCTTCGCAGCCTCGCCGTCATGCTCGGGCTGGTCGCCGGCGGCATCGCCGCCTACTTCGTGGTGCCGCTCGTGGGCAGCTGGGTTCCGGAGCCGGAATGGCGCACGGCGGCGACGCTCGGGGCGGCGGCCCTGCTGGTGCTCACCGGACTCTCGATCGGGCAGACAGTGGGCTTCGCCATCCGTCGCCGCACCAGCCGGAGCCCGCTGCGCATCGTCGACCGCACGCTCGGGGCCGTGCTGACCTGCGCGGCCGCGGCCCTGGTGCTCTCGATGGTCGCCTTCACCGTCAACGCGCTCGGCGTGCCGGTGCTGTCGTCGGCGATCGCCTCGTCGAAGGTGCTGCAGACCATCGACGGCCTCACGCCCACGCCGGTGCAGCGGTTCATGGCGCAGCTGCGCACCCTCACCGTCGACGAGGGGCTGCCGCGCATCATCGATGCGTTCAGCGGTCCGGTTCCCGAGATTCCGCAGGTCGAGACCGGCGGTCCGGCGCTGACCGCCGCCGCGCGCTCTGTGGTGCGCATCACCGGCAATGCCTATGCGTGCGGCCAGAACCAGTCAGGCAGCGGCTTCGTCGTCGCGCCCGGCCGCGTCATCACCAATGCGCACGTGGTCGCGGGCGTGCGGGGCCCGGTCGTGGAGTCGCCCGGAGGCCAGGCCGTGCGCGGCGACATCGTCTACTTCGACCCGGTCGCTGACCTCGCCGTGATCGCCGCCGACGAGTTGTCCGCTCCGCCGCTGAAGACCACCAAGACGCTGGGCGTGGGCGCATCCGCTGTCACCGACGGATACCCGTTCGGCGGCCCGTTCGATTCCGATCCCGCGCGCGTCATCGCGGTGAATACGCAAGGGGTCGCCGATATCTACGGGAGCAACCGGGCTGAGCGGGAGGTGTACACGATCGCCTCCAAGGTCGACCACGGCGAGTCGGGCGGGCCGCTGCTGACGACCAGCGGTCTTGTCGCCGGAGTCATCTTCGCCAAGGCAGCGTCGACCCCGAACGTGGGCTACGCACTGACCATGCAGGAGTTGCAGCCCGTCGTTGACAAGGCAGCCGGACTGGCCGACCCGGTGGCGTCAGGCCGGTGTGTGCGCGGGTAGGTCGTGCGAGCCGGCGCTCACGTCTGACATGCCCTCCCGAAAGCCGCGTTCCCACACGGACCAGTCGTGACCGCCACCGTAAACGCGGAGTGACGCCTTGATCCCCGGCATTCGTTTCACCCGGTTGTACAGCACGGCCGCGACGAAATCGAGGTCGTGCTCAGCCTCCCCGGGAGGGTTGACGTACTCGGCATCACCGACCGCGATGAACAACCTGATCGGGGTGGCCGGGTCGAAGTGGGCCAGTGCCGCCGGATACGCGAGCTGACGATAGCGGTCTTCGTCGAAGGTCCGCTTGCCCACGCCGAATGCTCCGAAATCTCTCGCCGAGGATCCTAGTGGGGCGAGCGGAACGTAGACCGCGGGACTCAAGACGATCGCCGCCCTGAACAGGCCGGGATGCACGAGCGCGAACCGCAAAGCGCCCGCCCCTCCCATCGAGTACCCGGCCACGACGCGGTCACGGTTGCCCGTGGTGCGATAGCGGGCGTCGACGTGCGGAACCAGGACGTCGGTGAAGGCGGTTTCGACGGCAGCGCCCCCGTCGAGCTTCGAGTCCACGTAGAAGCCGGCGCGGCCGCTCCATGGAGCGTCCGGCATCACGCAGATGACCGCGGGCAGTGATCCGCTCTCAATCTGCTCGTCGAGCCAGGGCAGTACGCGCGCCCAGTCTTCCTTCGAGTCGCCCCGACCATGCAGCAGGTACAGCGTAGGATACCGGCGGTCCCGGTTGCGTTCCTCCTCGTATTCGGCGGGGAGATACACCGCGTAGTCCACTCGGCCTCCGGGGACGTCGGCCGGTGTCCACTCGTTGCGCAGGTTCCCGTGCGTCACGTCTCAGCGATCTCGGGTTCAGGCATGTCGTCCTCCAGGTCCCAGGCCAACCGGAAGCCGATGTTGGGTGAGCGCTCGAGCCCGAGCCCGGGCAGCAGGAACTTGAGGCTGAATTCCGGCTCGCGGCGCCCGCCGTCGACGTACCAGTCCGAGCCACTGGTCTCATGGTCGCTGCCGCCCTTCAGCATGACGTAACGAGTGGCCCCGTCGTTGTGCTCGCTTTCGGTCCAGTTCCAGACCCAGGGCTCGGATCGCTGGAAGGCGGAGTCCGCGGCTGCGACCTGCCACTCGAATTCCGTCGGCAGGCGGGCGCCGGCCCACGCGGCGTACGCGCGGGCATCGTCGAGATTCACCCAGGTGGCAGGGCCGTTATCCTCGGCGCGCGCGTCTGTGCCGTCGCCAGCTCCGGCACGGTCGTCGACCCCGAGGAAGCGGCGCGTGCACGTCGGCCGGTATCCGCTGGCCGCGACGAACGCGCGGAATTCTGCCCCTGTGACCTCCCGTGTCGCCACAGCGCACCGGCCGAGAGTGACGGGCCTCAGCTCGCTGCGCAAGTCGTGGAGGCGGGGCGGGAGGGGCTTCCACTCTTCGACGTACGGGGCACCGTGGTACATCCCGGTCTCCCGTCGCCGATACCGCACCTCCAGCATCCGTTCGCCGGCCTCGATCATGACGGCGTCGCACGCCGGAACGTGCGCCGACGAGGTGCCAGGCCGACGCCGAACAGCTTCCCGCGCCGGGAAGGTGCCGTCCGCGTCGAACTCATCCTCCGCGGCAGCACGAAGGAGGCCGGCGAGCCAGGTGGGCGGCTCACCACGCACGCCGAGGATGCCCGTGATGCTGCGGGCGGGGACAGGGGCGCTCCCCGACGGGAGCTCTCGGCCTGCGGTCACGTCGAAGAGAGTGACCCCGGGCGGCACCTCGTCGAGTACCGGTCCCGCATAGTCCTCGGCGCCACGGTTCACGACCGTCCAGAGGGTCAACGAGCCGTGTGAGTAGCGGGAGACATACACCTGCGCGGCAAGGGCGTCGGCGGAGGCGCCTACGAGCGGTGACCACTCGCCGTCGACCAGCACGCCGTTCAATGCACGTTGCACCCGCAACATCCGCCGCAGCGTGCTCTTGTCGCGTTCGTTCCAGCCCACCCACACTCCGAACACGACATCCCAGACGAGCATGCCCGTGCCGTTCATCCAGGCTGACTGCAGTTCAGCGCTGTGGTCCCGGTTCCACCGGCGTGTGGAATGCATCATGTGCCGGCGCTCGTACCAATGCGCCCGCATCACGCCCGGCGCTTCACTGTCGGCGAACCATTGGGCCCAGCTGAGGAGATGATCTTCGATCCGCTGGTTGGGTACCCGCGACTCGCCCTCGAGCACTTGCGGCGGGTCTGCCGCACGCAGTGCCTCAATAAGCCGGCTGTCGCCCTCTTTCAGTGTGTCGAGGAAGACCCCGTCAACCCGTAGCTCGCTGACCAGTAGCGCCAGTTCCTCCGGGTCGGCGTTCGGCGAACGCCGTGTGCCCGTGTCCCAAGGGTTGTAATCGATAAAGACCCTGACGCCCCGGGCCTGGAAGTGAGCGACCAAGTCGGCCAACCCGGGCACCTGACGGTAATAGTCGTACTGGTTTCGATCGTCGATGCCGATAACCGGATAGGCGTGCCACAGCACGATGCCGTCAAAGCCACCGTGATCCGCGGTCACGGTGAGGAAGTGGTCCGGGGTGAACGTCTGCTCGTCGTGATCGAACAGCCGCTCGTCCCAGAGCCAGACGAGCGCCACGCTGTAGCACGACTGGGTCCACGCCTGGTCCTCACGTTCGTATGCCGAGCCACTGTATGTCAACCGCTGCCGGGCCGCGCTTCTCCATGCCGTAAGGGCTTCCCGCCACGCCGGCCACTCGGCGGGTTCGACGGGAGCAGCGAAGATCTTCGCGATGTCACCGGCCTCCGGGTCCAGGTTCTCGTCAAGCAGCGTGGGGAGATCGATGGCGCGCGGAACGAGGGGGTTGATCGTGTTGGTGCTGGTCTCGTCGGGGTCGAAGGAGTTCATGAGCGGATGCTTTCGGCCACAACGAGCGTGCGCCGCGCGAGGTCGTCGAAGGCGCTCCCGTCGAATCCAGGAATGCTGGAGGCCAGCCGGTTGTGCAGCGGCTCGATCCATTCAGCCGGCAGAGCGGATGCGCCGGCAAGCGCCCCGCAGATGGATCCGGCTGTGGCGCCGACCGAGTCGGTATCCCAGCCGCCGGTGACAGCGAGCGCAATCGCCTGCGGGAAGTCCCCTCTGCTGCGGGTTAATGAAAAGGCCAGCAGCGCCGCGTTGTTGAGCACGTGCACCCAATGCAGGCGGCCGAATTCGGTGTGAAGGGCGTCGAACGCATCGTCGACGGCGTTATTCTCACGCCCGAGGGCGCGCCCGCGCCGGATCGCGGCCGCATAGCGGCTGCGCTCGGGAACCACGCTGAGGCCGGCATCGATCACCTCGTCGACGGTGCGCGCGACGACGGCCGCTGAGGACGCGGCTGCGGCGAACATGGCACCGTACAACCCGTTCCGGCGGTGACTCAGCCACCCGTCTGTCCAGGCCAACCCCGCTGCGCGGCGGGGGTCACCGGGACATGCCCAACCATAGACATCTGTTCTGATTTGCGCGCCGATCCAGTCCCGGAACGGGTTGCGGACAGCACCGGCAATCTCGGGCTCGTAGCCGTCGAGGAGATTGCGGTACGCAATGCGCTCGGCGGTGAAGACCCGTCCGCCAGGCAAGTTGGCCAGCCAGGACTGGGCGACGTCGTCGGTCGTGAACGACGCGCCGAGGCGCTCGAGCAGGTCGAGGGCGATCAGGGGGAAATTGAGGTCGTCGTCTTCGGGCATGCCGTTGATGTTCTCAGCAAGGCTGGTGGACCGGCTGCGCCGGTTCCACGGGTATCGGGCGGCGAGTTCTGGATCGAGACCGACCTCTGTGAAGTATCCGCCGATCGGCCAGTTCCCCGTCGACTGGGCGATCATCCGTATCCCCTCCCGGGGGATTTTCTCCACCGGTTTGCCGAGCAGGCAACCGGCTGCGCGCCCGAGCCACGCCCCGTGCACTCTGTCGAAGGTGGTGGCGCGCGACAGCCCCGAGGCTTCCGCGGGACCGGCCATGAGAATGGCGGCGAGGTTGTCCGGCTCGTCGTGACGGAACCTTTCGGGCACGGGCAGCGCATCGATCTCGGACAGAAGGTCCCGCGCCAGCTTCCGCAGCGCCTCCGTGGCGGCGTTCGGCGTCGCTCCGCTCGCAGGGGCCAGGGTGCTTCCACCCGCTCGGCGCCATCGTTCGGAAAGCGCTGAAACGTCCTGCCCGTCTGCTTCGGCCGCGGCGAGCGCGTGGGGTAGCAGGTCTTCGGGTTGGGTCCAGGTGAGCCGAAGCATCACCGCTGGTTCCCCGAAAGCTGGCCAAGGGCGTGCCGGGCGACGTCCTGCGCCTCGGCCCGTTGCCGGTCTTTCGCCCAGATGTCGCGGGTGACGCTGGCCATGGTGACTCCGGAACGCGTCAGGTCCATCTCGCTGCCAGCGGAGACTCCATCGAGCCACTGGGTCGGAACGGTCTGCAGTCCACCCAGTGCTCCGGCGAGGGACCCTGCCATGACGGCGATCGAATCCGAGTCCCGGCCGTAGTTGACGGCGCCGAGCACAGATTCGGTGTAGTCCCCGTTCGCTACGAGGAGCATGCCGAGTGCGATCGGAAGCTCTTCGATGGATTTGGTGCGACTGGGGATGCGGGCATCGCGGGCGGGAGCGCGGTAATCCGGCCCGACGGTGTCGAAAGGCGCGACTGCGCGCCGCAGCGTTCCGAGGCCGCTTCTCCAGTCCGTGATGGCGCTCGCCGCAGATGCGACAGCGTCGATCGCGTCATGGGTGCCGTCCTTGGCGACGCGAAGCGCGGTAGAGACCACGTCGTCAGGACCAGCGCCCGGCCGCATCGCCTCAGCGACGGCGGCGGCGTAGACGCCCGCTGCTTCGCGTCCATAGCTGGACTGATGAGCCCCGGCGACGTCGATGGCCTCCGCGTACGCGGCATCCGCTGCCCCGGCATTGGCGATGCCGATCGGCGCGACGTACATGGTCGCGCCACAGTTCACAATGTTGCCGACGCCCGCCTCCCGCGGGTCGATGTGCCCGTAGTGGATTCGGGCGACGAGCCATTTCTCCGCGAGGAAGACGCGGTGCAGGAGCAGCGCTTCACTCTCGAGTTCGGGGATCCAGCGCTTGTCCCCGATCAGCAGGGGCACGAGATGGTCGGCGACTGCATATGCATCGAGATGGTCCCGAACGGTTGCGTAGACGTCGACCAGAGCGTTCGTCATCAGGGTGTCGTCCGTGACGTGCCCGTCGCCTTTGTGGTACGGCGCGATCGGACGGGCGTTACGCCAATCCTCCAGGAATGGCGGGACGATCCCGGTGATGAACCCGCCATAACGCGCCTGGATCGCCTCCGGCGTGTTCCCTTCCGCGGCTCCGCCGAGGGCGTCCCCCACTGCCGCGCCCGCGAGGGCTCCGGTCGCCTTGTCCTCGAGCAGGTCCATCTGTAATTCTCCTAGTTTCACGATCGGTGTCACGCTGGTGGCGGATTGCCGGGGTTCGGACCGGACGGGATGCGCCGGCCCGAACCCCTCGGGTCAACCGCCCACGGCCGCCCACCCATCGGTCAGCTGCTTCTTCAACTCGTCAACACTGATGGTGTTGGCCAGGTACTTCTGCAGGCTGGGAGTGGCGTACTGGTCCTTCCACTGGGGGTAGTTGGCAGCGGACTGGAACGGTGCTGCCGTCATGGCCTCAGCGGAGGCCAGCATGGCGCCCCAGCCGTTCTTACCCGCGGTGTCCTTGGCGACCTGGTCACGGGCGGGAGCGGATGCGGGGATGAGCCAGTCACCCTCGGCCAGCTTGGCCTGATTGGTGGGATTCATGAAGTAGTCGATGAACTCCGCCGCCTGCTTGACATGCTTGCTTGAGGCGGCCACCGACATGGTTTGCGGGTTAGCGGCTTGCATTGTCCCCTGGCTGCCCGCCAACGGTGGCAGCACGGCCCAGCTGAAGCCCTTGGGAGCTGATTCGGTCAGCTGCTGAGCTACGTAATTGCCGCCGACGTACATGGCGTACGACCCCTTGAAGAAGCCGGGAAGCACGTCCGAGCCGCTCTGAGTGAGCGATACGGGGTCGATTGACTTGTCCGTATACGCCATGTCATGGATGCGCTTCGGAACCTCGAGTTCTGCGTCGCCCACATGGATGGTCGACGTGTTGCCCTTGTTGTCGAAGAACGTGCCGCCGAAGCCGAGCGCGAGGTTCATGACCGTGGCGGTAGGCTGCTTCATTCCCCAGCCGATGCCATATTTCCCGTCGCCGGTCAGCTTCTTGGCCAGCGCCTGGAAGTCGTCCCAGCTCAGTTGCTTGCCGTCGGGCAGCGGCACCCCCGCTTTCTTGAACGCATCGGTGTTCGCGAAAACGACGTATGTCTGGAGGAGAGTGGGTGCCGCAACGATGGCGCCGTCCTGTGCCGTGACCGTCTTCCATACGTCTTTCGACACGGCGTTCATGACATCGTCGCTCAGATACGGCTTGAGGTCGGCCAGATAGCCCTGGTTGGCGAAGCCGGCAATGTCGGCAGACTCGTCGTGGATGATGTCCGGAGCGGTTCCACCCTGGAACTGGGTCACCAGCTGGTCGTGAACGTTGTCCCAGCTGCCTTGCTGAAGCTTGACCGTGATGTCAGGGTGATCCTTGTTCCAGGAGTCCACGATCTCCTTCGTGGCCGCGATCGTGGTGTCCTGAAACGCGAGGCTCTGGAACGTGAGGGTGACCGGCCCTTCGGCGGTGGGTTTCTCCGAAGAGGTGGTTCCGCCTCCGCCACCGAACGCGCACCCGGTGAGGACCGTGGCGACAGCGAGGGCGCCGACGGCTAGTGCAGCCCGTCTTTTCATTGTGAGTACTCCTTCGTGATTGCACTGCATTGTGATTGCACTGTTGGATCTTCCAGCGGAAGGGTGGATATCCCCCGTCAGCCCTTCACCGCACCGCTGAGCAGTCCGGAGGTGAGCCGCCGTTGGATAATGGCAAAGAAGACGAGGCTGGGGATTGTGGCCAGCAGCGATGCCGCAGCAAGCTGACCCAGTTGAACCTGCCCCTCCGCCCCGACAAAGCGGGCGAGGGTGAGTGGAAGAGTCTGAAGCTTCGGATCCTGGATCAGCACGAGCGCGAAGAAGAACTCGTTCCAGCTCCCGATGAAGGCGAACAGGCTTGTGGCCACAAGACCGGGCGCGAGCAGTGGCAGCACGATCCGCCGGAGAATCAGCAGCCGTGAGCCGCCGTCCATGGCGCCGGCTTCCTCGAGCTCGACGGGGATGCCGGCGACGTATCCCTGCAGCATCCACAGGGCGAACGGCAGAGACCAAACGGTGTAGACGACGACCAGGCCGAGCAGGTTGTTGATCAATCCGATCTGTTTCAGCACCAGGAACAACGGGATGATGATCAGGATGAAGGGGAACACCTGACTGAGGAGGATCCACCCCGTGGCGATGGTCCGGAGCCTGGTTCGGAAGCGAGCCAGCGCGTAAGCGGCGGGCAAGGAGATCAAGGTCACGATGATCGTCGTCGAGACAGCGACAACAAGGCTGTTCGTCGCTGCCTGGATCAGGTTCGCCTTTTCGATCGCGCCGGCGAAGTTGCTGAAGTCCCAGGTTTGGGGCAGGAAGGTCGGGTTGGGCGAAAGCAGTTCCTGCGACGACTTGAACGCCGTCAGCAGCAGGAACAGCAGAGGAAAGCCGAGGAACACGACATAACAGGCGAGCGCAAGATATTGCAGGGGGCGTGCGATGCGGCGGGCCGCGAGGCCGGACCCGGTGGAGAGGGCCGAGTGCGTTTCTGTCATGACAGCCTGCTCCTTGCCTGGCCGCGGAGGTAGAGGAAGAGGAACACCGAGATCACGATCACCATGACGTTTCCCATCGCAGCGGCATAACCGAACGCTCCGTAGCGGAAGGCCTCGTTGTAGGCGAACAGCATGGGAAGCATCGTCTGTCCGCCGGGGCCGCCTGCGGTGAGCACGAAGACCAGGGCAAATGAGTTGAAGTTCCAGATGAGGTCGAGCGTGGTGATGGCAACGATGATTGGTCGCAGGGCCGGCAGCGTGACGTGCCAGAAGCGGGTCATGACCCCGGCTCCGTCGATCGCAGCCGCTTCATGCAGTTCCGCGGAGACGTTCTGCAGCCCGGCAAGGAGCGTGATGGTGGTTTGCGGCATCCCCGCCCAGACTCCGACGACGATGACGGCGGGCAGTGCCGTGCTGAAACTTCCAAGCCAGTTGGTGTCGCCCGGAAGACCGACGGTGCGTAGGGCCTCGTTGATCGGACCGTAGCTGGGATTGAGCATCAGGCGCCACATGATGGCGATGACCACCGGCGGCATCGCCCAAGGCACGAGGGCCAGTGTTCGAGCAAATCCACGGAACTTGAGGTCGAGGTTCAGTAGCAACGCCAGACCGAGCGATGCAAGGAACTGGAGCGCCGTGACCCCGAACGCCCAGATGAGGCCGATCCGGAAAGAGTTCCAGAAGAGCTGATTTCCAGCTAGGCGCACATAATTGTCGACCCCGTTGAAGGTGACGACCGCGTTCAAGCCGGCTTTGGCGTCGGTGAAGCCCAGCAGGATCCCCTGCACGAGCGGGTACACGCTGAACAAGACGACCGGGATGAGTGCGGGCAGCACCAGAAGCCACGCATCGCGACCCCCGCCATTGGTGCCGGTATTCCTGCGCCGGCGCTTAACCGGCGTGACCGGTGGTGCTGGTTTCGTCAGGGTGCTCGTGCTCATGACGCCCCGCCGCTCGGTCCACCCCACGCTTCGGCCTGCGCGCCGCTCGCCGCGAGCGCACCGATTGTCGACTCCCGCACCACCAGCCGAGGTTCGATCACCAGGCGGCTCACGGAGCCGGTGGGATCTTCAAGACGCCGCAGCAGCAGTCGCGCGGCGGTTCTGGCGCGCTTCGCCGAGCGGAGGTTGACGCTCGTGATCGATGGGATGCTCAGTTCGGCGATGTCCGTGTCATCCATGCCCACAAGAGCGATGTCCTCGGGAACGCGGAGTCCACGTCGGGCGAGCACCTTGAGCGCGGCAACGGCGAGCAGGTCATTGGCACACACGATCGCGTCGGGGGCCGATTGGGCGAGCAGAGTCTCCGTCGCGCTCAATCCCGCAGCGAGAGTGAAGTCTTCCGCGCTGACGATCGCGTCGTCGGCGATGGGCAGTTTCCGGTTCATCATGGCGCTGGTGTAGCCCGCGAGGCGGGCAGCCCCGGGAACGGTGTCGACAGGTCCGTTGACGAACGCGATGTGTCGTCGCCCCTGCTCGGCGAGGTGCGTGACAGCGAGCTCCATACCCGCGGCGGAATCGGCGCGGACGCTGTCGACCTCGACATCCGTCGGAAGAGAGCCGATGACGACGATGGGGAGCCGGCTCGACCGGATCGCGTCAACCAGTTCCGGCGTGACGCGCAGCGGGCTAAGCAGCAGGCCGTCCGCAAATCCGCGGTTGAGACTCTGCAGCAGGGCGATCTGGTCCGCGGCATTGCTCCCTGTCGACGAGAGCACGAGTCGATACCCGGCATCAGTCACGACACGACTGACCGCGTGCATCATGTCGACGTAGACAGGGTTGCCGACGTCAGCGACGGCGAGGGCGATCTGCTCGGTGCGGCCCACTTTCAGGGAGCGAGCCGTCGCGTCGGCAACATAACCAAGTTCCTGCGCCGCCGTCTGCACTCGCTCGCTGAGGTGCGACGACGCCGGCAGCCCGTTCAGAACCCTCGAAACGGAGGCGATGGACACGCCCGCGCGCTCGGCGACCAGCGCCAATGTGGACCTGCCCACCTTCATATCGGCTCCCTTGCCGGTTTCGGTAAACGTTTACAAGAACGTTTACCGAAATCTACTGCACCGTTCCGGCCAGACGCAAGAGGAAAATGCGGAGCGCCGCCGGTGGCGGTGCCATGATGAACCATGTCCACTCCCACACTGACGGATGCCGACCTCCGGCGCCTGCGCCGTCACCTTCGTCTGGAACAGGCCGACCTCGCCGCGGAATTAGCTCGGCTGACCGGAACTTTGGGCGCCGTCCGCGATGCCCGGGGCGACACCTCGGCTGACGACGAGCACGACCCCGAGGGGCCGACACTCTCGGCCGAATGGTCTCGCATCGCCGGGGTGCACAGCGAGCTGGCGGGCAAGGCGTCGGCGATCGAGCATGCGCTGCAGCGGATGACCGCGGGCACCTACGGACTCTGCCAGCGCTGCGGACAGCCGATCAGCACCGAGCGGCTCGACGCCCGCCCTGCCGCCGAGTTCTGCATCGACTGCGCACGAGGACTCGAGCCCCGCCGCTGACCGCGGCCCCGCAACCCCAGCCGTGGCCGGGGTCGACCGCCATACTCACCGCCACTCCCAACGCCACCCCACGCCACCCAACGCGCGCCCACAGCGCCAGCGTGAGGGGTCACAAATCGACCTTCCCAGGCCCTCGGAAGCGCGGAGTGCGACCCCTCACGGGAGGCGGCCCGGTGAGGGGTCACGAATCGACCTTCCCACACCGCCGGAAGCGCGGAGTGCGATCCCTCAGGGGAGGCGGCGGGGTGGGAGGTCACCAATCGACCGCCACACTCACCGCCACTCCCAACGCCACCCAAGCCACCCAACGCCCGCCCAGCGCCAGCGTGAGGGGTCACGAATCGACCTTCCCACACCGCCGGAAGCGCGGAGTGTGACCCCTCACGGGAGGCGAAGGATGAGGGCGTCACGAATCGACCGCCACACTCACCGCCACTCCCAACGCCACCCACGCCAACGCGCGCCCAGCGCCATCGTGAGGGGTCACGAACCGACCTCCCCAGGCCATCGGAAGCGCGAAGTGTGACCCCTCACGGGAGGCGAAGGGATGAGGGGGTCACGAATCGACCTCCCCAGGCCCTCGGAAGCGCGGAGTGTGACCCCTCACGGGAGGAGGCGGGGGTTCCGGGAACGCGGTGCCGCGCCTAGGGTTGCGGGCATGAGCGACAACGAGACCCGCAGCAACAGCCCCTTCGACAACGGCGCCGATGACAACGGCTCCTTGGACAACGGCTCCGACGACAACCGCCCCTTCGATGACGCCCGCTTCGGCAACACCCCGGTCGACGGCGAGCCGACCGAAGCGGTGGCCTCAGGCGACGACGACATCATCGAGAACATCGCCGAGTCGATGCCGGGCGCCGGCACCCTGCACGATGGCGAGGAGGCGAGAACGGCGACCGGCGCCAGCACGACCGGCGCCAGCACGAACGGCGCCAGCACGAACGACGCCGACGAGGTCACGGACAACGACGACCCGGCGATCCCGAGCCGTCCCGCGCCCCTCGGCTGACCGCGTCAGACGCCGGCGAAGAAGGCGCTGATCGCCGCCGAGAGTGCCACGGGGTCGTCGACGTGGCACAGCTCCCGCGCGGAGTGCATCGACAGCAGGGGCACGCCCACGTCCACCACGCGGATGCCGAGCCGGGTCGCGGTGATCGGCCCGATCGTGGAGCCGCACGGCACCTGGTTGTTCGAGACGAACTCCTGATAGGAGACCCCGGCCGCGTCGCAGAGCCGATTCCACAGCGCGGCCCCGTGCGCATCCGTCGCGTAGCGCTGGTTCGCGTTGATCTTCAGCAGCGGTCCCGCACCGGCGACCGGCTGGTTCACCGGGTCGTGACGCTCGGGATAATTGGGGTGCACCGCGTGGCCGGCATCGGCAGACAGGCACCACGACCCCGCGTATGCGCGCAGTCGAGCGGATGCGTCGCCGCCCAGCGCCGCGCCGATGCGGGTCAGCACGTCGGCCAGAAGGGGTCCGGCAGCTCCCGAGCGTGACGCCGACCCAAGTTCCTCGTGGTCGAACGCGGCCAGAACGCTGATGTGTCCGGCAGCGGGCGCCTCCGCCGCCTGCACCAGCGCCTCGAGGCCCGCGAAGACCGACGAGAGATTGTCCATGCGCCCGGCGGCCAGCAGCGCAAGGTCCTGGCCGAAGCGCGCCGGCGGCGCCGTGTCGGCGGTGTGGATGTCAAAGCCCGCCACGTCGTCGGCGTCCAGCCCGGCGAGCGCGGCGAGGTGACCGAGAACATCCGCTTCGGACGCATCGCCGACACCGAAGACCGGTGTGAGCTGGCGTTGCTTGTCGAGCTTGAGGCCATTGCTGTTCACCTGGCGGTCGAGGTGCACGGCCAGCTGCGGGATGCGCAGGAACGGTCCCGTGCGCACGAGGTGCTCGGTGCCGTCGTGCGTGACGATGCGGCCGGCGAGCTCGAGCTCGCGATCGAGCCAGGAGTTGAGGAGCGGACCGCCGTACACCTCGACGCCGGCCTGAAGCCAGCCGTATGCGGCGATGCTGGGGCGAGGCTTGAGCTTGAAGCCCGGTGAGTCGGTGTGGGCGCCCAGAATGCGGAACGGGGTGGCGGGGCCGGCGCCGGCGGGCTGGTGCCAGGCGATGATCGCGCCGTCGCGCACCACGTAGCATCCGCCCGGCTCGCCGTCCCACTCGGCCTGCTCGTCGATCCGCCGGAACCCGGCCATCTCGAGGCGCTCGGCGACCGCCGCCGCGGCGTGGTACGACGACGGCGAGGCGCTGATGAACGCGGCAAAGTCGTCGATGTAGTCGGCTACGGAATCCATTGGTCCATCAAACCACGCGCTGTCGCGGCCGGCGGCTGCACACACGGCCGCACGGCGGCACGCATGGCGGCAGGCACCGGCGGTGCGCATGGCGGCACGCACGCCGGCAGGCACGGCCCACGGCCCACGACACGCACCCGCGTACCGAGGGTTGCTGAATCTTGCCTCTTTGGAATACTTTTATGCCTACTGGTGCTAACGTGCAGCCAGACATCCGACCCGCAGCAAGGAAGAATCATGGTCACGAACGAACAGCAGCCGGTCGGCCCCAAGGACGCGAGCAAGCGTCCCCGCTTCGCCGACATCGCCACCTTTGCCCGTCTCCCCCGCCTCGAAGAAGTCGACCACGCGGACATCGCCGTGGTGGGCGTCCCCTTCGACAGCGGGGTGAGCTACCGCCCTGGTGCGCGATTCGGTCCCGCGCACGTGCGCGAGGCCTCGCGCCTTCTTCGCCCGTACAACCCGGTGCAAGACGTCGAGCCCTTCTCGACGCAGCAGGTGGTCGACGCGGGCGACATCGCCGCGAACCCGTACAACCTTGAGGAGGCGGTGCAGCAGATCCAGGAGGCGGCCACGGAACTGGGTGCGAACGGCACGCGCCTGGTCACCATCGGCGGCGACCACACCATCGCCCTCCCCCTGCTGCGCGCCGTCAACGAGAAGCACGGGCCCGTCGCCGTGCTGCACTTCGATGCCCACCTGGACACCTGGGACACCTACTTCGGCGCGCCGATCACCCACGGCACGCCCTTCCGCCGGGCGTCTGAAGAAGGCCTGATCGACATGAACGCGAGCCTCCACGTCGGCATCCGCGGGCCCCTCTACACGAGGGACGACCTGCGTGACGACGAGCGTCTCGGCTTCGCCATCATCGCCAGCCACGAGTTCGAGACCGAGGGTCTGGCCAGGGCCATCGAACGGATGCTCGCCCGCCTCGGCGACCGGCCGGTCTACCTCTCCGTCGACATCGACGTGCTCGACCCGGCGCACGCACCCGGCACCGGCACGCCGGAGGCCGGCGGCATGACCAGCAGGGAGCTTCTCGCGATGATCCGCGCACTGCGTGCGGTCAACCTCGTGGGGGCCGACGTCGTCGAGGTGGCGCCTGCATACGACCACGCACAGCTCACCGCGGTCGCCGCATCGCACGTGGCGTACGAGATCATCTCCGCGATGACGCCCGATGCCGAGAAGGCGCCGGCCGCATCCGAGGCGCCGAGCGCCTGAGACGAGGCACCTGACAGACGAGGTACCTGACACACGAGGTACCTGACACACGAGATACCTGACAAACGGAGAATGGGAGCACCGGCACCGGTGCTCCCATTCTCCGTCTGAGGTCAGGGGCGGGGTGAAAGGTGCTCGTGCACCGCGAGCCAGCGGTCCCCGCGGCGTTCGAAAACAATGGTCTCCCGCTCGAGCACCGTGCTCGTGGCGCCGTCCATCTCCACCACCGTCTCAACGTCGTGCAGGAAGATGCCGCTGCCGCCGACCAGCTGCACGCGCCGGTTGGTGGACACGCAGCTGTGCACCCGGAAGCCGGACGCGCTCTCCCACTCCGCCCACACGGCCTCGTAGGCAGCCCGGGATTCCAGGCGCTGGTCGGCGGTGTAGAAGATGAAGGTCGCGTCTTCGGCGAAGCCGTCGAAGTACGCGGCCGTGTCGTGCTCACCGAAGGCACGGATCACCGCGTCGGCCGCCTCGTTCACCTCTGCCGTGGTGAGGTCCTCGCCGCCGCGGTCAGCCACGGCCGACGCCTGCCCGCACGGCAGCGGTCTTGGCGGCAGCCTTCGCCGCGCCGGAACTCGGGTCGGCCTCGATCGCGGGCGGCGTGCCAGGCCTGGTCGGAACCCAGCGCGCGCCCTTCGGGCCGTACGCATAGGCCGGCTCGGGGAAGATCCAGAGCAGCGCCAGGTACAGCACAGCGGCTGTCACGATGGCGGCGATGAGGCTGAGGTCGATGCCGCCTGCCGCGTTGATGAACGGGCCTACGATGACGGGCGGATAGTTGGCGAACAGCAGGCCGATGACCGCTGCGGCAATCCAGGCGCCGAGGCCTCGCCAGTTGATGCCGTTGTTGTACCAGTACAGGCCGCCGGTCTCGCCGCGGTTGAACACCTGGAGGTTGCGCGCGTTGTAGTCGCCACGGTGCACGAAGTACGCGATGGCCATGATCACCATCCAGGGAGTCGTGGTCACCACGATTGCACCGACGAACGCGTTGACCGCTCCGAGCAGGTCGAAGAAGAGCCGACCGACCAGGATGAAGAGGAACGCGACGGTGCCGATGCCGATCGTTGCCTGCACCCGGTTGAAGCGCGGGAAGACGGAGGAGAAGTCGAGGCCGGTGCCGTAGAGGGAGGTCGATCCGGTGGAGAGCCCGCCGACGAAGGCGACGACGATGAGCACGACCGCGTACCAGAGCGGCGATGCCTGGATCAGGGCGACGACGTAATCCACCTGGCCGGCCACGATCGAGGCGGTGGCGACGCCGAACAGGAACGGGACCAGGGTGGCGAGCTGGGCGCACAAGGTGGCCAGCAGCAGTTTGCGCGGCGGCGTGTTGCGAGGGATGTACCGCGACCAGTCGCCGAGGAACGCGCCGAACGAGATCGGGTTGCTCATGACGATGAGCGCGGCCAGGATGAACGTCGGCCAGAACGACCCGAGTGCGTACGCGGAAGGTCCCGGGTCATAGGAGGCGTCGAAGGATCGGGCGAAGGCGACGATCGCGAGCAGGAACAGGAGGGTGTTGAAGATCACGGCGGTCTTGTTCACGAGGAGCATGAATTGGTAGCCGAAAACCACCACGATGATCACGATCGCGCCGATCACGGCGTAGATGATCGTGCGCAGCCCGATCGAGTCGGGAATTCCGGCCAGACGGGTCAGCGCGCCCACGATGGCGTCACCGCTGACCCAGACCGAGATCGAGTAGAAGGCGATCGCGGTGAGCAACGACAGGAACGATCCGACGACGCGACCGCGAACGCCGAAGTGGGCGCCGGATGAGACAGCGTTGTTCGTGCCGGTCTTCGGGCCGAACAGACCCATGGGCATGAGGAACATGGCCCCGACAAGAACGCCGGTCAGCGTGGCGAGCACTGCCTGCCAGAATGACAGCCCGAGCGCGATCGAGAACGTGCCGAGCAGCACGGTGGCGAACGTGTTGGCTCCGCCGAACTGGATGCGGAACAGGTCGAAAGGCGTGGAGGTGCGGTCCTCAGCTGGGATGGTGTCGATACCGTGAGCCTCGACATCCGTCACCTTGGGCCGGGCGTTCAGAGGGGTTACGTCTTCGTCGGTGACGATGTTTTTACTCATGGGGCGCCTTTCAGGCGGTCTTCATTGGCCGGGCAGGACACACCGGATGGACGAGTGCCTGAATGGTAAAGCAAATCTTGCCTGGCATGCAATATCGTTTTCCCATGAGGATAAACAAGGTGGTTGATCTCTCGGTGGTGGTGGGGCCGGACACGCAGGTGTACCCGGGCGACCCTGTGCCCGAGTTGGCGGTGCACAGCACGATCGCCCGTGACGGGTTCAACCTGCTCAGCGTGCACATCGGGTCGCAAACCGGCACCCATGTGGACGCCCCGTATCACTTCGATGAGGCAGCTCCGAAGATCGACCAACTGCCGCTGGAACGCTTCGTCGGGCCCGGCGTCATCGTGGACGCGACGGCGCCCGGCCCGCGTGGGCGCATCACCTGGGACTACATCGAGCCGGTCGCCCACCTCCTGCAGCCCGGATGCATCGTGCTGTTTCGCACCGGGTGGAGCCGGCACTACGGAACCGCCGCGTATTTCGAGAATCCCTTCCTCGACGCAGAGGCGTGTCGGCGACTGATCGAGCTCGGCGTTCGCACGTTCGGCCTGGATGCGTTGAACATCGACGAAACGCCTGACGCTGTGCACCCCGGGGACGGGTTCCCGGTTCACCACCTGATCGCCGACGTTGCCGGGGTGATCTGCGAGAACCTGACCAACCTCGATGCCATCGACTTCGCCGACCCGTTCATCTCACTGCTGCCGATCAACCTGCGCGAGGCGGACGGCGCCCCGGTGCGTGCCGTCGCGATCCAGCAGGCAAGCTAGGGTCGACGGGTGTCTGAACAGGTCCAGATCGGGTCCCGGCTTCGCGTTGCGCGACTGGCCAAGGGCCTCACCCTCGGCACGGTCGCGGCAGCCTGCGGCCTCACCCAGGGGTATCTGAGCAAGCTCGAACGCGACCAGGTCTCCCCTTCGGTGGCCTCCCTCGTGGCCATCTGCAACGCCGTGGGCCTCCGCGTCGGCGACCTGTTCGAACCGCCGCCGTCGGCGATCGTGCGCGCCGGGGAGGGGTCGCTGATCAACTTCGGTGCCGAGAAGGCGCGGGAGTACATGCTCACGCCCGGGGACCAGACCCACCTGCAGGTCATCCAGTCCCAGATCGAGCCGGGAGGCACGGGCGGCGCTGCCGAGTACGTGCTCGACTGCGACATCGAGTTCATTTACGTGATCCGCGGCGCGCTGGAGATCCTGATGGGCGGTGACGTGTTCCCCCTCGCTGAGGGAGATGCGATGACGATGCGCGGCCGCGAGCCGCATACGTGGCGGAACGCCTCGGAGGCCGACGGATGCGAGGTGCTCTGGGTACTCGCCCCGGCACCCTGATCCCCCTCCGCCTTCCCGGAGCAGTGTCAGCGGCATCTGCGAGGCTGGGCGCATGAGCCAGACCATGACCTCGACCCGTGACGACGCACTCCGCATCCTGCGCGCCCTCGTCGGGAACGGCGACGCCGTCTTCCACGAGGGCCAGTTCGAGGCGATCGAGACGCTCGTCGACCAGCGCCGCCGTGCCCTGGTGGTGCAACGCACCGGGTGGGGCAAGTCGGCCGTCTATTTCGTCGCCACCCTGCTGCTGCGGCAGCGGGGCGCCGGCCCCACCATCCTGGTCTCGCCCCTGCTCGCCCTGATGCGCGATCAGGTGTCAGCCGCCGCCCGCGCGGGCGTCCGCGCCGTGTCGATCAACTCGTCGAACATGCATGAGTGGGACGACGTGCGGCAGAAGTTGCAGCGCGACGACGTCGACGTGCTGCTGGTCTCCCCCGAGCGCCTCAACAACCCTGCGTTCCGCGACCAGCAGTTGCCCGAGCTCATCCGTCGCGTCGGCCTGCTCGTCGTCGACGAAGCGCACTGCATCTCCGACTGGGGCCACGACTTCCGCCCCGACTACCGGCGCCTGCGCGACCTCATCGCCGAGATGCCGCCCGGCGTGCCGGTGCTCGCGACGACCGCCACCGCCAACAGCCGGGTGGTGACGGATGTCGCGGAGCAGCTCGATCACGGCGCCTCCGCCGGCGAGGTGGTCACCATTCGCGGTCCGCTGGCTCGCGCCTCGCTGCGCCTGGGCGTGCTCCGCCTGCCCGACGCGAAGGAGCGGCTGGCCTGGCTGCTCAGCCACCTCGGCGACCTGCCCGGCAGCGGCATCATCTATACCCTCACGGTCTCCGCTGCGGAAGACACGGCGCGGCTCCTGCGCGAGGCCGGCCACGCCGTGCGCGCCTACACCGGTCAGACCGACACGGCCGAGCGTGAGGAATCCGAGAAGCTGCTCAAGGACAACCAGGTGAAGGCCTTGGTCGCCACGAGCGCCCTCGGCATGGGCTTCGACAAGCCCGACCTCGGCTTCGTGCTGCACCTCGGGGCACCCAGCTCCCCCGTCGCCTACTACCAGCAGGTCGGCCGCGCCGGCCGGGCCACCGACAACGCCGACGTTCTGCTTCTGCCCGGGCCCGAAGACGAAGCGATCTGGCAGTACTTCGCCACGGCATCCATGCCGAGCCGCAGTCGGGCCGACGCGGTGCTGTCGGCGCTCCGCGAGACGGGCGGTGCCCCGCTCTCGACCCCCGCGCTCGAGGCCCGCGTCGACATCCGGCGCAGCCCCCTCGAACTGCTGCTCAAGGTGCTCGACGTCGACGGCGCGGTGCGTCGTGTGCAGGGCGGCTGGGTCGCCACGGGCGAGCCGTGGAGCTACGACGCCGACCGCTACGATCGCATCGCCGCCGCACGGGTGGCCGAGCAGCTGTCCATGCTCGACTACGAACGCACCGACGGCTGCCGCATGGAGTACCTGCAGCGCGCCCTCGACGACGAAACCGCCACGCCGTGCGGGCGTTGCGACACCTGCGCCGGTCCCTGGTATCCCGAGGGTGTGTCAGCGGATGCCGCGGCGAGCGCACGCGAATCGCTGGAACGAGTGGGGGTGGCGATCGAGCCGCGCGCGCAGTGGCCGACCGGTGCCGCAAGCCTCGGTGTCGACGTGCGCGGCAACATCCCCGTGGGCGAACGGGCGGGCCAGGGCCGGGCCCTCGCGCGCCTGACCGACCTCGGCTGGGGCGGCCCGCTGCGGGAGCTGTTCGCGCCCGACGCTCCCGATGCGCCGGCGAGCGCTGCGATGCTTCACGCGTGTGTGAGGGTTCTCGCGGAGTGGGGCTGGGAGGAACGTCCGGCGGCCGTTGTCAGCCTGCCGAGCCGGCGGCATCCGTTGCTCGTGGACTCGGTCGCACGCGGCATTGCCGAGGCGGGACGTCTGCCGTGGCTCGGCCGGCTCGACGACGACCAGGCCGGGCACCCGGCGACGGAACCGGCCGGAAACAGCGCATACCGGCTGGCGCAGGTGTGGAACCGGTTCTCGGTGGGTGTCGACCTGCAGGCGGCGCTCGCGCAGGGAGGCGGTGCGCCCGTGCTGCTGATCGACGACCTCGCCGACAGCCGATGGACCCTCACCGTCGCCGCCCGGGCCCTCCGCCGCGCCGGGGCGGGCACCGTGCTGCCGTTCACGCTCGCCCTGCGTTCCTAGCCGGTCGGGTGAAACTCGCAACCCCTACCTGAATCTTTGATTGGGGCGTAAACCGGAAGAACAGAGACCCTCACGCACAACCTCAGCTCGAAGGTCCAGCGCAGCTCGCGCCGGACACCGGGAAAGGAAGCATCATGAGCAACTCAGATCATTCGGACCGCGACGTTCCGGCCGCCGTCCCCGTCGACCAGCAGCCGTCGCTGCGGGAAGACGTCCTCGCCCGCGAGAAGGAGCGCTACGGCGGCGTCAAAATCGGGTCGGCCTTCTTCGGCTGGCTGACCGCGATGGGCACCGCCGTGCTGCTCACCGCCCTCGTCGCAGCCGCCGGAGCGGCCGTGGGGCTCGGCAGCAACGGCACCGCCAACCAGGCTGCGGATGCCGCGGCGCAGAACGCGACGACCGTCGGCATCGTCGGTGCGATCGCCCTCATCGTCGTCATGCTCATCTCCTACTACTGCGGTGGCTACGTCGCCGGCCGCATGGCGCGCTTCGACGGCGCCAAGCAGGGCATCGCGGTGTGGGTGTGGGCTGTGGTCATCGCCATCGTGGTCGCCATCATCGTGGCCATCGCCGGCGCGCAGTTCAACGTGCTCGCCAACGTCAACGGATTCCCCCGCATCCCGGTTGACGAAGGCAACCTGACCACGGCGAGCATCATCACCGCGGTGCTTGTCGCCGTGGCGAGCCTCGTCGGCGCCATCCTCGGCGGTATCGCCGGCATGCACTATCACCGCAAGGTCGACCGCGCCGGCCTGGGCCGCTGAGTCCGACCCGGCACCGAAGCCTCAAGGAGACCACATGATCAGCAACCACAACCTCGGCGCCATCATGGGGGCGCCGGTTCAGGGCGACGATGACGACAAGATCGGCACCGTCGGGCAGATATTCGTCGACCCCGAAAGCGGCAACCCGAACTGGGTGACCGTGCACACCGGCCTGTTCGGACGCCGGGAGAGCTTCGTTCCCCTGCGCGATGCCACCTGGGACCACGAGGTGCTGCACGTGCCGTTCGACAAGGACACCATCAAGGACGCCCCGCGAATCGACACCGACGAGGCGCTGAGCCCGGAGCACGAGGCCGACCTCTACCGGTACTACGGCATAGGCGACGGCAACGACCGAGAGCGCGACGACGACCGGAACAGCGACGACGGCCGCACCGTCGACGTCGACGAGCAGCGCCGGCGCGAGGACCAGGCGCAGGTGGCGGCGACCGAGGCCGCGGCCACGGCCGACGCCGCGGAGGCCCGTGCGGAGGCTCTACGTGACGCCCCGGCCACGGGCAGCGCCGGGCAAGGTCCGGTGCGGCTGCGCAAATACGTGGTGACCGAGAACAAAGAGGTGACCGTTCCGGTGCAGCGCGAAGAGGTGCGCGTGGAGACCGAGGGCGACGTGCAGGTTGACACTGCCGGCGCGCCCGACGTGCCAGTGAGCTCGACTGAGGCCACCGACGCTGACGGCGACCGTGCCGGTGACCGCGCTAGCGACCGTGCGGGTGACCGCGTGAGCGACCGTGCGGGTGACCGCGTGAGCGACCGTGCGGGTGACCGCGTGAGCGACCGCGCGGCGGAGCCGGCCGGCGACCAGCGTCGGGGCCGCCACGCGGAATAGCCACAACTACGCTGGAAGGCATGACTACCGCTCCCGTCGCCGCGAAGAAGCCCCAGAAGCGCACGCACCACAACGACGAGT
>Ga0157369_10001368_pt1 | contig 30050 bp, 34 predicted proteins | sample C25metaG_FD_113461 | JGI IMG/M metagenome (GOLD analysis project Ga0157369, IMG submission 113461) | Corn rhizosphere microbial communities from Kellogg Biological Station, Michigan, USA - C2-5 metaG | ecosystem: Host-associated > Plants > Roots > Rhizosphere > Soil | place: USA: Michigan... | reverse complement strand
GGGCGCTGGCCGACCTCAAGGAGCTCGAGTTCGACCACCGCACCGGCAAGGTCTCGGATGCGGACTATCGCGAGGAGATCGGGGCGCTTCGCCGGCGGGCGGTCGAGACGCTGCGGGTGCTCGAGCCGCGTGAGCAACCGCTGCGCCCGGCGCGCAGCCGGCGGCCCGAAAGGCAAGCCGGCATGGGGGTTGGCCGTTGAGCGTAGGGCAGGGAGACGACGGGCACCGTCCAGGCCGGCCCTGGCGGCGCGGCAGCGCGCATCTGCTCCTGCAGGGGCTGGCACTCGGGGCTGTTGTCCTTCTGCTCGTCCTCCTCGGCATGCGACTCGCCTCGAACGGCAGCGGCCGCGGCCTTGATGAGGCGCTCGCCGCAGGACGCACCGCCGCCGCACCCGACTTCTCGCTTCCACGGCTGAACGGCGAAGGTTCCCTGCGGCTCCGCTCGCTGCGGGGGAAGATCCTCGTGCTCAACTTCTGGGCGTCCTGGTGCACCTCGTGCAAGCAGGAAGCGCGGTTGCTCGAAACGGTCGCGAAGGCGTATCGGGCAGACGGCGTTGTCGTGGTCGGGATCGACGCGCAAGACTTTCGCAGCGACGCGCGCCGGTTCATCGACCGCTACGGCCTCACCTATCCGATCGTCCATGACAGCGGCGACTCGACTCTCAGCCGCTACGACGTGACCGGGTTTCCCGAAACATGGTTCGTCGACCGGGCGGGGCACGTCGTCGGCGAGCACGTCAAGGGGCCGCTCACGCGTGCGCAGCTGACGCGCAATGTCGAAAGGGCGATCCGGTGACGGCTGTTCGGTGGGCGATCGCGACGGCGGCGCTGCTCGGCCTGCTGCTCGCTGCACCCGCGGCGGCGAGCGAGCGGCACCCGACGTTGGGCGAGTTGGAGCACGAAGTCATGTGCCCGACGTGCCATCAGCTACTCGAGCTCTCGCACGCCCCCGTCGCCGACCGGATCCGCACGTTCATCAACGCTCGCATCGCCGCCGGTGACACCAAGAGCGAGATCAAGCACCGCCTGGTGAGCGAGTTCGGGGAAGCGGTGCTCGCGTCGCCGCCCGCACACGGGTTCAGCCTGCTCGCCTGGGCGATCCCGCTGTTCGGGCTCGGGGGCTCGGGCGTGGTGATCGGTGCGCTCGCGTGGGGCTGGACGCGATCCGGGCGGAGGTCGCCCGGGCACGCGGGCGCCTCGTCCGATCGGCCGCTCGACCCTGAGCTCGCGCGCCGGCTTGATCGGGAGCTCGCACGCTTCGACCGTTGATCCTGACCCTCGTTTAGGCGAGCTCGTCGCTCCGGCCGGCCAGCTCGCGGTCGCGCGCGGTGATCCCTCCGGCCGAGTGCGTCACCCACCTCAGTGTTACCTTTCGGTAAGCGATCGCGAAGTCGGGATGATGGTTTTCCGCCTCGGCGAGCGCGGCGATCCGGTTCACGAACGCGATCGCCTCGGCGAACGAGCCGAACTCGTAGGTCCGCTCGAGCGCTCCGTCCCGTTCTTCCCAGCCGTCCATCGCCGAAGTATTGCGGATGCCAAGGTAAGGACCGGTAGCGAGGCAACACGAACAAGGAAACCGTAGAAGGAGTCGAGACGATATGCACTCAACCCGTTATTTGATCGTCGGTGGTGGCATGACCGGCGACGCCGCCGTCAAGGGGATCCGTGACCACGACGCGGACGGCTCGATCGTCCTCGTCGGCGAAGAGCACGATCCGCCGTACGCACGGCCGCCGCTCACGAAGGGCCTCTGGTCCGGCGCCGACGAGGCGAAGATCTGGCGGGGAACCGAAGATCTCGGGGCGGAGCTCCAGCTCGGCCGCCGGATCGTCTCGATCGACCTCGACGGCCACCGTGCGACCGATGACACGGGTGAGGAGTACGCCTGGGAGAAGCTGCTGCTCGCAACGGGCGGCAGTCCGCGCACGATCCCGGGAACGGACGGCGTCGTCTACTACCGGACGCTCGACGACTACCGGACGGTGCGGAAGAACGTGCGTGAGGGCGCGCACGCCGTCGTGATCGGCGGCGGCTTCATCGGCTCGGAGATCGCAGCCTCACTGGCCGCGAACGGTTGCCGGGTGACGATGGTCTTTCCGGAGGCAGGCATCGCCTCCCGCGTGCTGCCGGCGGAGCTTTCCGCATACGTCACCGAGGACTACCGGCGCCGCGGCGTGGAGATACTGACGGAGGAGACGGTGCAGGCAGCGGGCGCGACCTGGGTCACGACCGGTGACGGCCGGAAGCTCGAGGCCGACGTCGTCGTCGCCGGGCTTGGGCTCGTGCCCGCCACGGAGCTCGGCGAGTCGGCCGGTCTCGAAGTCGACAACGGAATCGTCGTCGACGAGTTCGGGCGCGCCGCCGGGCAGACCGATGTCTTTGCGGCGGGCGACGTCGCGAGCTTCCCGATCGCCGCCCTCGGTCGCCGTTTCCGCGTCGAGCACGAAGATCACGCGAAGACTCAAGGTCGCGCCGTCGGCGCGAACATGGCGGGCGCAAACGTCCCGTACATCCACCTGCCATTCTTCTACTCCGACATGTTCGATCTCGGCTACGAGGCGGTGGGCGAGGTCGACTCGCGGCTCGAGACCGTCGAGAACTGGCAGGAGCCGAATCGCAAGGGGATCGTCGCGTACGTCGACGATGAGCGGCGGCCGCGTGGGTTCCTCTTCTGGAACGTCTGGGATCACGTGGAGCGTGGTCGTGAGCTGATCCTGGCGGGAGCGCCGATCGACGAGTCGGCTCTTGTCTGACACCGGCAGCGCGTTCGCGCGCTCCCGGAAGCCGAAGGTCGCCTACGAGCTCGTCTGCGAGCGCGTGTTCCGGCCACTCGCGCATCTCGTCGTGGTGGTGCTGCTGCCCTTTCGGGTACCCCCGCCGCTCGTCGCGGCCGCGGCCGGCGCGACGGGAATCGTTGCGGCGGTCGAGCTCGCCCAGAGCAGGTTTCTTCTCGCGGCGCTCCTCGTTCAGCTGAAGACGGTGTTCGACAACGCCGACGGGCAGCTCGCCCGGCTCTCGGGTCGCATCACTGCGTTCGGGCGCTATCTCGACTCGGAGCTCGACCTGTTCGTGAACGCGGCACTCTTCGCTGCCGTCGGTTGGAGCACCGGCCGGCCCGTGCTCGCCGCCGCGGGCTTCGTCGCGCTGACGACCGTGCTGAACGTCAACTACAACGCCGACCGGCTCTACCGCGCCGCTCACGGTGACGAGGCGGGCGCGATGCCGGAGACGACCGGGCGCGCCGCAGGCCTACTCCGCCACCTTTATGTGCTGGTCTACGCGCCGCAGGATCGCCTCGTCGAGCGCTTCTTCGCCTGGCGGCTCCGCGATGTGAGCTCGCAGGCACGTCTCGCCTATCACGATCGTGGCACGGTCTTGGTGCTCGCGAATCTCGGGATGTCGACGCAGCTCCTGGCCTTCGGAGCCTGCATCGCGCTCGGCCGGCCGGCCGCGTTCGCCTGGATCGCGCTCATCGAACTGATGCTCGTGCTGTCCCTCACCCTGCGTCGCGAGCTCGGAATCCGCAGCGCCCCCCAACTCAAGGAGGAGTCCCTGTGACCCCAGTCGTCGAGCTGAACCCGCACCTCGAGGAGGCCGAGCCGAGAGAGATCACACCGGATGACTGGCGCCGCTACGAGCGCTACGTCGGCGAGATCTTCAGCGCGCTCGGCATGGAGCTCGCCACCCCGGGCACGCGTGACACGCCGCGGCGGTTCCTGCAGGCGCTCCGCGACGCGACCGCAGGCTACGACGGCGACCCGAAGCTGCACACGGCGTTCCCGACCGAGCGGCCGCATGCCGTCGACGGGTCGCACAGCCAGATCGTCGAAGGGCCGATCGTCTTTCACGCGCTGTGCGAGCACCACGCGCTCCCGTTCCACGGCGTCGCGCATGTCGCGTACATCGCAGGACCGGAGATCATCGGGATCTCGAAGCTGACGCGGCTCGTTCGTCTCTATGCGCGCCGTTTCACGGTGCAGGAGCGGGTCGGCGAGCAGATCGCGGATCTGCTGGTCGAGCTCGTCCAGCCGCGCGGCGTCGCCGTTCACCTCGAGGCCGCGCACCTGTGCACGCAGATGCGCGGCGTCTCCGAGGAGGGGTCCCGGACGGTGACGACATTCTGGCGCGGCCTCTACAACGAGCACGCCGATCTCCGCGCCGAGTTCCTCGCCGAGGTTCGGAGCCGCCGCTGACACCGCTCGAGCCCCTCTTCGAGCTCCCCGGCCCACTGGAGCTCGACCTGCCGGCGGAGCTGGGCAGGCTCTACGGGGGCGGGCTCGGCTTCGACGAGCCGTGCGTCTTCGCCAACTTCGTCCAGACGATCGACGGCGTCGTGGCGATCCCCGAGCTCCAGGGCTCGAACGCGCTGATCGCGGGCGGGAGCCTGGCCGACCACTTCGTGATGGGTCTGCTGCGTGCGTTCGCGGACGTGGTGCTCGTCGGCTCGGGGACGATGCTCGCGTCGCCGCATGGAACCTGGCTGCCCGAGCGCGTCTATCCACGGGCGGCCGGCGAGTTCGCCGAGTTGCGCCGCCGTCGCGGACGACCCGAGTCGCCGACCGTCGCGTTCGTCACGACGGGCGGTTCCTTCGATCCGGCGCATCCGGCGCTCGAGCACCACGCGATCGTCCTGACGACGGAACGCGCCGCCGCCGGCCTCCGGGCGCGCGTGCCGGCGGCCAGCGAGATCGTCGCCGTCAACGACGGCGACCAAGTCGATGTCGCGCAGGCCCTTGGGTGCCTGCGCGAGCGCGGCCACTCATTGATCCTGTCGGAAGCCGGCCCGACGCTGTTCGGCTCTCTGCTCGAGGCAAATGTCGTCGACGAGCTCTTCCTCACGATCTCGCCGCGCTTCGCCGGTCGCGCGTCGCAGCCGCGCATGTCCCTGGTCGAAGGGCTCGAGCTCATGCCCGGCGAGACGAACGCCGCACGGTTGGTTTCCGCACGGCGGCACGAGGGCCACCTGTTCCTCCGCTACGGGCTCGGCGAAAAAGAGGCTGGCCGATCATGATCCGGACGCGCGCGGCGGAAGGTGAGCCGCGAGGCCGGCGACGATGGTTTCGAGCGCGAAGTTGAAGGAGCTGTCGTGGTCGAGTGCCTCCCGCGACGCGCGCGCTTCGGCGATCGCCGCGTGGGCTCCCGGAGCGGTGCTGTGGTCGTGTTCGAGGGTGAACCCTTCGATCTCGGCGAGCGCGAAGCCGCGCGCATACGCGGCCACGAACCGGTAGGCGCGGACCGCTTGCGGCGGGTCGAAGCCGGAGCGCAGCAGTGTCGAGAGCAGCTGTTCCACGGGCGCGAGCGAGCCTGTGCTCTTCAGGGGTCGCATGCCGACGAGCAGGAAGGCCTCCGGGTGGTCCTTGGCGGTGGTGCGGATCGCGTGCGCGAAGCTTCGGATCGCGTCCCGCCAGTCGGTGGCTTCGGCGTTCCGGGGGAGCGACTCGACCATGATCTCGCTGAGCCCGTCGAGCAGCTCGGCTCTGCTTCCGATGTAGGTGTAGAGCGACATCGCCTCGATCCCGAGCGCCTGCCCGAGCCGGCGCATCGAGAGAGCCTTCGCTCCTTCACGGTCGACAAGCGCGAGCGCCTCTTGCAGGACGGTGTGCCGGTCGAGCCGTGGCCGGCGTCGGGCCGCCTGGGTCATCGGCGGTGCGGAGGGGTCGGCATCCTTGAAAACTTACACCGTAAGGCGTACGCTTTCGCAAATTCGTCTCGTGAGTCGTGTGAAAGGAGATTCCTTCATGACCGCTTGGCACATCGAAGGAGAGTGGTTCAAGAACTGCAACTGCGATCCCGGCTGCCCGTGCGACTTCAACCAGCGCCCGACGAAGGGCTTCTGTGAAGGGATGGCGGCGATGCGGATCACCAAGGGTCAGTTCGGCGACGTCGATCTCGCCGGTGTGAAATGGGGCGGGATCGTGCGCTGGCCGGGCGCGCTGCACGAGGGCAACGGCGAGATGCAGCCATTCGTCGACTCGGAGGCCTCGCAGGACCAGGTGAACGCGATCTTCGAGCTCGCGAGCGGCAAGCACGGCGACACGTTCATGGAGGTGTTCGCGTTCATCTGCCCGACGATTCACGAGCCGGTGATCGCACCGGTCGAGTGGGAGTTCAACATCGAGAACCGCACGGGTCGCATCCGGGTAGGTGACGCACTCGAGGCCGACGTCGACACGTTGCGCGGGATCGAGCCGCCAGACCCCTACCGGGTGCTCGTGCGGATTCCGAACGGCATGGAGTACACCGGCCCAAACCACGAGGCCGAGACGGCGCTCGCGACGCGGATCGTCACGCACGGCCCGATCGAGTTCGAGGTCACAAACGGGCACAGCTCGATGGCCTACGTCCAGCACGGCAGCGACCTCCGGACCGGTGCACATGAACCAACCGTGGTCGAGAACGCTTTCGGATAGCGACTCACGCCGCTGGTCGCTGCTCGGCCGCCGCCCCGTCGGGGCGGCGGCGCTCCTCGGCGCGGCGACGCTCGCGACCTGGGTCGTGACGGTCGATCGGATGCGCGGCATGGACGCCGGCCCGGGCACCGACCTGGGCGCGCTCGGCTGGTTCCTCGGCGTTTGGGTCACGATGATGGCGGCGATGATGCTGCCGTCGGTCGCGCCGATGGCGCTGCTGTTCGCCCGGGTGAGCGGTGAGCGCCGCCGCCGGGGAACGAGCTTCGTCCCGACCTGGGTCTTTCTCTGCGGCTACCTCGCGGCGTGGACCGGTTACGGGCTGGTCGCCTACGGGCTGTTCCGACTCGTCAGCGCGGCCAACCTGCACGCGCTCGACTGGCAGGCGCACGGCCCCCTGATCGCAGGCGGGGCGATCGCCGCCGCCGGGATCTACCAGCTGACGCCGCTCAAGCGGGTCTGTCTGCGCCACTGCCGCTCGCCGCTGCACTTCGTGCTCGGCGGCTGGCGCGAAGGCCGCCGCGGAGCGCTCCGGATGGGCCTCGAGCACGGCGGCTACTGCGTCGGCTGCTGCTGGGGCCTGATGCTGATCCTCTTCGCGCTGGGCGTGATGAGCATCGTCTGGATGCTCCTCGTCGCCGGGCTGATCTTCGCCGAGAAGGTGCTTCCCTTCGGGCATCGCCTCACGCCCTTCTTCGCGCTCGCGTTCGTCGCCGCGGGCATCTGGGTCGCCGCCGCCCCGGGCAGCGTCCCCGGGCTCAAGCAGCCAGGCTCCGGGCCGAGCATGCAGATGACGAGCGTTGCCGGAAACGGCGCCTGACGCCCAGCTTCTTAGAGCTGTAGGCGACGCGAGCGATAGAATTGCCGTGCGAGGGGCGAGTCCCCGAGGAGGCCGGGTTGGGCGCGACGAGGTCGCACAGGCACGTGTCCCAGGATCCGCTTGCACTGGCAGCGATCGCGGCCTTGAGCGATCCGGTCGTCGGGGCGGTCGACGGCACGATCCACACGTGGAATGCGGGGGCCGAGCGGCTGTTCGGCTACCGCTCCAGCGAGGTCATCGGGAAGCCCGTCAGCATCCTCTACCCGCCTGAACGCCTCGGCGAGCTCGAGCAGATCCTCACGAGCCTGCGACGTGGCGAGACGATCGAGCGGTTCGACACGGTCCGGCGCCGGAAGGACGGCACCGATGTTCATGTGTCGCTCAGCATCTCACCGGTCCAGTCCTCGTCCGGAGAGGTTGTCGACACAGCGATCATGCACGACATCAGTGAGCGAAAACGCCACGATGAGATCCAGAGCTTCCTGGTTGAGGCGAGTCGCCTGCTGGCGGTCGACCTCGACTACCGCGAGACGCTTTCCCGCGTCGCCCAGTTGACGCTGTCGAGCCTCGCCGACTGGTGTCTGGTCGAGATCTCCGGCGCGGCGGCCCCGCTCACTCACGTCACGGTCGCTCATCGCGACCCGGACAAGGCCAAGCTCCTGCGCGAGCTGCGACGCCTCTACCCGCCTGACCCGGATCGCCCGGACATCTCGCTTCGCGTCCTCACGACGGGCAGGGCGGAGCTGATCCCCAACGTCTCGGACACGCTGCTGACGAACATCGCTCACGACGCCGACCACTTGCGTCTGCTGCGCGAGCTGGGCCCGACGTCGCTGATCGTCGTGCCGCTGCGCGCACGCGAACAACCGCTTGGGACGATCCTGCTGGCACGTGCAGAGCCGGGCCGTCCGTTCAGCCTGGACGATCTCGACCTGGCCGAGGACCTGGGCAGGCGGGCGGCACTCGCGATCCACAACTCGGCGTTGCACCGGTCGGAGCAGGATGCCCGGCACCAGGCCGAGCAGGCGGTGAAGCGGATCAGCGGCCTCCAGGCGGTCACCGCAGCCCTGTCGCGCGCGGTCACGCCGGCGGCGGTGGCGGACGTGTTCGTCCGCGAAGGAGCGGCGGCCGTCGGGGCAAGCGGCGGCTTTGTCCGGTTTCCGGCGCCCGACTCGAGCACGCTCGAGCTCGAAGCGTCGGTGGGTTACCCGCAGCAGTTCACGAGCTCATACGGGAGCGTGCCGCTGGCTAGCGTGCTGCCGGAAGCCGAAGTCTTCCGTCAGGGCGGCGAGTGCTACTTCGAGTCGGCCGCCGCTGCCGAGACCGCATCGCCGGCGTTCGCCCGGGAGCGGGCGGCGGCGGGCCATGAGGCATTCGCATTCATCCCCCTGCTGGTCCAGGGCCGGCCGATCGGCGTGATGGCGCTCAGCTTCGCCGACCCGCGCGCGTTCGACGATGACGACCGGAGGTTTCTGAAGACGCTGGCGAGCCAGTGCGCACAGGCGCTCGAGCGCGCTCACCTGTTCGAGGCCGAACGGCAGGCGCACGCGGTCGCCAAGGAGGCGATCAAGAGCACGATGCGGCTCCAGCTCCTGGCGGCGGAGCTCGCGGTGGCGCTCACCACCCAAGAGGTGGCGAAGGTGGCGGTGACGCAAGGGATTGCGAGCGTCGACGCCGACGCCGGGGCGCTCCAGCTGCTCACTGCCGACGGGAAGCTGCTCGAGATCGTCTTCGGTCAGAGCTCGGATTCGGCGTTGATCGGAGAGGGCTGGCGCCGGCTCTCGGTCGATCTGGAATTGCCGAGCATCGATGCGTTCCACAGTCTCGAGCCGGTGTTCATCGAGTCGGAGAAGGACCTCCGTGAGAACTACCCGCACGTCGAGCACTATCCGCCTGCGCTGACGGGGTTCGACCTCCACGCGAGGGCCGGCGCTCATATCCCGCTCGTCCTGTCTGGGCGAGCGCTCGGAGTGCTCTTCCTCGGCTTCACCCGGCCGCGAAGGTTCTCCGAGGCGCAGCGCTCGTTCGTGCTGGCGCTGGGCCGCCAATGCGCGCAGGCAATCAAGCGAGCGCAGCTCTACGAAGCAGAGGTCGACGGGCGGAGCAGGCTGACTCGCCTCGTCGAGCGGTTGCACGAGGGGGTTGTCAGTGTCGACCGTCGCGGCCGCGTCGAGTTTGCGAGCCCGAACGCCAAGCGGATGCTGAGCCCCGCGGCGCTCGTGGAAGGCGAGCGCGTCCCCGAGCGCTGGCACGACTTTCCGCTCCACAACTTCGCCACCAGTCTCTTTCGGGCCGACGTGCGCGCCGTCGAGGCCCAGGTCGTCGGTCCCGACGGCACGCGTGTGTTCGACCTGACAGGGATTCCGGCCGCCGGCTCCGAGGCGGCGCTGCTCGTGATGACGGACGTCTCGGAGCGAGAACAGCGGCGGCGCGCCGAACGCGAGTTCGTCGACAACGCCGCTCATGAGCTGCGGACGCCGCTGGCGGCAATCACGAGTGCGATCGAGCGGCTCCAGGCCGGGGCGCGCGAGGTCCCGGACAAGCGCGACCGCTTCCTCGGTCACATCCAGCACGAATCGACACGGCTCAACCGCCTCGCCTCTTCGCTGCTCGTCCTCGCACGCGCACAGGCACACCAGGAGGCGCCGCGGCGCGAGGAGATCCCACTCAGCGAACTGTTCGAAGAGCTCGCCGGCGGGCTCGAGCTCGAGCCGGGAGTCGAGGTCGTGCTCGACTGTCCGCCGGGCCTCTCCGTGCGGAGCAACCGTGACCTGCTCGAGCACGCGCTGCTCAACCTCGCGACAAACGCAGCGCGTCATACCGGCATCGGCCGGATCGGGATCGGCGCCGGCATCGCGCACGACGGATCCCTGGTCATCGAGGTCAGCGATACGGGCTCCGGGATCCCGCGCGACGAGCTCAGCAGGCTGTTCGACCGCTTCTACCGAGGCTCCGGCGAGCACGGGCGCTCAGGCTTCGGGCTCGGCCTCCCGATCACGAAAGAGGCCGTGGAGGCGCTCGGTGGTCGCGTGGAGATCGACTCGGCTCCGGGCGAGGGAACGACCGCTCGTGTCTTCCTTCCGCACACAGACGTTCCCGTTCCGGCATGAACGAGCGCATCCTCGTCGTCGACGACACCGAAGCGATCCTCGACGCGGTCACCGACGCTCTCGCGGCAGAGGGGTTCGAGGTGCAGGGCGTCTCCGACGGCAGGCTGGCGCTCGAGACCGCACAGGCCGAGCCGTTCGACCTGGTGATCCTCGACCTGATGCTTCCGGGGTTGTCGGGAACCGAAATCTGCCGCAGGCTGCGAGCCGAGAGCCCGGTGCCGATCATCATGCTCACGGCGCGGGACGCCGAGGCCGACCGTGTGCTCGGCCTCGAGATCGGCGCCGACGACTACATCACGAAGCCGTTCTCCGAGGTCGAGCTCCTCAGCCGTGTGCGCGCGATCCTGCGCCGGCGCGAGCTCGACCGCAACGGCGATTCGACCGTGCAGCACCTGGGCGGGCTGAGCATCGACGTCGTGAAGCACGAGGTGGCGGCTGACGGTAAGCCGGTCTCGCTCACTCCCTCCGAGTACAACCTGCTCGCGCTGCTCGCGGGGAAGCCGGGGCAGGTCTTCTCGCGCCGCGAGATCATGCAGCATCTCTGGCAGAGCAGCTACGTCGGGGATGAGCGAGCCTGCGACGCGCACATCTCGACGCTCCGCGGGAAGATCGAGCGTGACCCTCCGCACCCGGAGCGGATCATCACGGTGCCGGGCTTCGGCTACAAGCTGATCCGCGCCGAGTAACAACCTTCATTCTGGGAGAGCCTCTGAGCCGCGCGCCTGGCCGTGTGACCGGCCGCTCACGAAACCCCCACGCGATCGGCAAAGCCGAGGCTGGTTCGGCCATCTGCGCCCGCGTAGCGTCGATGCACCGGCGGACCAAAGGGAGGTCGATCCAGCATGGCACAGACACAAGCACCGGCGGTTGGCGCTGTCAGAGGCTTCCGCGTGGCACCGGTTGCGAGGAAGTCAGCGCGGTCGTCCCTGCGCACCTGGTATGCGGAGGGGCTGGAGTCGAAGGTCGAACGTGCGGTGCTGGATGGTCGGGTGGACGCCGCGAAAGCGGCTGAGTTTCACCGGCTGATGGAGCAGCTGCTCGAGATCGATCCGCGGCAAGGCTGACGTGGAGAGCACCCTGCGAATGGATGGTCGGGCTGTGCGGTGACGATCCTCGTCGCCGGCGCCACCGGCGTGCTGGGTCGCGCGGTCGTCCCCCGGCTGATCGCCGCCGGGCACCGAGTCAGGGAGGTCGCCCGCGATGCATCGAGTGAGGACGACCTCCTCGAACTCGTGCGTGGGTGCGACGCCGTCGTCGACGTCGCTGACGCGATTCCGGACGGCACGAGGAGATTGCTCGCTGCCGCGCTTGCGTGTGGTGTTCCGCGCTTTGTCCAGCAGAGCAACGTGTTCGTCTACCGCGACGGCGGCGACACCTGGCTCGACGAAGGGGCGCCGCTCGAGGACTCGGCCCCGAGTGCTGCGACCTCCGGGGCGGCGATCGAGTTGGAGGCGATGATCCGCAACGTCAAGCCGCAGATGCTCGCCTGGACGATCCTCCGCGGAGGCTCCTTCGTGGGCGCCGGAGCGCGCGAGCGGTCGTTGATCGACGGATTGCGGACCGGTGACGTCGTGGTCGCCGGCGACGGTTCGAACTACCTCTCGCTGGTGAACGTGGCCGACATGGCAGCTGCGATCGTCGCCTCGCTCGAGCTTGCTCCCCCCGGTTCGACGTTCAACATCGTCGACGAGCCGCTTCGTTATGGCGACTACGTCGACGCACTCGCGGATCTGATCGGCCTTGCACGACCACAGCGGGCACCGGATCTGCCGCCGCGTCCCTCCAGGCGCTGCACGAACCACGCTGCGCGAACCGTGCTCGGCTGGATGCCGCGAGAACGCATCTGGCCGTACGGCCACGTTGATCGCTACATGATGTGAGGGAACCCTCACAGAAGCACGACCGAATCGGCGTAGCGACGGCTGGTGCTCCCATCGGGGCCTGCGTAGCGTGAAAGACACATGGGATGCGATCACGACACGACGCGCGCGCCGCGAAGGGCGGTGCCGTGGATCAGTTGAGCGCAACCCGCAGCGAGCTGCTCGCGCGGCGCGCCCAGATCTCGCTGGCCACCCAGGGTCGCGACCTGCTGAAGGAGAAGCGCGCCGCGTTGCTGCGTGAGTTCGAGAGTGTCGGCACCTCGGTGCTCCAGGCGGTCGAGACGCTTGCACGCCAGGCGACCGAGAGCAGGCGTGCTTTGCGGGACACCGTGTCCTTCGACGGCTCCGCGGCCGTCGCGTCGGCCGCGTTCGCGGCCTCGGGCGACGTCACGATCGAGATGACAACGCGGAATGTCGCCGGTGTCCCGCTGGTCGAGCTCGAGCACGACCCGGTCTCGCGGGCGCGGACCGAGCGCGGGTACAGCCTCGCGACCACGACATCGCGCATCGACGCCGCCGCGGCGTCGTTCGAGACGCAGCTCGACCTGCTGCTCGACGTCGCCGCGACCGAGCTCAGCCTGCGACGCCTGGCCGGAGAGATCACCCGGACGACACGCCGCGTCAACGCGCTCGAGCACGTCGTTGTGCCCAGGCTGGCCCGCGAACGAGACGCAATCCAGATGGTCCTCGCCGAGCGAGAGCTCGAAGACCGCGTGCGGCTGCGGCGTGCCCGGGCCGCCGGCCGCCGCCGTAAGGCACTCGCGCCGGAGCGGGCATGAATGAGCGGCGTAGGCTTGACGGAGCCGCTCCAGGGAGCGGAGGCGGCGGCTTTGCCGGCGCTGGAGCGGGAAACGCAGCGAACGGACAGGGTGCGCTGGCGTCGATCCGGCAGCTCGAGCAGGCGCTCGCAGAGGAGGCGACGACGCGTACGGTCGCAACGGACCGGCTCGAGTCGGCTCGGGCGGAAGCCGTGGGCATCCTCGAGGCTGCGACGCAGCACGCCGCCGCCGCGTCGGCCGAGCGCCGGAGGCAGGCGCTCGATGCCGCGGAGCTCGAAGCCGCCGGGGTCCACGCACGGGCGGAGGCCGACGCAACCGAGTTGCGAAAGACGTCCGCCGCTGTCCTGGACGCGACCGTCGCCGCGGCGCTGGCGCTCGTCCTGCCGGGCGCCGCCGGAAGCACGGTGTAACCGGTGCCCGCTCAGATGGCGAAGGTACAGATCGTCGGTCCGAAGCCACGCCTGGAAGAGGCGCTCGACCGTCTCTACCGGCTGCAGCTCCTGCAGCTTTCCCCGGCCGGCTCCGAGCCTGTGTTGGAGCTCGCGCCGTACCAGGGGGAAGCCGAACGCGCGGCCCGCGCCGAGGAGCTGCGGCTGCTGATCGCCCGGCTCGACGGCTTGCTCGCGCTCGCCGTGAGCCCCCCCGAAGCTGACCTGCCCGGCGCGCCGAGCGCAGCCGAGCTGGAAGCCGAGCTCGCCGAGGTGACGCCTCGAATCGAAGAGCTCACCACGCGCATCGACGACCTACGAACCGAGGCAGCCGTCCTGCCCCGGTACCTTGCGCCGCTGCGCCGCTTGCTGCCACTCGTCCCCGAGCTCGCCGAGCTCGACGAGAGCGCCCTCGAGGCGCTTCAGCTCGACACGATCGCGCTTGTCCTCAACACCGACGACGACGCCGTCCTGGTCACGCTCCGAGATGCCTTGCACGAGCTGGTCGGAGATCGATTCGAGTTCGTGTCGGCCCGGGTCGACGCAGACGCGGTCGGCTGCGTGATCGTGCTGCGGCACGACGACGCGGATGCCGTCCGCACGCTCCTCGGGCGTGAGCGCGTCAGGAGCATGCCGCTGCCGCCGGCGTACGAGAGCCTGTCGTTCCGGGCTGCGGTGGCCGCGATGGACCGTCGCCTGGGCGAGATCCCGGCCGCGCTCGCGCTCCGAAGCGGTGAGCTGCGCGAGCTGCTCTCCCCGCGGGCTGCGGGCTGGCGCGCCGCACGATCGGCCCTCGCAGACGAGCTGGACCAGGTCGAGGCGATCGAGCACGTGGGCGAGACGAGCCGCACGTTCGTCGTTATCGGCTGGGCGCCGCGGCGCGAGCTGGCCCGCCTGCGCGACGAGCTCGACCGGTCGGCGGCGGGCGAGCTCGTGCTGGAGCGACTCGACGAGCGGGGCGCGGAGCCGCCCGTCCTGCTGGCCAACTGGCCGCTCGCCCGGCCGTTCGAGCTCCTCGTCCGCCTCTTCGACCTGCCGCGCTCGAGCGCGCTCGACCCAACCCTGCTGATGGCGTTCTTCCTGCCGCTGATGGTCGGCGCGATGGTCGGGGACATCGGCTACGGCGTGGTGCTGCTCGGCCTGTCGATCTTCGCGCGCAGACGCTTCGGCGGGCGGTCGCCGGCGGTGCGCGACCTGACGCGGGTGTTCTCCGCAGGCGCGGTATGGGCGATCGTCTTCGGCTTTCTCTACGGCGAGCTCTTCGGTGACATCGGGCACCGGCTGGGCCTGCACGCGATCTGGGTCTACCGGGGCGGCCCGGCCGCCGTCACGCCGTTGCTCGTGTTCTCGCTCGTGCTCGGCGCCGTGCACGTCGTGCTCGGCCTGGGGATCGGGATCTGGGACGCGGTGCGCACCCGCCGGACGGCGGAGCTGCTCGAGCGCAGCGGCTCGCTGCTCGCGCTGTTCGGGGTCTTCGTCCTTTCAGGTGTCGCCGCCCACCGAATCGCAAGCATCGCACTGCTCCCCGCGGCCGCAGCGATCATCATCGGACTGGCGCTCCTCGTCGTCCCGCGCGGCGCCCTTGGGATGATCATGGGCCCGCTCGAATTTGTTGGCACGCTCGGCAACGTCCTCTCCTATCTGCGTGTGGGGGCCGTCGGCCTCGCGTCCACCTACCTCGCACTGGTGGCCAACCAGCTGGGGGCGCTCGGGCCGATCTGGTTCGGGCTGTTCGTGGCGCTGTTCTTCCACGTTCTCAACCTGGCGCTCGCCTCGTTCAGCCCGATGATCCAGGCGCTCCGCCTTCATTACGTCGAGTTCTTCAGCAAGTTCTACGAGGGCGGCGGCCAGCCGTTCCGGCCATTCGGCGAACGGGTCGCGCAGTAGCGGCCGCTCAAACCACGAGAAGGAGAAGCGAGATGCAGACAGGACTGATGGCGCTGGGGGCGGGGATCGCCGTGGGCTTGGCCGCGATCGGCAGCGGCTTGGCGCAGGCGAGGATCGGGGCGGCCGCGATGGCGGCAATCGCTGAGAAGCCGGAGCTGACCGGCCGCGCGATTCTGATGGTGGCGATCCCGGAGACACTGGTGATCCTCGGATTCGCGGTCGCCGCGATGATCATCGTCCTGCTCTGATGGCGCTCGCGGAGCTCCTGGCGGCGCTCGAGACCGAGGCGGCGACCGAGGCCGCACGGCTCGAAGGCGACGCGGAGGACGAGGCGCGCCGGATCGTCGAGGCGGCCCGAGCCGAGGCGCTCGCGATCGAGGAGCGGACGGCTCGCGCCGACGGGGAGGAGCTCGAGCGTGAGCTGGCGCAGCACGGCGCGGCAGCCCGGCTCGCCGCTGCCCGTCTCCTGCGCGAGGCGCGCGAGGAGAGCTTCAGCACCCTGCTCGAGCAGGTGCGCGAACGTGTCCGGACGCTGCGCGACGACGACGCCTATCCCGGTGCGCTCCGTGTGGCGATCCGGGAGAGTGTGGCCGCGCTCCCCGACTCGACGACGCTTCGCGTCGACCCGCGTGACGAGCGCCTAGCCGCAGAGTTGGTGGGCGAGCTCGGCGCGAACCTGGCCGTTGTCCCCACGCTCGAGACCGCTGGCGGGGTCGAGCTCGTGAGCGACTCGGGCCGGAGTGTCCGCAACACGTTCGAGGAGCGGCTGGAGAACGCCGAGCCCGCGCTGCGGCTCCTCTTCGGAGCGGCTCTCTCAGGAGCGCAGGCTCCGGCTTTGCCGGCACCGGAGCGGGTATGAGCGTCCTGTCGCCGCCCGCGGATTTTGTTTACGGCAATACGCGCCTGCGTGCGCGGAAGGCCGGGCTGCTGGGTGCCGACGACTTCGAGGCGCTGCTCGGCCGCGACCTCGCGGGCGTCACCGAGTCGCTCGCCGGCACCACCTACCGCCCGGAGATCGAGGGAATGCTCGGCCGTACCGGCGAAGTGGCCCGGGTACACGAGGCCCTTCGCCACAACCTCGGTCGCAGCCTCGGCGAGCTGCGCGTCTTCTACCAGGGGCCGGCGCGCACGCTCGTCGACCTTCTCCTCGCGCGCTACGACCTGCACAACCTGCTCACGCTGCTGCGCGGACGGCTGCGCGGACACAGCCCTGACCAGGTGGTCGCGAACCTGATTCCGATCGGCTCGCTCCGCGGCGACGCCGCGGATGAGATCGCCCGCCGGCAGGACCCGGCGGCGGTCGTCGATCTGATCGTCTCCTGGCGCTTGCCGGATCCGGGAACCGCGCGGGCACTCGCGACAGCCTGGCCCGAGTACGAGCGCACCCAGGATCTGGCGGCGCTCGAGCTCGCGCTCGCCACCCAGCACGCGCGCCTGCTCCAGCACGAGCTCGCCGAGGCCGGCGCCGAGGCCGAGCCGCTGCGCGAGCTGATCGCACGCGAACGCGACGCGACCAACGCGCTCGTCGTCCTGCGCCTGCGCCTTGCGCTCGACCGCGACGAGCTGGCCGAGCTGCCGCCGCCGCCCGCGCCCGGACGCTTCCTCGCCGGTGGCCGGATTGACGAGCCGACACTGGACGCAGCTTTGAGACAGCCCGGCCGCGCAGAGGCGGCGACGAGGCTCGCCGAGTCGGCGCGGCGCGAGGACTGGCGTGCGCCGCTCGAGCGCTTCGCCGCCGGTGGCGAGCTGGTCACACTCGACCGCGAGCTCGAACTCGCCCGCGTCCGCTGGGCGGTCAAGCTGTTTCTGGTCGGCGACCCGCTCGGCATCGACGTTCCCGTCGCGTACACGGTGGCGAAGGAGAACGAGGTGCGCAACCTGCGCCTGCTCTGCGAGGAGGCGGGCGGCAACACGCCGGCGGCCGTCGTGCGCACACAGCTCGTACTGCCCCGGGCCGGTGGGCAATGGGGCGCTTGATCGTCCTCACGACTCCCGAGCTCGAGCCTGGCTATCGCCTGGCCGGAGTCGCGACGCGCGCGACCGTCTCGCCTGGTGAGGCGAGCGAGACGCTGCGCGAGCTGCTCGACGCCGGCGCCGAAGGAGACGTCGTCGCGGTCCACGAACCGTTCTTCAACGAGCTCGACCCGCACCTGCGACGTCGGATCGACGCGCTCGTGTCGCCCCTCGTCGTCGCGTTGCCCGGCGGCGACGAGTCCGACGCCGAGGGTGAGCGCCGGGCACGGCTCCTGCGCATGCTCTGGCAGGCGGTCGGCTTCGAGATCACGTTCGACCGACGAGAGGAAACCGCGTGAGCGCACCTGCACTCGAGCACGTCGAGACCCTGACCGGTGAGATCCATTCGGTGGCCGGGCCGGTGGTCGTCGCGCACGGCCTCGTCGCGACCTCGCTCTACAACGTCGTGCATGTCGGGCACGCCGGGCTGCCGGGCGAGGTGATCCGCCTCGACCACGGTGCCGCCGTGATCCAGGTCTACGAGGACACCTCCGGGCTGGCCGCCGGCGAACCGGTCGTCGACACCGGAGAGCCGCTGCAGGTGGAGCTCGGCCCAGGCCTGCTCGGTGCGATCTTCGACGGAACGCAGCGGCCGCTCCTCGTCCTGGCGCGGTCGGGCGACAACCCGTGGGGCAACCCGATGATCCGGCGCGGGGTCGCGCCCCCGGCCCTCGATCGCGCACGCGTCTGGGAGTTCCGGCCCGAGGTCGAGGCAGGTGAGCAGGTCGGCCCCGGAGACGTGCTCGGCACCGTGCAGGAGACGGAGGCGCTCGTCCACCGGATCCTCGTACCCCCCGATCTCACAGGCGCGGTCACCGACGTCCGCGGCGGCCAGGCAAAGCTCGACGACCCGGTCGTCTGGATCGACGGCGCGCCGCTCACCATGCTCTCCCGCTGGCCGGTGCGCCGCGGCCGCCCAACCGCGAGCAGGCTCGCGCTCGACGCGCCGTTCGTGACGGGGCAGCGGTCGATCGACACCCTGTTCCCGCTCGCCAGAGGTGGGACGGCGACGATCCCCGGCGGCTTCGGCACCGGCAAGACGGTGCTCGAACAGTCGCTCGCGAAGTGGGGCCAGGCCGACGTGATCGTGTACGTCGCCTGCGGTGAGCGCGGGAACGAGCTGACCGAGATGCTCGAAGAGTTCCCGCAGCTCACCGATCCACGCACCGGCTCGTCGCTGATGCAGCGGACGATCCTCGTGGCGAACACGAGCAACATGCCGGTCGCCGCACGCGAGGCGAGCATCTACACCGGCATCACGATCGCCGAGTACTTCCGCGACCAGGGATACGACGTCGCCCTGCTGGCCGACAGTACGAGCCGCTGGGGCGAGGCGTTGCGCGAGGTCTCGAGCCGGCTCGAGGAGATGCCCGCCGAGGAGGGGTACCCCGCCTACCTGGGCACGCGGCTGGCGGAGTTCTACGAGCGGGCGGGCGCGGTCGTCTGCCTCGGACGCGACGAGCGCCCCGGGTCGGTGTCGATCGTCGGAGCCGTCTCGCCCGCCGGCGGCGACTTCTCCGAGCCGATCACCCAGCACAGCCTCCGCCTCGCCGGCACGTTCTGGGGGCTCGACACGAATCTCGCGCGCCAGCGGCACTTCCCCTCGATCAACTGGAACCGCAGCTACACGCTCTACGAGCTCGGCGGCTGGTTCGAGCGCGAGGTCGCACCCGGCTGGCAGGCCGAGCGCGCCTGGGCCCTCGACCTGCTGCAGCGCGAGAGCTCGCTGCTCGAGATCGTGCAGCTGCTGGGCGCGGACTCGTTGGCGCCCACCGAACGCGTCGTGCTCGAGGCAGGCCGGCTGCTGCGCGAGGACTTCCTCCAGCAGTCCGCCTTCGACGACGTCGACGCGTTCTGCTCGCTCCCCAAGCAGTACGCGATGCTGCGCGTCGTCCACGCCGCGCACGAGGCGATGGACGCAGCGGTCGGACGCAGCGTCACGATCGACTCCATCTCCGCGGTGACGGCGCTACGCGACCTGGCCCGGATGAAGTTCTGGCCGGACGCCGAGGTGGACGAGCGGGCCGAGGCCACGATCGACCATGTCCGCAACGAACTGGAGGAGCTATGACGACCAGCGCCACGAGCCTGTTCACGATCGAGCACAGGACCGTCTCGTACGTCGCCGGGCCGCTCCTCTTCGCGGAAGGCGCGGAAGGCATCGGCTACAACGAGCTCGTCGACGTGGCGGGCGTCGACGGCACGATCCGCCGTGGCCAGGTGCTGGCGATCGAAGGCGACCGGATCGTCGTGCAGGTGCTCGGCGGGACGTCGGGTCTCAACCTGCCCGGCACGAGCGTGCGCGCCCGGCGCGAGGTAGCGAGCACCGCGGTTGGCAGCGACCTGATCGGACGCATCCTCGACGGCTCGGGGAAGCCGATCGACGGCGGCCCGCCGCTGCAGCCCGAGGCGTACCGCGACGTCAACGGAATGCCGATCAACCCGGTCGCCCGCGATCACCCGAGCGAGTTCATCGAGACAGGCGTGTCGGCGATCGACGGCCTCAACACGCTCGTGCGTGGCCAGAAGCTGCCGATCTTCTCCGGCTTCGGCCTGCCGGCGGCCGAGCTCGCCGCGCAGATCGCCGAGCAGTCGACGGTACCGGGGTCGAGCACCGGCGACGAGTTCGTCGTCGTGTTCGCCGCCATGGGCGTCACGCAGCGCGAGGCGAGCTTCTTCCGCCGCCGTTTCGCCGAGAGTGCCGCCCTCGAACGCACGGTCCTCTTCCTGAACCTCGCCCAGGATCCGGCGGTCGAGCGGCTGCTGACGCCGCGAGCGGCGCTGACGGTCGCCGAGCACCTCGCCTTCGAGCGGGGGTTGCACGTGCTCGTCATCCTCACCGACGTCACGAGCTACTGCGAGGCGCTCCGCGAGCTGTCGGCCGCGCGCGAGGAGATCCCCGGCCGGCGCGGCTACCCCGGCTACATGTACACGGACCTCGCGTCGCTCTTCGAGCGTGCCGGACGCATTCGCGGCCTCGAGGGGTCCGTGACGCAGCTGATGATCCTCTCGATGCCCGACGACGACATCACGCATCCGATCCCCGACCTGACCGGCTACATCACGGAGGGCCAGATCGTGCTCTCACGCGAGCTCGACCGGCTCGGCGTCAGCCCGCCGATCGACGTCCTGCCGTCGCTCAGCCGGCTGATGAACGCGGGGATCGGGAAGGGGAAGACACGCGAGGACCACCGCGCCGTCGCCGACCAGCTCTACGCCGCGCTCGCCCGCGGCCGCGAGCTGCGTCGCCTCGTCTCGATCATCGGCGAAGCGGCGCTGTCCGAGAACGACCGCCGCTATCTCACGTTCGCCGCCGACTTCGAGCAGCAGTTCGTCAACCAGCGCGGCGAGCGCCGCAGCATCGAGGAGACGCTTCAGTTCGCCTGGAAGCTGCTGCTCTCGCTGCCCGAGGGCGACCTCAAGCGGATCGACCCGAGCCTGATCGCCCGCTACGGGCACACCGAGCCTTCGGACGGGCAGCCCGAGGCCGCGTAGCGGCGTGTCCGGCCGCCGCCCTGCGGTGCGGCGGCCGGACGGATGCCGGCATCAATGCCGTCAAGAGGTGATCTGGACTTGCCGCCTCTCTGCACGTTGCGACTTCGGTACGTGAACAGTGAGCACGCCGTCGTTGAGCTTCGCCTCGATGGCCGAGCTGTCGACGCGATCGGGTAGCGCGACCCGGTAGGCGAACCGGCCGATGCGGCGCGCCTGCCGGCGCAGCACGCCTTTCCGCGTCCGCTCCTTGATCTCGCCGTTGATCAGCAGCTCGTTTCCGACCTGCTCGACCGTGACGTCCTCCCGCTTGACGCCAGGAAGGTCGGCTTCGAGGACGTACGCATCGTCTTGTTCCTCGATGTCGACGAGCGGCGACCAACCTTCACGGTCGAACGGCACAACTCCGCCGAACGTCTGCTCGAGCATCCTGCGCATCCGCTCGCTCAGCTGTTCCAGTTCGCCGAACGGCTCCCACCGTTCGGTCGCCTGGGGCGTCGTGCGCTCTACCAGGGACTGAGACATTCCACTCCCTCCTCCCCTTGTGTGCGACCAGGCGAATCGCGCATGGTCAAAGAAGGCATTGCAGGGAAGCGCTCCGCCTAAACCGGTCGGCGACCCCACAGAAGCCAAATTTGCTGCTCGTAGCGGGAAATCCGGGAGCTCCGCGGGAGCGCGTTACGGGGATCGCGGTGGGGCGACGCCCGGGCGGATGAGCCCGGACTCGTAGGCGAACACGATCGTCTGCACGCGATCGCGCAGCGTGAGCTTGGCGAGGATGCGGGCGACGTGACTCTTCACGGTCGCCTCGCTGAGGAACAGCTCGCTGGCGATCTCGGCGTTCGAGAGCCCGCGTGCGATCAGCCGCAGGACGTCGAGCTCGCGCTCGCTCAACGCACTGGCGACTTCCGGTAGCGCTCCAGGCTCCGGGCTGCGGCAGAAGTCTTCGATCAGCCGGCGCGTGATCGCGGGTGCAAGCAGCGCCTCGCCTGCGGCGACTGTCCGCACCGCGGTGACGAGCTGTTCGCGAGTCGCGTCCTTGAGCAGGAACCCGCTCGCACCGGCTTTCAGCGCCCGGTAGACGTACTCGTCGAGGTCGAAGGTCGTCAGCACGAGCACGCGTGCGCGCAGGCCGGACGCCGCGAGGCGCGCGGTGGCCTCGATGCCGTCGAGCTTCGGCATGCGGATGTCCATCAGCATCACGTCGGGGTCGAGCTGCCGGGCTTGCTCGAGCGCTTGCTTGCCGTCGCCGGCCTCGCCGGCGACCTCGATATCCGGTTCCGCCTCGAGGATCATGCGCAGTCCCTCGCGGACGAGGTCCTGGTCGTCGGCGATCAGGACCCGGATCACGGCGACGTCACCGGTAGCCGTGCGTGGACCGCCCATCCGCCTTCTTGTCGTGGCCCCGCACGGAGCTCGCCGCCGAACAGCGCGACGCGCTCCTGCATGCCCTCCAGCCCGTGCCCGGCGCGACTCGGATTCGACGGGGCGGCGCCGTCGTCGACGACGTCGAGGGTGAGGGCGCCGTCGTTTCGACGGACTCTGACCTGGGCTCGCGCGGTTCCGGCGTGCTTGAGCGTATTCGTGAGCGCCTCCTGGACGATCCGGTAGACGGAGAGCTCGAGCGCCGAGGGGAGGTCGTCGTAGTCGCCCTCGACCTGCAGCTCGACGGCGAGCCCCGCGGCGCGGACCGTCTCGGCGAGCGACTGGAGCTGTGCGATCCCGGGTTGGGGTGCGAGCTCCGCTTCGCGGTCGCCGTCCTCGCGGAGGACGCCGAGCAGGCGGCGCATCTCGACGAGTGCCTCGCGTCCACTGCGTTCGATCTTCTCGAGCGTGGACACGCTCGCTCCGGACGCGCGTGCACCGGCGGCTTGGAGGACGACGACGCTGAGGTTGTGCGAGACGATGTCGTGCAGCTCACGCGCCATCCGTGCCCGCTCGTCGGCGAGTGCCGATGCTGTTTCGCGTTCGAGGGAGGCCGCGCGTTCGGACAGCTTGCGCGCATCCCGCCGGCTGCGTACCCAGACACCTGCGAGCCAGAGTGCGAGTGCCGCGACGCCGAAGAATGCGGCGGACCAGAGCTGGCCCGATTCGCCGCTTTGGACGTTCCGGTCCTCGCCGATGAAGACCGCGTATCCGGCGATCAATGCGATGAGGCCCGCGAGCGATTGGCGCCGGGAGCCGTGGGCCGCTACCGAGTACGTCCCCATGCCAAGCGGGAAGAGCACTTCGAGCCCCTCGGCGGAATTGCCTGTGGTGAGCGCCTGGGCATCTTGATCGCGGCGAGCACGAGCAGGAACGAGGCGAGTGGCATGCGGCGCCGCCAGGCGAGCGGGAGGTCGAGCAGAAGGGGCCAGGAAGCGGTCAGCCAACGCGGGCCCGCGACCGGGTTTCCGACGTCCGGGGAGATCAGCACGACCCACTCGGTCAGCCCGGTGCCGAGTAGCGCGATCGTCCAGTCGAGCGCCACGCCTCGTCGCATGGGCGGAAGGTAGCGGCCGCGCCTCTGGCTTGCATCGGCCGCGAGACCCCCGCGGTTCATCCTTTCGGACGAGTCGATTCACTCCCGCGACCGCAGACGCCGCCGCGTTCGTAGACGAGCATTCCGCTGCAATCGACCAACGGAGGAATCGTCATGCGCATTCAGCAGCTACCCGCTCTCGCCGGTCGCGTCGCTCTGGTCGCCGCGCCGCTCTTCTTCCTCTTCTCGGGCATCGCTGTCCCGGCCCTGAAGAGCGGCGACTCCGCGCAGCTCGCCCTGATCGCAGAACACCCCACGGCGTGGTACCTGTTCACGCTCTTCTCGATCGTCGGCTCGCTCTTCCTCGTGCCCGCGGCAGCCGCTCTCATGACGCTGACCCGTGACGGTGCGCCGCGGACGGCGATTCTCGGCGGTGGGCTGCTCCAGCTCGGCGCGTTCGTGGCGTTGATCGACTCGGCGACGCAGCTCGTCTACTGGAAGATGGGAAGCCCTGCAGCCGATCGTGTGCAGATGGCGGCGCTCCTGCACCGGTACGAGAACGCCCCGGCCGCGTCCGTCATCTTCATGGTCGGCGCGCTCGCGCTGATCGTGGGCAGCCTGCTGCTGGCTGTCGCGCTTACCCGCGCATGCATGGCGCCGCTCTGGGCCAGCGCGTTGCTCCCGCTCGGCATGGCTGCGAACATCGCATCGTTCGCTGCCAGCAGCCGGCTGCTCTTGATCGGCAGTTCGGCGGCGCTCCTCGTCCCGCTCGGCTTCGTCGCGCTCTCGGGCCGGCTCGTCCGCTTGACTCCCGCCTCTGTCTGATCGGAACCCATCTGGCCCTGTGTGGGTGGGCGCCCGGCCGGGTCGTGCTCGCTGCGAACGTGGCCGATCCGGGATACTTCCGTGTCGGTGTCGCAAGATGATGCACCGGTGAGCTGGCGGATCGGTGGCAGCTACTTCGAATCGTGCAACTGCGACCCGATCTGACTACGCGGGCGCCGGCTGACGCTCGTCACGCAGCGACGGCCTCGCCGGACGTCGCCGCGTCCACTACGTCGCGAAAATCTTGATGCCGAGCGGCTTCGGCTTCCCGTCGTTGACGTCGTCCTGGTCATTCGGACATGCCGAAATCCCTACGAGCACATTCATGTCCGCGTGGAGCTCGATGTAGTCACCGACATCGGCCATAGGCGGCAGGAAGACCATGTGGTTCTCGCGGACGGTCGCCTCGTCGTCGTTGTTCATCCAGATGTTGAAGACATCCGGGATCATGTCGGGATCGACGCCGAATGGCGCAAGCGCCTCCTCGAGGTTCTGCTGGCACGTGCGGTGCCCGTCCACTTCGACACGGCGACCGATCCCGCGCTCGTTGCGGAATTCGTAGATGGCGCGTGTGCACCGACCGCCCATCCACGCGAAGTTGACCCCGACCGGATCGTCGCTCACCGTCATCAACACGTTCTCGTACGGCGGGCGCGAGTAGAGATACTGGACCTGCTTGAGGTTCCCTGTGCCGCCGAGCATGTTGAGCGCGATGCTCTGGCCGGCATGAAACGTCTCGCGCAGGTTGTCGGCATTCTGAAACGTCGCGTCGACGACCTGTTTACCCTCGACCTCTTCGATTCGCAGCGTCTGGCCCTTCTCGACGACGAACCCCCTGCCGTGCGAGGCAGGGATGACGAACTCGTCCACGACCCGGCGTTCACTCTTGTTCGCGGTCATCTGGCCTCCGCCGTCGGTGACTGACATCGAATGGCGCGCAAGCTATCGGAAGTCCTTCTCCACGAACGCTTGCCGTTCGGGGAGAGAAGATGTCCGCGGAGAGAATATATTGACCGACCGGAGACGAGATCGAGGAGACGGATTGCCCGAGTGGCTGGAGACTGAGCGCGTCGAGCTGGTGGTGAACCGCGAGCGGCGGCAGATCGACCTGCCGGTGCGCGCCAGCCTCGCGGACGCGGTACGCGCACTGGGACTGACGGGCACGCGGGTTGGCTGCGAGCACGGTGTCTGCGGCTCTTGCACCGTGCTGCTCGACGGTGAGCCCGTACGCGCATGCCTCATGCTTGCGGTGCAGGCCGACAGCCGCGACGTCACCACGGTGGAGGCTCTGGCGGACGGCGATGAGCTGCATCCGGTGCAACAGGCATTTCACGAGCGGCACGCGGTGCAGTGCGGCTACTGCACTCCGGGTTTCGTGATGCTCGCGGTCGGACTGCTCGAACGTGAGCCAGCAGCATCGGAAGAACGGGTGCGTGAGGTGCTGTCGGCGAATCTCTGTCGCTGCACCGGCTATGCGCCGATCGTGGAGGCCGTGCTGGCAGCGCAACACAACCTGCTGAAGCAGCCGCGGTGAAGCCGCCTCCGTTCGCCTACGCGCGCGTCGACTCGGTCGACGAGGCGGTTGCCGTGCTCGGCGACGCCGGCGAGGACGTGAAGCTTCTGGCGGGGGGACAAAGTCTGCTGCCCGCGATGAACTTCAGGCTCGTGCGGCCACGGCGGTTACTCGACGTCGGTCGAGTTCGGGAGCTCGACTACCTGACGTTTGACGGGCGCGAAGCACGGATCGGGGCGTTGCGCCGCCACTCGGCGCTGGTACAGGACACGGGGCTCCGCGGGCCATGGACGGCCCTTCGTGAGGCGGCTGCGTGTGTCGGGAACGTGCCGGTTCGGAATCGAGGCACGTTTGGTGGAAGCGTCGCGCACGCCGATCCTGCGGCGGAGCTCGCAGTCGTCGCGGTGACGTTCGAGGCCAAGATCGTTGCTCGGTCGACGACAGGTGAGCGGAAGATCGACGCGAGCGACTTCTTCGTCGGGCCGTTCACGACAGCTCTCGACCCGACGGAGCTCGTGACGGAGATCGTGTTCGCGACCCCGGCCAGCGGCGTTGCGAGCGTCTTCGAGGAAATGGCCCCGCGTATCGGTGACTACGCGCTTGCTTCCGTGTGCGCAGCGGTGACGATCGACGATGGCCGCGTGTCGTTCGCGCGCATCGGCTTGGGTAGCGTCGACGCCACCCCGATCCGGGCCAGGCTCGCAGAGCAGGTACTCACGGGGCGGCCGCTCGACACGGACGCAATCGGAGAGGCAGCGCGATCGGCCGCGCGCGAATGTGATCCGGGTTCGGACGTGCACGCGAGCGCCGGATACCGGCGGACGCTGGTCGCGATCCTGGTGGAGCGCGCGCTCCTGCGCCTACGCGGGCTGGACAGTTGACGTCAGACGCCCTCATCGGAAGCGACGTCGCGCGGGCGGAAGACCTTCCCCTGCTCACGGGCTCCGCTCAGTTCGTCGCGGATATCGATCGGCCGGGACAGCTGTGGGCGCGCGTCGTCCGGAGTCCCCTCGCGCACGCCCGGTTGAGCGCGATCGACATCACGGCGGCCCGAGAGCATCCCGAGGTCGTCGACGTGATCACCGCTGCCGACATCCCGCAGCTACGGATCCCGATCCGGCTGCCGTTTGCCGAGACGCCTGAGGCGAACCAGATCTTGCAGCCGCCTCTTGCCGACGACGTCGTGCGGTACGTCGGCGAGCCCATCGCGCTGATCGTGGCGACGACCCCTTTCGCGGCGGAAGACGCCGCCGAGCTCGTCGGCCTCGACTTCGATGAGCTCGACCCCGTCGTCGATGTCCTCGAGGCCGAGCAATTGCCGGCGATCCACGGCCAGATCGGCGGCAACGTCGTCACTCGCGTTCCGATGCGCTACGGCGACGTCGACAGTCTCTTCGAGCGAGCCGACGTGGTCGTGCGCCGACAGCTGCGCATGCACCGGCACACCGGGGTCCCGATGGAGACGCGTGGCCTCGTCGCCGAGTTCGACGCCGAAGCCGGCCGTCTCACCGTGTGGGGCGCGGCGAAGGTAAAGCACTTCAACCGTGCGGTGCTCGCCCAGATGCTCGACCTTCCTGTCGACGCGATCCGTCTCGTCGAGGTGAACGTCGGAGGCGCCTTCGGGGTCCGTGGCGAGTTTTATCCCGAGGACTACCTGATCCCGTTCGCAGCCCGCCGCGTCGGCCGCCCGGTGAAGTGGATCGAAGACCGATACGAACACTTCATCGCGACCAACCACGCACGCGAGCAGGTGCATGAGATCGAGGTGGCCGCGACGGCGGATGGAACGCTCTTGGCCTTCCGCGACCGCGCCTGGTGCGACCACGGCGCGTACGTTCGGACGCAGGGCATCCTGCCGGCGCTGCTGCCCGCAATGCACTTGCCCGGCCCATACGCATGGCAGGGGTTCGAGATCGAATCGATCGGGGTGATCACCAACAAGACCCCGGTTGGGACGTACCGTGCGCCCGGCGCAACCGAAGCGACGTTCATCCGAGAGCGGGCGCTCGACGTGGTCGCGCGCACGCTTGGTCTGGACCCTGCTGAGTTGCGTCGCCGCAACCTCGTTCGCGCTGAGGCGATGCCCTTCATGTTCGACTTCGGCGCCGCTGCGCCGCCGCTCGTCTACGAGAGCGGCGACTTCCCGGGGTCCTTCGACCAGTTGCTCGAGCACGCCGACTACAGCGGGCTCCGCCGTGAGCAGCAGGCGAGGCGGCAGCAGGGCGAGCTCGTCGGGGTGGGTGTGTCGACGTTTGTCGAGGTTGGTGCCGTCGGGCCGTACGAGACGGCCTGGATCGTTCCGGGGGAGAACCTGTACGCCGTCCGTGTCGGGATTGCGTCCGTCGGGCAGGGCATCGCCACGACGCTCGGGCAGATCGCAGCGCAGGAGCTCGGCGTCGAGTTCGACGAAGTCACGGTCGAGTTCCACGACACGGACACCACGCCGGAAGGCTTCGGCACGTTCGCGAGCCGCAGCACCGTACTCGCCGGCAACGCGATAGCTCTCGCAGCTCGAGACTTCCGCATGCGGGCCGCCGAGATCCTCGGCGGAGACGCGGGAACGGTCGAACTGCGCGGGCGCGCGGGCGATCTCGCGGCGGCCGGATGTCGCGGCGAGGGGACGTTCGAGAAGGAGAACCCCAGCTTCTCGTTCGGCGCCAATCTGAGTCTCGTCGCGGTCGACGCGCGCACGGGGGCGGTGACGCCTCTCCGGCACGTGGTTGCCTTCGACGTGGGGAGGGCGGTGAATCCGGCGCTCGTTCGCGGCCAACTCGCAGGCGGGGCTGCGCAGGGGATCGCCGGAGCGCTCTACGAAGACCTCCCCTACGACGACCAGGGTCAACCCCTCGCGACGTCGTTCGTCGATTACGTCATGCCGACGGCCGCCGACCTGCCGGGAGTGGAGGTGGTCGTCATCGAGCACCCGACGCCGGCGAACCCGCTCGGACTCAAGGGTGCGGGAGAGGCGGGGATGACCGGCGCGCCTGCTGCGGTGGCGAACGCGGTGGCCGACGCCATTTCCACCGCCACAGGCGAGGATCGCGTGACACGTCTGCCGCTTTCCCCCGAGGAGGTTCACGGTCTGCTCGCTGCCGAAGCGATGAGTTTCCCGGACGCCGCGAGTCGTATTTCCTGATCCGGGTAACGTCCGATTCGACGACGGATTCGGCGTACGCGGGACCGTTCGAGTTGGACGGAGGGAGATGAAGATGCCTGAACACAGGACCGGAACTCGCGAGGAATGGCAGGCGGCCCGGGACGAACTCGCCAAGCTCGAGGCTGAACAGGCGGAGCGAAACGAGGAGATCACGAGCAAGCGTCGCGATCTCCCCTGGGTCCCGGTCGAGAAGGAGTACGAGTTCGACACCGAGGACGGCAAGAAGACGCTCGCCGAGCTCTTCGGCGGGCGCTCGCAGCTGCTCGCGTACAACATCATGTTCGGCCCCGACTACACGCTCGGCGCCTGCCCCGGCTGTACCAACCTGGGCGACGGGCTCGACGGCTCGCTCGTCCACCTGAATCACCGCGACGTGACGCTGCTCTGCTTCTCGCGCGCGCCGATCGAGCGGCTGACGGCCTACAAGCGGCGGATGGGCTGGCAGTTCCCCTACGTCTCCACCTACAACACCGACTTCGCCTTCGACTTCGGCCTCGCGATGACCGAGGAGCAGGCGTACCAGATCCCCGAGGTCAAGGGGATGATCGACGACCCGCCCAGCTGGCTCCAGGAGTGGTCGGCCCAGATCGGGGCCGAGCTCAAGGACGGGCTGCGCGAGGGGCCGAGCTGGATCGCCTTCGCGCGCGAGAACGGCACCGTCTACCACACGTACACCGTGATGGCACCCGACCCGTTCGTCGCGCCGTACTACAGCTTCCTGCTCGAGCGAACGCCGAAGACGCAATCCACTGAGCCCCGCACGTGGCGGAAGGACGAGTACCCGGACTGAACGCCGGTCGCAGCGACACCACACGGCCTACGCGCGCTGATACGGCAAGGACTGCGCGAGCAGCTCGCGCACCTGTTCGTCGGTTGTCTGTGAGAAGTCCTCGTACCAGAAGCCGACGGCGATGAAGGGCTCCGGCGTGACCGCGCAGATGATCTCGTCGACTTCTGAGCGGAGCTCTTCGCAGACCCGCTCCGCGGCAACGGGCACCGCCATCACGACCTTTTCGGGATGGCGTTCGCGGACGGCGAGCGCGGCGGCACGCATCGAAGCGCCGGTCGCGAGGCCGTCGTCGATGAGAATGACCGTGCGTCCGTGGACGTCGATCGGCGAGCGGCCGCCGCGATACAGGCGCGCGCGCCGTTCGAGCTCGCGTCCCTCGATGGCCGCGGCGCGGGCAATGTCTTCGTCCGTGAGGCCGAGTTCGGCAACCACGCTGGCGTTGAGGACACGGGTGCAGCCGTTCGCGATCGCACCCATCGCGAGCTCCT
>Ga0157369_10001366_pt1 | contig 30083 bp, 25 predicted proteins | sample C25metaG_FD_113461 | JGI IMG/M metagenome (GOLD analysis project Ga0157369, IMG submission 113461) | Corn rhizosphere microbial communities from Kellogg Biological Station, Michigan, USA - C2-5 metaG | ecosystem: Host-associated > Plants > Roots > Rhizosphere > Soil | place: USA: Michigan... | reverse complement strand
TTTTCCGGCGGTCAGAGCTTTGGCAAGCGCGCACTCGACATGCACGTGATCGACGCACGGACTGGCGCGCCGTGCAGCTACGGCCAGTCGTTCCTCCGCAACCCGCTGCTCGCGTTCCTCGGTCCGATCGACTGGATCTTCATCTTCGGCGAGCGACATCAGCGGCTTGGCGACATGGCGGCCGGCACGGTGGTCATCACCGAGCGTCCCTGAATCGTCCGACGTCGCCGGTCGTCCTATGAGGTGAGCATCGGGCCGGCGCCCGATCCCCCCTGTGGACGATCGCATGACGACGTCGCCCAATCGCAGAACCCTGGTCATCGCGCTCGCCGCAGTGGCTGTCATGGCTTCGGCCACGGCCGGCATCGCGTGGCGCCGCGCACCGCGCGTGGTGGAAGCGCCGCGCGCGCCGGCGCCGGCGCCGGCACGCGCGGTTGTGGAGCAGCAGGGCATGCCGCGGCCGGTCGTCGTCGACAAGCCCACTCCCGACTGGCTCGACGCGCAGCCGCTGAACCAGCTCCTCAAGCTCGCGCGGTGCATCGAGCGTTCGCGCGGCGACAGCGTCGGCCGCGCCTATCCGCGCTCGCTCGCCGCGGTGGAACGGCTCGCCTGTGCGGCGGCGTCAGGGTACGATGACCATCACTTCGTGTACTACTCGCCACCGAAGGGGCGGTCGGATCGCTGGCGGGCGCGCGGCTTCACGCTCGAGGTGGAAGCGGTCTGGGACTCGACGGATGAGCCGGTGAAGCGCGACATCCCCGCAACGCGCAGTTACCTGATCGACACCGCCGGCCGCATCCACGTGACGAGCCAGCGACGCCGAGCGACTGCCTCCGACCCCGCGCTCCCGATGTGCGAGCTCGGCAATCCGGGCGCGACGTACTGTCAGCCGTACCTCCCACGCCAGCGTTGGGGGGTGCGGCCGCAGCTCCCGGGCGGCTACGTCACGGCGAGCCGCGACACCGTGCGAAAAGGCAAGGTGCTCGACGTCTCGCTGGACTTCGATCCGTTGTCGCCGATCGATCGGCTGGTCTCCTATTCGATCGCATGGAGCGAAGGCGCGCGGCCCGGCCTTCGCCGTCTCACCGAACGTCAGGGCTGGCCACGGCGTGGCATGACGGCGGTGGGGTTCCGCGAGAAGCACACGTACGCCGACACGGGCCTGAAGGTGATCGAGGTGGTGTTCCACACTGTCGGTGGAGAGCGCTACGTGAGCCGGGACACGGTGACGGTGCGGCCGCGCTGAGCACCCTGCGCGGGCCGTGACGTCGGCGCGGCATTGCGGGTGATGCTGGTGTGGTCGCGAGTCATCGCCGCTGCCGGCCTTCACCCCACCGCACATGCTACTCCGTACCGTTCGACTTGCTGCCTCGTTCGTCGCCGTTGTGCTGCTCAGCGCATGCCATGGCGACGGCTCACCGTTCGAGCCCCTGCGCGACGGGACGGCGCTGCCCGTCACCCTGACGACGACGAGCGTTCCGAGCTCGCCAGGCCCCGAGCAGATGACGGTCGCTGCCATTCCCGGCGCCATGGACGTGACCTGGGATGTCGTGAGCGCGCCGTGTCTGCTCGCCAGCGCGAGTGCCCTGCAGTCCGGGCAGGTGATCGAAGTGCAGATTCATCGATCGGGCGATCCACTCGCCCTCTGTGCGGCGGGGCAGGTGCGCTATCACTACGTGGCGCGCGTGGTGATCCCGGGGCCCGGGAGCTACGAGGTTCGTCTGGTGGACGACATGCTCGGGCAGTCGCCGCGGGCAGTGGGACGGCGCACCGTGTCGATCTTCTATTGATGCCGTGATCACGACTTCGACTCGAGGGCACGCCATGTGGGGCGCCGGGCTCGCTCGTGTCGTTGCCACATCTGCGGGTTCGTGAGCGCGCTCTGCGCCGCGGTGGGCGTAACGATCCTCTTCGCGTGGGCGCCAGACGCTTGACTCGTCCCTCGGCGACTGAGAGCTTCCCGCATGCACTTCGCACGCCGGGTATCTCTCGTTCGTCGCGTGGTCCAGCACTCGTGTCCGGTGTGCTGGCGAATGATGACGCATCTGACGATGGCATGCGGGCTGCTGGCTCTCGGTGTCGTCGCCTGTCAGCCGCGTCCGGCCGCGGAGTCGAGCACTCGAGCGCTGCGTGCCGACAGCATCGTCCTCGAACGGTCGCGCTGCTTCGGCACCTGTCCGGCCTATCGGCTCAGCCTCACTGCGCGTGGCACCGTCACGCGCACCTCGCTGTGGCCGGTCGATACGATGCCGGTGCAACGGACCGCGATCTCGCCGAGTGACGTCGATGCGCTCGCGCAGGAGGCGCAGCGAATCGGCTTCTTCAGCCTCCCGTCCGAGATCTCGCGGGACAAGGCCCTCTGTCCGATGTCGGCGACGGATCACGCGACGGCAGTCATCACCATCTTCCGCGGCGATTCGGCGACGAAGGTGGTCGACTACCTCGGCTGCTATGCCGGCACCGATCTTTCCGTCACCCCGGCTCTCGCGCGGCTGCGTGCCTTCGAGTCCCGCATCGATCGCGTGGCGAATGCGGGAAATACGCGCTCGATAGAGCGCCGCTGATCCAATATGCTCACGCCCGTCAACGTCGAAGCGACATTCGAGGACGTCACCGACCTCTGGTCACCGAGGGTGATCGGGCGCGTGAACGACCAGTACGTCAAGGTCGCGAAGCTGCAGGGTGAATTCGTCTGGCATGCGCACGAGGACGAGGACGAGCTCTTCTTCGTGGTGCGCGGCACGATGCGCATCCAGCTCGAGGACGGGGACGTCACGCTCCGCCCCGGCGAGTTCGTCGTCGTCCCACGCGGTGTGCGCCACAACCCGATCGCCGCCGACGAGTGCTGGGTGATGCTCATCGAGACTGTGACGACGAAGCACACGGGTGACGTCGTGACGGAACGGACGCGAACGATCGAATCACAACTCGGGAGCGCGAGCGGCGATCGGTGAGCGCGATCCCGTCCATCACCACCGAGCGCCTCCTGCTGCGCGCCTTCGAGCCGCGCGACGTCGAGCCGTACATGACGATGATGGAGGATCCGCAGGTCACGCGCTTCCTCGCCGACGGACGGCCGCTGTCCCGCGCCGACGCGTGGCGTCAGCTCGCGATGTTCGCCGGACACTGGACGCTGAAGGGCTTCGGGCTCTGGGCGGTGGAGGAGCGGGCGAGCGGCACGCTCCTCGGGCGCATCGGATGCATGGAGCCGGAAGGCTGGCCCGGTTTCGAGATCGCCTACACACTCGCGCGTCCAGCGTGGGGACAGGGCTACGCGCGCGAGGGAGCCGCTGCCGCCCTGCGCCACGCGCGCGAGACACTTGGCCGCAGCGACATCATCAGCATCATCCGGCCGGCGAATGCCGGTTCCATCCGCGTTGCCACCTCGCTTGGCGCAACTCCAGCGGAAACGGTGGAGTTCTTCGGCGCACCCGCGGTGCTGTACCGCTATCCACGTGCGGCCGCGTGACGGAAGGCGAGCGTTCGCGGATGCAGTCTGTGGTCGTCGGGGTCGCGGACCCGGAGATCGTCGCGCTCGAAGTGGCGCTGCGGCGCGCCCAGCTCGACGCCGACGTGGCGGAGCTGGACCGGTTGATCTCCGACGAGCTGCTGTTCACGGGTCCGGACGGCCGGCTCGGCTCCAAGGCGGAAGATCTCGCCGCCCACCACTCGGGAATCGTGCGCTTTCGCGAACACGAGCCTGAGGAGCTGCGCGTCCGCGCCATCGGTGACACCGTGCGCGTCGTTGCCCTGCGCACGAAACTCACCGTCGAAATGAGCGGCACTCCGATTTCAGGGAGGTTTCGCTACACGCGCGTATGGGCAAAGGAACGTGGCGGCCCCTGGCGAATCGTGGCAGGGCACGTCAGCGCCGTCGCGACGTGACAGTCCATCTCAACTCACACCAATCGTGAACCTCGACATCTACCTCAACTATCCCGGCACCTGCCAGGATGCGTTCAGCTTCTACGAGCAGCACCTCGGCGCGAAGCGCATCTACACGATGACGCATGGCGAGGCTCCCGAGTCGCGCCTCCCACCCGAATGGGCCGGCAAGGTCCTGCATGCGAGCATCGAGCTCGGTGGCACGTTGCTGCGCGGCGCCGACATCCCGGGCACAGAGCCGATGCGGAGCGCGTACCTCACCCTCCGGCTTGGCAGTGACGAGGAGGCGGAGCGCGTCTATGCGCTCCTCTCCGATGGCGGCCAGGTCTTCATGAAGATGGAGAAGACCTTCTTCGCCTCGCGGTTCGCCATGCTGCGCGACAGATTCGGAACGAACTGGATGCTGATGCACCAACCGTGAGCGCCTTTCGGATACTCACATGAAGACTCTTTTCGAACCCGCCGTCGCCGAGGAGGTGAAGGCGCGCCTGGACAAGGTGCGCCCCGACTCGCCGCGGCAGTGGGGGAAGATGAGCGCCCCACAGGCGATCGCGCACTGTGTGCGCAGCATGCAGATGGCGACGGGCGACCTTCTCCTCCCGCGTGTCTTCATCGGTCGCATCTTCGGTCCTCTCATCAAGCCGCTCGCGCTGGGCAATGACCGGCCGATGGAGCGCAACTCGCCGACGGCGCCGGCACTCGTCGTCGCCGACGAACCGGATCTCGACGCCGAACGCGATCGGCTTCGTGCACTCATCGATCGCTTCGTCGCCGGTGGACCGGCGCAATGCACCACGCACCCGCATGCCTTCTTCGGCCGGCTCCGGCCGGAGCAGTGGGCCGATCTGATGTACAAGCACCTGGACCATCACCTGCGCCAGTTCGGCGCGTAGGCCGAGACGGATTCCGACGCATGACGGACAACACACCTTCGTCCGCCATCGGTGGGCCTCTGGACGCGCAGGCGCTCCAGGCATCACTGACGGTCGATGACCTGCACCGCAGTCTCGCCTGGTACCGCGAAGTGCTTGGCTTCGAGGTCGCCCGCGAGTTCGAGCGCGACGGCCGGAAGTTCGCCGTGTCGCTTCGTGCCGGTAGCGTGCGAATCCTCCTCAACCAGGACAACGGCGCGCGCGGCGAGCGCGTGAAAGGTGAGGGCTTCTCGCTCCAGCTCACAACGTCGCAGGACATCGATGGGCTCGCGGCTCGCGCCACCGGTGCGGGTGCGACGCTGGACACGCCCCCGGAGAGTGCGTGGGGCGTGCGCGTGTTCCGGTTGCGCGATCCGGATGGATTCCGCTGGGTGATCTCGTCGCCGCGGCAGGAGTAGCCGAGGTCCGGACGATCCCGATTCCACGAGCGAGCTGACGTCGCCATGCCCACTACAGCGCGATTCGAGTTCGACGAAGCCGAGCACCGTCAGGCGCTGCGCGAGGCGTGGAAGCTCCGCCCGCTCAGCTGGTTCACCACCGCCATCGGCATCGCGTGGTCCGGGGTGGGCCTCTGGTTCGGCGTGCTCCGGAGCTGGAGCGACGAGGGCGCGAGCGACGCACTCCTCAACGCGCTGCCCTGGCTGCTGCTCGGCGCATTCTTCCTCGGGCTCATGCCCCTCCTTCACCTTGCGCAGGCACGCCAGGCGCTGGAGACCGATCCGTCGCTCAACGGCACGCAACTGCGCACCGTGGACGACGTCGGCCTCCACGTCGTCGGCGCGGGCTACGCTCCATCGCTTCCGTGGAGCGAGTTGGTGCGCGCCGTGGAGACGGCGCACTTCTTCCTCTTCTTTCAGGACAAGCGCCTCATGCAGTACATCCCGAAGCGCGTCCTGACCGACGTCCAGCGTGACGAGCTGCGCAACCTCATCCAGGCGCACGCGCCGGAGATCGGACGTCCGGCACTCGCGGCGCGCTCGGCGTGATCGCGCGCCGCGAGTGAATGCGGCGCTACCGCATCACCGTCCGCACCGGATTGTACCGCAAGCCGAGCACGACGCGCATCGTCGTCAGGCCGTAGCTCGGCTGTGCCGTGGTGCTCAACACGTCGTGCGCGCTCATTCGCGAATGCGTCGCCAGCAGCTCGCCGGTGAGCGAGAACGTGTTCGTGAGCCCGTACTCCGCGCCGGCACCGGCGATGGCACCCCAGCCGCTGCTGTAGCGCGAGCCGTACGTGCCGTGCGGAATGGGATAGCCGATCGGGTCGTTCATGAAGGATCCGACTTCCTGGCTGTACGCCGCCGCGTAGCCGACGCGCAGGTCGCCGAACGGCACGAGCCGACGCTCCGTGCGTGCGTGGCCGATGCGCGTTCCCAGCTCCGCCGTCGTCAGGTTCACCGGTCCGCCCAGCACGCTCGACGTGAGGTCGAACGTCGCGGCCATGAGTCGCGACACGCGGTACTCGGCGCGCGTTCCCGCGCCGAGCGTGGCCCACATGGAGGAGCCTCCAGTGGCGAAGCCGGACGACTGCACGAAGCTGAGCAGGGGATAGCTCTCGAAGGAGAAGCGAAGCCGCGTGTAGCTCAGCTGTCGCGCGATGGGCGCGGGTTCGGGCGGCATCGGCTGCGGCGCGGCGGGATGCGCGCGACGTCCCGGAAAGGGGAGTCGCTGCGCGCTCAGACCGGCGGGCAGCAGCAGGGCCGCGAAAGCGAGCATGGTACGGATGCGCATGGCAACCTCCGGACGTCGTGACACGTACGGTTCACGTTCTTCGTACTAACCTCGTTCCGTCCGACTCGTGCCGCAAGCGATGCGCCGCGGTGGTCTGCTGATAATTCAACCCTTTGGGCACTTCGGGTGTCCAAGATCGGTCCGAACCTGATCGGGCCGCCCTTTCCCAACCGCCGCGCTCACATGCGACTCCCACTCGCGCTCGCGCTGTGCACTGCACTGCTCGCCGAGCCCGCCGCCGCACAGCAAGCGACCACGGCCAGCCGGTCGAGCAATGCTTCCGCCGCGCCCCGCACCATGACCGCCTCGCGGCGCACTTCTCCCATTACCATCGACGGCAAGCTGGACGATGCGGCCTGGGCGGCCGCGGCGCCGAGCAGCGGCTTCGTGCAGTCGTATCCCAAGCCGGGCCAGCTCGCGCCCGACCAGACGGAAGTTCGCGTCCTGTATGACGACGATGCGCTGTACGTGGGCATCCGCATGTTCGACGCACACCCCGATTCGATCGCCGCTGGTCTCGCCCGCCGCGACGCCACCGCGGCGACGGGCATCTACACCGACTGGGTACACCTGATCATCGACTCGTACCACGATCGGCGCACCGCCTTCCGCTTTTCCACCTCGCCGCGCGGCGTGCAGAAGGACGTCTACACCTCCAACGACGGCAACGAGGACACGAACTGGGACGCGGTGTGGGAAGTCGGTACGCGCATCGATTCGCTCGGCTGGGTAGCCGAGTATCGCATTCCGCTCAGTCAGCTGCGGTTCGGCGGCAGCAAGGCGACCGATCGCGTCTGGGGCTTCCAGGTGCAGCGCGACATCGCGCGCCGCAACGAGCGCGACACGTGGGCGCCGTGGACGCCGAACGACGGCGGGTTCGTCTCGCGATTCGGCGATCTCACGGGCATCACCGGCGTGCCGGTGCCGGAACGGCTGGAGATCACCCCGTACGTGAGCTCCACCCTCACCCGCGCGCCGGGCGAGTCCGGCGATCCTTTCTACAGTCACACCGACAACCAGCCGAAGGTCGGTGGTGACCTCAAGTACGGGTTGCCGGGCGGCCTCACGCTCAGCGCCACCATCAATCCCGACTTCGGCCAGGTGGAGGTGGATCCGGCCGTCGTGAACCTCTCCGCGTTCGAGACGTCGTTCCCCGAGAAGCGGCCCTTCTTCCTCGAGGGAAGCGACGTGTTCACCTTCGGCCAGGTGGTGCGCCAGAACGACTACGGCAGCCACACCTTCCTCTATTCACGCCGGATCGGCCGTCAGCCGCAGCTCGGGCTGCCAGGCAACACCGAATACGCCGACCTGCCGACGCAGACGACGATCGCCGGCGCGGCGAAAGTGACCGGCAAGTCGGGCCCATGGACGATCGGCATCCTCGACGCGGTCACGACCGAGCAGCGCGCGCGCGTCCTCACCGACAACGGGCTGCGCTACGACCGTCCGGTGGAACCGCTCACCAACTATTTCGCCGGACGCGTGAAGCGGGACTTTCGCGGCGGTGCCACCACCGTCGGCGCGATGCTCGAGAACACCAACCGCGCCGTGGGCGACACGACCTTCGCGGCGCTGCTTCGCTCCAACGCTACCTTCGGCGGCCTGGACTTCGAGCACGACATGCAGAAGCGCACCTGGATCGCCAGCGGCTTTCTCGGTGGCAGCATGGTGCAGGGAAGCCAGCGCGCCATCGCCGCGACGCAGCGCACGAGCACGCACTACTTCCAGCGTCCCGACTCGTCGCTGCTGAACCTGAGCTACGACACCACGCTCACGTCGCTCAGCGGCTACATCGGCGAGGTGGCGCTGGCCAAGCGCGGCTCGACGTTCGGATCCATCGCGCTCAAGTCGAGCAGCCCCGGCCTCGAGCTGAACGACCTCGGCCTGCAGGGACGCACCGGCTACAGCGCGATCTCGACCTTCATCGGCCAGCAGAGCTACACGGCGGGCAAGCACCTGAGCAGCTGGGTGGCCTACGCCTTTCAGAACGATGCCTTCAACTACGGCGGCCGCGCCATCTACCACGGCTACGCCGCGAGCGGCAGCGCGACCTTCCTGAATCAATGGGGGCTCAGCGGCGGCATCACCTACTCACCCGACTTCTACGACGACGTGCTGCTGCGTGGCGGGCCGGAGGGAAGGCAGCCAGCGAGCTGGAACGCCAACTTCGGCGTCAACACCGACAGCCGAAAGCCAGTCGTCGGGGAGCTCTTCACCAGCTACGCGCACGACATCCTCGGCGGCTACCAGAAGCAGCTACAGCTCTCGATGGACTTCCGGCCGAGCTCCAACGTCCACCTGAACTTCGGCCCGAGCTGGGGCCGGCTGCACGACACCGAGCAGCTCGTGCGCAGCGTGACCGACCCGCTGGCGACGGACACCTACGGACGCCGCTACGTGCTGGCGACGCTGACGCAGAACACGCTCTCGCTCGACACGCGCGTGGACGTCACCTTCTCGCCCACGCTGGGTTTCGTGATGTATGTGCAGCCCTTCGTGAGCGCGGGGAGTTACGGCGACTTCAAGGAGCTGGCGCTGCCGGGCACGTATCAGTTCAAGCGGTACGGCACGGGCCAGATCGGCTACGATGACGCGAGCGCGTCGTACGTCGTACATCCCGACGACGCAGCGGGCGCGCCGAGCTTCACGATCGGCCAGCCGAACTTCAACGTCCGCTCGCTGCGGGGGAATGCCGTGGTGCGCTGGGATTACCGGCCGGGCTCGTCGCTCTACTTCGTCTGGCAGCAGCAGCGCAGCGGCTTCGAGCCGATCGGGGAATTCGAGGGGCGTCGCGACGTGGGCGCAATCTTCCGCACCGTGCCGACGAACGTGTTCCTCGTGAAGGCGACGTACTGGATCGGGAAGTAGAAGGACCATCGGTCCCTCGGTCCATCGGTCCTTCGGCCCATCGGTCCTCCTCCAGAGAAACTCACCGCCCAGGCGTTACGTATCGCAGGCATCACAACCCGCCCGTCAATGCGAAATCTGAAGCTCGCTGCCCGGATGTTGCTGAAGGCGCCGTTCGTCACCGCCATCGCCGTGCTGTCGCTCGCACTCGGCATCGGCGCGAACGCCGCCATCTACTCGATGTTCAACCAGCTCCTGCTCCGCCCCCTGCCGGTGCGCGACGCGAGCCAGCTGGTGAACCTCTCGGCACCGGGCCCGGCACCGGGCTCCAACTCGTGCAACGACGCCGGCAGCTGCGAGGAGGTCTTCAGCTACGCGATGTTCCGCGACCTGGAGAAGGCGCAGACGCCATTCACCGGCATCGCGGCGCACCGTTCGTTCGGCACGTCGATGAGCTTCAACAAGGAGCCGATGACGGGCGACGGGATGATGGTGAGCGGCTCGTACTTCCCCGTGCTGGGCGTCACGCCCGCCAAGGGGCGCCTGCTCACCCCGGACGACGACAAGGTGATCGGCGCCAACTACGTGGCCGTGCTCGACTACGCGTTCTGGCAGAGCCGTCTCGGCGGCGATCCGGATGTCGTCGGCAAGGTCATCACGATCAACGGCAAGCCGTACACGATCGTTGGCGTGGCCCCGCAGGGCTTTGCGGGGACCACCATCTCCATCCGGCCGACGGTGTACGTGCCGATCAGCATGCGGGGCGAGCTGCAGCGCTTCACCCAGTTCGACAATCGCCAGTCGTACTGGGTCTATCTGTTCGCGCGGCTCAAGCCTGGCGTCACTCGCGAGGCGGCGGCACAGAGCATCAACGGCGTCTACCACGCCATCATCAACGACGTCGAGGCGCCGCTCCAGAAGGGGATGAGCGCCAAGACGATGGAGAAGTTCCGCGCCAAGAAGGTCGTCGTCGACGCGGGCGCGCGGGGACAGAGCAGCATCCATCGCGAAGCGAAGGTCCCGCTGCTCATGCTGTTCGCCGTCACGGCGATGGTCCTGCTCATCGCCTGCGCGAACATCGCCAACCTGCTCCTCGCGCGCGGCGCCAGTCGCGCCACGGAGATGGGCGTGCGGCTCGCGCTCGGCGGGACGCGGCGCAAGCTCGTGATGCAGCTGCTCACCGAAAGCCTGCTGCTGGCGGCGCTTGGCGGCGTGGCCGCGCTGGTCGTGGCGCAGTGGACGCTCACTGCCATCGGCACCTTGCTCAAGCCGGACGCCGCGCAGGTCATCGAGCTGAGCATCGGCTGGCCGGTCGTCGCCTTCTGCGCTGTCCTCAGCGTCGTTACCGGCGTGGCATTCGGACTCTTTCCGGCGCTGCACAGCACCCGCACGGATCTCATCAGCACCATCCGCGCTGGGGCGGGGCAGATCGCGGGTGGCGGGCGCGCCGCGGCGCGCTTCCGCAGTGGCCTCGTCACGGCGCAGATCGCGCTCTCGATGGCGCTGCTCATCATGTCGGCGCTGTTCCTGCGCAGCCTCGTCAACGTGAGCCGGGTGAACCTCGGCATCCAGATCGACCACGTGGCTACGTTCGAGATCGTCCCGCAGCGCACCGGGTACGACAGCGCCCGGAGCGCGCTCCTGTTCGAGCGCGTGAAGGAGGAGATTGCCGCGCTGCCCGGTGTGACCGGCGTGTCGGGCGCCCTCGTGCCGCTGCTCGCCGGCAACAACTGGGGCAACTCGGTGAACGTGCAGGGCTACACCTGCGACCCCGACGAAAATTGCGACGCGCGCTACAACGAGATCGGCACGGACTACTTCAGCACGCTCGGCGTGCGGCTCATCGCCGGTCGGGAGTTCACCTCGGCCGATCGCGTCGGTTCCACCCGCGTGGCGATCGTGAACCAGGCGTTCGTGAAGCGGTTCAAGCTGGGCAACGAGGCGGTGGGCAAGTTCATGGGCGACCAGGGTAACGACTCCCTCAACATCCAGATCGTCGGCGTCGTGCCCGATGTGAAGTACAGTGAGGTGAAGGATTCGGTGCCGCCCATCTTCTACCGGCCGTGGCGGCAGGATGCGAACGTGGGCGCGCTGAACTTCTACGTCCGCTCCACCATGCCGCCGGAGCAGATGCTGGCCACGCTGCGCGAGACGATGAAGCACATCGACCCCACGCTGCCCGTGGAGGAGCTGAAGACGATGCCGCAGCAGGTCAAGGAGAATGTCTTCCTCGACCGCATGATCTCCATTCTCGCCAGCGCCTTCGCACTGCTTGCCACGCTGCTCGCCGGCATCGGCCTGTACGGCGTGCTGTCGTACTCGGTCACGCAGCGCACGCGGGAGATCGGCGTGCGGATGGCGCTCGGCGCCGGTGCACCGCACGTGCGGCGGCTGGTGTTGAAGCAGGTTGGGCTGATGCTGCTCGTGGGCGGCGCCATCGGGGTGGTGGCGGCGATTGCGCTCGGCCGTGCCGCGCGATCGCTGTTGTTCGAGCTGCAGGGTCATGACCCGGCGGCCGTCGCTGCCTCCGTGGTGCTGCTGGCGTGCGTCGCCTTCGCGGCGGGTTTCATCCCGGCGCGGCGGGCAGCGATGGTCAACCCGATGAACGCGTTGCGCTATGATTGAGCCATGCGCCCAACCTTCTCCCTCGTCGTGGCGGCCCTGGCCGCCACTTCGCTTGTAAACCCGCTCGCTGCGCAATCCCCGAGCGAGTGGGCCGTCTACGGCCGCGACGCCGCCGGCACCCGCAGCTCGCCGCTCACCCAGATCACGCCGGCCAACGTGAGCCGCCTCGCGCCGGCGTGGACGTATCGCACCGGCGAGTTTGCGCGCTCCGAGGATCGCACGCGCTTCGAGGCGACGCCGCTCATGGTGGACGGCACGCTGTATCTCTCGACGCCGTTCGGCCGGGCGATCGCGCTCGACCCGGCCACGGGGCATGAGCGCTGGACGTACGACGCGCACGTGGATGCGAACGACGACTTCGGCGATCCGGCAAGTCGCGGCGTGTCGACGTGGATGGACCCGCAGATGAAGCCCGGCGCGACCTGTCGGCGCCGCATCTACCTCCCTACGCTCGACGCGCGCATCATCGCGCTCGATGCGCGCACGGGCACGCCGTGTCGCGACTTCGGCAGCAATGGCGTCGTCTCGCTGCGCGATCACCTGCGCAACTCCCCATTCTACCCGGGGGAGTACGAGCTCACGTCGCCGCCCGCGGTGATCCGCGGGCTCGTCGTCACCGGCTCCGCCGTCGCCGACAACAACCGCACCAACGCGGCGAGCGGTGAAGTACGCGCGTACGACGCACGCACGGGCGCGCTGCGCTGGACGTGGGATCCCGTGCCGCGCGACTCGAGCGATCCGGCGTGGAAGACCTGGCGTGGCCCGATGGGCCATACCACCGGCGCCGCCAACGCCTGGTCGGTGATCGCCGCCGACTCGGCGCGCGACCTGGTGTTCGTCCCCACCGGTTCGGCGAGCCCCGACTACTATGGCGGCGAGCGGTTGGGCGACAATCGCTACGCGAACTCCATCGTCGCCCTGCGCGCGTCGACGGGGAAGATGGTGTGGCACTTCCAGACGGTGCACCACGACATCTGGGACTACGACAACGCCTCGCCGCCCGTGCTCGCGACCATCACGCGCAACGGGCGACGCGTGGACGTCGTCCTGCAAGCCACCAAGACGGGGCAGCTGTTCGTGCTCGATCGCGACACCGGCGTGCCTGTATTCCCGGTGGAGGAGCGCCCCGTGCCGAAGAGCGATATCGCCGGCGAGCAGGCGTCGCCGACGCAGCCGTTCAACACCGTGATCCCGCCGCTCTCGCCGCAGCGCCTCGCGTCGGACGGCGCGTTCGGCCTCACGCCGGCGGACCGCGACGCGTGCAGCGCGCAGATCAGGCCACTGCGCAACGATGGGCCGTTCACGCCACCGAGCCTGCAGGGCACGCTCGCCCTGCCCGGCAACGTCGGCGGGGCGGCGTGGGGCGGCGTGGCGTTCGATCCGGCGCGCCAGCTCGCCATCGTGCCGGTGAACACGCTCGCCGCGATGGTCCAGCTGATCCCGCTCGGGCAGGCGAGCGAGGCGGAGATGCGCGAGAACGCATCGCGGCTCGGCGACCAGTACACGCGCATGCACGGCACGCCGTACGTCATGCGCCGCCGGTTCCTCAGGGCGCCGAGCGGCGCGCCATGCACGCCGCCGCCGTGGGGAGCACTCGTCGCGATCGATCTGACGACCGGCGCGAAGCGCTGGGACGTGCCACTTGGTGACCCGGCCGCACTGCGCCCCGAGCTGGCCGCGGTGTCGAAGACGCCGCTCGGCCTGCCCAATCTCGGCGGCGCGATCGTCACGGCGAGCGGCGTGACGTTCGTCGCGGCGACGTTCGATCATCTCATCCGTGCATTCGACACGGCGACGGGCGCCGAACTGTGGCGCGGCCAGCTGCCCGCGGGCGCGCGCGCGACGCCGATGACGTACGCCGTCCGTGGAAAGCAGTACGTGGTGATCAGCGTCGGCGGCGGAGACGATTGGGGGAAGGGAGATTACGTGGTGGCGTTCGCGCTCCGATAGTCGCGATGTCAGCGCTCCGAACGCCACGCTCTTTCCGCAGGATCACCCACCCACCGGCCGTCCGTACCACACGCTCGCCGCGATGATGACGTAGAGGCCGATCAGCGCCAGCCCCTCCACGTACGTCGATTCGCCGTCGAACACGATCAGCGCACCGAGCACGGCGGCGAGTGCGAGGGCCGCGATCAGCAACATGGGCGCAACGAGAGTCAGGATCGGCCCGCCGAGCACCATGCTGAGCAGCACCAGCACCGGCACGAGGAGCAGCGCCACCTGGAGGCTGCTGTTGAGGATCAGGCTCACCGCGAGGTCGGACTGGTTCCGCGCCGCGGCAGTGATGCCAACCACGTTCTCCACCGCATTGCCGGCGATGGCCACGATCACCAGTCCGACGAACTCCTCCGACAGGCCGAGCCGCCCCATTGCGGGCGTGAGCGAGGCAACGAACCAGTCCGATACCAGCGCCGCCGCCACGCCGGCGAGCGCGAGCACGATCAGGCTCGCCGCGAGCGTCCAGCGCGCCTCGCCCGGCTCGCTCGCCTTGCGCTCGTCCTCCGCTTCCCGCTCGTGCGAGGGGCCGATCGTCCCCTTGATGGAGAGCGGGATACTGCCGACGAACACGATCAGCAGCACGATGGACGTCACGACGCTGATGAACGTGGCGTGACCGAAATCCGGCGCGCCAGCCGCGGTGGCCAGCGTCGGGATGGCGAGTGACGCAACCGACAGCACGAGCAGCATCGCCGTCATGCGCACCGCACTCGTGCCGAACTTCTGCGTGCCGTGCTTCAGGCCGCCCACCACGAACGCCGCACCGAGCACGAGCAGGCTGTTGGCGAGGATGGAGCCGATGAGCGCCGTCTGCACCACCACGACGAGCCCGGCCCGCAGAGCGAAGATGCTGATGAACAGCTCCGGCAGGTTGCCGAGCGCCGACTGCACCACGCCGGTGGCGCCGGGTCCCATTCGCGTCCCGAGCTGGTCCGTCGCCTCACCGACCACTGACGCCAGGCTGGCTAGGGCAATGGCGGTGACGACGAAGACGACGATGTCGCCGGCGTGGGAGAACTTGAGCGTCGCTCCGGCCACGGTGGCGACGAGAGCCACAGTGCCGAGGATGAGCGCTCGTCGGCCGGCGGCCGCGGTCAGTCGGGAGAGCATGGATCGGGTGGTGGGGGTGGCGGCCAATGGATTGTCAGTCCATATAAGTCTCAACGCTCGCGCCAGCTGGTGCGCTAGATAAGCGTGGACATCAATCTGAACCCCGAACCGGAGTCGTCGCCATGCCCGTGCGCCCGCTGCTGCTGAGCGCTGCCGCATCATTCCTCATTGCCGGAGCCGCCGTGGCCCAGCGGCCGAACGCGCCCGGAGGCCGCCAGCAGGGGCGGCCCGGCGCCGCGCGCGAAGCCGCCTCGGACAGCGCCGCCGCCGATTCCGGCGGCGTGCCCGTTGCCGAACGGATCTCCGTCACCCACCACACCACCAACATCGCCGGTCATCCCGTCGCCTACACGGCACGCACCGGCACCATGGTGCTCAAGGACGACAACGGGAAGCCCAAGGCGCAGGTCTTCTACATCTCGTACACCAAGGACGGCGAGGATCTCGGCCGGCGCCCCGTCACCTTCTTCTTCAACGGCGGTCCCGGCTCGGCGTCCATCTGGCTCGACATGGGGATCATGGCGCCCATGCACCCGGAGATGGGACCGAACGGCGCGCAGCCCGCGCCGCCGTACAACCTCGTGCCCAACCCGTACTCGCCACTCGACGTCACCGACCTCGTGCAGGTGGACGCGATGATGACCGGATACTCGCGCCCCGCCAAGGGCGTGAAGGCCACCGACTTCACCGGCGCCGAGAACGACGTCAAGATGTTCGGCGAGTTCATCCGCGATTACCTCGACAAGTACGGACGCTGGCAGTCGCCCAAGTACCTGTTCGGCGAGAGCTACGGCACCTTCCGCTCGGCCGGACTCGCCTCCGAGCTGCAGGACGACGAAGGGATCCAGCTCAACGGCATCATGCTCCTCGGCACCGTGCTGGACTTCCAGTACATCCAGCCCTCGCCCGCCAACGATATCGCCTACAGCAGCATCCTGCCGACGTACGCCGCGACGGCGTGGTACCACCACAAGCTCCCCGCCGATCTCCAGCGGCTGACGTTGCAGCAGGTGGTGCAGCAGGCGCGCGACTACGCGTTCGGCGACTACCTCGTCGCCCTCGCCAAGGGGAACCGGCTCACCGCCGCCGAGCGTGCCAGCGAAGCGCAGAAGATCGCGCGGCTCACGGGTGTGTCGCCGACGTTCGTGCAGAACACCAACCTCCGCATCGATCCAGGCACGTATCGCACCGAGCTGCTGCGCGACCAGCGCCTCATCCTCGGCCGCTACGACAGCCGCCTCACCGCGCTCACGGGCAACGCGAGCAGCACCCGCCAGGACTTCGACCCGAGCGACGTGGCGCCGTCGGGCGCGTTCATGAGCGCGTTCATGCGCTACCTGCACGACGACCTGAAGTACACGAGCGACCTGCAGTACTACATGGGCGGCCACACCGGACGGTGGGACTACAGTTCGCTCGCCGGCCGCAGCGGATTCCCGAGCGAGATCGAGTCGCTGCGCCTCGCGATGGCGAAGAACCCGTACCTCAAGGTGATGAACGGCGCCGGCTACTACGACACTGCAACGCCGTTCGCGAATGCCGAGTACACGTTCGACCACCTCGGCTTCGACCAGTCGTACAAGGATCGCGTGAGCCTCAAGTACTACGAGAGCGGACACATGGCGTACCTGAACCAGGCGTCGGCGAAGCAGTTGAAGGAAGACATCGCGAACTTCATCAACTCGACGAAGCAGGCATCGGTGGCGGCCGCACAGTGACGGACAACTCCCCTACTTTCCGAGGAATTGCACGATGCACCGACTGAACACCGGGTCATTCTGCTCCCATTTCCGCGCTCTCGTCGGCGCGCTGGCCTGCGTGACCTTCGTCGTCGCCTGCAAGGGCAACGAACCGGCGACCGGTGACTCCACGGTCGTCGCCTCCGCGTCCGGCGCGGCGGCGAGCGAAGCGGCCACCGGCAGCTCGATGGGCAGGATTCATCTCGAGGTACGCGGCGGCGCCAATGCCTGCACCTACGACGTGGAGATGAAGGATGGCGGGTGCAGCTACGGCCTGGCGGGCGATGACGTGTGGGGCAACCAGTATTCGGTCGACGCCAAGAACCCGAATCAGCTCAGCAGCCTGCAGCTCGTCGTGCCGAATGCCAAGGCCGCGTCGAACGGGACCTCGGAGTTCCAGCTGACGGCGCAGTTCGGTCCCCTCTTCGGCGAGGGTGGCCATTCGTACGACGTGAACACGCAGAAGCACACCGCGTCCACGAGTGGGAGCGGAACCGTGACCGTGCAGGATCAGGGCAAGACGGGCAAGGTCACCTTCGACGTGAAGACGGCGGACGGCGTCGGGCTGAAGGGCACGGTGGACTGCCAGTCGGTGATGCGGAACGGCTAGCGCCAACCGACGGCCGCGCCAGCGGCGCGACTCTTCCTGCATTGGGGCGGTGAACAGCGGTCTCGACCCACACCGTCCCAATGCTCACCGTCACCCAGAGCGGCCTCTACTGCCCGGCAGCTGGCATCTACATCGATCCATGGTCGCCCGTGGATCGCGCGGTCATCACGCACGCGCACGGCGACCACGCCCGATGGGGAAGCAGGCATTACCTCGCGTCGCGTGCCGGCGAACGGGTGCTCCGCACGCGGCTCGGCACCGACGCCTCGATCGAGCTGGTGGACTACGGCCAGCCGGTGGACGTCAACGGCGTCAGTGTCACGCTGGTTCCCGCCGGCCACATCCTCGGCTCGGCGCAGGTGCGGCTCGAGCATCGCGGCGAGGTGTGGGTCGTCTCCGGCGACTACAAGACGGAGCCCGATCCCACCTGCGCGCCGTTCGAGGTGGTGCGCTGCCATACCTTCGTCACCGAATCCACCTTCGGCCTCCCGATCTACACCTGGCGCCCACAGACGGAGGTCTTCGCCGAGCTGCTCGACTGGTGGCGCGACAATGCCGCTGAGGGGCGCGCGTCAGTGGTCTACGGATATGCGCTCGGCAAGGCGCAGCGCATCCTCGCCGGCGTACTCGGCGCCGAGATCGGACCGATCTATACCCACGGCGCAGTGGAGCGACTCACCCAGGATTACCGCGATGCCGGAGTGTCGCTGCCACTGACGACTCCCGTCGTCACGATGCCCCGCGGAACGAGCTTCGCCGGGAGCCTGATCGTCGCGCCGCCCTCGGCCGCCGGAAGCACGTGGCTGCGCCGCTTCGGCAACTACTCCACTGCATTCGCCTCCGGATGGATGCGCGTGCGCGGCGCGCGGCGACGTCGCGCGCTCGATCGCGGCTTCGTGCTGTCCGACCACGTGGACTGGCCGTCCCTGATGAACACCGTCGATGCGACGGGCGCGGAGTGCGTGTGGGTGACGCACGGCTATCGCGAGCCGGTGGCGCGCTACCTCGAAGAGCGCGGCCTCCGCACGAGCGCCATCGCCAGCCAGTGGGAAGGGGAGGGAGAGGGAGACGACGACGCCGGCGCCGGTGAGGAGACGACGTCGTGAGATCGTTCGCGCGACTCTACGCGGACATCGATGCCACGACGAGCACCAACCGCAAGGTCGCGGCGATGGCCGACTACTTTTCCACCGCCGCGCCCGCCGACGCGGCGTGGGCCGTCTACTTCCTCGCCGGCGGACGACCGAAGCGACTCATCCCCGTGCGTCGACTCGCGACGTGGGCGATGGAGGAGTCGCGTGTGCCGGACTGGTTGTTCGAGGAGAGCTACCACGCCATCGGCGACCTCGCGGAGACGATCGCGCTCGTGCTGCCGGAGCGCGTGGACGACGGCGACGCGCACGGCGGGCTCAGCGTCCCGCTGCACGAGTGGGTGGAGCGCCGCATCCTGCCGCTCGGCGAGATGACGGAAGCCGAGCAGCGCGAAACCGTGCTCGCGGCGTGGCGCGAGCTGTCGGGTACGGAGCGCTACATCTGGAACAAGCTCATCACCGGCGCGTTCCGGGTCGGCGTGTCGGAGCAGCTCGTGGTGCGCGCGTTGTCGCGGGCGAGCGGCGTGGATGAGGGGGTGATCGCGCACCGCATCGGTGGTCGCTGGCTGCCGACGCCGGAGGGTTTCTCGGCACTCGTCGCCTCCGACGAAGCCGACGCCGATGAGTCGCGCCCGTATCCGTTCTACCTCGCCTATGCGCTCGAGGACGAGCTGCCGGCGCTCGGCGAGCCGGCTGACTGGCAGGCGGAGTGGAAGTGGGACGGCATCCGCGCGCAGGTGATCCGTCGCGGCGGTCGCACGTACATCTGGTCGCGGGGCGGCGAGCTGGTCACCGATCGGTTCCCCGAGCTCGTGGCGGCGGCCGAGCGTCTGCCCGACGGCACGGCACTCGACGGCGAGATCATGCCGTGGTCCGGTGGTGTGGCGCTCCCGTTCGCGCAGCTCCAGCGTCGCATCGGCCGCAAGAAGCTGGGGCCGAAGATTCTCTCTGAAGTTCCGGTGGTGCTCGTCACCTACGACCTGCTCGAGCTGGCCGGCCGCGATCTCCGTGATGAGCCGCTCCTCGAGCGGCGGCGACTGCTGGAGGCGCTGCTCTCAGACGCGAACACGTGGCCTGACCAGACGTTCATCCCGTCGCCCATCGTGCACATGGCGACGTGGGACGACGCCGTCGCCGCGCAGGCGGCATCGCGCGAGCGGCGCGCCGAGGGGCTGATGCTCAAGCGCCGCGACTCCGCGTACGGCGTGGGGCGGCGCAAGGGAAGCTGGTGGAAGTGGAAGGTTCAGCCGTTCAGCGTGGACGCGGTAATGATCTACGCACAGCCTGGCCACGGCCGTCGGGCGCTGCTGCACACGGACTACACCTTCGCCGTGCGCGACGGCGACGCGCTGGTACCGTTCGCCAAGGCGTACTCCGGCCTCACCGACGCCGAGATCCGCACGCTCGACGCCTGGATCCGCCGTCACACCGTGGAGAAGTTCGGGCCGGTGCGACACGTGGAGCCGGTGCAGGTGTTCGAGCTCGCGTTCGAGGGCATCCAGCGCTCGTCACGTCACAAGTCGGGGGTCGCGGTACGCTTCCCGCGCATCGCGCGCTGGCGCACCGACAAACCGGCCTCGGAGATCGATACCCTCGATACGCTGCGCGCGCTGATCCGCGCGCACGAATGACGGCGAAGAAGCAGGACGCTCAATTCCGCAGCACGAGCTCCGCCACCACCGGCCGGTGATCTGACGCCTGCGTGTCCGGCACCCGGATGCTTCGCACGGAGAACTGCGGTGACACGAGCACGTAGTCGATCCGCTCGCGCGGGGCGTCGGCCGGGTAGGTGAGCCCAGGCGATGAGGAGCCCGACCACGCATCGTGCAGGTGCACGAGCAGCGGCTGGAGCTCCGGAGCGTCCGGCGCGGCGTTCAAGTCGCCGAAGACCAGGGTCGGGACGCTCATGTCGCCGATGAAGTCGAGCATCTGCTGCACCTGCGTCGTGCGCACGGCCGGATCCTTCCGGTAGTCGAGGTGCGTGTTGAACACGCGCACGGGGTGGCCGTTCACATCGAGCATCGCGTCGAGCAGCCCCGGCGCCGGTGCGGGGACGGCATTCTGTACCTGCGTCGACAGGCGGGCGATCGTGTCGTTGCGGAATCGCACGATGGGATACCGGCTGAGCAGTGCGACGCCGAACTCGCGCGGCGGCGCACCCGGTGTCGTACCTGGTAGCTGATAGATCGGCGCGAACCGCGCCTGCATCCCGAGCTTCGCCGCCAGCTCCGTGACCTCATCGGCGAACGCGCTGCGATCGGCCCAGTGGACGTCCACCTCCTGCAGCGCCACGATGTCCGGCGACTGTGCGCGGATCGCCGCGGCGGTCGAATCGAGATTCCCGTTCCCCGAACGGATGTTGTAGGTCATCACCCGCAGCGCGACGCCGGGGCTCTGGGAGGGCAGGGAAGCGCACGCTGAAAGGAGTACTGCAACCGCGAGTACTGCGTACTGAAGCACTTCGTATCGAGACCGACATCTAACCCCCAGCAATACGGGGCCGTTCGATCGCCGCGCGCAGACAGCGCGTCGGCACAGTGCTGGGGCTCGGTTCAAGGGTCTCGGTACTCTAGTACGTGAGTACGAAGTACTTGGTGTGGTAGTCAGCAGTTCGTGTGTTCATCGCACCCACCCGTTGTTCTTCCGCTCCATATCCGGAAACAGCCCCGACGGATCGATCTCCACCTTCGTCACCGCTGGCCGAGCCGGCACGCGAACCACGTATTTCCGCGCCCCACCCATCCACGCGCTCACCGGCACCTCCACTTGCTGCACGCTGCCGTCGGCGCGCGTGATGGCGAGCTTCACCGGCATCGGTGCGAGGCCGACGTCGGCGATCGTGATCTCGGTCGAGCTCCCGCGCGTCGTCACCGACGCGATCGCCTGGTCGAGCGGCCACGGCTCGTAGAACCACGTCGTGAAGAACCAGCCGAGGTCCCTGCCGCTGACGTCGGACATCGTGTTGAAGAAGTCGTACGGGTACGGATGCCGGTTCGTCCAGCGACGGCCGTACTCGCGCAGCCCGCGGTGGAACGTCTCCTCGCCGAGCATGCCGCGCAGCGCGGCGAGCACCTGCGCGGTCTTGTCGTAGTACATGATGAAGTACAGCTGCGGCGAGTACTGGTCGCCCGGGAGCATGAGCGGCATGTCGTAGCCGGCACGTGCCGCCATGAGATACAGCTCGCGCTGGCCGGGCTCGGAGTCGCCGGGCCGACCGCCGGCGCGCGGCTCGCCGTAGAGCGCACGCATCCCCTGCGCGACGTCGAACTGCGTGAAGCCCTCGTCCATCCACGGATAGCGCGTCTCGCTCGAGCCGACCTGCATCGGAAACCACATGTGTCCGGTCTCGTGCATCAGGTCGCCGGCAAGTCCCAGCGTGTCGGCCCACGGCTGCATGAGCGTCATCATCGGATACTCCATGCCGCCGCTGTCCAGCACCCCCTCGACGCTCGTCATCGCCGGCCACGGATACGGCCAGAGGTACTTCGACAGCTGCTCGATGGCGTCGCGCGTGAACCGGGCGCCGCCGACGGCCCACGCCTTTGCCTTGTCGCTGCGACGATAGAAGCTGTTGATGTCCACCGTGTCGCTCGTGCCGACGAGCGCGCGCGTCGCGTCCCACACCTGGCGGTCGCTCGTCGTCCACGAGAAGTCGCGCACGTTGGTCGCGACCCAGTGCCACGTGGCGCTGGCGCCGCTCCCGGCGAACGCGGCGCCAGCATTCGCACCCGGCTCCACGATGGTCACCACCTGGCCGGTACGCCGGGCCGCGGCCAGCCGCTCCCGTGATTGCGCCGACAGCACGTCGGCGGCGTTCTGCAGCGTACCAGTCGCGCCGACCGTCCAGCCGTGGGGCACGGTGAGCCGCACGTCGTAATCGGCGGGATCCATGTAGAACTCCGCCTGCAGCAGGTATGGATCGGCCACCCAGCCGTTCACGTCGTCGTACACGGCCACCTGCGGGTACCAGTAGCCCATGTAATAGAGGTGATCCTCGCGCCCCTGGCGCCCGTCCGACGGCGACGGTGGCGGCACGTACGACCACTCGAGCTCGAGCCGTACGCTGTCGCGCGGAAGGAGCGGCGCGTCGAGCGGAATCCACATCACGGTGCCGTCCACCGTGTAGCCGGTGTTCGACGGCCCCTTCTGGTTGGCGATGCTCGTGATCGGCACGACGTTCACGCCGGTGGAATGCGGCGCCATCTCGCTGCCGTTCACCGTGACGCGACCGAGCGTCACGCCGCCGGTGATGAACGCGGTCTGGTTGCGCGGGTTGCCGGCGGCGAACGCGTTCTGACGCAGGTGCACGGCGAGCCGGCGCAGGGTGTCGGGCGAGTTGTTGAGGTAGGTGACGCGTTCGCTCCCCGACACGCGGCTGGTGGCGACGTCGATCGATGCGTCGATGGAGTAGCGCGCGTGCTGCACCCAGTGGTGCGGGCCCGGGCGGCCGTCGCGAGAGCGCGTGCCGTTCTGCACGGCATGGGTGAAGCCGGGAATCTCGTACACCGGCCCCGGCACCGGCCGCGCCCCCGTGCCCGGCGCGAGCGGCGGCACGGGCACCGTCTGGGCACCGAGAGCCGCCGAAAAAGACAGCACGCCCACCATGGCGAGCGTGCCGACACGAGAGGAAATGGGTGTGCAGCCGAAGTTACGATTCACGCTTCACGTCTCACGATTCACGGTCAGTCCGTCTCAAACGCAGCAACGATTCACGTCTCACGTCTCACGATTCACGTGCAGCTCACCCCGCATACACGATGTCCCCATCGTCGTCGATGCCGAGCTCCTGGTGCGTGCCGCAGATGCCGCATACCATCACGACGTGCCACAGCTCGCCCAGCTCTTCCTGGTGCTCCGGGCTCGACGGCTTCACCGTGATCTTCTTGTAGCTGTACTCCTGGCACGTCACGCACGCATGCCCGCGGGCAATGCGTTCGGCGCGCTGCTTCGTGATGCTGCTCGCCAATTCAACGCTCCGTGGTGCTGCCCGAGCTGTCGTCATCGCTCGTGTCCGACGGGTTGGACGACGCGAGCGACTTGAACGCGGGCCGCGGCGCCGGCGGCTGGTACGCCGGCTGGTTCGCGCCGCCCATCGCCCCACCGACGCCGGCGGTGGACTTCAGCAGCTCCTTCATCCCGCCGAGTGCGCCCATCACGCCCGTCGCTTCGGCTGGCAGGAAGATCGTCGTCCCCGGTCCCCTGGTGATCGCGGGGAGCGCCTCGAGATACTTCAATCCGAGCAGGTACATCGCCGCCTGCCCTTCCGGCAGCGACGCGGTGATCCGCTGGATGGCTTCTGCTTCCGCCTGCGCCATGGCGAGTCGGGCCTGCGCCTGTCCCTCGGCGCGCAGGATGGCCGCTTCCTTCTCGCCTTCCGCCTTGCGCACCTGCGCCTCGCGTTGACCTTCCGACTCGAGGATCGCCGCGCGCTTTCCCGCCTCGGCGTTCGTCACCGCGGCTCGACGCTCGCGCTCGGCGCGCATCACCAGCTCCATCGACTGCTGGATGTCGCGCGGCGGCTCGATCGCCTGCAGCTCGACGCGCGTGACGTCCACGCCCCACCCCACCGATGCGTCCTCGATCACCTCGCGCATCCGCTTGTTGATCATGTCGCGGCTGCCAAGCGTCTGGTCCAGCTCCATCTCGCCGACGATGTTGCGCAGCGTGGTGCGCGTCAGCGTCTCGAGCGCGTACGGCAGGTTCTGCACGGCGTACGTCGCCTTCTGCGGATCGGCCACGCGATAGTAGAGCACCGCGTCGATGTCGATCGTCACGTTGTCCTTCGTGATCACGGGCTGGCTCGGGAAGTTGAGCACCTGCTCGCGCAGGTCGATGCGCGCCGTGGAGCCGGACGTGATGCGCTTGCTCCCGCCGACGTCGCTCTCGAAGTAGCGCACGTCGAGCAGCCGTGGACGCTCGACGAACGGGATGAGCAGGTTGAGTCCCGATCGCGCGATGCGGTGGAACCGGCCGAGCCGCTCCACCACCATCACCTCCGCCTGGCCGATGATCTTCACCGACTTCACGACGACCGTGAGGAGGAGCAGGACGACGACGAGGAGCACGATACCAGCCATCGGGGAACTCCTGTGCGAGGGGGAGGAGTAGCTCCGTGGAGTCTACTTGCCGGCAAGGAGAGGGGCGAGTGGCTGGTACCGCGCGCGCGGCGGTGCTCAGTACTGCGTCGCCAGCTCGATGCCCTGGTAGTAGTGATGAAGAATCTCGTCCACCGTATGCCCCTTCTGCGCCATTCCCTCGGCGCCCGTCTGCGACATGCCGACACCGTGGCCGAAGCCGCCCCCGTACACACTGAAGCCACTCACTGCCTTCGTCTTCCGGTCGATCACGGGCTCGACGAAGAGGAGCGTACTCGGCAGGCTGGCAAGGTCGCCGGCGGCGTTCACGTACTTCAGGGCGGAGCGGATGCCGTCCTTGTGCGCGTAGAACGAGCCCGCCTCGGTGACGAACTCCAGCGTCAGCACGCGCCCAGACGGCCCGCGCTCGAGTGCATTGATCTCCAGCACCCTGCCGACGGGCTGGTTCGCGAACGCCGATACGGCGCGGGTGATCTCGGCGTCGGTCCACTGGAAGGTCCAGCGATGGAAGCGCGCCCAGTCGGACTCGAAGTCGCCCTCCCTCGCCGCGCGCAGCGACGCGGGATTCGCGTTGTTCCTGAACACGGCCAGCGTCGGCACGTGCTCGAAGGCGTCACCGCGCTCGGCGTCCGGGATGCCGCGCAGGTAAGGTGCGGGCGTGCCGTCGAACGCCTCCTCGTTGTCAGCCGTGTGGCCGCCCGACGTCGAGGAGTAGAGCGCCGAGATGAGGCGACCGCCATACGTCACCACCACACCACGCGTTGCGTCCACGGCCTGATTGGACACCGGGTACTCGGCATCGAAGCCACCGTAGACCTGATCGGAGGTGGACGCGGTGAGGTCGTAGCCGTCCGACGCGCGCTTGCCGAGCCCCACGATCGCGTAGGTGCGCGCGACGATGGCCTGCGCCTTCTGCGCTTCCACCTCGGGGTACTGGATCGGTCCGAGCTCGCGCGGGACGACGCCGTAGAGATACTGCTCGAGTGGCAGCTCGTTGATTCCGGCAAGGGCGCCAGCGGAGTTGATGCCCACCTCGCCGCTGCCGCGATAGTGTGCGCCGCCGATCCGCACCATTCCATCGCTCGAGGTGATGGTGACAGGTGCGGCGTTCTGCCTGGTGACGGCGCCCCTCGTCACGGCGTACAACGTGTTGCCTGGTGGCGTCACCAGCTTCCAGAACGAATCGGTGCCTGCCAGGCCGCTGGCGATCATCTGGTTGCGGAACGCCGTCCGGACCGTGAAGCTGGCGTTCGATGCAAAGTCGCCGAGGTAGAGGCGAGTACAATTCGCGGTGGGCACGAACTCGGTGAACGTCGCCACCCCCTGCGCGTCGGCGGCATCCTTCTTCGCCTGCACCGCGGCGAGGCTGCCACACACCACCTGCAGCCGGTACTTCGTGGGATTGGACTGGAGCAGGCTGACCTGCACGTCGTCGTCGTGGCCGCTGAACAGCACGAGGCCCGACGCCTTGTCCTTCACCAGGTAATCCGCCGCGGACCCGATGGTGATCGTGCTCGCCGACGGCACCACGCCGACCCTGATGATCGGCTGCCCGTCGGCCGTCACGGCGCGCGACGGCCCGGTCCCTGGCGCGAGCAGGTGGGCGCTGTTGGCGGACGCGCTCAGGTCCGGTGCCGCGATGTCGCGGCCGGCGCAGGCAGCCAGCAGCGCGGCGCTCGCCACGGCGGTGGCGCGCACGAGAATGCGGGAAGGCCTCATCGGTCTCCTGTGGTGTGGAGGGTGGGGAACGGAGTCTGGCCCGATCGCGACGATGCATGGCCGCATTGGACCGCACACCGATTCTGGAGCCGGAGAGCGGCTCCGCAAGGGTCATGCGAATTCACGCACGACGGGCTGCCGGCATTCCGCCGGGAGCCCGTCGTCGTAGGCCGAACTACGAGAGCCTTACGGCTTCACGCTGAACTTCGCGACGCCTACCGCTGCACGCTCCGAATGACTCGCTCGGCGTAGGTGACGACCGGATCCGCCGCGCTGCTGCTCACGCGGCCGGAAGCGACGAGCGCATTCAGCTCGTTGACGAACGCGCCGAGCGTGTTCGCACAGGCGGTGTTGTCGCTGCGCTGCAGTGCCGCCGCCGCGGCGTTCAGCTTCACCTGCAGCGAGTTGAGCTCGCCCTTGCCGAGCGCGCCGTTGGCGTCGCTGCGGGCGGCGGTGAACGCTGCCGTCTTGAGCACGCCGAGCGACGCGATCGCCTCGGAGAGGTTCGTGATGCCCTGCGCCGGCGTCTGCACGACGACCGTCGCCGAGCTGCTGCCCGACGCCGCGCCGTCGCTCACCGTGACGATGAGCGTGTACGTGTTCGCCACGTCATACGTGTGCTCGAGCTGGAAGCTCCGGTCGCTGAGCGGGAGCGGCTGCGCCGAGCCCTCATAGCTGACCGTTGCGGAGAACGGATCGGCGCCCGGGTCGGTGAAGCTCCCCGACGCCGAGTACGTCTCGCCCTGCAGGAGCGTGGCCCCGGGCAGCGAAGCGACGACCGGCGCGACGTTGGCGACGTTCACCGACTGCACGCTGCTGCTCTCCCAGCCGTACGCGTCCGTGACGGTCAGCGTCGCCGTGTAGGAACCGTACATCGCGAGCGTCTTCGACACCGACTTGCCCGACGCGCTGGTGCCGTCGCTGAACGTCCAGCGGTAACCGAGCGCCTCCGGCCGATCCAGATCGGAGCGGCCGAGATCCGGGTCGCTGCTCGCGGACGCGTCGAAGGTGATCGTGCTTCCCTCGTTCGCCGTACCCGCCACGTTGAAGCGCGCCACCGGCGAGTGGTCGCCCGCTTCGATCGCGGCCTGGAATGCCGTCGGCAGCAGCGAGAGGAAATCGTAGCCGGTGGAGGCTTCGATCCGGTCCACGGTGGTGAGGTACTTCGACCACGGATCGTTTCGCACGCCGCTGACGTTCGGCATGCTCACGGCGAGCACGGTGGTGCCGGCGAGATCGCCCCAGCTCGTCATCGTCGCGCGGTTGAACGGCACACCACCATTGCGCGGACCGATGAACGCCACCTTCCACGTGCTGTCCGGGATGGCGACCTTGCCCTCGTTCTTGAGGAAGGTGAGCGGGTGCGAGTTGCTGTAGACCGGGCCGGTGATGATGTACACCGCGCGGCCCGCCCCGGCGGAATCGGCAAGGGCGTTCTCGAACTGCGCCCACACACCCTGGTTCAGGTCGGCCATCTGCGGCACCACGTTCGTCAGGTAGAACGTCGCCGCGTTGTCACCATTGGCCGCCGTGCGATCGGCCGACCGCGTCATGTGGCCGCGATCGTAGCCGCCGTTGGTGTAGTCCGAGGTGAAGATCTGCTTGTCGGCCGGCAGGTTCGGGTCGGCGGTGAAGCAGTTGCAGCGATCCTGCCCGCTCGCCATCTGGCGAGCGTCGAGCTCGTAGGACACCCAGTTCGGCGTGCCGCGTGACTGGTTGTACGAGAGCGTGTACTGCGAGCGCGTGATGAGCTGGTCGTTCGGATTCGTCGCCCCCGCCGGCGTGGGATCCCCGAACTCGTCGTTCGTGGCGTAGATCGACGTCGGCGCGAGCGTGGTGGGCTCGATCGTGATGCCGTGCGCGGTGAACGAGTACGACTTGCCGCCACCGATCGGCGTCGCCGTGATCAGGAAGCCGGGCTTGCTGCCGTCCGTCGGCGCCGCGACTGCGGTCACGAGCGCCGTGTTCGCGACGTTCGCTACCGTTGCGAGCTCCGGGTCGACGGCCTGGAAGGTGAACGTCGCCGGGATGACGGTGCCGCCGGAGGAGAGTCGCGCCGTGGCGAAGAACTGCGTCTGGAAGCCGGCCGGGAAGCTGGTGGAGGCGTAGCTCAGGTCGACCCACGTGATCTCCGGCTCCGACACGGTGACGTCGCGCGTGCCGGTGACCGTGATCCCGTCGTCCGTCGCCGTGGCGGTGATGGTGACCGCCTTCTCGCTGGCGGCAACACCGGTCACCTTGCCGGCCGCGTCCACGGTCGCGATGGTCTCGTCACCCGAGCTCCAGGTGATCACCGCCGAGCCGATGGAGCGGTTGTTCGCGTCCTGCGCGATGGCGGAGAGCTGCGTCGTGCCGCCGGCGGTGAGCTTGTCGTTGCCGCTGACGACGACGTGGTCGAGCGGGCCGAGGACCTGCGTGCTGCCGTCGGACCGCCAGGTGTAGTCGCAGCTGTTCGGCGTGCCCTTGTCGCCGGAGCCGAAGGTCGCCGTGGCCTTCACCCAGTTGGTGTTGCCGGCGACGATCGTGTTGTCGACGCTCGGATCGCTGACGACGAATGCGGTGCCGCTCGATGGCGAGGTGGACGGCGCCACGATCGTGCGAGCACCCGTCGACGAGACCGTGCTCGTCGAGTAGGACACGGAATCGAGCAGCACGCCCTCAGGGGTCTTGATGGCGAACCAGTCGGTCGCCGAATTGTTGAGCGTGATGGAGCTGTACTGATAGGCTTCGTTCACGCCACCGTTCGTGGCCGTGTCCGAGTTGTTGCCCACCACGACGCAACTGCCGACCGGGACGACGACCGCGGCATTGATCGTGTGCGACTCGCCAGAGAAGGACTGAATCCGGTAGTTCAGCAGATTCACGTCCACGGGGCCCGGATTGTAGAACTTCAGGTACTCGCCGTTGGCGTCCGCCACCTTGGAAGGATCCGCCATCACCTCCACGATCACCAGCTGCGGCGATCCACTCGATGCCGCGTCACGCGACGCCGGCATCGGCATCAGCTTTGGCGCGGTCGGAATATCGGACGAACAGGCGACGAGCGCGGCGATGGCGAGCCAACGGGCTGGCTGCCATCTCGTGGAGAGACGCAGTGACATGACGACGAAGAGATTTTGGGGGAAGGGAGGGCGCTGGGCGCCGCGCTGCTGTCCGGAAAAGCTATGATTATCTGTTTCTCGGCGACAGCCCGAGTCCTCAGGAAGCCCGCCAGAGGCGCTCCAGAGCGGCTACCCGTGCAGAAAAGGGCACGCCCGGCCGATACTGGGGGCAGCAGGGAGCCGGCGACTACCGGAGTCCCACCCAGACGCCCCACCCCGAGGAGAGCAGGACCGTGAGGATTCTCGTTGCCGACGACGACCGCGTGATCTCGACGCTCATCTGCGGAGTGCTCGCCAAGGCGGGCCACCGCGCCACTCCGGCGCACGACGCGATGCAGGCGCTCATGTTCGCCATGCGGTCGCCCGCGCCCGAGCTGATCCTGCTCGACGTCAGCATGCCCGGAGGCACGGGCGTGGAAGCGCTCCGCAAGCTCAAGCTGTCGGCGCGCACCAGCGGCATTCCGGTCATCGTCGTCAGCGGTGTGGACGATCCGGCCATGCCGCAGCGCATGCGCGAGCTGGGCGCGCTGGACATCCTCGCCAAGCCGGTGGACGCCGACGGGCTGCTCGCCGCCGTGGATCACGCGGTGGGACGCG